>Ga0209344_10000219_pt1 | contig 116174 bp, 125 predicted proteins | sample Cruoilmetagenom6_FD_187293 | JGI IMG/M metagenome (GOLD analysis project Ga0209344, IMG submission 187293) | Oil polluted marine microbial communities from Coal Oil Point, Santa Barbara, California, USA - Santa Barbara Oil Seep Sample 6 (SPAdes)... | ecosystem: Environmental > Aquatic >...
GAGCATATCCGACGCGATCTGCCCAAAATCTATTCGCGCGAGTTGGCAGAGGTAATCTTCGTGAACCCTTATTGCCGAATCGGCGACCTTGTGACGGCCGGCATCGCAAAGCGACAGGCAGCGTCGGCCTATCTCAAGGCCCTCACCGAACTGGGCCTGCTACAGGAAATGAAGGCGGGCCGGGAAAATCTTTACATCAATCCGGCGCTACTTGCGCTCCTGAGCGAGCAACACCCGGCTCGGCACAATCAATGAAACGCCCGAACGCCAGGCAGCACCTGAGATGACGCTGGACGCGGGGAATTTCATGCGTCAAATCCAGACCTCACCTATCGCGAAATCTCCAGTCAGCTTGGGTGGTTTCGTGAGTTGACACAGCGGGTAGCTCGGAATAGTCGCCCTCATTTGTCAAGAACCTTATCGACCGAGCGCGCCGTTCCCGCCTGATCGATGCTGAAACCACAGCCAATGCAGCAATAGCCAAAGCGCTCACCATCACGATCTGGGCTTGTTTAGGGATTTCAGAAGCGCTTCCGAGACCTCATACTGTCCTTCCCCGCCCTTGTTGCCGTTTGGCAGCTCCCTATCGATCGTGGCTGCCGCCTTGTCTGCATCCAGCTTGGACCGCAGTAGGGCCATCACCATCGGCCAGGTCGAGAAATGGCCCTCTCTCGCCTTGTCGGTGAGGCTGCGCAGATATCCCCCAGCGCTGTTGATCTGATCGGACCGCTGCAGGATTGCGGCCAGCGTGATCGCCGCCTGAACCTCGCCCATGGCTTCGCAAGCTTCTCGCCACGCACTCGGACTGACCCCCAGCATCGGCCGGGCCACCTCCACGGCCGCCAAAAAATCGCTCCAGTGGCGTATTCGACCACCCTGAGCCAAGTCCATCAGGTCCGGGCAAGCGTCAAGCACGATCCCCAAGGGCAGCTCTCGCTTCGGCAAGCTCCGTAGGTTGTCGTTTTCATCGGCGCTGCCGCCCGCTTCTTTCTTTTTTCCAGAGCCGTTTTCAGATTCAAATATGGAGTCTGGTTTTGAATTCTGTATGTGGCGTCCATATTGGGACTCATTGGCGTCCTTATTCTGTGTTTTCGTGAATAGTTCCAGCATGTCATGCACCTCGGTCCACAACTCCTGGAGCTCATCGCAAAGGCTTTCGACGACTTGGCGCGGTGCCGTGCGAGGAAGCCGTGCAATAATCTCCTGGTAGATCTGACCAATACGGCCCCAATTGCCTGGAACGCCCTCCTCGATGCCGGCATCGATCATCTTCACGATATCCCGACGAAGCAGTGTCAGGCGTTCCTTGGAGACTTTGAAGGCCTTCTTCTCGGCCTGAACCGCTTCCGCGAGTTGCTCGAACTCCTCGGCGCGGGCCACGATCGGCGAGAGGTCGAAGCCATAGGCCTGTTCAACCTCTCCTCCCCGGCCTTTGCGCGCGAAACGCTTTCCATTCGGGCTGTCTCTGCGAATGATCAGTCCGCAATTAACGAGGACGGCCAGATGCCGGCGCAGCGTCGTGGGCGGCATGCCATTAGCGCGCGCCATGAGTTGTTCATTCGACGGCCAAACGACCAGCGTCCCGTCGCCCGACAGCTCGCTATCCCGATGGAATGACAGGAGCGCGTTGAGAATGGCCAGGGACCGGTCTGTGGCGCCCAGAAGATCACGAGCTTCACGGATCGAGCGGAAAGCCTTCCATTTCTCAACCGTTGCCCCTTCGGGTATGGATTTCGCGGTGACTTGACTTGCCATTTGGCCAAGCGTCATCGGCCGCCGCCCAAAGGGCGTCGTAGAGATATGCGTCTGCATTTTCTTTCACCTATTGCTAGGCAATAGAAAACTGCTCGCCGAAACGGCGCTCACGACTCAAAAGAGCCTTGACTGTGATTCCGGGAAGTGCGATTCTCTAGCTACCAGACTAAGAGAGGGCTTCCGGAAGCGATTTCGGTGGCCTTTTTCTTTGCCAATTTCTGCCATGGCCGCACGTTTACGGCCGTTGATTCACTCACCGCCCTCCTCTTTGTTTTGCTGAAATTCTTCGTAAAGGCGCTTTAATCGTTCCGATAGGAACGCGCCAAACTGAGATGCATCCTTGGATTTCAAGGCAAGAGTGAAGGTCCGGCCGCTATCCTTTGTCGTCACTTTGACGGCAGCTTCGGATAGACTCCACACCTTTTCCGCCGCCTGCTTCGGCTTGGCCTTCTTTGTTCGAGAAGACTTGAGGCCATCAACAAGGACCGTGAATTGTTGGCTCCCCTCTGCCTCAACGAATGCCTCACTCTGCACCAGCTCCAGCGCCATTTCAGCATTTGCCGGCATTTGAACGAGTTTCTTCAGTTCTTCCCAACGGTCCCGGCCAATACCCTTCGCAGCGCCGAGCGCCTCGAGGACAGCTTCTGGCACGACATCAGCGACGGAGAGCATTCGAGAAAGCAAAGTGTCGTCAATCGTCAAAGCTGTCTTGATGGTCGCCTTGTCGATTCCGGACTCGAGCAAGCGCCGTGCATAAAGCGCTTTCTCGATGAAGCTCAGATCGTCCCTGGCTGAGTTCTCCTGACCCTGAGCGATGACGTGGGCAATATCTTCAAGCGGCTTGATGACGGCTCGAACTTCCTGCCCAAGCTTTCGGGCCACCCTAACTCGCCGGTGGCCGAATACTACAATGTAGCGGCCGCTTGTCTGGGGATGTGGCCGAACCAGAACAGGAGAATGCTGTCCGGCATTTTTGATGGCCTGCAGGAGTTCACCGTCTTTTTCTTCGTCCTCGCCGATTCTATCCGCATAAGGGGAGGGGTCGAGTTTATCTGGATCCAGCGATACCACAATGTCGCCTTCCAGAACGCGCATCGAGCTTTCAGCAAGGTCGTCGAGGGACTGCATCATAGATCGTGAAGCACCGCGGCGCGCATATTCCACACGCGATTCCGCCACTCCGTCCTGCTCGACGGGCTTTGTGGGACGATCTCCGATATTCGCAAGCAGGTGCTTTCTAGCCATGATACTCACCTAAAATGGGAGATATCGTGTTGTTCTCTAACCTTTTTTTCGCAATCTGCACGGCTGTCAAAATGGCCTTCATTTGCGCCTCCATGCCGAGTGGATGAGCGAAGTTATTTCTCCGTTCACTGCATTGAGGGACTCAATGGCCCGGTCATAGGTCGAGCGAACGAACAGCGCTCGCTCAACCTCATAGACCGTCTGCTTGGTTATGCCCGCATCGGAGATTGCGGTTGACTTGACCATCTGGTTGTTCAGCATTCTCTTTCCAAACATTGCCTGCATGAAGCCCACCATCTGCGCTTGGGGCCCGTCTGTCGCCTCGTAGCGAGTCACGAGGTATCTAAACCAATCAAGTCGAACCTTGGCACCAACTCCTTTAATCGATTGCAGAATGCCCCCAAGCATAAGCAGGAATTGGCTCATGCTCATGATGTCGAGCATCTGCGGATGCACAGTGATGAGAACGCCCGTCGAAGCCGTAAGTGCCGTCAGCGTGAGATATCCCAATTGAGGCGGACAATCGATAACGACGATATCATAGCGGTCATCAACCTCCTTTAGCGCATTGGAGATGCGCGTGAAAAAGAGCCGACCCTCAGGAGAGCTCCGATCAGATGCGGCAAGTGGCGTTTCGTATTCGTACTCTTGGAGCTCCAAGTTCGCCGGAACGATATCCAATCCGGGAAAATTGGTAGTACGAATGACTTCTTTGATCGAACAGCGTTCGTTGTCGTATCGCAAAGCGTCGAAAAGGGAAGGATTCTTATCGAGCTCGGGTTGAACGCCATGAAGAGCAGTGAGCGATGCTTGCGGATCGAGATCAATAGCAAGAACACGGTGCCCCGTAAGAGCCAAGTACTGTGCCAGATGGGCTGTGGTGGTCGTCTTACCAGATCCACCCTTGAAATTGACCACAGAGATGACCTGCAAATGGTCACCCTCACGTCGACGCGGGACATAGTCCTTTACGCCGCTACGTCCGTGCTTGTCGAGATACTCGCGCAACTCCAGCATTTGTTCTGCAGTATAGGAGCGCCTCCCCGACGATGAGACCGTTGGAACAGGGCCTTTACCATCCAGATGCAATTTTTTCACATGGTTCTGGGTAACGCCAATGAAGTCTGCAACCTCGGCCAACGAGAACATACGCAGACCCTTTTGCGCGTCAGGCGGGTACTGCTCGAGACGGAGCATATTCAGACGATCGGATATCAATTCACCCTGCTGGATGATCTCCTCGTCGAAATCCATCGCATTTTGCTCATCGACTGTTGACACCAACATCTCACTTCCATCGAAATAACGCTTTTTCCCAAGCAACATGCGGGAAAGCGTTATTACTATGGGCGATTCCGGTTCCGGCGCAAGCGGTTTTTGGTTAACGGTCTCTTAACACGAGCCAAACCATCGGCCTCCAGATTCTCTGGAAAAAAGATTTTTCCCCGTATTTTCAAATACTTATTAGACGCTACCAAAGTCCTTTTGGATATTTGTTATCCCGGCACTTCTGCCGGGGCGACTTCGCATGCCGTCGTTCGAAAACACTGTAGAGCGCAAGTTCCAGTCCAATTCCGCCAATTATCTCCCCGACTCAGTGATCTGAGTCGAACTCAAGCCCCGCTCAGCGGATACCGCGCGAACGCTCATCTAACCACCCCGGCAGTTCTGCCGGGGTGACCGGTTTCTCTCATTCGATCAAAACCGCAACTCACCCGCAAGTAGCAACGGTGGATGCGATGCAAACAGGATTTGGCCGTGCCGAGCGGCACCAAAATTCGCCAATTGGAGTGGATCGATGAGCACGAGTTCCTCCCATTCCAGGCTGGTCCGCAAACTGCGTGAAGCGTTGGGTGATGTGATCTGCGCGGCACTCGAGGACGACGATGTCGTTGAAATCATGCTGAACCCGGACGGACGGCTGTTTGTCGAGCGGCTGGGCGAGGGGATGGCAAGGATTGGCGCGCTGCAGGTGGGCGCGGCCGAGATCATCATCGGCAGCGTTGCACACGCCCTGCAGACAGAGGCGGATGACAAACGGCCTATTATTTCCGGCGAACTGCCGATCGGCGGGCATCGGTTCGAGGGACTACTTCCCCCGGTAGTGAACGCGCCCAGCTTCACCATCCGCCGGCGCGCATCCCGTCTGATCCCGCTTGCGGACTATGTCAGCAGCGGCGTGATGACCGGGCTTCAGGCCAGCCTCATTCGACGCGCCATTCAGGAACGGCTGAATATAGTCGTCTCCGGCGGAACGGGATCGGGCAAGACGACATTGGCCAACGCAGTCATCGCCGAAATCGTCCAGTCCGCTCCATCGCATCGGTTGCTCATTCTGGAAGACACGGCCGAGATCCAATGCGCGGCCGAGAACGCAGTTTGCCTGCACACAACCGACAGCACCGACATGGCGCGGCTTCTAAAAAGCACGATGCGTTTGCGCCCCGACCGCATCATCGTCGGTGAAGTCCGGGACGGCGCCGCGTTGACCCTTCTCAAGGCTTGGAACACAGGCCACCCGGGCGGGATCACCACCATACACGCCAACACCGCGCATTCCGCGCTGCGGCGCCTCGAGCAGCTGACCGCCGAGGTGAGCCAGCAGCCGATGAGAGAAGTGATCGGCGAAGCTGTCGATCTCGTCGTCTCCATCGAACGAACGGCGACCGGCCGGCGTGTGCGTGACGTGATGCGCGTTACCGGTTTCGACGGCGCGACTTACGAAACAGACCACAATTCCCAGATAGACGAGGACAGCCATGCCGCATAACTTCCGCCGAAACGCCTCTATTGGAGCAATAGTTGCCGTGCTTTGCGTGGCAGTCGCGTCTCCAGCTCTCGCAAGTTCTGGCGGCGGCCTGCCATGGGAAGGACCGCTCCAGCAGATCCAGGAATCAATTACCGGCCCGGTTGCCGGTTTTATCGCACTCGCCGCCGTCGCGGTCGCCGGGGGCATGTTGATATTCGGCGGTGAACTCAACGATTTCGCGCGGCGGCTGATGTATGTCGTCCTTGTCGCAGGCATTCTGCTTGGTGCGACCCAGATCGTCGGGCTGTTCGGCGCATCGGGTGCCTCGATCGGTCTCCCAGATCAGGCTGCCCCGGGCGGGCGAGGGGAGGGGACTGATGGCTGAAGCCGGCACACCCCTTTCCCGCTCGCCTATCCATCGCGCATTGTCGCGGCCGAACCATCTGATCGGTGCCGACCGCGAACTCCTGCTTCTGACCGGGCTTGCCACGGTCATTCTCATCTTTGTGGTGCTAACCTGGTTCTCGGCGTTGCTGGGCATTGCGCTCTGGATCACCGTTGTCGGGATCCTCCGTATTATGGCCAAGGCCGATCCGTTGATGCGGCAGGTCTATCTGCGCCACATCGGCTACCGACCGGCCTACCGGCCGACATCATCGCCATGGCGGAGGTACTGACCTCTCATGGTGGCGCTCAAGCAATTCCGAAACTCAAAACCGTCGTTTTCCGACCTGTTGCCCTACGCCGGCCTGGTCGCTGACGGGGTCATTCTGTTGAAGGACGGCTCGCTGATGGCGGGCTGGTATTTTGCGGGGCCGGATTCGGAAAGCTCGACCAATGTGGAGCGCAACGAGGTGTCGCGCCAGATCAACACGATCCTTTCGCGGCTCGGAACCGGATGGTTGATCCAGGTCGAGGCCGTGCGCGTGCCGACGACGGCCTATCCGGCGCGAGAAATCTGCCATTTCCCAGATCCGGTCACACGGGCGATCGACGAAGAGCGTCGCGCACATTTCGAGGCGGAGCGCGGCCACTACGAGAGTCAGCACGCTCTCGTTCTCACTTATCGCCCACCGGAACCGCGCCGCTCGGCCATGGCGCGATATGTCTACTCGGACGAGGCAAGCCGGTCGGAGACCTATGCGAACCGCGTCCTCAATACCTTCCAAAGCTCGATCCGCGAGGTCGAACAGTATATCGGCAACGTGCTTTCGATCCGGCGCATGGTGACGCGCACGGTTGCCGATGCAGAGACGGGCAACGAGGCCCGCTATGACGAGCTCTTCCAGTTCATCCGGTTCTGCATCCTCGGTGAGAATTATCCGGTGCGCCTGCCGGCGATCCCGATGTATCTCGACTGGCTGGTCACCGCCGAGTTCCATCACGGTCTTTCACCGATGGTCGATGGCACCTATCTGGCAGTCGTTGGCATTGACGGCTTCCCGGCCGAGAGCTGGCCGGGGATCCTCAATTCGCTCGACCTGATGCCGCTCACCTATCGCTGGTCGAGCCGGTTCATGTTTCTCGACGATCAGGAAGCGAAGCAAAAACTGGAGCGCACGCGCAAGAAGTGGCAGCAGAAGGTCCGACCGTTCTTCGACCAGCTCTTCCAGACCCAGAGCAGCTCGGTCGATCAGGACGCCATGACGATGGTGGCCGAAACCGAGGACGCAATCGCCGCCGCCTCGTCCCAGCTGGTCGCCTATGGTTATTACACGCCTGTCATCGTCATGTTCGACACCGACGAAGCTCGTCTGCGCGATCAAGCGGAGGCTGTCCGACGGCTGATCCAGGCCGAAGGCTTCGGTGCCCGCATCGAGACGCTCAATGCCACCGAGGCCTATCTCGGCAGCCTGCCCGGCAATACCTACGCCAATATCCGCGAACCGCTCATCAACACAAGCAATCTGGCTGATCTCATTCCGGTCAATTCCGTATGGGCGGGCAGCGCCGTGGCACCTTGCCCCTTCTACCCGCCCAATGCCCCGCCGCTGATGCAGGTCGCCAGCGGCTCGTCTCCCTTCCGGTTGAACCTGCATGTCGACGATGTCGGCCATACGCTGATCTTCGGGCCGACGGGTTCGGGAAAGTCGACCTTGCTGGCGCTGATCGCGGCACAGTTCCGCCGGTACGAAGCGGCGCAAATCTTCGCCTTTGATAAAGGCAAGTCGCTCTACCCGCTGACTAAGGCCGCCGGCGGCGATCACTATGAGATCGGGGCAGGGGAGAGTGCGCTCGCATTCTGCCCGCTGGCCGAGCTTTCGACCGACGGGGACCGGGCATGGGCGGCCGAATGGGTCGAAACGCTTGTTTCCATGCAGGGAGTGAGCATCACACCCGACCACCGCAACGCGGTCGCCCGTCAGATTGCCCTGATGGCCGAGGCGCGCGGCCGATCGCTCTCGGACTTCGTGAGTGGCGTTCAGATGCGCGAGATCAAGACCGCGCTTCACCATTACACGGTCGATGGACCGATGGGGCAGCTCCTCGATGCCGAGCAAGACGGGTTGACGCTCGGGACGTTCCAGACCTTCGAAGTCGAGGAACTCATGAATATGGGCGAGCGCAATCTCGTCCCCGTCCTTCTCTATCTCTTCCGCAGGATCGAAAAGCGCCTGACCGGGAACCCAAGCCTGATTATCCTTGATGAGGCCTGGCTTATGCTCGGCCACGCAACGTTCCGCGACAAGATCAGGGAATGGCTCAAAGTCCTGCGCAAGGCCAACTGCGCCGTCGTTCTCGCCACACAGTCGATCTCGGATGCCGAGCAGTCCGGTATTATCGACGTGCTCAAGGAAAGTTGCCCGACCAAGATATGCCTGCCGAATGGCGCCGCTCGGGAACCCGGAACCCGCGAATTCTACGAACGGATCGGCTTTAACGAGCGGCAGATCGAGATCGTCGCAACCGCCATTCCGAAGCGGGAATACTACGTCGCGTCTCCAGAAGGGCGGCGTCTGTTCGATATGACACTTGGACCCGTCGCGCTCGCCTTTGTCGGCGCGTCCGGCAAGAGCGATCTCAAACGCATCGATGATCTCAGCCAACAACATGGACCGGCTTGGCCAATGCACTGGTTGCAGGGAAGGGGAGTGAACAATGCGAAACGCATTCTTTCGATCAACTAAAATTGCCGTCGCGGCTCTGACTGTGGCCGCGTGGTTGCCAATCGTTCATGCCAATGCCGGCACCGTGACAGGCGGGGCGACCGAATGGACGCAGATCCTGAACAATACCGAGCTTGTCAGTCTCGTCGGGCAGTCGACCGAGCAGATCGGCAATCAGATGACGCAGATCACGCAGTTGGCGGAGCAGATCCAGAACCAGCTGAAGATCTACGAAAACATGCTCCAGAACACGCTCACGCTTCCGAACCAGGTCTGGGGTCAGGTGGAAAGCGATCTCAACAGGCTACGCGACCTCGTCAATCAGGGTCAGTCGATTGCTTTCTCAATGGGCAATGCTGACGATGTGCTTCGGCAGCGGTTCCAAAGTTTTGCCGATTTCAAGTCGGGGCTCACCAGCGGCGAGACGTTTTCCGCAAATTATCAGACCTGGTCGGACACCAATCGCGACACGATTGCCGCAACGCTCAAGGCTGCAGGACTGACCGCGGAGCAGTTCAGCTCCGAGGAATCGACGATGAGCCAGTTGCGGTCGATGTCGCAAAGCGCGGTCGGTCAAATGCAAGCGCTTCAGCTCGGCCACCAGATTGCGGCCCAGCAGGTCGCCCAGGCCCAGAAGCTGCGGGGACTCGTCTCCCAGCAAGTGACGATGATGGGCACCTGGTATCAGTCCGAACAAGCGGCCAAAGACCTCGCCCAGAACCGTCGCGAGGAATTCTTCAAGTCGACCACGCCCTCCACCTCGGGCGGGCAGGAATTGGAGCCGCGCTGGTGAACAGGTCCACTATTTTCATGGCGATCGTCCTCGCAGTCATCGGAATCGTCGTTTGGCAGATCGGGATGTCCTCTGATCCCACTTCGCATGTCAGCACATCAGCGCCGGCGCCACTGAAATTCGACACGACAGGCGGGCAGGATATGCATCCGCGCTGGAAGTCCGATGAAGGTGAGGGCGATGAGGCGGAAAACTAAGGTCATCTTTGCCGCTGCGCTGACGCTCGCCCTGTTCGCGGGGCCCGCGTTTGCCCAGGAAGGCCGGCTACTGACCGATCTCGAGAACGAAATCGCCAGTGCTGCCCAGGGATGGCAGAGCACCATCCTGAACGCGGCGCGGTCGCTGTTCTGGATTCTCGCCGGAATCGAGATCGGGATTGCAGCCGTATGGCTGGCGATCGCCGCCGCTTCGCTCGACACATGGTTCGCGGAGCTTGTCCGCCGCATCATGTTCGTCGGCCTCTTCGTTTTCATTCTGGAGCAAGGTCCGGACTTCGCAAAGGCCGTGGTCGACAGCCTGTATCAGATCGGCGCCGGCGGCGGCTCGGCATCGCCCGCCAATGTCTTCAATGCCGGTCTCCAGGTGGCAAGCGCCATGTCAGCCAAGGCCCAGTTCGGCCTGTTCGAGGATAACGCGCTGGCGATCGCCGTAGTCTTCGCAATGGTGGTCGTGGTCATCTCTTTCAGCCTGGTCGCGGCGATCTTCGTCGCCGTCATGGCGGAAATGTATGTCGGACTGCTCGCCGGCATGATCATGCTCGGGCTCGGCGGCTCGAGCTACACCAAAGATTTTTCGGTCCGCTATCTCGTCTACGCTTTCTCCGTTGGCATGAAACTGATGGCGCTCGTGATGATCGCGAGGATCGGCTCGGAAGTTCTGATCGGCCTCGCCAATACGCCGTCAAACAGCGACGAGTTCCTCTCGACACTGGCGATCGCCGGCATCTCCGTCGTGGTGTTCGTCATCGCCATGTATGTGCCGAACATTGTGCAAGGGATGGTGCAGGGCGTTTCCGTAACGGGCGGCATGGAAGCCATACGCCATGGCGGGCAGGCCGCTAGCTTTGCTGCCGGAGGTGCTGCCCTCGCCACGGGCGGGGCGAGGGCAGGGGCCGCGGCTTATTCCAACGCCCGCGCCGGCGGCAGCTCGTTCGGTGCGGCCGCACTCAAGGGCATTGCCAGCGGTGTCGGCGCGGCCGGAGGTGCCGTTGCATCTGCTTCGCGTGACAAGGCGATCGGGGTGCCCGGCACCTGGGGCGCTTCTACGCTTGGTCTTGCGAATGCCAAGCTTGATCAGGGTCAGGGTCGTCCAATTTCAAGCCCGAACCGTGACGAGAAAGCGTGACAGAGACCATGGCCAAAACCCATCCCCCCGAAAACCCGTATCTCGCCGCCCGTCAGGAATGGAACGAGCGTTACGGCTCCTATGTCAAAGCAGCGGCTGCCTGGCGGATCGTCGGTGTCACCGGCATGCTCATGGCAGTGATCGGGTTCTCCTACGCACTTTATCAAAGCACTCAAGTCAAGCTCGTTCCCTACATCGTGGAAGTCGACAAGCTCGGAACCGCGGCGACCATCGGGTTTCCGCAGCAGATCGAATATGCCGACGCCAGGGTGGTGCGTGCGACGCTTGGAAGTTTCGTATCGAACTTTCGCTCCGTCACACCCGACGCGATAGTGCAGAAGCAATACATCGACCGAACCTATGCGCTGCTGAGATCATCGGACCCGGCGACCGAGAAGGTGAATGCCTGGTTCCGGAACAACTCACCGTTCGACAGGGCAAGATCGAAGACGATTGCCATCGAGGTCACCAACATCGTGCCGCTTTCCAACCAGAGCTACCAGATCGACTGGACGGAATATGAGCGCGACCGGCAGGGCAAGGAGATCGCTACCAGGCGGTTCCGTGGCGTCGCCACGGTGACGTTGACCCCGCCACAGGACGAGGCGGTCATACGGCTCAACCCCATCGGCCTCTACCTCAAGGATTTTGACTGGACAGCGCAGTTGTGAGCGCGCGCAAGGATAGAAACATGAAGAAAAGCATGCCCCCCGCCATCGCGCTTTGCGCCGGCGTTATCGTCGCAGCCACAAGCTTGCCGGTCTCCGCACAGCAGTTGAGCAACAATGAAGCCCGTGGGACACAGCTTTCCGGACAGTGGCAGCACAGCCGGGGCGTTGTGACGCGCGGGCCAGACGGGAAGGTGATCTTCCTCTATGGCGAGGTCCAACCCTCGGTCGTCTGCTCGCCGTTACAGGTCTGCGACATCGAGCTTCAGGCTGGCGAGATCGTTCGGGATGTGCTCGTCGGAGACACGGTGCGGTGGAAGGTGGAACCCGCCACCTCCGGTGCGCCAAATGGACAGGCGGTACATCTGATCGTCAAACCTGCCGAGGCAGGGCTCATGACGTCGATGGTCGTGACCACCTCGCGGCGGACCTATCACATCCAGCTCAAGTCTCATCCGACCCAGTATATGGCCCGCATCGGCTTCGACTATCCCGAAGACGTCAATGCCCGCTTCGCCGAAATCAACACACGGATGGAGGCGAGCATCGTCCCGGGTGCGGGCATACCAGCCGAACAGCTTGAGTTCGCATTTCATATAGGCGGCTCGGCCCGTTGGCGGCCGACACGCGTCTACAGTGACGGGTTAAAGACGTACATCCAATTTCCATCTTCGCTCTCAGGTCAGGATGCACCGGTGCTGTTCGTCGTCTCTGGCGGAGAAAACCGGATCGTCAACTATCGGATGAAGGGAACAATGATGGTGGTCGACTACAATATTGATCGAGCGATCCTCGTCTCGGGCGTCGGACGCCGGCAGCAGAAGATCACAATCCGGCGGGGAGGGTAGGGGATGTTGGGCCTATTCTCTTATGTGCGTATTCCCGCCGCCTTGCTTTGCCTCTTTCTGCTTGCGGCTTGCCAGACAATGGGTGGCCCGGGATTGATTCAAAGCGGCATCACCGCCGAACTCTCGCCTGATGCCGCAAGCTCGATTGCCGCGGACATGGTGGAGCGGCTCGCGGAGCATGTCGGACCCGGAAATACGACAATTGCGCTACGTGGCGACGACGCGGTGTTCGGCCCAGCGCTCGAGACGTCCTTGCGGGAAAAAGGCTATGCTGTTGTGACCGACCAGGCGGCCAATCAATCGGCTGTCGAACTGCTGGCATATAGCGTGGATCCGTTCGAGGACAGTGTGCTTGTGCGGATCTCGACCTCGAAGGTCGAGCTCACCCGGATGTACACACTCGGTACGACCGGTACGACCGGAGCGGCCGGAGCGGTGCCCGCAAGTCCCTTGTCCGTCATGCAGCGGAGATCGGCGGACAGGTCATGACACAATCGCTAAAGCTTGGTGGCGCCGGTGCCGAGAGTGGGCCAAGAATCCGAAGACTGAATCGTGTGCCTATCATCGTTGCGATCATCCTCGTCCTGGTCTTTCTGGCGGCGATCTTCTTCGGCCTCTCCTCGAGGGGATTGCATTTCGGGGACCGGCAGAGCGACACGTCGTCGTCGCAACCAGCTTCGAATGATGCCGAAAGGCTCAAACAGGGCGTACCCGACGGGATCATCGGCGAGCCGAAGGTCATTCCGTTGCAACCGACGCCAGCGGTCGAAAGGGAAGAACCCACTCCTAACCCGTTCACTCCGCCTGACCAGAACCCTCAGAAGACACCAACGCCGCTAACCCCGGCCATCGAGCCCGAGGCTGTGTGGCGCGCCCGGCTGCAGCGTGAGCAGGAAGAACAGATGCTCCGCGAATATCATCGCCAGCAGATGGCGAGCATTCAGGCCGAGGAAGCCGCGGCAAACTCGCCGACTGCCGTCAACCTCAAGGAACTCAATAACGAGAATGCTACGCCGGTCGCAGCATCACAACAGTCCGTATCACCTGCAGGGACCCCAGGCAGTGCGATGGATCTCTACAGCGCTGCATTGCAGGCCGGAATTGGTGGGCAGAACGCCGATCTGAACGGGCAGGCTGGGAAGGCGCAGTTCTTCAACAAGGATATCGCTGATCTCGGCTACCTGCCGAATTCGGTTGTTCCGCAAATGTCGCCCTTTGAACTCAAACGGGGATCGGTCATTCCGGCGACGCTCGTCACCGGTATCAGTTCCGATCTTCCCGGCCGCATCACTGCCCAGGTATCGCAAAACGTCTATGACAGCGCGACCGGCCGGCGACTGCTCATCCCGCAAGGAACAAAACTGTTCGGTCGCTACGATTCCAACGTCTCCTTCGGGCAAAATCGGGTGCTCGTCGTCTGGACCGATATTATCTTTCCGAACGGATCAACGCTGCAGATCGGCGGTATGGCTGGCACCGATACCGCCGGCTATGGCGGGTTCAACGACAGGGTCAACAATCATTATCTCAAGACATTTGGCTCGGCGATCCTCGTCGCCCTGATCGGCGCAGGGACGGACATGCTGCTCCCGAAGGGCAGCAGCACCGCATCGACGACAGACAGCGCGGCGGATGCGGCCAGACGGTCCTTTGCCGAAACCTTCGGGCAGATCTCGGAGCAAACCGTGTCCAAAAACCTCAATGTCCAACCCACGCTCGAAATCAGGCCGGGTTATCGCTTCAACGTCCTGGTCGAGCAGGACATCGTTTTCCCAAAAGCCTATCAATGAATCTGAGGTCGGAAATCCCGACACCTCAACGTGGCGGAGCTTGTTTCCGCAGCTCACCACCATGCCGGAACTTTGTCATCTTGAACGAGCTCCTCCTGCAATTGATCGATATGCTCTCATTGCCGCTTGAGGAGCGGGCAGCAAGGCGCGCCTTGCGGGATTTCGCCGAGAGCGCGGGCTTCGACTATTTCGCTTACCTGCATCTCCGTGGGCAAGAGAGCTTTGCTGTGTCGAACTATCCCAGGGAATGGCAGGAGCACTACGTCCAGAAAAAATACATACGAGTTGATCCAGTCGTCACCAAGGCCAAACATGGGCCGCCGATTTTTCAGTGGTCGGCGGATGAAGCCAGACGAATTGGAAGGCTCGATGTAAGGCAATTCTACAAAGATGCGGATCGGTTTGGAATCCGTTCAGGTCTGTCGGTCTCGGTTCCCGTCGGCTTCAAGAACAGGATGGTGTTCACACTGGCCTCCGGGAAGTCCATGGTGTGCATCGACGAGGATCCCGATCCAGTCACTGCAGCGATGGCGGTGGCATTTGTCCATTCCCATCTCGCCTCGGCGACCCCGGATGCTGCCATGGCGTCAGACATTCGCCTTTCACCGCGCGAGGCTGAATGCCTGCGGTGGTTCGCAGACGGCATGTCGATGCCGGACATCGCTGAAACGATCGGGATAGGATATCGGTCCGTGCGTTCCTATCTCGACGAGGCAACGCGAAAGCTTGGCGCGGCAAACAGCCGTCAAGCTGCCTCTATCGCGATCCGGCTCGGGCTGATCTAGCGGTCTGGCTCCGGCGCTCCCCCCAGCGAGCAATGTTTGGGTTACTGCAATGCGAACAAACGGGCCTGGTTCATGGTATCGCGCGCTGTGGCGGCCGAGGCTGAATCTGCGCTCGAACCTGATCGTAGAGACGGAGCTCGCCGGGCATTTGGAGTGAAACGGCCAGACCGAAGGGAACCGCCTCGTCGACCGGGGCAGCAGAGTCTGGATCGCGCTGAATTTTCAGCGTGACTGTCATTCCTTCCGTAACGATAGCTGCACGATCGCCGCTCCATTGTCGCGTGTATACGGTCCCGCGGTTGGTTTGGTTCATATCAGGCTGGCCACCATGGCCTGTCACCGCCAATCTGTCTAGTTCGTCTGGGTCCAGTATCTTCATTCTGACGGACCGATAGGACTTTCGGCCCGGCAGCACGGGTGTAAACCAAGCGAGGGTCGCCGAAACTGAGTGAGGGCGGGCCTGACCGCCTATCGCAGTGGGAATCGGGACAACCACATCGACAACGCGCTCACGCCCCAAGTCACCAACGCACCAAAAAGTTGCCCGATCTGCCGCACAGGCAACAGCGTCGTCGGCATCGTACAACCCGTAACCGAAAAACCTGCGGATATTGTCTTTTTGGCGCGGTGCCTGGCCTTTTCCGAACGGGCCAAGAAGACTTTTAACGAGAGCTGCAGCCTCCTGAGGCCAGCGGGCAGGATGAACCAGAAGCGCTTTTATCAAGACGGCCCGATGGGTTCCGGACAACGTTAGGAACTCTTGGCCATAGGCTGCTTCGAGTGCATCGTGGATGCGATGCGCCGTTCGCGATGCGAGCGCTGTTGCCGCGCTTGTGCCATTCGTGAATGCCTCGGCTCCTTCAATGCCAGGTCGTGGTGGCGCTGCAACCTTTAGGCCGGCCGCACGCGTCGGGCTGGTAGGACTTACGGTGACACAATTACCGCTGCCAATGACGCGAAGATGTTCACACGCTGCCGGCATAAGGATGTCAGGTTTGACGGAGTTGGCAAAACCCGGACCGAGCGCGCTGGAGGGGTTTGCCGTATCAAGGTCCGCAAAGGGATTGACATTAGCTCTGGCGGAGGCCCGATCAGCTGGCGAAACCCAGTCGAGATTGCGCCCACCGATCGTTAAACCATTGATAGTTTCCGATGGTGACAGAAGTCGCCTGTCTGCGACGACCGCCGCGAGGGCATTGACGACTGCTTCGGCTCTTAAGGCTGGTGTCGCATCCTCGAAGGCCGTGCGGGTGTCAAAGGCGGAGATGGGGAAGCTCCCCGTCACGTTGCCAGCGCTCACCAAGAACAGAATCCCGAACTGATAGGCGAGGCGGTCAAGCAGCCGCGCCCAAGGCGATAGTTGCCCATGGAAAGGTCGCCTGAGGTTCCCAAGCGAGATGTTGACGATGATGACCCATCGCGCTGACGGCTGTTCCCCTCCGCGCATTTGCAGGACCGCTTGATAGATAAGATCCACGATCAACCGGTCTGGGGAAAACCGGTCATTGTTGCCCATAACGGGAATGCAGTGGATCTGACGCGGAAGCGGCAGCTCGGGCCGGTTGCGGTCTCCGTGAACGATGAGAGATGCCATTGCCGAACCATGGACGCGTTGGGCGACAAGCGCATCGCGTTCCAAGTCAAAATGATCTTCGACATTTAGGTGGCGACGCAGCAAGGGATGGCCTGCTATAGGGACACCGTCGAGCAATGCTAGGATCGATGCTTCGCTGACGGGGGTCTCGGCGGCCGGCGCAGTCGGCGCAACGCTGTCGTTGACTTCGATGCTAGTAACGACGCTCTGGGGCCTGATATGCATGATTGGCTCAACACCGGCCAGGCTCCCAGGTGTTCGAGCGATCAGCATTCGGATCGAGGTAACTGGGATCCGCGCCAAGACTGCGTGATAGGCGATATCGTCGATACGCGCGCGATGGATGAGATCTCCGCCAGCCTGAGCGATCGATTGGACGACCGCGTTCTCGGCCGCAGCACCGGCTGCCGCGGCGGCGCGATAGATGAGCTCAAATTCTAGTGCTACCAACTCATCGTCTTCACGGCCCTCGATCTCCTCTTCGAGGATTTCACCATCCAGAGGCTGCACGCGATCTGCAGGACCCCAGACACGTAGATCACGAAGGCAGCTAAAGACATCGCGCCATGGCGCGTAGCCGTCAGGAAGCGCCCCCACGGAGAGCCAAGTTTGCCAGAGAGACAAGATTTGCTGCAGCGCAACAAGGTCCGGCACAAGAAGGTACGCGAAGGGTGCCTTGTCCTCGTCGCTTGGAAGCTCCTCTTCGTCGATTAATTCCAGACCGGGAACCCGGGTAACAGCACGAGCAAAATTGGCGACATCACCCTTCACTTCGAAAACAAGAAGCCGTTCGGGTGCAAGCGCAGATGGATCGGCTCTCAAAGATAGCCCTGTCGGGTCACGCTGCAGAACTTCGGCCAGTCGCGAAAATTTTGGCGTGAACGCCTGATCCTGCCTTTGCCGCGGAAACGGCTCAGGTCTTTGGATATTTGCTTGTCTGCCTGGTTGTCTTCGAACGGGTGCGCTGGGTTGCAGCCTCAACAACGGTTTGGTCGGATCGCTCGCCATTTAGAATTTCTGGCCCCACGCGCGTGACCCAGAGGTCCAATTCTGAACGCAACGCTTCATCAACGGAAAGCTCCCCTAAGCCGAGTATTTGCCTTCTTCGCACGTTCTGGCAGAAATCCAAAGCCTCCGCGAAGCTAACTGGACCTAGCTTTCCACTGATATTCTTCGATGTTGCTTTGGGAGAATCTGGCCATTGGGAAATGATATTATCGAGGAAACTTGCGATGCGGTGGCTGTCCGGGGCCGGAAAATTCAGACGAATCTGAAATCTGCGCCAAACAGCGCGGTCAAGCAATTCAGCGTGATTGGTCGCGGCTATCACAACTACATAGCTCGGGAGCTGGTCGAGCTGCATAAGAAGAAAGGAAACGACACGCTTAATTTCGCCAGTCTCGTGAGTATCGCCACGCTCCTTACCGATTGAATCGAATTCATCGAAAAAGAGGACGCTTGGCCGCGTGCGAACATAGTCGAACAGCTTGCGCAAACGAGCGTTCGTCTCGCCAAGATAACTTCCAATCAGGGCATCGTATCGCACAACAAAAAAAGGAAGTCCCAAGCCTTCGGCAATAGCCTCGGCAAAAGACGTTTTGCCGTTGCCGGGCGGCCCGGACAGCAGCACTCGGTGGCGCGGCTCATAGCCATGCGCACGCAATACGTCCGCGCGGGTGTGTTCTTCAATGAGTTGTTGTCCACCCTGGCTGACTGGCAAGGGCAACATTAATTGGCCCAAAGTGATGCGTGGCTCAAGTTCGAGTATCGTATCCTTGCCTGATCCGACATTTGATGAACTCGAAGTCAGTGCTGGAGGGGTTACATTTACCGAAGCAAGTGCGCGCTCTAAGCGATCTGCCACGCCGTGATGGTTTTTCGCGCGCTCGTCCGCAACCAAGGCCTCCGTCGTCGACTTCAACGTCGCCCGGTCGCCGGAAGCACCTGCCCTTACGAGGGAAATAAGAAGATCGCTACGAGCCATAACCTTGCCTGATTCGACGTTTCCCGTTTGTTCACACGAAAATCGTACTGCAAAAAGTTTAAAAAGTCTTCTGGTGCCAGGGGCCTGGTCCTTACACGAAGATCCTTATACATGAATTCGGGCGATTTCGAGTGTCACAGTGGTGGTTAGGCGGTGTTTTTCGATCTGGTTTAGGCGTGATACACCGTCCTATCGAACTGTGGTTTTTTGGTGCAGTGGCTGAAAGAGGCCAATTTCGCTTTGTGCCCCGAACGCCGTCTGATGACGCAGGCGTTCGGTGGCAGCTGTGGTCCACTCTGACAGACCATCTGAACGGCGGGAATGGGGGTGCGAAGCTGCCCTTAAGCCGATTATTTATCCGTTGCGCCGGCAGGTTAGGGTGCAATGCGCTCAGCACAGATCGCGGCGACAGCTTCCTGTAGCAACTTTATGCGGTCCACCAGCCAGGCGAGTTCCTCGGCAGTGATTTCGAATGCAGGCGAATAACGCGCATCGACATAAGCGCGATCAAGACGAGCAAATGCGCGCTTTCCGAATTTGGTCTGGTTCGGCCATATGCCGACCAACTGCGGTGCCATGCGCTCCGCTTGTGAGCGCAGGAACCGCAGCTTATGGGATTTGGGGCTATAAAGAGCCGTGACCAATAAAACACAATGGTAAAGTCGCTCCGTGGCTTGATGCAACTGGAAAGCAGCAAGATTGAGATTTCCACGCTCCTGGTAGAATTTGCTGCCTTCAATGAGCTCAGTCGTGTCGGGAAACCACTGCTCGAAATGCCGTTTTGCTTCGGCGCGTGCCTCGTCTGGCTCAAGCGATTTTGGCGACGCAAGGGGATAACCTTGCAGTTCGCAAAGGACGATTCCGTCGCGGGCGATATCGATGAAGAAGGGGCGGCCCTGCGCGAGTTGCGAGTTCATCTTCATAGGTGTGAACGATGAAGTTTACGGGCGCAGTCACATGATGGGTGATTGCCAGTTCCTGCACAAAGCGTTCGCCCGCTTTCTCCCAAGCTTCATACTGATCGGCAAAATGACTGTAGTTAACGATCACTAGGAGATCGTAATCCGACAGATAGCCACTATTGCGGTCCTCGACCCAGTCTCCGCGAGCATAGGAACCGAATAGGATTAGCTTGAGGATCCGTCCTCGCTTGTTTTTGTCGAACAGTTTTGTCTTCTGGACTTCTTCGAATTCATCGAACAATATTGCGGCGACGCGCTGCAGTTCGCGCTGCTTGCGATCTGGCAGGTGGGTCAGCCTGTCGATGTTCATCGGAAAGTCCTTCAAATCCAATTCGTCATAGAGTCGCAGCCTTCGGGCGAATGCCGCTGGCTGTCCAGTCTTATCAGGATCATACGGTCGTGCGAAAGGCGCATGATCTCGTCCGGCATAAAGAGAACTTCGGCACCGCTTGTGTCATCCGGATTATCTCGGCAATCCTGCCGGTAGAGATCCGCGCCTTGTCCCGCGGCCGGGTCTTGTGGGACTGCAGGCTCTCGATCCCTGCCTCCGCAAATCACTCCTGCCAGCCCCAGGCGGTTGTCTTCAACTTGCCCGAAGGGGTCGTGATGGCGTGGGTGCCGAGCCCCTCGGAGGTCAGGAGGATGATCCGCGCCCGCCAGACATGCTTCCGGGCTGCGTCCCGATCAGAGATCGAGTGCCTCAAGGCTATGGTGGTTCGAAGCCGAAACAACCATGGAAATCCCGTGCACATGGCTAAAATTCGCACCGGTGAAACCAGATGGGGATCCCGATCCGAACTCTTCCGTTTGTGCCAATCCAGAACCGCACTGGCCTGAGCAGCGCAGCTACTGGCGGATCATGTCTTCCGGGAGTTGCGGAATGTAACCAAGCCTGTCGATCACGATCGCAGCAATTGGGTGATGCGCATTCATCATGACAAGTGCCAGGCGATATTCATGTCGGCGTTGGTTAGCCAGGGAATCCTCACCACTCCCTTGTCCAAGGGTACCGAGCAGTTCATAGAGCTCTTGCGCTTTTGCCAGCCGACACCGTTGTTCGCGAATGATGTCGATCGCAAGTCGCTCAAGCTCGTCTTGCTCAAGTTCCGCAAGAATCGTCTCAATGGCCCGCTTCGAGCAATCGGGTTTGAGTTCCAGGCTGCGGATATCCGGCAATATTGCACCAACCCTTCGGCTTGGTCCGCGGTGCGCCCCCGCGAACAAATAAGATCTAATGACCCCAAGCCGGGGGGTAGAAACCGTTTTCCGACGGCCCTGTGACCTTTAGTACCGAGGCACCTGGACATACGTCACAGGCCCCCGGCCAATGGCCAGAGGATCTCTGGTGTTGTTCCGGTCAACACCAACCGCGGAAAAGGGGTTTCTACGCCCCGAGGCGGCGCGTACCGCCTCGGGGAAAAGCATATTTCATCAGGCTAGCGAACGCCAGACGTCAACCCGCATGTTTACATTAAATTTATTCGACATTCGCAACAAGTTCGGTTTCGAACGCTGGAGGGATTGCGCCATCAGCGAGAACTGATGAACGAAAATCCCCCGCTGCTCCAAGCCGCGACCGCATGTCGGCGCCTATGTCGAACAGACCGGCATAGGTCATGACCTTCCCGATCCGCACTGGCGTACCGAGCTGTTCAAAACGGCAATCGATCGACCTGAAAATCCGCGCCATTCTCGCGTCGAAGACCGATACGATGTGTTCGATACCGGCACGCTGGGCGACTTCAACCATCCCGTACAACAGCTCGACGGTGGTTCGGTTTACTATATGGTTCGCTTCTGCCCGATCCCTCGCCCCGAAGATCTGCGGATTGACTGCAAATCGTGAGCTCTCCCAGATCAATGGGCTTTCGACCGTGCCACCAGGCATCAGCACGGGAAACACGTCTCTCAACATGTTGGGACCGGTCGTGGGGAGCAGACGCACGGCGCCACGAAGCTGTCCTGACCTCTCATCAAGCGACAGAAGGTAGAGAGGGTCGTCGGCATCGAATCGGTCGATCTCCCGGCCGTTGTGGACTTTGACGTCCCAGCCGAGGCGACCAGAAAAAACTTCGGCCCGCATGCGGAACATTTCGTCGAACAGTTCAGGATACTTGTCCTGATCGGCACTTTCGATTGTGAATATCATGATGGTGGTCTCCGTTCATTCATTGATGACGGAGACACCAGTTATCGGCTTCGTTTCGTGACGAACATCCGGTCCAACAACAGGGTTTACAAAGGATCGAAAAGCAATCCAGCTCTATGAGCGACCGAAACGGCATGCGTATTGCTGGTGGCGTAGAGTTTGTGGCGGGCGCTCTCCAGGTAGCAACGCACGGTGTGCTGCGACAGACCGAGAATGACAGCGCATTCCCAGGCTGTCTTGCCCTCGGCGATCCATTGCAAGCATTCCAATTCACGCGGAGAAAGACTTGCAGTCTCGCTCGCATGTCCCTCGATGCCAAGCACACGATCGTGGATGTGCGTCGCAAGAACCTGGAAGTCACGCATATAGAGAAGTTTCGCGCTCGCCCAGTCGCGGGCGGAAAGATCTGACGTCACGGAGAACAAGGCACGATCGCCGCGGCGGCTGTGCACCGGAACTGTCAGTCCGCGGCTCCCGATACCGAATTCGCCGGCTTCACCAAAAAAGGTCTTCAACCGCCCCGTAGGCTTTCCGAACTCGTCCCAATCAAGGGGAAGCATACGGCGAAATCCAAGACGAACAACAGGATCGACATCGACATATTGCCGGTTCTTGTAGTGCGCGACCCATTCGGGAGGATAGGTTACGGCAAGATAGGGATCGGTTTCATTTTGACCGCCAACGCCGACACCGAAATAGGCAATGGTATTCAATGCGTATCGGGAGGCCACGTCTTTCAAAAACCGGATTGTTGAATTCCGGTCGGCGATGTCTGAAATTTTCGAGAGTGCGTCCATCAAATCGGAATCTGCGATATTCTCCAACATCCTACCTTTCCCGGAACCTGAGATTCGGGCGCAATATTTCCATTATGAGCCGCATATGCAATGCATAGTTGTCGAACTGAACAAATTCTAGAGCGCCAGCTTCCGAGCGTTGTTTGATGGGGAATCCTGTCAGGTATTAAAGGCGATAACGAGCGGCACGTCGAACAGCACCGCCCAGGCCCGGGCGGCCGCCTTCTGGATAGCGACGATGTTGGTGTCGCCGGTCCACCAGCCGTTGCCCGTTGCCACGATTACGCTCGGCTTGTAGATCATCGACTGCAGGGCCGGCCAAACCAAGAGTTGCTCGTAGCAGATCAGGGGAGCGATGAGCGTCCCGGCAAATCCGCCGGTAGGTTTTCCAAAGACATGGGCCGTTGCGCCACTCGAAGTCCAGGGTTGCCACATCGAAACCGGCACCGGCATGCGCTCGCGGTAGAGGACTTGTGCGCCCTTCCCTGACACTTCCATCATGACGTTGTCGTAGCCCTCGGCACTGATAAGGATCGCCCCCCCATTCACCGTCACATCAAGGTCCTGAAGTGCGCGGACCCAGAGGTGCTCGGTGGTCGGCGTCCAGATTCCTAGTGCGCTTTCGGGAAGGACGATGTTTTTCGCGTCCACCTTCGCGGCGTCTTGTATCAATGCCAGCGTGGCGAGGTGCTGCGCATAACCCGCGTGCTGACCGGGAGAGGCATAGTTGAAGTAGGTGTCGATGCCGATCCAGCCTTCAGGTGGACGCGGTTCGCTCCAGTTCGAGTACGACCAGGCGAAAACAGCTCCTATGACAAGAGCAACGATCGGCCACGCCCGCGTCGTCATCGCAGATAAAGTCAGAGCCATGGCAATCAATCCAAACCAGCCCAGATCTGGAAACAAGACGCCTGCGGCCGTGATTGGGTTTGCCCACCCGATGATGCCAAAGGGCGGAACGCTCATCAGGATCCATGCAAGCGCGTAGCGCAACGCTCGGTGCCATCCTGATTTCCGAGTCCAGAGGACGGCATGAACAAGCACAAACAGAACCGAAGCCGCGAACCATAGACCGAGCCCGACCCACATATCGGTCGCATAGAAAATGGAAACGCCAACGGGTAGGCCTCGCGAGACCGCCAGGAAATAGGCCAGCGCCACCAAACCCGCAACGAGCCGGTTGGGCGCAAACGCCCAGAGCGTCGGAAACAGGGTGGCGGCGGGCAAGGCCAGCACCTCGCCGCTCCAGGCAATTGCACCGATAGTGGCGCTGCCTGCAACAAGGCCGATGCTGATCAATCCGTCACGGAACGAAGGTAAAGATGGGCGTCGCCAGCCCGAGAACACCGTCAGCCGGGATCGGCCCGAAATATCGTGAGTCATAGGAACCCTTGAATGGTGAGTGGAGAAACAGAAAGCCCGGCGGCACCACGCCACCGGCGTAGGGCGTTATCGGCCTGCCAGAACCATCGTTTGGCTGGACTGCGGATCGCGGCAAATCCACCCCGTCGATGGCGACAGACGCGCCGATTTCAATCGACTGCCCCGGGAGCGCAAGAACGGCCTTGATCAACGGACTAAGCCAGCCTGGGCAAAGGCCACGGCGCAAATATCCGCGCTCTCGGGCCCGTCGAAACTTTTCGGTCAGTGGCGGACAGATGAAGATGCGATCCCCGACGCGAATAGCGCGGTTCAATGGCACGATCCGCCAGAGCCCGAGCGAATAGCTCGGCGTCAGGTTCAGCCGGATTCCGGCCTCAAATCCCGCGTCAAACAGGAGCGCCGGAAGACAAACTAAAACGGCGATTGCTGTGAAGCGCTGGCACCGCATCACTGTTTGAGCCCCTGGTTCTGGCGTTGTGTCTGGCGAAGAGCTTCGCTTTCCTTTAGTGCCTGTTGCGTGCGTTCGTGAGCGGCAAGCCGCTGACCGGCCCGCATGGTGGGCCATGCGGATGCGAGTTTTTCCCGATCACCGGGCGACATACCCTTGGCCGCTTTGTCGAAGGTCGAACCCGAGGGGTCCCTAGCACCGTTGCCGAGCAAGGTCCGTTCTCCGAACCGTTCGGACACCGCCTTGTTGAGGGTATCAAGTTCGGACTTCACCATCCGGTCGGCCAGCGCGAACCCGAGTGCTGCGGCTAAGTCGTTTCGGTCGATGGCGTCGCGTACCTTTTCCATGGCGCGCGCGGCGGCCGGCGACAGGGATGGAATATCGATCGAGGTGCGCTTGCGGTGCCCTTCCTCCTCGGCAGCGTACTTCTTCATCGCGTTCTGTCGCATGTCCAGATAGCGCTCGAGATCGCGACGGAGCGCAGGAATGTTGACCTCCGCTACGCGCCGATCTTGCCGATCCGCCCGGCTTGCCAGAAGTCCTTCGCGACCGCGCAACGCACCGAAGCTTGCCGCATTCAGTTCGATTTCGCCAAGACGCTGGCGGGCAACGCTCGCGTCTTCCAGAACGGTCTCCATACGCATCGTCTTGAAGGCGGTTTCTGGATCCGCATAGACAAGACGAATACGGTCAGAGAGATTGTCCCACTGCTTTTGCAGGGCAGGATCGGACCGCAATCTTTCGTCGGCCGCGTCAGTGACCGACATTGTAAAACTTGAGACGCCTTTGACCATTGGCTCGGCCTTTCTGGCTGTTTGACTGGACTGGTGAAGCGGATGATCGACAAGACCGAGCCGCGCGCCGGCGGTGCGAAACCGGACGCTGAGATCGACGAGTCTCTGTTTCTGCCGGATGGTCCATTGCACCCGGTCACGCAATAGCGTCCGGGCAACGCGAACGAGATGCAGACCCCGGTTGTTGGCGAAGCGGAGCGCCTGGGCATAAAACCGGCCGTTCGCATAGTCGAGCGTGACCTCCTTGGCGTTCTTCCGCGAAAGGAGCCTCTCAAGCCCGCCAGCCATCTTGAAGGATCGGCTTCCATAATAGAGCGCCATGTCCTCCCGGTGCCGCGTCATCGCGACATAGGTCAGATGCCGGTCCAGCGAGAGCGAGGCGAGCACCTTGACGCGGTCGACGGTTGCACCTTGCGATTTGTGGATCGTCGTCGCATAGCCATGATCAAGATTGCGATAGAAACGCTGATCGACGTCCACGTGGTGCGCGTCCTCCCCCTCGCCGACGGCCACGGCGATCCTGCCGGGCGCTGCCTCGACGACCTTGCCGATCATGCCGTTCTTGACGCCAAGCCAGCCTTCGTTCTTAAGGAACACGATCTGGTCGCCGGCGGCAAACTGCCGGGGGCCATCCTCGGTTTTGAAGGCGTGGCCCTCTTCGATCAGTCCACGCTCGACGAGCTTCTCACGGGCCATCATGTTGAGCTGACGCACATCGCGACGCAGATGCGCGAGGATCAGTGTCGACTTCTCCGGATCGTAATCGCCGTTCCAGTCGGCAATGAGGGTTTCCAGTGCCTCAGCCTTCAGCGTCTTTGCGATCAACCGACCCTTCCCACCATAAGCAGCGAGCGCGTCCCCCACCTGGCCGCGCGCCAGATTAAGTGATGCGGCGCGCATCCAGTCTTCTTTCTGGCGATAAATGGTTTCGAGCTCGGCATAGCCGGTGCGCTCGACGATGGCACGGAAGGCAGCGCCCGCCTCGATCGGTTGAAGCTGCTCGGCATCACCGACCAGGACGAGTTTGGCGCCGGCCTTGGTGACGGCTTCGACGAAGGTCGCCATCTGCCGGGATGACACCATGCCTGCTTCATCGAGAACGAGTATCGTCCTATCATCGAGATGCCGGCGTCCCTGTTTCCAATTGAGCTCCCACGACGCCAACGTGCGGGAGGGAATGCCGGCCTCTTTCTCCAAACCCTCCGCCGCCTTACCTGCAAGCGCACCACCAACGACGTTAAAGCCGGCCAACTCCCAGGCTTCACGGGCAGCCTTCATCATCGTGGTCTTGCCGGCTCCTGCCCGTCCGACTATCGCTCCGATCCGCTCCGATCCTGCCACATGTGCAATGGCAGTACGCTGTTCTTCCGACAGCCGATCATGCCGGGCAAAGACGGTTTCCAGGACTTTCGTCGCAACCGCGAACCCGTCCCTTCCCGAAAGCCAGTTTGCGCGGGAAATCATTTCGGCCTCGAGCCTGATCATCCCCCGGGTCGTCAGCCGTGCCGCGACCCGCGCCCCGGTCGCAAAGTCGATTGTCTGGTCAGTGAGTTTCAGGCATTCCGGGCTTTCCGTAATCCGAGTGAGAAGCCGCTGGAAGCGCTCCGGATCGTCGACATAGCGATGCAAGACCTTGGCTATATCGCGCTGATCGAAGACGCTTCGTTCGGACGTCAGTATATCGAAAACGAGTTCAGGCCTGTGCTCGATCCGGGCGGCGTTCTTTTTCCGTTGGGCCTCATGCAATGCCAGCCGTTCGAGATCGATCCTGGTTCCCGCATCGCCCGCCTTGCGCTGCAGCGCCTTTGCCGCAACGCCGATATGGGTTGTCGGCTCGATGTCGATGCTGCGTTCGGCGTAGGACCGGCCATCGACACGGATTTCGAGGCCCGCCATGTCCAGGTGATGGTTTTGGAGATCGAGCCATCTCTGCCGCTGTTCGAGGAATTCCGCCTTCTCGCCGGACCAAAGTTTGTATTGGATTTTCCCGGTTTTGGTTCGAACCGGATTTCCATCCGGGCCAATCACCGCGACCTTCTTGGAACCGAACCCGTCCGGGGTGAGCGGACGCAATGTCGTCATCAGATGGATATGCGGATTGCCGGGATCGTTATGGAAGACCCAATCGGCCACTTGCCCGCGAGCGAGCACCTGCTCTGAGACGAACTGCTGGACGAGCGCGATGTTCTGGTCACGAGTAAGCTCGACGGGCAAAGCGACAATGAATTCCTTGGCGAGCTGGGCGTCGTTGCGTTTTTCGAATGCCTCTACCTTGTTCCAGAAGGCTTCCGCTGCCCCGGCAACCGAACGATCGGCGATCATGTCCAGCGCCCATTTCGGAGCATCGGCGGGTAGCAGGAATTCTTCGTGGGCCAGGTTCTTCTTGTTTGAATAGTCGACGGTGCGCGCTTCCGCCTCGTGGCTCATTTTCGCGCAATGGCGATAGGCTGCGGACAGAACGGCGCTGCGGCCATTTCCACGGGAAATAAGCTGGGGTGTAAAATGCGTGATCGCCACTGTTCATCAGGCTCCTGCGAGACAAGTTCATCCCTTTTCCGCAGGCCGCCGCCCCGGCCCGACTGGGACCGCAGCGAGCCACGTCGCCCCAGCGACGTATTACTGCGCCCTTGGACGCATTCCTTCGGAACGCAGGGATGATCTCTCAAAGCGTCGGATCTGCCGACCCGGCATTTCTGCCGGGATGCGCTTCACGCGCTCCCAGGCGATTCTCCTCATGCCTTCGGGGCATTCGTGACAATCGGGAGCAAACGGAATGAAGAAGCCATCATCCAGAATCAAAGAAGAGATCGCCAAACTCCAAGAGCAGCTGAAGGCCGCAGAGACGCGTGAGGCCGAACGGATCGGCCGGATCGCGCTCAAGGCCGGGATTGGCGAAGTCGAAGCCGACGAGGGCAAGCTGCTGACGGCGTTTGAGGACCTGGCCAAACGGTTTCGTGAGCGCGGCAGCGAGATCCGGAAAGTCCCTCCCGCGCAAAACCCGTCTGGCGCGGCTTCGCGCGCAAATAGCGAGGCTTGAGCGCATGCGACAAGCAAGCCAATCGGAAAAGCGCAGGAAAGACACGCGCGAGAAAATTCAGCTCGGCGGCCTGATTGCCAAGGCAGGCTTGCGCTACGAGAAGCGCGCGCTCCTGCTTGGCCTTCTGATCGACGGCGGGGGGCGGATCAAAGGCGACGAGAATGAGCGAGAACGGCTGACGGCGATCGGAGCGGAGGCGTTTTCAGATGACACCGAGTAAGCTCATTCTTCTGTTCGCGCCAGTCGGCATGATGATCGCCGTCTGCATCGGGTTAAAAGGTTCCGAAGCCTGGTTGGCGCAATTTGGAAATTCGGTTGAGACGCAACAGACGCTTGGGCAGATCGGCATCGCCCTGCCCCATGTTGTCGCCGCAACTCTTGGGGTCGTCGTTCTCTTCGCCGCGCGTGGCGCCATGGCGATCAAATCCGCCGGCCTTGGTGTCCTGGTGGGCGCGGTCGGCGTGATTGCCATTGCCGCGACGCGGGAATTTACACGCCTCAGCGGTTTTGCGGACGCGGTTCCGGCGGGACACAGCCTGCTCGAATATGCCGATCCTTCGACCGGCATCGGCGCAATACTTTGTTTTGTGGCTGGCATGTTTGCGCTCCGCGTCGCTCTCAGTGGTGATGCGGCGTTCGCGACAATGAAGCCGCGGCGGATGACGGGAAAGCGCGCAATCCACGGATCAGCCGACTGGATGTCCGTCGCCGCCGCCAAGAATATGTTCGGTGAGGGTGGCGGCATTGTCCTTGGCGAGGCATATCGCGTCGACCAGGACAGTGTGGCGAGCCACACCTTCCGTGCTGGCGACAAGCAGACATGGGGTGCTGGTGGCAAGTCACCCCTCCTATGCTTCGACGCCTCATTCGGATCGACGCACGGACTGGTCTTTGCCGGATCGGGCGGGTTCAAGACCACTTCGGTGACGATCCCTACTGCGCTCAAATGGGGTGGAGGCCTCGTTGCGCTCGATCCGTCAAACGAGGCCGCACCCATGGTGATCGATCAGCGGCGGCGTGCTGGGCACGATGTTTTCGTGCTCAGCCCCAAGGACGCTTCGGTCGGGTTCAATGTACTCGACTGGATCGGCAGGTTCGGCGGTACCAAGGAGGAGGATGTCGTCGCCGTCGCTAGCTGGGTTGTGACCGATACCGGACGTCAGACTTCGATGCGCGACGACTTCTTCCGCGCCTCCGCCCTGCAACTCATCATCGCGCTGATCGCCGACGTCTGCCTGTCAGGGCATACGGAAAAGGAAAACCAGACGCTGCGCCAGATGCGCATGAACCTGTCAGAACCTGAGCCCAAATTGCGCGAGCGATTGCAGAGGATCCACGACAATTCAGAATCCGTATTCGTTCGAGAGAACGTCGCCGCCTTCGTCAACATGACGCCGGAAACCTTCTCCGGTGTTTACGCCAACGCGATCAAGGAAACGCACTGGCTGAGCTACCCGAACTATGCTGCGCTCGTTTCAGGTTCGAGTTTCTCGACCGATGACATTGCCGGCGGCAAGACCGACATCTTCGTCAATCTCGACCTTAAAACACTGGAGGCCCATCCGGGTCTGGCTCGCACAATCATCGGCGCGTTGCTCAATGCGATCTACAATCGGAATGGAGACATCAAGGGCCGCACCCTGTTCCTGCTCGACGAGGTCGCTCGGCTCGGCTACCTGCGTATTCTGGAAACCGCGCGCGATGCCGGCCGGAAATACAGCATCAGCCTGCTACTGCTCTTCCAGTCCATCGGGCAGATGCGCGAAACCTATGGTGGGCGGGACGCCGCATCGAAATGGTTCGAGAGCGCCTCATGGGTATCCTTCGCCGCGATCAACGATCCCGAGACCGCCGACTACATCTCGCGACGCTGCGGCAACACCACGGTGGAAGTCGACCAATTGAGCCGCACATCACAGATGTCGGGGTCGTCGCGAACGCGCTCCAAGCAGTTGGCGGCGCGGCCGCTGATATTACCAGAAGAAGTGTTGCGCATGCGCGGTGACGAGCAGATCGTCTTCACCTCTGGCAATCCGCCGCTCAGGTGCGGGCGCGCCATCTGGTTTCGGCGCAATGACATGAAAAGCGTCGTTGGCAAGAACCGGTTTCATCGTTGATTGCGAGGAATGTGTATCAACGTTGTGAATCGATTGCCCGGCATTGATTCACACAACTCATTGGACTTCGGTTGCGGTGTCGAAGAGACTCTCCGCATGCGGACACTCACTCCCGACCAGGTTCATCTTCGTCGCATCGACCCGGCCCAGAATATGCGCCGCTTTTACAGCCTGAGCCTTCAGCCCACGCTGTTCGGCGGTGCGTCGCTCATTCGCGACTGGGGAAGGATTGGAAGACGCGGTCAGACGATGATGGAAACATTCGATACGAATGCCGATGCAGGGTCCGCACTGCACCGTCTTGAGCGTAGCAAAAGGCGCCGGGGATATCGCGATGCTCTTGCCGACGAGTTGGTACGATAAAGCGACATGCCTGATGATATGGAAGAGGCCCCGTCTTGCGACGAGGCCCTCCTCCGGCGGTCAGTCGCGGTTGCCGTTCGGGCGGGACCAGATCAGCTGTAATCCTTCCTGACCGTCCACTTCGATGAGGGTTGCGTAGATCGGAGCAGGGAAGCTCGGGTCGTCCAGCTTGACCGAGATGTAATCCCGCTCGGTTCCCTTCGCCTGCTTCTGCCACCCGGCACCCAGTTCAACTGCACCGGAGAAGATGCGGAACTGTGGGCCGTTCTCGAAAGGGGTTTCGACGCGCTCGAGGCGGGCCTTGACGTTTAGGGCGAGGGTCTTGATCTGACCGGTGAAACCGTTCTTCGCGGTGGTGAAAGTGCCGATGTTTGCCATTGTCTTCATCCTTTCGATGTTTCGGGCCGCGCCTATCGCGGCCTCGATGGCTGTCAGGAGACCGGGAGCGATCGGCGCGCACCCCAAAGGGGACGGAATGAAATGGAGGACGGCGGGGAGACACTTTCTTGGCTCGCGAGGAATTCGAATGAAGTTCGAAGGGGAAGAAAGTTTCGGACCGCCGTTGCGTCAAGCCGAGCGAGGCGAAGCCGTTTTTCGGTCAGACATGCCTCAATCGAGACCGCATTGAGCGGCGCGTTGGTGACATTTGAACAGGAATGAAGACCGGCAACCGTCGTATCGCAACCCCCGATCCAGAATATGATCGGACAGAACAACTCAATGCCCTTGCCAGCGTCGAGGCAACCGCGCGCCGGTGTCGAGTCTTTCTCGCAGAATGCGACACGGCTCTCGTCCCCCAACTGTGCGGCGATCTGTGTCTGGATGTTGGGGCGATTGAAAGGGGATGAGCAGTTACATCGGCCTGAGGGCCGTGACGACCAAGGTCCTTTGATCCCTTATTCAGGACCTCGATATAGCTGCGAGGACGCGGTATCTTTGCTGTGGTAGTCACGAGCACTGCAATTCCGGCACATTGCCACGGCGGAGAGCTGATCGCACTCCGCCGTGGCAAACGAAAGGCAAACTCACGCCGCCTCCCGCTCTTCAGTAAGCCGAGCCGGCTGAAGACCATGAAGATAGGTCACGGCGCGTTGTGCATGTGCCGCCGCCTGAAAGATCGCCCGCTTGTCGTCCTTGAGGACCTTCAGCCAGGAGTGGAGGTAGCTGGCGTGATCCGGCCGGGGCTCCAGCTCAGGCACGACACCGAGATCGGCGCACAGGAAGCAACTTCCGAGTTCGGCAATGAGTTCTTCGCGAGCGCGGTCGGAGCGATCCTTGTGATAACGCGAAAGATCGCGTCCGACCCGGTGCGCTGGCGCCGTCCAGTGGGTTGCCTCGTGGCTGAGCACAGCGACGTAGGATTCCGCATCCCGGAAGCTTTCGAAGGGTGGCATCTGGATGTGGTCACTTGCGGGAGTGAAGAAGGCTTTTGCGCCACCGTGGCGGATGACAGCGCCGGTATGTTCGAAGAAGCGGTCCGCGTGCTCGATACGCGATATCGGATCGGTGATCTTGTCCGACCGGTGGTAAAAGTGCTCAGGCAATCCATCGATCTGATCGCAATTGAAGACGGTGTAGGTCTTGAGGAACGGGATATCCCGCTCGACCTCGTCGCCACGGGAATCCGTTTCGGTCTTAATGAAGCGGCTGGCATAGACGACGGTTGAGCCGGTCTCGCCCTTGCGGACTTGGGCCCCGATCTGACCGGCCTGCCGGTAGGTCATCCAGAGTGGCGCTTCGAATCCTCGGGCGAGGCTTTCAGACCAGAGCAGGAGGACATTGATGCCCGTGTACGGCTCACCGGTGTGCCGGAGTGGGCGCGTGATCCGGCCTTCGAGCCCGCCCGCGCTCCAGGGTTTCATCCAGGGCCGGACACCTTTTTCCAGTTCAGTGACAATCGTCTCGGTGATCCGCGCATAGATATCGACGCGCGGGCTTTTCTCTTTCCTTTTCATTTTCAGACCTCCTGATTTCAGGACCGCGCCGATCGCGGTCCGTCACGAGGTCCGAAAACGGCGGGGCTCAAGGCCGGAGCGGCACCCGAGCCGCGGCCCCGGTGCGCGCAGCGCGGCGGGGTGGCGAAGGGCCGGAACGAAGAGGAGGACGGCAAAGCCGTTGCTGCTGCTGCCGGTTCCGCCCGGACCTTTTTCGGGACGGACCGCGATCGGGGCATCCGCGCAGTGGAAAAGGCGGCGCTCGGCGCCGCCGTTGAGGAGTGAGATGATTGGTGGGTCAGTGAACCGGGTGACCGCCGGTGTAGGGGTCGTATTCGAAGAGGATGACGATCTCTGCCTCTTCGACTTCGTCGGCAGGGAGGACGCCGTATTCGTCGTCGGACTTGAAGAGGACGATCGGGGTCATGAGGGTGCGAGCGAGGTTCCAGGCGTGCTTTTGGGCGAGGGAAAGATCGTGCTGCATGTGAGGGCTCCATCGTTGGAGCGGGCCAATCCCGCTCTTGATGGCTCCGTCAGTGTGCGGCTTAGCGGACGCGATCACCGCGCAGGCCAAAGCCAAGCGGCCGCCGCTTGCGAGCGGACCCTTAAGGGGTTGATCGTGGAAGTCCGCGCCGCACCAGGAATGCCATCCCTCAAAAGAGCGGGATTGGGTTGCGTCCGAGATAGAGTTCTGGCCATGTACAGTCGGATTGGCCGGGCCGAGGCTGGATCGCCAGGTACACTCTCCGGTCGCCTGATGACAGACCTCACACAGTGCGGGATACGAGGACTTCTTGTCGGGGAGTGTTCCGAGCAAAAATCAAGTCCGTTTCACGGCCTTGATCGCGGACGCGCCGACCGCTTGCTTGATTGTCGTGGCTATCTCGCGGAGGAACGCCGCGCTGACAGAACCGATCGGCTCGGTGGACACGAAATCATAGTCCTTATCCATCTCGACGCGATTGAACTCGTCGAGAATGATCCAGCACGGCGCGGCGAGGCCGATGCGCCGGCACTCGATTTCCGGGACGATCAATGCGAGCTGGCCGACAAACGGCTTCTTGGAGGTAAAAGGAAAGAGAAACACAACGTCCGGATTGCCGGGCGTCTTGATGACAATGCAAACTGGGCGCGGCTTCCGGCCGGATTCCTCGCCCCTTTGTGCTTCGCGATGCCAAAGATAATGAAACTCGGCGACGTCGCCCTGCTCAAGCATCGTCTTTTGCAGGTTCGAGAATGGCGTCGATGCCAAACATCAATTCCGTACTGACATCGTCCGGCGCATCATGCAGGGAATATGACTTCGTCGGACTTGGCTCCCCGCGCATGCGGTGATAGTCGCGGGCGGAGAGAACAAAGAGCTTCTCCTTGCCGTGCTTGGTGAGCACGACCGGTTCGATCATCGCCGCGTCGAGGATTTCACCCGAGGAGCGGTTCATATCGGAGAAAGTGTACTGTTTCATCTCATAGCTCCTACATTTCACGTAAAATAGGTATTTTACGTTGTTTTGTCAATTCGGAACTTCGTGTCGACAAAAATGGGGCGGAGCCGAAGCTCCGCCCGTATGGCCTAGCTGAGTGCGGCCATCTGCAGTTCTGCCGCCTTGCGATCGACGGTCTGGCCGGGGTTGTCGATCGGGCGCTGGAAGGGCTTCCAGGCCTCGCCGACCACCTCTTCGTAAGCGGTCACGACGCCTTCGGCGGCGCAGCGGAGCGCGTGGGCTTGCAGGCCCATATCGGCTGCGAATTCGCGCTTGCGTTGGGCTGCCCCATCGAAGCCGACCGGGCCATCGATGTCCTCGTCCCGAGTGTCATTGGATCCCTTGGCCGAGGCATCGCGGGCCTCGGTCACGGCGCGGCTGTAGAATTGTCCGGCCCCGTGGGCGGAGCCGACAAACGAACCGACGATGCGCTGCAGATGGATCTGCATCGCCCGTTCGCCGAGACCCTCGTTGAGGGCGTCGGCCGTGTCGACGATGATCTTGTGATGGAGATCGCGGATGCCGTCACCGTCGATCACGGGAAGACCGAAGCTTTCGGAGATGAGGGAGGCCTGAGCGCTATCGGGGCAGGCAAGTCGGACCATTTCGAGCGAAGCGCCCTTGCGAAGCTGGGTGACCTTGGCGGATTGACGGGAAGAACGAGCGGTACTGGTCATGTGAGTTTCCTTTCCTTCACGGTATGGCCGAAGGCTCAAGCCGGACTGCCGGCCTTCCCTTCGGGCGCGGTCAGGAAAAACCGGTGGAAAGACGGAGGCTTCAGGGTCCGCGCGGACCGAGACGAGCGAACCTGTCCTGCGGGTCAGCAGGGCTTTCAGCCCTTGCGCCATACCGCGGGGCCGGCTTGGCGAGGATGGTCCGCGCGGCCGCACCGCGGCGCGTCAGCGGCCTTGAAGGCTCCCGCCGCCGGTTTACGACCGCAGCCTGCCCCGAAGGGAAGGCCGTCAGACATGGCGCTCCACTGGCGGCGATGTGTGAAGGAAATGACGATCGCCAACCGGACCGCTCACCCGACCAGACCACCGCTGCGCCTGCCGATGCGATTCGGGAGATCGCTGCGCTAACCCTTGCCTACCGGCCATTGCGGGAAGGGCATGCTTCCGGGTTCATAGTCTGGCGGGATGGCGGCAGGGGCCATGGACGCCGCAAGGTCCTCTCCGGCGACGGCCCAGTCGATGATGGCGACGTTGGCCTGATCGGGAAATGGTGACGATCCGTCAAGATGGGCTTCGAGCGCTTCGGCGATGTGCTCACGGGGATTGGTGGTATCGGCCGTCACTAGAATATGGACTGCAACGAGCCATGTGATCATGGTTTGGGTTTCCTTTTCGGGGTGATGAAGCGGGGTGCGTGGATCGACGTCAGAGCCGCGCGCTTCCACGCGTCGGCCCCCGCGAACCGGGTGCTGTGCCGCCTGTCATGGATGATGAGCTTCGGACAGGCGCCCTCCATCCGGAAGCTGGCGTGCCAGCCGAAGGCAATGGCGATCAATTTCCAGGGGACGGACATCAGCGCCCCCATCCGATAAAGCTGGAGGGCCCGTCATAGACATCGTGGCGGGCGGGATCGATGACGAAACCAAATGGGCCGACCGTGTATTCCGCCGAGGGAACCAGAAATCGGCGCTCCTCCGCAGCGTGATCGCGCGTGCCGCCAAGCGTCGCGACGACCTCGACAAAGCCGTCGTCATGATCCGACCTGATAGCGGAGATCACGATCCAGTCGCCGGCATGGCGTAACTGGAAGGCCCGGCGATCCTTTTCGCGGGATTGACCGGGTTCGAGCACGGTTCCCGTGATCGTCTCGAATTCCTCCGGCCAACTGTCCTTGACCGTCTGGTCGGCGCAGCGCCGTTCGAAGCTGGTAAACAATTCCGGGAAGGTGATCGCAACGATCGCCCACTCGACGTCTTCTTCGTACCAGCTATTGGCATTGCGAAGCCGCCCATCGACCCTGGCATTGCGATCGGCCGCAAGATGGAATCCGCCATGACCGGCGGTCGAATGGCAGACAATCCCCTCTGCAAAGACCGTGGCGCCCTGCGAGGGTCCCCAGGGCGTATACGCGCGGGAGTGGATTTCCCGGCGGCCGAGAGCATTTTTCTCGCGGATGTGCTCGGCCTTCTCGGCCATTTTGGCACGGAAAGCCGGCTCGTCGGCGAGCGCGCCGTGAAATCCGTTGAAGTCTCCCCGCACAAGCTCGCGCAAAGACCGGCGCTCCAACCATGCCGCGGCAAGGTGGTGGGTTCCATCCCGGCCGGGCAGCATGGCGTAGGCGGTGTCATCTATGCACGCCACGGCGAAACCGTCGGCGCTGGTCCCGAACTCGACCCCGGCCATGTCGGTGGGTTGTGAGGCGGAAGAGTGGGATTGGGCGGAATTGGTCATGCCGCCCTCCCCTCGACATGATCGGCGACCACCTGGTCGGCGGTCACGTCATGCAGCACCGCATCGGGGTAGCCGTGGCGCGACAGCCATTCATCGGCCGCGGCCCTGCTGACCGCGACGTGAACCAGTTCGCCCGCATCGCCGGGCCGGCTGAGCACGAGAACGGAGCCGGCCGAAGGACGCTCGATGACGGTGAAGTCGAGATCGCTGTCGAGCGAGAAGGTCTTGAAGACCTTCAGCACGATCACCGCCTTGGTGCCGTAGTCGCCCTCATGCAGGGTAAAGCTTCCGGGAATGATGGTTTCCCCGACGCGGGCACCCGCCTGTCTCTTGACGAGCCGGCCGGTGTTGTTGTGACGCTCCCAGGCCTGGAGCTTGCGGCGGTGCCGCTCAGGGGGACGGGGTGTTCCGTCTGAATAGCGGATGATCGCACCGAGCGGTGCAGTGTCAAAAATCAGTTGTGCGGACATGAGTGATACCCTCCTGTTGGATGAATCGGAAACGGAAACGCCGCCGGACGATGCCGGCGGCGTGATGTGCGTTCGGAAGGAGGTAGACCGCTATTCGGCGGCCTCGCGGAAACCCTCGGAGACGGCGTCCGAGTCGATGTCGGTCTCATCCGGCTCGTCGATGGAGCTGTCGGCATCCCCGGCTTCCTCGTCCTGGGAGAGCTCGTTGCGGGCCTTCCAGTCGGCGAGTTCATTTGCCTCCGGCGCGAAGAGCGCCGAGGTGTGAACGAAGCGTTCCTCCTTGAAATGCTCGACGAGCGCGGCGCGGGTATCCCGGACTTTGTTGCGCGGCAGGACCGAGGTGCCCGCGCATGCGCCTTCGAGCGCATGCCGGGACAGGCACACGAGGAATTCCTCGGTCCCCATATTGGGCAGGAAGCTGTCGGCCCCGATTACAGCGCCGGCGACCCGCGAGACGATGCCGCTGTTCGACATGTTGCGGCGGCACGACAGCACCTCGATCAGCACCGAGCGTACCGCGACCCTGAGCGTCTCCGTGTCGAAGACGAGATTGCCGGCCTCATCGACCAGCGTCGCGGCATGGGGCGCGATCTGGCTGCGGAACGAGCCGGCATTGCCCGAGCCGGTATCAACGCGGACGTTTTGACCGGCAAAGGCAATGACGAGCAGCGCCATCAGCGTGTCGTCCTCGATCGGTGCGCGTTGAAGCGCTTCGTGAAGCGCATCGGTGCGGAAATCGCCGATCATGTCCTGGCCCCTCTGGGTGACGTCCGGACGTTGCGTCGGGGCGACGGTGCCGGCGTCCCCAGCATTGCCCTTGGCCGCCTTCGGCTCGGGCATCCGGTAGACGACGGACTGCACCTTGCCGTCGCGATCGAGATACATGGCCGTATGGTCGGACTTCTTTGGCTTGCCGTAGATGCGCTCGGCCTTCTTGGGGAGTTCCGGACCGTTCCAGCCATTGAGCTCGGTAATTATGCCGTTCCTGGGCAGGTTGTTGCTCATCCATTCCTGCTGGGCGCCGAGAAAGGCCTCGACATCGGTCGTATAGCGGCTGTCCTCGTCGGCGGGGGCAAAGAGGTCCTCGACCCAGGCGATGCCGTAGGCCTGCGCCAGCTCATCGTCGAAATTGGCGTCGCGGGCATACATGCGGGTCTTGGACAAGCCATTGGCGACCGACCACCAGGAGGTGGTCTCGTTCTTCTTGGGCTTGTGGGCCTTCCAGACCTCCTTCTGCTCCGCAATCGAGGCAGCGGCAATGGTCCTGAGCTGCCGTTCATCCGGCATGTCGCCCTTGGCCATCTGGTCCAGCATGGCCGGAAGCACATTGGCGAGCAGCCGGAGCTTCTTGATCTGGCGGACCGAAAGCGACAGCGCCGCGGCGATGCCTTCCTCGGTCCAACCGAGCGCCACCAGCCGTTCGATGGCGCGCCACTGATCGACAGGATTGAGCGGTTCGCGGGCGATATTCTCGACCATGGAGCGCATGGCGCCGCCGTCGTCTGCCGCATCGGTCACGATGACCTCGATCTCTTCAAGTTCGGCGGCGATCGCTCCCTTGGTGCGGCGATGTCCGGCCTGGATGATGAAGCCGTTGCCACCATCGGCTTCGGGGGAAACGACGGGCGGCTGGATGATGCCGACGGCCTTGATGGTCGCGGCGAGCAGCGCATCGCCCTGCGGCGTGGATTTGGACTTGCGGGCGTCGTCGGGATTGTCCTTCAGCGCGCGCGGATCGATCTTGATGATATGCATGGGAAGCTCCTGTTCGCGATTGTGGATCCGGCACGCCGCCGGTTCCCTCTTTCGTCTTCTTCTCGAAGACATCCCCGGGACCGCGGAGCGGGCGGGCCGGTGCAACTGCGGCCGAGCCTCCCTGCCCGGCCGGACAAGCGGGGCTGACAAGACCTGCGAAGAACGACGGGCCGGGATGGCGCAGGCGGCGGTTGAGCGATAGCATCACCGGTTCGACCGATCTGCGACCGGTCCCCTTCCTCATTCTTCAGGCCGCCTCCACGGCCTTCCTTCCCTCCTTCAAGACCTCATCCGCCAGATCGGCTTCAATCTCGGCGAGTTGCCTGCGCTTGTCGGCAAGCTCGTCTTCAAAGCCGAATTCCCCGCCTTGGCGGTATTGATAGGAGGCCAACCGGCGCTCCGCGTCATCGAGGCGGAAGCGGTATTGCGAGCGCTCGTCTTCGAAGCCGCCCAGCACATGTTCGATGCGGGAGACGGCGCCGAGCGGAGTGACGGTCAGCGCCAGGTCGATCTCCGTTTCCGCGTCGGTTCGAGCGAGCGCGACGTCGTATTGGAATTCATCGTTTCCGAAGCACTTTCCGGCGAAGACGAGATCGAAACCGCCAATGGTGGCAATGGTGGTCTCATTCTCCTCCTGCAGATGAACGAGCGTCATGATTTCCTTCATCAACGCCCGGCCGGCGGGCTTGCGCTCGGTGAAGTATTGGCCGCCCACGGTCAAGGCGAAGGCCTCGCCTGCTGTCGGAATCCTGCGTTCGATGTCCTTGCCGATCTCGGAGATCCGCCGCGTGTCGTGCTCGATATCGCGCTCGGCATTGCGGATCTGGCGGCGAACGGCAAAGAGATCGTCTCGGTGCGCCGCGCGCAAGCGTTCGAGCCGGGCGATATCGGACTCAAGGCCTGCCTTCTGCATCAGGCGCTGATCGCCGGAAGCGATCGCTTTGGCCATGGCGAACTGGTTGGCCTGCCCCTCGCCCAGATCTTCGAGCCGGCGAACGGACGTGTCGCCGGAGAGGGCCGCGGCGATGAACCGGGCCTTGCGCTCGTTGTTCTGCCACATCTGCGCATCCATCGAGCCTTCGGTGGCGTAGGCAAAGATGTCGATCTCGTCATGCTGATTGCCCTGCCGTTCGATGCGGCCTTCACGTTGTTCGATCTGGGAGGGAAGCCAGGGCACATCGAGGTGGTGGAGAGCCTTCAAGCGAATCTGGGCGTTGACGCCTGTACCCATGGTCTCGGATGAGCCGATCAGAAAGCGGACCTTGCCGGCATTCACATCGGCGAAGAGCCGATGCTTGGCCTCAGACTTCTTGTAGTCCTGCATGAAGGCGATCTCCGAGGCCGGAACGCCGAGGCGGACCAGCTCGTCGCGGATCCAGCGATAGGCGGAAAAGCCTCTGCTTTTCTCGACGCTGATCGTGCCGAGATCGGAAAAGATCATCTGCGCCGCGCCGGGCAGGTCGAAGGGCTTGCCCTCACGGGTCAGGTACTCGTTTTCTCCGGTCTCGCGCCAGATGCGATAGGCGTTGGCGATCAGCTTGTTGAGCTTGTTGTCCAGCTCATTGTCATTGTCGGGATCGACCAGCCGGAGATCAATCGCCGCATGGCGTCCGTCGGTAATAACGCAAAGCAGAATGTCGTCGCCGGGCTGGGCCGGACCTTCGCGCTTTTCAATGGCCTTGATGCGGGCATCGAGGATCTGCTGATAGAGCTTGAAGTCGTCGGTTGGCTTGGCGGTGACGATCTGCCGTTTGCCGGTCGAAACGGAGGGGATTTTCACGTATTGCCGCAAATCCTCCGGCAAAACCACATCGGCGAATGAGCGGAACATTGCGATCAGTTCCGGCACGTTGACGAAGGTGGCGAACCGCGAGACGGGCTTGTATTTGCCCGAGGGCTGCAATTCGAGTTCGGTCGCCACATCCCCGAAGGTCGAGGCCCAGGCGTCGAATTCGTGCAGGCCGCGTTCCTTGAGCGCGTCGAAGCCGAGGAAGCGCTGAACCGAGAACATTTCGCCAAGCGTATTGGTGATCGGCGTACCCGAGGCCAGCACCAGTGCCCGACCCGGGTTCTTTGTCTCGATGAAGCGGGATTTCACATAGAGGTCCCAGGCCCGCTGCGAGCCGTTCGGATCGACGCCTTTCAGCGTCGACATATTGGTGGCGAAGGACAGTTTCCGGAACTCCTGCGCCTCGTCGACGATGATCTGGTCGACGCCGATCTCGGAAATGGTCAGGAGGTCGTCCTTGACGGTCGCCAGAGACTCCAGCCGGTCCTTCAGACCCTCCTTCAGCCGTTCCAGTCGCTTGCGTGACACCCGATCGTCGCCCTCGACCCTGGTGAGCAGATCTTCGTAGAGCGCGAGCTCATCCTCGATCATCTGCTTTTCGAAGACTGCCGGTACGGCGATGAACTTGAAGGCCGAATGGGTGATGATGATCGCGTCCCAATTGGCCGTCGCGGCGCGCGACAGGAAGCGGTGACGCTTTTCTTTCGAAAAATTCGTCTCGTCGGCGACGAGGATGCGCGCCGTCGGATAGAGCGCCAGGAACTCGCGGGCGGCCTGGGCCAGGCAATGGCCGGGCACGACCAGCATGGCTTTCGAGATCAGGCCGAGCCGGCGTTGTTCCATGATGGCGGCCGCCATAGTCATCGTCTTGCCGGCGCCGACGGCATGGGCGAGATAGGTCGTACCCGCTGAGATAATCCGCCAGATGCCCCGCTTCTGGTGGCCATAAAGAACAAAGGCGCCTGAGGCGCCCGGTAGCTGGAGATGGTCCCCGTTGAAGGATCGGGGCGCGATATTGTTGAAAGTGTCATTATAGACCCTGGCCAGCCGGTCGGTGCGGTCCGGATCGGACCAGACCCAGGCCTGGAAGGCGGTCTTGATCTTGGTGAGCTTCTCCTTTGCCGCCTCGGTGTCGACAACATTGAGGACCCGCCGCTCGCTGTCGCCGTCCCTGATTGTATCAAAGATTTGCGGGACGCGGCTGTTGAGCGCATCGGCGAGCAGCTCGCCGGCATGACGGCGCTTGGTGCCCCATTCCGACGTGCCTTCTGCGCGGTAGGCGAGCATGCGGGCATCGACCGTCCATGAAGCGAGTTCCGGCATGTGCCGGATCGTGATGTCCGCTCCCATCGACTCCTTCACAAAATCGACGACATCGGAGGCTGGAATCCACGGCGCACCAAGCCGCGCCGTGATCTCCGACGGGCTGAGATCGGCCGGCTGCACCGCCTCCAGCGCCTCGACATTGCGCTTGTAGGCCGGATCCATCTCGGCGGCCGCTTCCGCGATCGCCAGTTTTTCGCGGACCGGGCCCGAGAGGTAGGCGTCGGATGTCTGCCATGATCCATCTGCCGGATCGCGATAAATCGCGCTGCCGAGTTCCGCGATGACAGTCTCCCGGTCTTGATGAAGCAGCTCGGCGATATGATCGATATCGACATGACCGCGTTCGTTGAGGACGACGGCCAGAGCGTCGGCGGCGCTGGTGATCACTGGGGGTGATGGCGGCGCAATCACCCGTTCGGAGAAGATCGGGCCGGGTTTCGCTGTATCCGTATCGAGATCGTAATTTTCTATGGAGGCGACCAACCAGCAGTCCGGATCGTCGAGGAAGGGATGCAAGTTCGGCCGGCGATGCGTTTCGCGCGTCTCGCCCGTCGCATCGTTCTCCGAGATTGACACCTTCGTGTGGTTGATCGGACCAAAATCGCGCACGAAGCTCGACCAGGCGATGCGCAGCTTTACCTGAAGATCGCGCCACGGTTGATCGGTCTCCTGAGCCTTGAGGACCGCACGCACCGCGTTGCGGACCGGGATCAGCTTCCTGACGACGTTGACCTGCTTTTCCGAGAAGCCATCTCCGGAACGGCCCTTACGGACGGGAACCTGCGCGGGTTTGCCGTCGAGAACCTGCATCAGCCCTTTCGGTGGGTCGATGAAGAAGCTGCCCTCGCGGACATGGGCGTCCCCTGGTCTGGCGACATCGGTCGGCGTCGCACCGAATTCGAGATCGAAATCGATCTCTCCGGGTTCGCCGTCATAGAGCGCTTCCGGAAGAAGATGGATTGCGGCGTCCAACGCAGCTTTGGGATCGCCGTCACCGGCCAGGCAGGTATAGTTTTCGCCGAAAGGACCGGATGTGGTCGTGTGGCGGCCGAGCACATGATCGGCGTGATCGGCGAACCAGCGGTTGACCCTGATGGCCTCGCAGTCCTCGCTGGCCGGAATGACCTCGGCCAGGTCCAGCCACGCCGCGTCGCTCCGGGATTCGCCCGGCTTGCGCTTGCGAAAGAACAAGATGTCGACGACGACGTCCGTTCCCGCATCCTGCCGGAAGCTGCCCTCGGGCAGGCGGATCGCCGCGATCAGATCGGCGGATTTGGCGATGTGCTCGCGGGCCGCGGCGTCCGCCTTGTCCATCGTGCCCGACGAGGTGACGAAGGCGGCGAGCGCACCGGGTTTCAGAAGATCGATAGACCGCGCGAGGAAATAGTCATGCAGCCGCAGGCCCATTGACCGGTATGCGCGGTCGGAGCGTACGGTCCTGTCCGAGAACGGCGGATTGCCAATCGCCAAATCGAAGTGCGCCGGCAGACCGGTACGCGCGAAATCACCTTCGATGATACGGGCGACCGGCTGGAGGAGCTGGGCGATCCGCGCGGTGACCGGATCGAGCTCGACGCCGGTGACGAATGACTGACCGCGAAGCGCTTCCGGCATGAGGGCTGGGAACAGCCCCGTGCCGATGCCCGGTTCGAGCACGCGGCCGCCGCGCCAGCCGAGACGTTCGAGGCCCTTCCAGATCGCCCGGACGATGAACTCGGGCGTGAAATGGGCATATTGCGTGCAGCGGGCAAGCGAGGCGTAGTCGGCTTTGCTGACAGCCTCCGGCAGGTCTTGGCCAAGTTCCTCCCATCCTTTCCGAAACCCGCCGTCGCCGGGCCGGGTGAAGATGGCGTTGGCGAGATCGGAAGCGCCGAAGCCAGTGAACCGAATGAGGCGCGCCTGTTCGTCATGCGTCGCCGGTCGGTCCTCGGCCGCGATCGCCGCAGCGAGGGAGATAGCGTCGAGATTGTCGCGGGCGCGGGCCTTCCAGCCCTTCGCCAGGTCGCGGTTTCCGGAAAGATGGAAATTGCTGCCGCGCTCGGGCGCTTCGACGGCCTGTCGTTCCGCGGGTTGCCGGCTCTTGGACCGCTTGGACGGTGCTGCCGGCGGTGGTACGCCCTCGTCGGGTTCGATCGCCGGACTTTTGGCAAATACGGTGACGCCAAGGCCCAGGCCGGAAGACAGTGCGCTCTGCGAACTGCCAAACATGTCGAGGGTAAAGGGATCGTGGTCGGACATTGATGGTGTCTCCTGTGATGCGAACGCACGGAGCCGCGCCGCCGGGCGAACCGGCCGCGTGGGGGACGTGCGGAGTTGGAAGTGCGGTTAGCGGGTGATCAGCGAGAACGAGATCTCGTTCTCGGTGAGCTGGATCCCTAGATAGGGTGCGGCGAAGTTCCGGTTGAAACTCGGTAGGACGAGGCCGGCATCGATGAACTCGATCCCGTCATCGCCGCCGAAGTGCCGGCGCTTGTAATCCCACCAATCGTCACTGCCCTTCGGGTGGCATTCGTTCGAATAAACGACGAGTGGCTTTTGGCCCTGCGCCAGCTTGCCATTGGAGATGATGTAAACGCCCTCGTCACCGACGAGCCAGAACCCCGGTTTTTCGCCCTCACCGGGCCTGGTGCCGTAGTATGGATTGCGGAAACCGCCATTGGCGGCCGCATCCGCTTCGCCGCGTGCAATGACCTTGCGCACCGCCATTATTGGAAATGTGAACATAGCGAACCTCACGCGGCGACTGGCAGCGGAAGGTGCCGCAAATGAACGGGCAGCTTTTCCGCGATCTGCGCATCCGTCAGGTCGTCGAGCAGCTGGAAGCTGGTCTCCGACCGACCGTAGAGGATGACCGTTCGCTTGCCACGATGCTCGGGCCGGAAGGCCTCGCCGGCATAGCCTCGATAGTCGTCCTGCGTGGCACTCCAGATGTGCTCGATCCGTTCTTCGCGGGTCATCGCCTTGACCGGCCAGCGTTCGCGCTCGACAATCGCGTCGCGCATCTCGTACGGCGAGCGTGGATCTGCAAGATCGCAATAGGCGTGAAAGAACCGCGTCACTCTATTGATGCTGAGCGTGTAGACGACGCTGGTGATGCTGCCGGTCAGGAATTCGCGCATGGCGAACATCTCGCCGCGCATCCACAACGGGGGCAGGATTTCGCGCATGTAGTCGTGTTCGGGGCGGGCGATTTCGAACCATTCGCCGGCGTAAAGCGCGCTGTCGTCGGTCTGCCAGCGATCAGGCCGCTGGGCGTGCCGGTCAAAGAGACGGAACATCTGATGGCGGTCTGTGATACCGAAATAGATCTTGCGGATGGGAGAAGTCATGGCGGGCTCCTTTGAGGCCTGTCACGGACTGAAGCGCGGCGCCGTCCCCGGCTCACCATCCTCTTCAGCCCTTCCGGACCCCTTCCCGCGGCCGCCTCTCCGTCCGGCCGGGTCAAGGGCCGGCGTCAGCCGGGCGGAGCTTCACCCTTGAAGCGGCCGGCGGGCATGCGGCAGCCGTTCTTCTCCTCCTCTTTTCCGTCCTTCTTTCTTTTCTCGGCCTTCAGAACCTCGTTCCAGTCGTCCAGCTCGGGCCGCAGCCGCTCGAAACCGGCCCCGGCATCAATGGCGAGCCCCTTGAGCCGTGCAGCGAAAATGCCGCCCTGCCGGTTATTGTCGCTGGCCGCCACGATTTCGGCGCCAGAGCGCTTGGCCAACGCGAACAACATCTCGGTCGTGGCCAGTGACCAGCCGCCCCCAGTGCTGAGATAGTGGGTGTCGGGTCGCGAGTCCTCGAGCGCGCAAAGGCTCATGGCGTCGATTGCGGCCTCGGTGACACAAAGGCGCAATGACGCAGGGTCGCCGAGCGCGAAGAGCAGCTTGGCGCCGCCGGAGGCGAAACCACGCCAGTCGGGGCCCCGTTCTTCCCATCCTGTCACGGTTCCCGACGGTTCCCGGTGGACCGCCCACATGCTGCCTTGCGGCCCTTCGCGGAGAAGGCCCTGGGCGCTTGCCCTCTGGAGGACTGAGTCCGGAAGTGCTCGCTCGTCCCGCAAGTAGCGCCAGGCTGCGGAGCCGGGCCATGGCTTGCGGCGTGCCGACCAGCGCTCAAGAACGGACAGATCCGGCATGCGATCGCGCGATTGCCGCTGCCATTGCGGCTCCGATGGCACGAAGCCGACCAGATCGGCGACGACATAGAGAGCGGCCGCAAAGGGGAGGCCGTCGAGATGTTCGACAAGACGAAAGACGTCCCCCTTAGCGTCTGACAGGGGATCGAACCATCCCTGGCCATTGTGGATGACAATGATGATGTCGTCGCCCCGGCGGTACTTGACCGCGCGGCGGGTGCTTTCATTCAGGTCGACGGCAAAACTCGCCGTTTCCAGCACCGCACTGCAGGCGACCTTTCCCCTCAGTTCTTCCAGATCTACTTTTTCCATTCTCTCTCCGCGTCCGGCGCGTCCTCTGTTCGGGTTTCCGCTCCCGGTCTTTTCGGGGCGTCCCCCCAAGGCCGCGAAGAGCAAGGCAGGACAAGGGCGCGCCTGGCAAGCTGGCATTTGTGCCGGGTCGCAGGTTTCGGGACCAGAAGCGGCGAAGCCTCCCTTGCCGGCAGCTGCGCGCAAGCGGCACCACGGTCGTTTCCGTCGCTCTTCAATGCTCCCGGTCTGCTACCGCGTCTGGGATTGCCGCCCGGAGGGGGAAGATCGCTTGCGAGCGTCCGCTCAGGCAACAGCCCGGTCCGCAGCACTACGCCAATAGTCCTTCCCGAATGCAACGCGCCTCCAGGCTGCTCTGACACATAACCGATATGATTGCGGGGTAAGTTGCCGTACAACTTCGAATGTGGCGCATTTCTCACCCAGAGCTATTCCGCAGACATCGCTGCGGGCGTCATGTCGCGCGCCCTCGAGGCTGTTTCGACGAAGCAATCGTGTTCATTGAGTGGCATGGCGCCACTCCCGTTTCTGAGAACCGCCGCGAAAATGGAACTGGGCTATTTTCCGGGCTGTAATAAAAAATTGCAAAAGCTTTATTATGGAACCCTCGGTCATTTCCGACCCTGTTTCGTAAACTTCACGGTGGCAGAGAAAGCGCAATGCCCGGTCAGAACCCAACCAACGCCATGTCCAGTGCGGCCATAATCTCGTTGTCCTGTCCCATCAGACTGGTGACCGGGCTGCGCAACAGCGCACGGGGAACCGCGGCCATGAACTGCGTGACCATGACATGCGGCGCGTCCCCAATCTCGAAAACCGGATTGAGGCGATTGGCCGGAACTGGAGCTTGCGCCAGAGGCAGAAGCGGCACCACGATCCGCGTGTTCAGCCCGCTCAGAACATCTGCCTGAACATCGAGCACATAGCCGGCGCCAGCGGGGTTGGCGAAAACCTCAAAACGCGCCATCAGAACTGTCTGTATTTCTCCAGAGGCAAGCCGTGCGCCTCTGCCCACGCGTTCGAGCTGTCGAGAGCGGCGGCATTCTCGCGCTGCCAGGCTTGCGCCTTCGCCTCAGCTACGGCACGCCGCAAACCTGCCTCTGCCGCCTGCGACAGATTCACCCCGAACGATCTCGCTTCTGTCAGCAGGGACGGGTCCAGTGTCAGGTTTGTGGGTTTTCTGGGGGTCGTCTGGCTTTGCATAATCTCACCTCGTTTCATGCGCATGATACATGCACATTAAATGCCCGGCAAGACACTGATATTGCTGTTACTCTGCAAGGGGCCTTGTCAGGCAAACCAGCGTTTATCCGGGAAAGCCTGCGGGCGACACCATTCAGCTCGCAAGCTGACGCCACTCATTCAACGCCATGTCGCGTTTGAGTTTGAAGTTCTGTCGGCTTAATCATCCTTGAGCCAACTTTTGGTCCTAACGAATCTGACCAGTTCAGCCGCCGGCATCGGCCGGGCGAAATAAAAGCCCTGCAGGCAGTCGCAGCCGATATCGCGGAGAATTTCGGGTACCGTAAAGTTAAAGGGCTGCGGCAGCACTACAATACTCTACACTCATCACTGAACTACAAACCATAGGCACCTGAAGTCACCAATTGACCACGTGGAAATGAGCCGACCTCAACTCCAAGAGTAGTGACCCAGCCGAATATTCACTGACATTGAACCCGGTGCACCCCATGGGGGCAGAGTAAAACTTTCGGTCACATTTTGTGGGGTTTGTAGGTAATCCCGTTTGCAACCTGCATTTCGCGGACATAGCTAATGATTTTTGCCAACTCGTCAGGTGTTACCTGGCTTTGTTTAGGCATGTTTCCAAACGGCCAATGATGTTGTGGAACTCCCTCGGCTACGGCCCCATAGAAAGATTCGTCGGGATGATGTCCGGGGTTATAGATATCATGAATCAGAGGAGGTCCTTGTTTGGTGCCGACTGCGTTTTTACCGTGGCAAGCTGCGCAATTTTTATCAAACAATAGTTGTCCAGCCTTGGCTTCAGCGGTCAATTCAGACACTGACACTTTGACATGGCTTGCTCCAGGTTCAGTCTGGGAGACTTTCGATACAAAGACTATTATACCAAGCCCCAAAAACCCAAGAACAAATAGTTTTGGAAGATTTATACTGCTTTTCATTTTCTGTATCCGTGTGTTTTATTGAAGTAATTTACAAGAAATCCATCGAAATTTGTATAAAACAACGATGGAGGTCTAAATGAACCGACTGGGTGCGTCTGAGTGGAACGGCACCGGTGTTCGTGTTGGAATGGGAAACTCCACCCAATTACGTCGCCGCAGCTGCTCATTGGACGGCCACAGAACGCAGTCGATTAGAATCGTTGTCTTTTGCTTCAGGCAGATATGTACTCCCGTCACGGTCCTGATTGCGCCGAGGACCTCGTCGATTTCTGAGCAGATTTTGCCACAATCTGATCCTCCGTAAATAAGTCAGCCGATAATGATCTTTTCGTTTTGAATTAGCTCATAGGGAGGAACGGCGAGGTTCCAGGGTGCAGGACCTCGCCGGACCCGGCCTGACGTGTCGTATTGCGAACCGTGGCATGGACAAAACCAACCGCCCCATTCGCCCTTTGGATCGCCTTCTCTTTGTCCCAGAGGAATGCAGCCAAGATGTGTGCATACCCCGACGACGACAAGCCAATCGACATTCTGCACGCGATCCGCGTCAAGTTGTGGGTCTATCAGTTCTGCGTTGTCGTCGGCGACCGCCGCAGCTATCTGCGGAGATGTCCTGTGATCGATAAAGATCGGACGTCCACGCCACTTAACTGTTACCCTTTGACCAGGTTCGATTGCCGAAATCGGGACCTCGACAGACGCCATGCCTTCTACACTTGCCGAAGGGTTCATACTGTCGATAAAGGGCCAGGCGAATGCAGCGGCGCCTACAATAGCCATCGATCCCGTTGCGATATAAATGAAATCGCGCTTTGTAATCGGTTGTTCTGAACCATCGTCTGCAGACATCTCATATCCTCAACTTCCCATAATGAAAAAGCACAAGGCGATCTTTGGCGTGATCTCTCACCTATGACGCCGATGCAACGCCGACATTCTAGTTTCGGGTTTCGCTTTCCTGGGAGGCTCCCGCTCCCAACTAATCCATCTGGCCCATCAAATTCTTGATGCGTTCTGGAATGTCCTTTTCGGAGAACTGCGCTTGGGCTTCTGCATCGTGGACGAAAGCGATGATGTCAGCCAGTTCAGTGCCTGTCAGGTTGATCGGCTCGCCGAGCTCTTCACGTTGCATCGCCACCATCGCCTCTGCTCCGCGCCACATGCGTGCTGCGAATTCAAATGGATTCATCGGCAGAGACATTGTCGATGCATCGAGTTGAGGTGCATCTTCGCCTCCGACCCCGTTTACTGAGTGGCAAACGACGCAGCCCTTGCTTGCGAATAATTGCTTGCCGCTGGCAGGATCCATTGTCGGCAACATCAATCCAGTACCCATCATGTCTTTCGTCATTCCGGTTTTTTCCTGACTTTTTGCGAAATTGGGCTGCCATGCAGTCGCTATTGCGCTGGCCATCGCCAAGACAATGACGGTTCTTCCAGTTCGAATCGTGTACATTGTGGTCTCCTTTTGACTTTTTGCTGGTTGGTTACGGAAGCACGACCATCTGGTGGCCCTCACCGGAAACGGCAATTTCGCCGATGACCGCGAGATCGATCTGGCTGATGATCCAAATCTTAGGTTCGTCTCGGCTCGAAACGTAGATCTTGTCGGTGCCGTCGATCGTTGTCAGATGATACGGAGCGGGTGACAGTGAAACGGTTCGCATCACATCTGAGCGCAGATCGATCGCGACAAGTTTATCCTCGCTCTTTCCACTGACGAAGAGCGTGTTCCCGTCATCCGATAAATCGAGGCCGTGCAATTCTCCACCAATATCAAAAGTGCGGAGAATGGTACCGTCGGACACCCCAACCTCATGGACTTTACCAATATCGGCGTCGGCGATGTAAAGTATTGTTCCGTCGACGGAAATGACCACGTGCTCGGGGGTTTCACCCGCCAGCATGTTGCGTTTGACAAATCCCTTATCGATATCGACTTCACTGATTGTGCCATTGCCGGAATTCGTGACGAAAACCGAACCGCTGTCACGGGAAAAAACGACATAATTCGGTGCCAAACCGGTTGGCAAAAAGGCTTTGAAAACCAGTTTCTCGAGATCGATTATGCTAATTCCATCGCCTGACGGGTGAGTAGCCGCAACATAACGACCGTCTGGAGAAACAGCGGTATGATGGACCGCGCCGGGCACTTCGATCCGGCGCAAAATCTCGCCAGACTTTGCGTCGAGGATGGACAAGATGCTGATCGCGGCATCTTTGGGCATTGCGCCCGCTTCTGGTTTGGCATGATGAGCTGCATGTTCGTCCTCTGACACTCCTTCTGGCTTTGCGAGTTTCAGTACCTCTGTGGCTGCGACTTCCGAATAACTGCCGGCGGCGAGATAACGAACGCCCGGAGCGCCGGAGAGACCATGAATGGCTTCCAAGCCAGTGATATTGCGTTCAATCCTACCTGTGTCGGCGTCAACAACGATGATTTGATCGGCACTGCCATCAGCGATGTAAACTGTCGCGGCCATTGCCGACGCCGAAGTCAGGAGAACAGTGAGGGCTGCCGAAAGGGCAAGCTTTAATGGTGATGTCATGGTTTGATTCCTTTTGTTGTGCTTTGCATCAACGTGCCCAACGGGCAGAGAAATAATTGAATAGCGGCGCAAATATCAGCGCGACGAACCAGCCATAGGCAAAGGCCTCGACCCCGCCGAGCAGAAAGCTTGACCAAGTCAACCAAGTGAAACCGGGAAACAGTTTTAACCACGTCTGGTACATGGCTTGACCGGGGAAGATGAGGTCGAAGCCGACACACAGCGCAAACGTCACCGCGAGAAAAATGCCCAAGCTCATGCCGAGTGCGACGACTGGGATTTGCGGCGGACGGTTCACGGGCAGAGGTACGCCGGCTCTGCGGGGTTGGTCGGTTCTGGCCAGGCTAGCCATGAGCTTGTTCCTTCATGTTTGGGATGGTTCCCATAGCTTCAGCAAGATAGGAATCTGGCGCGGCCTCGAAGCGCTCGCGGCAATCCCGAGAACAAAAATAGTGGACATGACCGTTATGGACCGCGGACTTGGCGTCTCGCGTTTGAACGGTCATTCCGCACACGGGGTCGGTGTCAGTTTCCGGCGCTGTCCAGCGGACGTCGATTGCCGAACCGGCACCTCCATTAGCTGTCGCCGACTTTCCATGACCCATGACGTGGGCGCCACAACCAAGCCGCATCATGATGAAGAAAAGGCCAGCCCAAAAAAGAAAGTAGATTAGAGTTTCCATTGCATGCTCCATGCGCAATTCTGAATGCGCCTTCGCCGTTTTCGGTTATTTCCGAACTGGGCCTGGTCCAACGCACGAGACTGGAGATGGCGAAGAAGTGTTGGTGAGCGTTTAAACTCAATCCCAAATATCAAATGCCATTCCGTTCGCCGCCATGTTCGCGTGAGAAAAGTTGAACCGCCATTAGTTGCAGACAACTCAACTCACGCTACTGGCACAAGCTCAGCCGGAAGAACGAATTCGTCGCGTCAGGAGATTTTGGGAGGGGGGGTAGGAAACGGGGAAAACTGTTGCCGTACGAATGCCGGGGTCGACGAAACTGCACTAGCTGCGTCGATTTTTTCGTTCAATGCCCCGTACTGTAATACCGCCATTGAATGGCAATGCATTTGATCAGCGCATTGCGGTACGAGTGTTTCCGGAGCGCGTTCGGAGTTTCCCGAATCAATCAATTGCGCGGAAGCTGCTACACTTTGCATGGCGGAGAATTCGCTGGCATGCGTTTGATGCAGAGAAATAGCGGAGAAATAGAGAACCCCAATCACCGCAAGCAACAGGGTCTGCCAGTTGAACTGGCTACCATGTAAACTGCGATGCCGAAGTGTTTGCACGTTGTCAAATCCCTATTGAAGATCACGAGTACCACATCGACTCCCCTGCCTTCATTGACATGGGTCAAATTAGCATCAAGGCTATATCGTATTCCGGCAAGCGATCTGGGACGCGTCGCGATACGCGCCTGCAAGCCAGCCAAGGTGCGCCAGGCTGGAAGTTCAACTCGCATTCCTGATGTTTGCAGGCAAAGAGAATAAACAACAGGGATTCGGATCGTTCATGAGTGGGATAACACGGCAACCAGAATTCGGAATTGTAATATTTTCATTCCTATTGCATTTCGTTTGGGAATATCTGCAGGCACCCACCTATGCCGAGATGATGAATTTACCCCATTGGAAAGGTGTCAAACTTTGCACTTCGGCAACTATAGGTGATGTCGGTTTCGCGTTGGTTGCCTTCTGGGTGGCCAGTGCTTCAGTTCGATCGCGCGCTTGGTTGCTGTCACCCAAGACGCTTCCTTTTCTTGCCTATCTTGGTACGGGCGTAATGCTGACAGTTGGGTTCGAATTCTATTATACTCAAATATCCCTTCGTTGGGCATATTCAGATCTCATGCCGCTGGTTCCTCCGTTCGGAACTGGCTTGAGTCCGCTGCTCCAATGGTTGGCAGTCCCTCCCATCTTGCTTTGGCTTACCCGGAGGCATATTGGTACCTAGCCGTAAGTTTTAAACAGGTTGTCCATTCGGCCCACACCGCGGAGGCAGGAGTTGCCAAGCGACAGCATCCCGGGCTGTGAGTGTCATTCACTGGGTGTGTGGGGATCCGCAAGCGCAGCATCTGGTCGACTGACCGGCACGTTTTTCAATGATGCTGTCTCGGCAAGCACCTCCGCGCCGCGGCTCTTGAGAAGCTTTCGGAAGCTTGGATGCATGCCGCCATCCGAATATGCATGGGCCGATACAACCGTCCCGGAGGCAATTATTGCTTCCATCTTGCGTTCATCTGAAACGCGCCTCGCGGCTACGAAATCATCTTCCGCGCTCAGCAGCGGTGGACATGAGGCAAGCGGGTCGCGAGGATTTCCACCCTCAAAGGTCGCGTCGAAGATGTACCGTCTGCCGCAATAGGACACCCTGGGTTGACGGCCCGTGACCTGCAAAATGTCATAGCCCTGTTTCAGGTTTATCCAAAAATCGAAATTTGCGTCATTTCGGTTTCGCGCCATGTTTTCAGGCGTCATACGGAATGGAAAAGCCTGCACCTGAAAGGAAGACTGTCCGCCTCTGATGGCTTCACGCACTATCGCATAGATTTGCGCGACGCCAGCGTCCGTAAGCGCGTAGCATCCTGCCGATGTACAGGCGCCATGAACCATCAAGGCGTCGCCGGTGTAGCCGAGTGCGCTTTCCAGCTTGTTTGGGTAGCCGAGATTGAAAGAGAGATAATATTGCGAGTTGGGATTCAGCATACCGGCGGAGACATGGTAAAACCCTTCTGGAGCTTGCCGATCTCCTTCTTTGGTCTTTGGGCCGAGCTTGCCGGACCAGCGACACATGGGAAAGGTCTTCAAAAGCGCGTAACGCCCAGTACGGTCACGTTTCCAGATCTCGAGCTCGCTCTCATCCTTGAAGATCCGGACCAATATGGGATCAGCCGGGGTCATCTTGCGTTTTTTCATATCGCTGACGAGGTTGGCGGCAATTGGTTGATTTGCCTTGTTGTCGACGTCAAGAACCGTCGATACGCAAGCTGTCATAGACACGGCCAGTGCGAGCAGGATCGAAGTGTTAAACAGCTTTTGAAACAAATTCATCTCAGTCCCTATCGGATCGGAGAGCTGGAATTGCCGTGCTGTTGAAAGCATTAGGTTGGTTTAGATGTTAGCACAAATAGCAGCATTGTTGGGTTGCCTGGTTAACAAGAAATCAAAATTCGTTGATTAGCCTCGCGAAAGCCATGTCAGCGCGGATGTCTGACTTCACCATGAACGGCCTCTACATTTACTGTGCAGCGGCAAAGTCCGGCAATAAATTTGGTCTGCCGCCACGGCCGTTGGTGATGCCCGCCGCGGCAAACATCCAGCCCATCAGAGAACCCATCGGGTAGTCTTCATTTCCTTAGATATTTAATCAGTGCGACAATCGCGAGGCCGACAAGGACCACGATCAGAATCATCCAAATTCCGCCAAAACCCATTCCGTAATCATTCATCATTTTTCCAATCCCTTGCTACATGGTGGCGAAGGCATTGCCTCCGCCACGAGTGTTCCAGTTTATATCGCCTAATTGTCCTTTTTCGTTTCGTCCTGAGTACCGTTCTGCATCATTTTTTCCGACTGCTCGCCATCCATCATGCCGCTATTTTGACCAAGCTTGCTTCCTGTACGCATCATCATCCGGTTGATTCTTTCTGCCGGTGCGGCAAATTCCTCGGAAGTGACTTGGCCGTCACCATCCGCGTCAAAAGCTTGGAAGCGGTCAACCGTCAATTCCCTGATATGGGCGGCGTGAAGCGTTTCAAATTCGGCCAGCGAAAGCATTCCGTTCCCGTCAACGTCATATGTTTTCAATGCATCAAGCAAACCGGTGCGAAGTTCCTCGGGCGAGACAATTCCGTCATTGTTGATATCGAATAGACTTTGCAGATGGTCGGCGCCACCCATCATACCCATCATGCCAGATTGACCACCGTGCATCATTTTCATCATGGATCCCATGTCGCCACCCATCATGCCTTGCATCATATTGGCGTTGCCATCGGCGCCCGGTGTCGACGATCCAGAATTCGACATTCCCTGTTTCTGGCCTTGCTTCTGGCCATGGCCATGGTCGGCATCAGCGAGCGCGAGTGTTGGTAAAGCGACCGAAATGATCAGCGCCGTTGCGATGGTCTTGAATTTGTACATCTTACAATCTCCTAGTTGGTTGCACATTCCCTATCTGGGCATAAAGAACTCCTTTTGAATGGATTGCATCCAAGGGTTTGTAACGGCATGTCGTAAGATGCGGGTTCTGTTACATTCGGTGACAAAACAATCACTGACACAGTGCGTCGGTTTTCGGTAGAACAGCCCATGTCTGATAATCCGCACATTCTCGTCGTCGACGATCACAAGGAAATCCGCGAAAGCGTAAAACGTTTTCTTGAGAAGAACGGCATGCGTGTGGGCACCGCCAAGGATGCGCAAGAAGCAGAAGCAAAAATTGCCTTAGGCAATTATGACTTGATGGTGCTGGACGTCATGATGCCCGGCGAAAGCGGCCTTTCGCTATGCCAGAGGCTTTCCACAGAGCGTATGCTGCCGATCATCCTGTTGACCGCGCTGGGCGATGACACGGACCGTATCGTCGGACTCGAGATTGGAGCAGATGACTATATTGCCAAGCCGTTTAATCCACGAGAGTTGCTTGCGCGGATCAGGGCGGTTCTTCGGCGATCAGAGCGATCTGGGAGCCTTGCCGGCTGTTTCGCTGGTAAGCGGATTCGTTTTGCTCATCTCTTGCTTGATGCCGACAGTCGCCTTTTGATGGACGAAACCGGAAATGAGACACGCTTGACGACGGCGGATTTCAAGTTGCTGATCGTCCTGTTGGAGCACGCACGGGTGGTATTGAACCGAGAGCAACTCTTGGACCTCACAGCAGGCCGCTCAGCCGGACCGCTGGACCGTACAATCGACAACCAGATCAGCCGTCTTCGGCGCAAGATCGAACTCGACATTAATCAACCGTTGATCATTGCGACCATCAGAAACGGCGGCTATTGCCTGTCTGCAGATGTGGAGGTGTTGGATTGAATTTGGCCCCTTTGGATAGCCTCAGGGCCCAACTTGTACTTCTTGTTGTAGCCGCACTTGTCGTCGCGCAAGTCGTGAGCCTGTGGTTGTTTGTCGATGAGAGGAGCCTTGCTGTTCGGGCCGCATTAGGCTTCGAAGCAGCTGGCCGCGCTGCAAATGTTGCCAGATTGATTGAAGAAGCGCCGGACAATCTCCAAAATTCGATTCTGCGCGCTGCCAATTCTCCGCTCATCCGGTTTGACATCTCTGATGACCCGAAAGCCGAAGTATCTGACGGCTCGGATGGTGGACTGGTTGAATCCCGAATACGCGCGCTTCTGGGCGATCGTTACAGTGGCAACATCTATGTAGAACTGCACGCAATTGAGGGGCAAATCCTGCCGATGCCACACCTTTCATCGCAAATGGCGGAAATGCACAAGGCATTAATGGGCGGTACGCTTTCAGCAGTCGAAATGAACCTGTCCATCGCACTTTCAAATGATCGTTGGCTCAATGTCGGCACGCGGTTCGAGCGCCCGCCTCTCCAGTGGCCGTTTTACTCCATGCTGACATTTATCCTGACAGCGGCAATTATCTTGATCACTGTTTTCTGGTTTCTCATTAGCCGCTTTACGGGTCCACTGAGGCGGTTGGTAGGCGCGGTTGACAGACTCGGGCGCGGAGAAGAGATCGCAGAACTACCTGCTATGGGTCCGAGCGAAGTGCGCGAGATTACTTCAACCTTTAACAAAATGCAGGATCGCTTGACACGGTTTGTGGCTGACCGAACACGGTTGCTGGCATCGTTGGGACATGATCTTCGGTCTCCGCTCACGGCAATTCGCGTCCGCGCCGAGTTGGTCGACGACGAGGAAACGCGAAATAGTCTGGTGGCCTCGGTCGAGGAAATGCAGACAATGGTCGAGGAGACCCTAACCTTTGCCCGCGGGATGTCTGCATCTGAAGCCTCTCAATCTGTCGAGTTTGGTTATCTACTGAGAGATTTGAAAAACAGCTCGCCGGTCTCATTCCAACTGGAAAGGGGACCGCCGACAAGTGTTCGTATCCGTCCGATCGCCATACGCCGAGCGCTCCGCAACGTGATCGAAAATGCGGCCCGGTACGGCAAAAATCCGCGCGTGGCATACTTGGTCCGAGACGAACACCTCTTGATCAAAGTGGAAGATGATGGGCCGGGAATTCCTGAAACCGACCTTGAACGGGTATTCGATCCGTTTTTCAGGCTCGAAAATTCACGGTCATTGGAAACCGGTGGGCATGGGCTGGGTCTATCGATCGCACGTACCATCATCACAGCGCATGGTGGCGACATCTGGTTGGCCAATCGAGAGGAAGGTGGATTGCGTGCTTCGATTTTAATTCCGCTGGAGGCCGGCACTTAGCCATTTGGCCTCGAACACCACTTCAAACGGCTCAATTCCACCACTTTAACCGTTGATTCTGGGCCGCGAAGCTTGGTGCGAAACGGCAACCCGTGACGTGAGGCTTTGTGGTCAGTCGGGAACAGTTGATGGAGAAAGGCTTTACCGGCGTCAACCGGGATACCAATGCGACGACCGCCACATGATGGCGAAGGTTGCCGTGTGCATGGTCTTAGAGTTCACAGTTGCGTGAAACCAGATTTTTTATAGAAATATTTAGCATTGTCGGGTAATTATGTACTCATGCGCAGTTTCATCACAACACTCGTTTTATTGTTGTTTGCCAATGGCATATTTGTGCCGTCGATGCAGAGTTTTAGAAATGCCAATCCTGTTGGCCAGATAGCAAGTGCACAAAGCTTGCAAGATGCTGTTAAAACGAACTGTTGCGAGGAGACAAGCGGTAAAATGGCGCTTGGATACGATACCTGCGCCATGGACTGTCATTTCCTCGTCCATACTATGGTTGTTGGGTTCCGGCAGGACGTTGCCGCGAAAGTGGTTTCACGCACCAATTCGCTAATTTTTTCCTTCAATGAAAGCCTTACAAAGCCCCCGATCTCGTCCTGATCCAAGTTAGTCGCGTCCAAGAAGGGCGCTCCTGAACCGATCAATTACGAGGTAATCATGTTTTCCAAACGAAAGTTTATACTGGGCTTTGCTGCTCTGGCCTTTATGCCAGCACCTCTGGCCCGCGCGCACACACAACCATTCAAGCTAGACCCGAAGTTTGTGCCGCAATCAGTTGATTTCTCTGGATATGCGCCCGGCACTGTTATTGTCGATCCGCACAACCACTTTCTTTACTTGCAATTGAGCAAGGAAAAGGCACGTCGTTATGGCGTCGGGGTCGGCCGGGCGGGCCTTACATTCAAAGGCACCGCGAACATCGCTCGCAAGGCAAAATGGCCGAGCTGGACACCAACCAAGAACATGATCCGGCGTCAACCTGGCAAATACGCGAAGTATGCAAAAGGTGTGCCGGGTGGTCCCCGAAACCCACTCGGATCGCGTGCACTTTATCTCTACAGAAACGGGCGCGACACCTACTACCGAATTCATGGCACGACCCAACCTTCATCCATTGGAAGATCAGTCTCCAACGGTTGCATTCGCATGATCAATGCACATGTCGAGGACCTTTATGAACGGGTACCGGTCGGTTCAAAGGTGGTAGTATTGTGATGTACCAGAAAGCGCGCCAGCGGCACTGTGTTCCGGCGCCTTCGGGAACACCGGTGAACGGATAGTTTTCTCAGGCTCACTGCAGAAGGGCGCTGGCGCAGGGTTGTTTCCAATCCTGCGCCCTATTTGCCAAGACAAATTCCTCAAGTATCCGAAAGACAACCGAAATGACCAAAATTCTCACCTCATTTGCCGTGGCGTTTTTCATCGGGCTTACCGCAACGGTCTCGATTGCGCTCGCCGAAACGCCGAACGCTGACAAACAGGTCACGGTGTACAAAACGCCCTGGTGCGGGTGTTGCCAGGCTTGGGTTGAAGCCTTGGAAAAGGCCGGCTACAGCGTCACGACCACGAACATGGACGACCTCTCGGCTATCAAATCGCAGGTAGGTGTGCCCAGCGATCTTGAGGCTTGCCATACCGCCTCGATTGGCGGAGAACGCAAGTATGTGCTTGAAGGCCATGTGCCGATCGAGGCGGTCGAAAAACTGATGACCGAGCGACCAGACGTCTCAGGTATTTCGACCCCAGGCATGCCAATGGGGTCACTCGGTATGGGCGAGGATTCAGAGACAAACTATATTGTCTACTCGTTCAACAGCCGATCTGATGAAACTCCCGCAGTTTTCTTCAAGGTTGGCAAATAATGAACAGGCGCCAATTCATCGCTGGAGCGGGCAGCCTATCGGCTCTGGCTCTGCAAGCTTGTTCCACAACTGACTCACTGCAGGAGCCCCTCAAGCCCAAGGGCCCATCCCTTGGATATCTGGCCATGTACGGACCAATGCCGGAAGAAAGATTCCCCATTCCGGCAGTCGACTTGGCTAAGGTACCGGAGAAATACTGGCGCAAGCAGGTCGAGTATGATGGCCCTCATCCGGTAGGCACAGTGATAGTGAATACCAATACGTTCTACCTTCATCTTATCCAGGAGGGTGGCAAAGCCATGCGTTATGGCGTTGGCCTTGGTCGGCAGGGCTTTGAATGGTCGGGTGATGGTCGCATACAGTGGAAGCAGAAATGGCCAAAATGGACTCCGCCCACCGAGATGATCGAGCGGCAACCGGAATTGGAGAAGTGGAGCGCTGACAACGGTGGCATGCCACCAGGACTCGAAAATCCGCTGGGTGCCCGTGCGCTCTATATCTTCCAGGGTGGCAATGACACGCTTTACCGCATACATGGCTCGCCCGAATATTGGTCGATCGGCAAGGCGGTCTCCAGCGGCTGTGTCCGGCTGATGAACCAGGATATTATTGACCTTTATGACCGGGTGCCTTCGGGCTCCCGGCTAGTCGTTGTGTGAGGCGACCGTGCGGACTAAAATATTGTATGGCACGATCTTTGTCGCAATCCTCGGTTTTGCCATCGCTGCGATTGTGGTGACTTCGCAACGAAATGAAGTTCAGACGGGTCTTCTAAAGCCACAGGATCCTGGCGTTTTGGCACTGGGGAAAACCCTGTATGCTGACAATTGCGCGTCCTGTCATGGCGTCGAATTGGAAGGGCAAGTCGCGGATTGGCGTTCGCCGGGACCCGATGGGTTGATGCCTGCACCGCCGCATGATGAGACTGGTCACACTTGGCACCATTCGGATGAAATTCTCTTCGAGATCACGAAATTTGGAATAGTCGCCGCGGCAAAATTGAAGAACTACGAATCGGCAATGCCGATTTATGAAGATTTACTTAGTGATGCAGAAATCATCGCCGTGCTTTCCTATCTCAAGAGCAGATGGCCGGACGAAATCCGAAAGCGCCATGACGAGATGAATGCGCGCTCGGCCCTGGAGCCAAAATGACCCTTACGAAGCGTATGGCTTGGGTGGACATTGCGAAGGGTGTTTCGATCATCTTGGTGGTAATGATGTATGCCGCTTACAACACCGGTAGGCATACCGGCGATATCGGTTTCCTTCATTATGTGATCGCGTTCGCGACACCCTTTCGCATGCCTGAATTCTTCCTCATTTCCGGCCTGTTCCTTTCGACGGTGATCGCTCGTCCCTGGTTGCGATACGCTGATCGCCGCTTTGTGCATTACCTGTATTTCTATGGTTTGTGGGCTTTCATCATGATCGCTTTGAAAGTGGGCATTTTAGCTCGCGACCCGGTTGCAATGGCGGCGGATCTTGCCCGTGCCATTGTCCAGCCCTATGGCGTATTGTGGTTTGTCTACATGCTCGGCGTGTTTGCTATTGCCGCGAAGCTGCTGTGGCAATTCCGGGTGCCGCACTGGCTGGTGGTTGTTGTCGCGACCGGTCTGCAGATCACTCAGATCAACGTTTCAGTCTATATTGTGTCGCAATTTTTCGCCTATTTCGTGTTCTTCTACATCGGCTATGCGTTCGCTCCGCAGATTTTCCGTGTGGCGGGCTGGATAGCCGAAAACCGGGGGAAAGGACTTGCTGCGCTGGCTGGATGGTTCGTGGTCAACGGACTGATGGTTTTTCAACCGAACTTCGAACTGCTTCCGGACGCAACACTCATGGGATTTGCCGGGTTTCCACCGCTGCATTTCCTGCTTGGTGTTGCTGGCGCAACTGCAATTTGCGGATTCAGTGTGATTTTGATGGATCGGCCTTATTCAGGATGGTTGCGATGGATTGGACAGCATTCGCTTGTAATATATCTTGCTTTCACCATTCCCATGTCGATCTTTCGCGAGATCGCCATGAATACAGGTCTGATCACGCAAACCGGACCGCTTAGCCTTGCAGTTTTCTTTGTGGCCCTGACAACTCCAATCCTTCTCTATTTTGTTGTTGGCTTGACTGGTTTCGGGAAATTCCTGTTCGAGCGACCGGGATGGGCACACATCCATTCTCAGTAGGCCCGGCGCGACAAGCTTTTGGATTTGCAGCTTTCGAAGCTGTTGGTGACGACCACCCGGAATATCTCTTCAGGCAGCAGTTTACTCCGCCTGCAGCACTGATATTCCATGTGCCATGGTAACTGAATTCAAGTCTGTAATGCGCAAATCAGACCGAGGTCGATTGCCACGTGACCACGCATCAAAATCAAATTCTCCTATTCTAAATAAGCCAATTCTGAGGGACGACCCCGTGGTAGCATCGACATAAGACGCTGATCGCTTTGTTTGGAAAATGTCATCTGGTCTTCAAGCGGAATTTTGCGTGACATGAAGTGCACGTTTGAAGCATCGAGTGAAAAGCGTGTTCAGCGGTTATCGATGAAACTGCCTTAGCAGCGTCGGCTTTCTTCCTGAAAGGGCTGAGGCTTATGGCGTCTCCAGCTTTCATCCGCATATCTGCGGACAACGCATCAGGATGATTTTCTGCAGCTGAAGCGAGTGAATTCGCATAGACGGTGAGGTCGTTTGCCAATGCGGCGAACGCTGCGCGCTCGGTAAGAATTGTTGAACTGACATTCGAGCCGACAATGACCGGATTGCCTTCAAAGTGGGCGACCAACGCATTGCCCGATCGCTTGAGTATCGTTTCTGCAGCTGCCTTGAACAACCTGGAATCATATGAAGTGTCGCTTTTAAACATACTGTCGATCAGCTTTGCAGCCTCGGCCATTGATTTCATGTCCAATTGTCGAGCAATAATCGTCTTGTCAACCGTTTGACCATGTTCGGCGGCTTGAGTGGCGTTACCCCCCAGAACGGGAATGAATACCAAAGCCGCACTTACCTTCAAATACATCGAATGCTTCTTTCGGGACAAATGTTCAAAATCAAATTTCGGAGTCAATTTCACATCCTAAAAATGGCGCCTGGAAGTTAGGCTAATACTTTAGCCGTCGCGAGCAAAATTTGCGATCGACAATGGATCACGCCGAATTGACTCAAATCAAGGCTGACCGGGGTTTAGAGGACTAACTCTCAATGCATGACACATCATAAGTATGGTCACATGTTTAGATCAATGCACAAGAATTTGGTCGGTTGGATGCACGCGGTAGTCGTCACCGGCGCGTTTCTGGCTATTCTTTCCACTGCATTTGTGGTTTCGCCAGAAATTGAGCATCGTGTATTAACCGCACAACTAACCGATACATTGGCAGTTGATTTTGGTCAGTCAGATAGTACTGCGGCCCAACCAGAGTCAGAGGAAAAATGCCATGTCGGGCACGGTTGCCTTGTCTTGATTGTGCCTATTCATGAACTGGCATTTATATACACGGATCGCTCGGCAGAGTTCTCCTTGTCACCGCCAATTCTTCCAACCTCAGCACGGGACATACCCTTCCACCCACCGCGCGTCCTTTCATAGGTCTGACTGCCAGCTTCGGATTCCGTTGCTGCATGAAACCACGTGAAAGGAGCGAAATATGTTCGCGAAACCAGAACACCTAACAACGGAAATCTCGCGTCACGACGCTGAGGCAAAACTCATTGAATACCGCAACAAGTTCCTGGGTTTTCTGCGAAAACGCCTGAACTCACCGCAGGATGCCGAGGACGTCTTTCAGGATTTCTGCGTCAAGGTGCTGCACAGCCATGCCACTATCAAGAGCGGAGAGAGACTGGATGCCTGGATGGGCATCACTTTGCGGCACGCTTTGACAGATCACTACCGACGCAGGGCAACCCGCAATCGCGGGACAGAAGCCTATGCCAACGAAGCCAAAATATCTGGGACTGAGACAGAAACAGACGATTTCGTCGAAGCCGCCTGCACTTGCGTTTCAGCGGCATTACAAAAGCTCAAGCCCGTACAAGCTCAATTGCTGTCACGTGTGGATTTGCTGGACGAGCCACGAGACGTTGTCGCGGCCGAATTTGGGGTAAGCTTGAACGCCCTTGGGGTCCGTGTCCATCGCAGCAGAGCTGCATTGAAGGAAAAGATAGCCGAGATTTGCTCAGTCTGCGGCGAAGGCGGGTTTATGCGTTGTGACTGTGACCATTCCCGTGACATTCAATCGCTGCCGTCGCAACTGCAATCAGAACTAGCAACCGGGATGTAAGAAACGGCCTAGTCACACGTCTTCTGCAATAACAATATTTCCCGGGAGATGCTAATGGCCAGACCACTTGACGGTTGTCGGAATTCCGAATCGCAGAATCATGTATTGAAGCGGCGTGCGGCCCTCAATCGGACGCAGTGGCATTTCCTCGGTAGTGGTGCTTCAACCGTCGCAGACTTGGCGCGTCGTAAGCTTTGTTGCAACTCTATCTGCGGATTGTGCACGTGAAATCACCAAGCAATCCGGACCCAACAGGCGATGAAGAGCTTGAAGCGCTAATTTGCGACTGCCTTGACTTACTCTTGTCCACGCTCCCGCCTGAACAGGCGAACATTGTTCGCGCCATTGATCTGGAGGGGAGACTGCCCCAGTCGGTTGCTGACGAACATGGGCTCAAAATACCCGAATTGACCAGGCTTCTTGAAGCCGGGCGAAAAGCTCTAAACGGCCGGTTTGGTGAGATGCAGTTGATCTGTCCACGGCATGGATTGGCCGGCTGTGACTGCCATCTGAACGGTGATGCAAAAACCTGAGTTTTTCGCGGTCTGTAATGTCTTGCCGCTCCGTGCGTCTGAAGATCATAGAGACCAATCCCTTTTGGAGGATATGAACATGTGCTCGAAAGAAAACGCACCAGCTCCAACACAAGAACACACGCCAAACGACTGTTGTTGTGGGTCGTCTTCTGAAGCTCGGAAAAGCGCCAGTATCGAAACCCGCGCTGCAGATGCCAAAAATGAAATAGGTACCTCGGATCACGAGAATGCTGATGTCCGACCCAAGGGTTGCTGTGGCGGACATTGATCTGTCGAAGCTCAATTTTCGGCACCGAACCATCAAATGTATGGAGACCAAAGATGACTTCCATTTCGCTCATCATAGCAGTTGGCCTGTCACTATTGCTTGCCAGGCGAGCGCTCAAAGCGCGGACCGAAGCCGCGGCGCTGGTGAGGGTCAAGCGCTCACATAGAAATCTTGCTGACAAGCCATTGGACTCATTGTGATGTTTGGATCTGGCACATTCGAGCGCCTGGACCAGAAATCCTGTTTCCTGGCCTTTGTGCTGGGGAAGAGCAGCCTCGTTGTTTCGTCCCGTGCTGACTCGAAAGCCCGGAACCATGGAGGGACGCATCAGATGGCGGCGCTTGGCTGAAGCGCTAATTTGTAGCGACGGGAGGAAGCCCATATGTCTCAATTCAGACCACCTACTTTGCGGTTTCTCGGCGCAGCCGGAACTGTGACCGGATCTCGCTACCTGATCGAAGCCGGGCAACGTCGCATCCTTGTCGATTGCGGTCTCTTTCAGGGCTTCAAGCAACTTCGGCCGCGCAATCGCAAGCCATTTCCGGTACGACCAAGTATGATCGACACGGTACTATTGACCCATGCACATCTGGATCATTCGGGATATATCCCTTCGCTAGTCCGTGCAGGATTCCGGGGCAGGGTCATTTGCAGCGATGCGACCAAGGAACTCTGTGGTCTGATCCTGCCCGACAGTGGGCATATTCAGGAAGATGAAGCCCGCTATGCGCTTCGTAAGGGGTTCTCAAAACACAAAAATCCAACACCGCTTTATACTTTGAAAGATGCCCGAGCCGCGCTGGAACGGTTCCAGACCGTGCGCTTTGATCAACCTGTCGATCTTGGCGATCAAATCGGTGCGACGTTCATACCCGCCGGCCATCTGTTAGGGGCCGCTCAGATTCGTATGGCCATTGGCGGGACAGTCGTACACTTCAGCGGCGACCTTGGGCGCCAGGTTGATCCGCTTATGTGCCCGCCGCGCGGATTTGAGGGGGCCGACATATTGGTTTGCGAATCCACATACGGCAATCGCATCCATGACCCGATCGATGCCGAGGCTGAACTCGAACCAATCCTGAAACGGGTATTTTCCCGTGGTGGCACGGTGTTGATCCCGGCCTTTGCGGTCGGGCGAGCTCAGGGGTTAATGCACCATATCGCGAGGCTGCAAAAACGAGGAGAGATCCCCTATGTGCCGACTTTCCTGAATAGTCCGATGGCGGTCAATGCAACCGATATCTATCACCGGTTTCACCAAGAGCATCACGTCTCTGCTGAAGACTGCCAGCGTATGTTTGAACTCGCCGAACGGGTCAATACCGTAGAGGAGTCGAAAAAACTCAATACCCGTCGAGGCCCGATGATCATCATATCCGCTAGCGGAATGCTCACCGGCGGCCACATATTGCACCGTATCGCAAGTTTTGGAGGCGATGCCCGCAACGCGATCCTGCTATCTGGATTTCAGGCCGGCGGAACCCGCGGTGCGGCGCTGGCCGATGGTGCCGATCACCTGCGCATCTTTGGACGGGATTTCCCGATCAATGCCGAAGTGGTCCAACTCCAAGCCTTTTCAGGCCATGCAGATGCCGATGAGATACTGAACTGGATGGAGGGCGTGGATCAAGCGCCACGCATGACCTATCTGACCCACGGCGAGCCTCATGCCTCGGATACTCTGCGGTTTCGGGTAGAGCATGAACTGGGCTGGCCAGCCTGCGTCCCGGATCACCTTGAATCCATTCGTCTGGATCGATCTGCATGACCGCACCTTCAGACATGCTGCCGCTATCGCGTGCCGGGATCGACACTTATCGCCAGTCGGTCGTCTATATGGACGAGAATTGCCAAATTTGTCGTGCCGAAGGCTTTGCGGCGCTGACTCGAATTCAGATCGATTTGGGAGACCGGAGTATTGTTGCAACGCTCAATGTCGTCTCCGGTGCGGATTGGCTAGGGGTAGACACTGCTGCACTATCTGAGGCCGCCTGGATTGCTTTGGATGCGACGAACGGAGCTTTGGCTAGGTTTTCGCATTCTGATCCGCCAGCTTCGACCTCTTCGATCAGAGCCAAGGCCTATGGTCAGGTTTTGAACCGTGCGGCGTTTGACGACATCATTGCCGATACGCTCGACAACCGGCTTTCCGATCTTGATCTGGCGGCATTCGTCACGGCTTGCGCCGGAGATAAGTTGAACTATGCCGAAACGACTGCGTTGACACAAGCGATGCAGGCAGCGGGCGATACCTTGGAGTGGGGTGACCGGCAAGTGCTGGACAAACATTGTGTCGGCGGACTTCCTGGCAACCGCACCACCCCGATAGTTGTCGCGATTGTTGCTGCGGCGGGACACCTGATCCCGAAAACCTCGTCCCGGGCGATCACATCGCCGGCGGGCACCGCCGACACCATGGAAGTCATGGCACCCGTTGATTTGAATAGGAAGGCCTTGCGTAAAGTCGTTGAGGCCGAAGGCGGGTGTATCGTTTGGGGCGGCAAATTGAATCTGAGCCCGGCGGATGATCTGTTAATCCGCATTGAAAGGCCGCTGGATTTCGACAGTCTCGGCCAATTGGTGGCAAGTGTCCTTTCGAAAAAGGCGGCTGTCGGCGCGACAGATGTACTGATCGACATGCCGGTTGGCCCGACTGCCAAGGTACGCTCTTCCGAAGCAGCGAAGGTCCTGCAAACGCGATTGGCAAGGGTTGCGGATACTATCGGATTGAAGCTCGCAATCCATAAAAGCGACGGAACAAGGCCCGTTGGGCGCGGGATTGGGCCGGCGCTTGAGGCGTGGGACATTCTGGCTGTGTTACGGGGCGACCCGACTGCACCGGTGGATCTGCGCAATCGCGCGCTTGATCTGGCCGGTCTGTTGCTAGACATGGCAACAGGTGGTGTCTCAGGCACCGGGCGGGATCGGGCAGCAGTTCTGCTCGACAGCGGCGCGGCGGCGTCAAAATTCATGTCAATTTGCGAGGCGCAGGGCGGATTTCGCCAGCCTGGTCGCGCTTCCCATCGCGAGCCTGTTTTGGCTGCACAAAGTGGTGCCGTCACCTCCATCGACAATCGGCAGATCGCGCGGATCGCCAAATTGGCAGGTGCACCCCGCCAGCAGCGCGCGGGAGTGCTTTTGCACGCTGCGATCGGTAAACGTGTAAACAAGGGCGATCCTTTGTTTGAAATACACGCCGAAACCCCCGGCGAACTGGCCTATGCGAGGGGCTACGCCTTAAGCCAACCGCAGGCCTTTACGCTAGTGGAGGCTTCATGAAACCGGTGATCATTGCCTTTCCTGACATGCGGCGGCTTGCCGTGGAACTCACGCCGTTGCTCGGCGCTGACCATCTGGAAATGGAATGGCGGCACTTCCCGGACGGCGAGAGTCTTGTGACACTGCCATCCGATCTGGCAGGACGCGACGTTATCCTGCTGGCAACATTGCACGACCCGGACAGGCTGTTTCTGCCGTTGCGGTTTGCGGTTGATACTGCTCGGAAATTCGGCGCAAAAAGTGTCGGACTGATTTCGCCCTACCTCGCCTATATGCGGCAAGACAAGCAGTTCCACCCCGGAGAGGCGGTCAGCGCGCCCTTGTTTGCCGCCCTTCTTGCGGAGAGTTTCGACTGGCTGGTCACCATAGACCCGCATCTGCATCGAAATCGGGACCTGTCACAGCTGTTTGCAATCCCAGCGGTGCATGCCTCCGCCGCGCAGGTCATAGCTGGTTGGATCAAAAAAAACACATCCGACGCGATATTGTTGGGACCCGACAGCGAAAGCCAGCAATGGGTGGCCGAAGTCGCACGGTTGGCCCAGTGCCCCTTTGAGGTCTTACGCAAGATCCGGCGAGGTGATCGCACTGTCGATGTCAGCCTTCCTGATGGCAAAGTGTTACGCTCGGGTACGCCGGTCATTCTCGATGATATCGCATCAAGCGGCCAAACCATGGTGCGCACTTTAGAACATATTCGCGCGCTCCGCGCCGACGCCGCTGTCTGTGTGGTCATCCACGCCGTGTTTGCCGGTTCCGCCTACCAGGACATTCTGGCTGCAGGTGCGGCTCGGGTTGTTTCGACAAATACGATTGTCCACGAAAGCAACGAGATCTCGATCGCTCCGCTGCTGGCAAAAACTGCCAGAAGAATGGGCACAACGCCATGATAACTTTATGTATTCTGGTCAGCGGGCAGGAATCTGCGAGCGCCACATGTTGATAAATAAGGATAAAACACATGACCGAAGATTCCCAGAAAGCAATAGACGACGAGGCAGCGAATTCCGTTCCGGCTGATTTTGCTGGCGTTGTCTACACCTGTCCCATGCATCCGGAAATCAGACGGACGGAACCAGGCGATTGCCCGAAATGCAACATGCATCTGGTACCCGAAGATAAATGTGGACATGATCATCATACCCATAGGGGCGGACATGGCGCTGCAATGGCCAAAGGCGGCAAATATGACAACGTGCCGGCGAAATATGATGGCCCGGTCTACACTTGCCCGATGCATGCCGAAGTCCGTCAAACCAAGCCAGGGTCATGTCCGATCTGCGGCATGGGTCTGGAGCTTGAATCCGCAACAATGGCCGACGATGGTCCGAATCCCGAGCTGATCGATTTCACACGGCGTTTCTGGATCGGTGCTGCGCTTACAATACCGCTTCTGATCCTGACAATGTCGCCCTTTGTCGGGGCCGGTTGGATCCGCGATGTATTCGGCGAACGAACCACACTCTGGATTGAATTCGTCCTAGGCACACCTGTGATCCTCTGGTCTGGCTGGCCGTTCTTCACTCGCGGCTGGACATCTTTCCGAACGATGAAACTGAACATGTTCAGCTTGATAGCAATGGGCATTTCGGCAGCCTATGGCTTCAGCGTCGTAGCCATTCTGGCGCCGGACATTTTTCCAGACGGGTTCCGCAGCGCAGATGGCCATGTCGGGGTCTATTTCGAGGCAGCGGCGGTGATCGTGACGCTAGTACTGCTGGGCCAAGTGATGGAGTTGCGGGCACGTGAAGGCACGGGCAAGGCGATCCGTGCGCTGTTGGACATGGCGGCCAAGACGGCTCGTGTAATTCGCTCCGATGGAAGTGAAGAGGATGTCCCCCTGGAAGACGTGCTGGTCGGTGACCATGTGCGTGTGGTTCCGGGCGACAAGGTACCTGTCGATGGCACAGTCATCGAAGGTCGCTCGTCTGTTGATGAAAGCATGATTTCCGGTGAGCCTGTCCCGGTTGAGAAAGTGGCCGGTGACCCGGTCACGGGCGCGACTATCAACGGCACCGGATCCTTGATCATCGCGGCAACGCGCGTCGGCGCGGACACCATGCTGAGCCAGATTGTCGAAATGGTCGCCAACGCCCAGCGCTCGCGCGCGCCGATCCAGAAATATGCTGATATGGTCGCGGGCTACTTCGTACCTGTCGTGATCCTGATCGCGATTTTGTCCTTCATTGGCTGGGCGCTTTGGGGGCCGGAGCCTGCCTTGTCCTATGGGCTTGTTTCAGCCGTGGCAGTGCTGATCATCGCCTGTCCATGTGCTCTTGGTCTGGCCACACCGATGTCTATCATGACCGCTACCGGGCGCGGCGCCCAAGCCGGAGTATTGATCAAGAACGCCGAGGCACTCGAACGATTTGAAAAGGTCGATACGCTGATTGTCGACAAGACTGGAACCCTGACCGAAGGCAAGCCGCGTCTTGTTGCAGTTCTGCCTGAGCCCGGTCACGATGAAGCCGAGGTGTTACGCCTTGCCGCTTCGCTGGAGCGCGGCTCGGAACATCCCTTGGCTGAAGCGATCGTGCGCGGCGCGGAAGAGCGCGGCGTGGAGATGGTCAAGACAGAAGACTTCGAAGCCGTTACCGGCATGGGCGTCAAAGGTGTGGTCGATGGCAAGGCGGTGGCGCTTGGAAACCTCAAACTGATAACCGACATGGGGCTGAAAGCCGATGCCTTGATCGAAAAGGCTAACGCTCGACGCGACGAAGGCGAGACCGTGATGTTTGTGGTTCTGGGCAACGTGATCGCCGGATTGGTCAGCGTGGCCGACCCGGTCAAGGAATCGACGCCCGCCGCGCTAAAGGCGCTGCACGAATTGGGTTTCCGGATCATCATGGCCACCGGCGACAACGAGAGAACCGCTAAAGCTGTCGCAGCTCGCCTTGGCATCGACGAAATCCGCGCTGACGTCCTGCCCGAGGACAAAGCCCGGATCATTCGCGAACTACAGGCCGAAGGGCACAAGGTAGCAATGGCTGGAGATGGAGTGAACGACGCGCCGGCGCTGGCCCAGGCCGATGTCGGCATTGCCATGGGGACGGGCGCCGACGTGGCGATCGAAAGCGCGGGCTTCACGTTGGTCAAAGGCAATCTTGATGGCATCGTTAGGGCGCGGCGACTGTCACATGCGACGATGCGCAACATCCGCCAAAATCTGTTCTTCGCGTTGATCTATAATGCGGCCGGGGTACCGGTTGCCGCCGGTATTCTTTTCCCATTCCTGGGAATTCTGATCAGCCCGATGTTTGCCGCCTTCGCGATGTCTGCATCGTCAATTTCTGTGGTTGTCAACGCGCTGCGGTTGCGCCGGTTGAAATTCTGAACGGGGATTGTGAACATGCAACGGCGAGCACAACAATGGACACCTTCGCAGGTCGTTTCAGTTGGCAAACAGCTGGGCGCCCGCGACTGAGCCTAGCTAATGCGGACCTAGATGGCGCGGGCCAAACGACAGGGCAAATTTGCCTTGAAACTGGCGATCAGGCCGAAGCAACAGCTGTAGTGATTTTCGCGACATTCGAGCGCGCGGGGGAATATCGCGATCCTTTCCCCGCGCGCGCGACCACAATCACCGACCACCTTTGCCTGGATGCCGCTTTGGAGGTCTTGCGGCGCGTTCTGCCTGAAACGATGGTGAGCCAAAACTTTGGTCGTAGCATAACTGATAGAATCGGAGGAGAAAGATGAACTGGATATCAAAAACCCGTCGCCTCGTTGTGATCTGGTGGACTTTGCTACGCGAATTTCGGGCATTGCGTAGCTATGATCAAGGGCCTCAGAATGACACCAGTGCGACTAATTTTGTCCGAGTTCTAATAAATCTTGGTCCAACTTTCGTAAAACTTGGCCAAATACTAAGTACCCGTCCGGACATCCTACCCCATGCGTACATTGCTGCGCTTGAGCGGTTGCAGGAACACGCGCCACCAGTCCCTCTTAACGCAATCAAATCGATGGTTGAAACTGAGTTGGGCGGTATGATCGAAGATCATTTCGCAACCTTCGATCCTAAACCGGTCGCATCTGCATCGATGGCACAAGTTCATCGCGCCACCCTGGCTGATGGCACGGTGGTCGCCGTCAAGGTGCAGCGACCCAACATGGACAACCTGATTTCACGAGATCTGGATGCTTTGGATCTGGGTATCGCGGTTCTGGGCAAGATTGCACCCAACAAACTGCGCCGGTCAAACCTGCCGGCATTTCTTGCCGAGTTTCGTCGTTACACCCTTAACGAATTGAATTTCGCCAACGAAGCCAAGACGATGGAAAGGTTTCGACTAAATTTCATCGGTCATGACTCCGTCAATATCCCCCAGACCTATCCAAAGCTGACGTCGCAACGGCTTGTAACGATGGATTGGGTCGACGGGATGCGGCTTGGCGAAGCGGCGGCCACACTGACCACAGACAGAAAAGACAAATTGGTCAGTGGATTGGTTGACGTACTACTGAAGATGTTCGTATCAGATGGTCTGTTTCATGCCGATCTTCATCCCGGGAACATCGTGTTCCATGCCGACGGGCGGTTCACCCTGCTCGATTTCGGGATGTATGGCGAGCTGACCGCTCCTCAACAAGACAGATTCATTCTTTACTGGATAGCCGTAGTGCAACGCCAGACGCGCCGCGCCTTCCACCATTTCCGTGCCCAGACCGAACCATTGGCGGGCGCAGATGAGGCCGCATTTTTTGAGCGATTCAAGGGGCTAGCGGATGCGTTCTACACTTCGCCATTACGCGAAACGAGTTTGGCCAAGGTTTACATGGACATGATGCAGGCCGGGTATCATGCGGGATATCTATTTCCTGCCAGCCTGATGTTGCACGCCAAAGCGCTCACCACGGCCGAAGCCCTACTATTTGAACTGGCCCCTGATGCGCGGTTCGAACAATTGTCGCGGCCATATATCGCACGGGAATATGCCGCCCGCGCCACAGCTCCGGCAACTCTAGCAAAACGCGCGTCGCAAATCTTGCCCGAACTTTTGCTGCTGGGCGAACTGCTGCCGCAAGCGGCAATGGACGAGGAATGGGACTGGGCCGCGACCAAATCGCTTAGCCAGGATTTGTTGGCCCAGGTCGGTCTGGCGAGTGCGGGTGCAGGGCGTAACATCCTGCGCGCGTTGATCGAACGTCATGCCCGTCCGATACTCGCATCCTTAGAACCCGGTCTGAACGTGCCGGAAATTCTGGTCGCGACCTGGCGCCGGTATGATAGGCTGGAGGCCAGTTTGCCCACCGCAGAGACCATCGGGGCAATGCTGACAACACATCTTGCAGCGCTGACGCTTGCTATCCATGAAAGCCTGTTGTCGCAGGGCCTAGGCGCAGAAGAAGGGCAACAAATCATTTATGATATCGGTTGGTCGATTTATGAACGCATGTCGGAGTTGCCACTGGTTTTGGCCAAAACGCTAACCTCCAGCCCGGAAAAGCAAATGCGCATGACGACAGACTTGTTTCGGCGATTTCCTTTTGGCAGCCCGGCCTATGGCTGGCACGATGTGGAGGCTGGCCCAAACATAGTTGGGTTTGACTGCACAAAATGTCCGGTTGCCGGGTTTTTCAAACACCTTGACGCCTCTGACCTCTGTGTTCATACCTGGTGTGCACTGGATTTTCCATTGGCGCATAAATGGGGCGGGCATCTGGAACGGAACGGGACGATCGCCAAGGGAAACGACCGCTGCGATTTCCGTTGGCACGTTGAACCAGGCAAACCAAACAAGACGAAAGCGGACGCATGACACACTCGCACGGCGATGACGATTTCAAGAAGGGCTCCATCAGCCTTTGGGGCGCGGTTGGCATGGGCACCGGCGTAATGATCGGAGCGGGTATTTTTGCGCTGACCGGCCAAATCGCCCAACTTGCGGGACCTTATTTTGCAATGTCCTTCGTATTGGGGGGCATCGTAACATCGTTCAGCGCCTATAGTTACATCAAGATGTCCAATGCCTGGCCGTCCTCGGGCGGGATCGCGATGATCCTGCAAAAGGCTTATGGGCCAGGTGCCATTGCCGCCGCTGCGGCGCTGTTGATGGCATTGTCAATGGTGATTTCGGAAAGCCTCGTAGCCCGGACCTTCGCCAGCTATGTTCTGCGTCCCTTTGACATTTCGGGCGGCCCGCTGGTGCCTGTCTTGGCGGTCGGGGTTATCCTATTCGCTTTCCTCATAAACATCTCTGGTAACCGATCGGTCGGGCTGCTTTCGATCATCATGGCAGTTCTCAAGATCGGCGGAATTGCGCTGTTTGGCATCGTGGCCCTGTGGTCTGGTGGTTTTAGCTTTCCCGAGTCAAGCAGCAATTCAAGCGGTTTTGATCTTACCGGCTTTGTAGCCTCCGTGGCGCTGTCGATCCTAGCGTTCAAGGGGTTTACCACCATCACCAACAGTGGCGGTGAAATCACCGACCCGCATCGCAACGTCGGGCGAACCATCATGATTTCGATTACAATCTGCGTCGTGATTTACCTTTTGGTCGCTTTTGCTGTCGGGTCCAATTTGACCATCGGCCAGATCGTTGCGGCAAAGGACTACTCGCTTGCAGAAGCCGCATCACCTGCCTTGGGTCAACTCGGATTTTACCTCACCATAACCTTGGCTGCCGTTGCCACGGCCTCTGGTGTTCTCGCCAGTGTTTTTGCCGTGTCACGGATGTTGGCGATGTTGACTGACATGAAAATGATCCCGCACAGCCATTTTGGAATGTCCGGGTCGATACGCAGCCACATGCTGGTCTACACTGTAGTCATGGCCTCTGCGCTTGCGGTGTTTTTTGACCTGAGCCGGATCGCGTCGCTTGGAGCGTTTTTTTACCTGATCATGGACATGTTGGTGCATTGGGGCGTGTTCAGAAGTGTGCGGCACGAAATAGGTGCAAGCGGCTGGGTATTGATGTGTGCGTTGGCACTTGATGCCGTTGTCTTGGTAGCGTTCACGGCGATGAAGTTGGGGTCGGATCCGATGATCGTGCTCTATGCTGCCGTCGGGATCTCTGTCGTATTTATCTATGAGCGTATCTATCTGTCCCGTTGGACGGCACCGCAATCCAGTGATGGGCATTAGAGGGATCAACTGTTAGTTCCCAGAGTGCGCTCAAACTAGGTGCGGGGATGGCGATTGGTTCGCGTGCCAAACATATTGGTCCATTGTCTTCGCAAAAACGAACTGGATCAGGTTCAACCTTTTCGCGCGTTGCTGAACAGACGCCTTGATCCGGGTCACAATCGCGATGAAGTCCCAGGTCCAGCCGAATACAAAGCATTCTAAGCGAGAAGGAGGAACGCTCAGCCGCCGCTCCGCGGCTTTGCCGGTCGGATTTTTGTAAGGTTTTGCTGCGGTCCACGTCTATCCAAAACAGAGACAGCAGTGACGAACTCGTCATGCCGCGCAAATGGAGTATGCGAGGATGAAACTGAACGCAATCGGCCCGTCGCCTTGTTTGCTCGGGATCTTGGATTTCGCGAATAATCTGGGTGCACCATCTGAAACGGGGGTCCATTTGTAATGAAGGATCCTGATCAATCAAAGCATGAACAGATACCTACTCCTGGCTTCTGGAAGTCACGCGCAGGCGTCACCTTGATCGTCTTTCTGGCCATTGCTGCAATTCTGCTCGGTTTTGAACACCGCATTCATATCTTTGCGGGCAATGGCCTGATTGCCGCCTTGTTAGTTGGCTGTATTGTAATGCATTTCTTCATGCATGGCGGTCACGGTGGCGGCGGTCGGGGCGCGGACAAGTCATGACCGGTGCGCTCCCTTCATACGGGCTGTGGGTATTTGCCCTCGTCAATGGTGCAATTTTTATCATTTTCGCCTTTAGCTTTTTCAAGCCGCAGACATCGCGGGGTTGGCTACACTGCATCTTGTCTACATTATCCTGGCCAACAAATGCGCCCGCGAATGCCCGGAACTATTTGGATAAATTTGAACATGAAAACAACATCTAATACTATTCTGGCAACTCTCGTCGACCATGGCATATTGGTTATCAGCAATTTTTCGACCTTGCCTGCGATGGAACCTCTAGTGTGCTGGATCGATCCAGTCTCCGTTCTCAATGTCCCGCACCCCAAGGTGATCCTATGACCCGTCTTCCAGAATTCGCCTTGATCGTGTTTTCCTTTTTGCTGCACTTCGTCTGGGAGTTCTGGCAGGCACCGACCTATGCGGGCATGATCGAACTCAACCATTGGGATGGCATCAAGCTGTGTTCATCGGCAACGTTTGGCGATGTCGGATTTGCGCTAACAGCATTCTGGATCACCAGCGCTGCCGCACGCACCCGCTTCTGGTATGAGGCGCCCAAGGCGTGGCAGACGATCTTGTTCCTCGGGGTAGGGATCGCGCTGACGGTCGGGTTTGAGTACTATTACACCAGCATATCCGAACGCTGGACCTATTCCGATCTGATGCCGCTGGTGCCGCCCTTCGGCACAGGGCTGAGCCCGCTGCTACAATGGATCTTCATTCCGTTGACTGTATTGTGGTTCATGCGCCGACAAACGCCGACTGTTGGCCAGCAACTGGCGTGCGGGAATTAATCAAATACAAGGTGGCGGGAACCGTGAGCCTCCCGCCACCATATTTTGCGCGCTTTACTTCAGCTCGGTAACCGTGAGCTTGCCCTTCACCCGGTCTGCGACGAACTCGATGTTCTCACCCTCTTTCATTTTTTCCAGCATGGCTGTGTCCATGGTTTTGAACACCATGGTCATGGCCGGCATTTCGAGATTGACCAGCTCTTCATGGATGATCGTGACCTTGCCAGCCTTGAGATCAACTTTTTTGACGACACCCTTGGTGTATTCTGTTGCCAGCGCCGCAGTGGCGCCGGTAACAGCGATCATCGAAGCAAGAGCGAGGGTTGCGAATTTGCGCATGGGAGTACCTTTCAGTGTAGTGGGAGGTGTTTTCAGGTTCATTTGCTGGCGACGGTAACATCGCCCCTCATGCCCGACTCGTAGTGGCCGGGGATGAGACAGGCGAACTCGAAGGCTCCGGCTTTGGAGAAAGTCCAGAGGATCTCACCGCTGGTTCCCTCCATCAGCCGGATGGCATTCGGATCGTCGTGTTCCATACCTGGAAACTTGGCCATGGCTTCCTTGTGCTCCATATTCTTGTCATGGCTATCGAGCACAAATTCGTGCTCTGTCTCGCCAATATTGTTGATTGTGAAGCGGATGGTTTCTCCCTCCTTGACCTGCAGTGCATTCGGTTCATAGAGCATCTGCCCGTCTTCCTTCTCGGACATGGAGATCACCACGGTCCGATCGACGGCCGCCTCTTTGCCAGGTTTGCCTGCGCCCATTTCGTCGTCGTGTCCGCCACCATGGGTACCCGCGGCAAGGACAGGAGTACCGATCAGGATAAGTGCAAGCATGCTAACTGTGACAAGTTTCATTGTGTGTTCCTTTTGGTTGGTTGGGGTGGCTTTACGGTTAGGTTTTGCCGCCATGCGGCTTCGGGGTGATCGTTGTTGACGCGTCTGCGGCCTTGGCGAACTCCGGCAATTCGCCGGTCCACTCATAGGCCTGGGTTCCGGGCGGGTTTTCGTACCATCCCGGATCGCTGTAATCGCCGGCCGAGATCCCTTCGCGAACCTTGACGACCGAGAACATGCCGCCCATTTCCAGCGGTCCGTAAGGTCCCCATCCGGCCATCATCGGAATGGTGTTGTCGGGCAGTTCCATCGACATTTCCGCCATGTCGGCCATTCCGGCAGTTCCCATCGGCATGTATTCGGGCTGCACGATCCGGATCTTTTTGGTGACCTTGGACTTGTCGACGCCGATGAAGGTCGGCACGTCATGTCCCATGGCGTTCATGGTGTGGTGGGATTTGTGGCAATGGATGGCCCAGTCTCCGAGATGCTTGGCGTCGAATTCGTAGGCCCGCATCGCGCCCACCGGAATGTCGATCGACACTTCTGGCCAACGTGCTTCGGGCCGTACCCAGCCGCCATCGGTGCCGGTCACTTCGAAATCATAGCCATGCATATGGATCGGGTGATTGGTCATGGTCAGATTGCCGACGCGCACGCGAACCCGGTCGTTCATTGACACTACGAGTGGGTCAATATCCGGAAAAATGCGGCTGTTCCATGTCCACAGATTGAAATCGTTCATGGTCATGATTTTTGGCACATAGGAGCCGGGATCGATGTCGAAGGCGTTGAGCATGATCAGGAAATCGCGGTCAACCGGCATGAAGGCCGGATCCTTCGGGTGAACGATGAAGAAGCCCATCATCCCCATCGCCATCTGCACCATTTCGTCGCCGTGGGGGTGGTACATGAAGGTCCCCGACTTCACCAGATCGAACTCGTAGATGTAGGTTTTGCCAGATGGAATAGCTGGATGGGACAAGCCAGCGACGCCATCCATGCCCGACGGCAGGATCAAGCCATGCCAATGCACTGTCGTGTGCTCGGGCAGTTTGTTGGTGACATAGATCCGGACCCGGTCGCCTTCCACTGCCTCAATGGTTGGACCGGTGGATTGCCCGTTGTATCCCCACAGATAGGCGGTCATGCCTTCGGCCAGTTCACGCTCCACCGGCTCGGCGATCAGATGAAACTCCTTGACCCCGTTGTTCATCCGGAACGGCAGGGTCCAGCCGTTGAGCGTGACCACGGGATTGTAGTCCGGTCCGGTCGACGGCATCAGCGGCGCCTGGGTCAGCGGGCTCTCCATCAGGGCTGCGTCTGGCAGGCCCATATTTGTGGTCTTTGACCAGGCGGTTGAAGACACCATTGCCGCACCAGCAGCACTTGCGCCCAATAATTGACGTCGATTCATCATGGTTTTTTCCTCTTGGGAGAATTAGTGCCCGCCGCCGCTGGCGGTGCTCAGCGATGCAGTGGCAGCGCTGCCCCCTCCACCACTTCCGCCGCCATAGATTGCTGCTGCAAGATTTGCGTCCGCAAGCCAGAATTCACGCTTGGCATTGACCGCCAACAACAGCGTGCCGATTTTGGCGCGCGTATCAGCAAGAAGCTCGAACGTATTGGAAATCATGCCGTTGTAGGTCAGCAGTGCTTCCGCCTCGACCGTTGTGCGCAATGGCACCACGGCGTTGAGATAATGGCGAGCGATCTCGTGGGTTGAACGATAAGCGGTATAGGCGGAACGAGCTTCGGAACGGATGTTGACAGCTTTTTCAGCAAGTTGGTTTGCAGCCTGCATATAGGCAAGCTCTGCCTTGCGCATCCGCGCTTTGCCGCTGTCGAATATCGGAATTACAAATTCCAGTTCGATTTGCGGTGTAACGACCACTTTTCTGGTTTTTGTCTCTTCCAAATCACCACCGACAATCTCGTATTCAGTCTCTATTTCCTGCTCGGCTTCAAGCCCGGAAATGATCTCGAGATCCGTGACAAACCGGGTTGCATCAGTCAGCCCATAGCTCTTGGCAACAGCTTCCAACTCGAGTTTGGCAACGCGCAAATCAACCCGGTTTTCAAGTGCTTCCTGCTCGATGCGTTTGCGGTTGTTAACCCCGCGCGGCAACCGTGGCAGGCGATCAAGAATAAAGTAATCAACTTCGTCACCCCAAAGGCCCATGAGGCGGGTCAGATCTTCCTTCGCCAACCGCGAAGCCAAACGCGCCTCGGCCATTTGACCAGTCAACTCGGCATAAAACGCGTGTTCGCGCGCTTGCCCGCCTTTGGCCATTGCTCCGCTTTCGCCAAGTTTTTTGGCCAGTTCAGAAGCCGCGTCAGCAGCAACTTTGGCCTGATTGAGATAGGCCACAGTTTCGAACGATGACACCGCGGAAATCCATGCGCGTCGAGTGTCATTGGCAACTTTAAGCGTTGCATCCACTGCCCGCATTTGTGCCTGCCTGAATCGTGTATCAGCGATATCAACGCGGGCTTTGCGAGTGGCCAATGACAAGATGTTGGTGGCGATCATGCCTTCGATCGCACGCAGGGCAACCAGCTCGGGTGTACCAATGCCCAACAACCCGATGGAAACCATCGGGTTCTCGAGCATCCCCTGTTGCCAGGCTTCTGCTGCATTCATTCCGATATCGGCATAGGCTGCCTGAAGGCCCTTGTTATTGAGAAGCGCCACCTGCACTGCCGTATCGGCATCGATGGTCTTCTTGTGTACGAGGCTTCTAACGCGAGCTGAGACTTCCCTCGCCTGATCCTGATTTTGAACCCAGACTGTTTGTTTGCCTTTGGTGCTGACCGAAACTGCGGCCGAAACTGTGTTGAAACCGGCTTCTTTGGCAGAATACTCAGCTAGATCCTGATCTGTGACACAGCCCGATAGGACAACGGCAATCACTGATGTAATCAGCCCGGATTTAAACCGACGCCGCGCGCTCACGACCCTGCTCCAGCGCCGGGTGCCTGGCTGTCATTGAGTTGCCGCCAGGGTTTTGGGCCGACAGGAAGACGGTGCTCATAGGAATCTATAACGCTGTGATGATGAGAATTGCGGATGCCCAGGCCGGAGTCTGTTGGAGAATTGACCAACAAGAATTCGGGAGGAGTACTCACCGCACAACCGGCGAGCACCAGCGGCATGGCAGCCACCAAGAGATATCGAAACATGATTATCCTACTACGATAAAAGAGTGTTCTTGGCTGGCAGGCGCCAACCTTAGAGACCCCAAAAAGGGCTATTCACTCTTCACACGCGTGGAGGACGTTCCAGCAAAGCCAAGTCGAGGGCGACAAAGCCCGGCATGGGTTCTGTTTCAAAACTGTCAGGATGGAATTGTCCTGCCCATTCCGGCTCAAACAAACACAGGGCCACCGAACAGGCCATAGGGCAGCACGGGTTTGCGTTTTGGTCAGAATCCAACGGCGGTGGCAGTTCAGTGAAAGCTTTCTGCATTTCGCCTGCATGATTGTGGCTCATCATTGATTGATCGCCAACTGCTGGCCCCGACGAATGCATAGCCATGTGATGGCCGTTTTCAAAGCCCGATTCAGCCATCGCGGCGGCATGCAAAACACCTGGCATGAAGCTCGCGATAGCGAGCAACAACACCAGTAGAAAGCGTCCGTGACGGGATATATGGCGAATCGACATCTTCATATGGAGGAGGGATGCCACATCATTGCGGCCAAAACAATAGGTGAATCATTCACAAAAATTTGTTGCGGATTTTGGCGGACTCCTTCTGACAATAAACCCGCGATATGTCCGGGTCACGTATTCCTCCGTTGATCATTGTCGGCCACGGGCTCTGCAGTAGTGAAGTTAAGATCAGGATCTGCAGAAGTGCGCCGCCCTTTCAATCGGATGCACCAAGGTCGCTGCAGCGCTTTGAATTGATGCACGTGCGCTACCGCTCAAACGAACACATTTTGGCGCGACACTTTAGGGAACGGGCCCCAAGTCGAGTATTACCGATGCGTCATTCAGCCGGCAAACTGCAGCTAAATGTCAGCTTCGGCGCAACAGTCACAGACTTCGTTAGGAATGGCTCGATCAATAAGTTATGAAAATCCTCCATGAACACGGCAAACCGCAACGCTGGGGCGAAGGACCCGTAACAATGAACGAACCAATTAGGGGGTCGCGGGCAATACACTCTCTCTGATCTTCAAAAAATCCGTTTGAATTTCACCGAAGAGACCCGGTAAAGCGGGAACGTATCCTAAGATTCGCCCCCCATGTCCCGATGTGCTAAAATGATCCTTTCGTGTAATCCACGGGAGGTTGTTATGCGTCAGATTTTTTTTACGACAATCCTGTTCTCTTGTCTCGTGCTTCCGGCCAATGCGAGCGAAAATCACATATTTTATACCGCGAGCGCAGAGGGACTGAGAACTGTCAACCTGAACCTTGTGAGCAGCGGTGTTGCCAGCGACGGCGATTTTGATGTTGATGTGGTGATTTCTGTGGTGGAAAAAGACTCCACCGGAAACTCACTGTACATAGATTGGTCAAGACATTCGGCTAGCATAAGGTGTAACGCCCCAGCATTGGTCAAAGTCAGCGAAACCAACTACAAAATAAACTCAGCACTTTCTGCCGGTATTGACTGGAAGCACGATCTTTGGCTAGCCGTTTGCATGTCGCCAATGTCATGAGCGGTCATAAATTGTTGATGCGGGTTTTGGTTCGGCGGCATTTCGTTGTTTCTGTATTCAGTCGGCGAACCTATTTCGTCGGGGCGGCTTCACTAATATCAGTCCGATGGAACTGACTACAACCTATACGCAGTCCGCTCATTGGAACTAATACAAAGCAGGGGCGCACGGCATGTGCACCCCTGCAAGAGGAATGAATCGCAACTGAGTGCTAAAGCGCGCGCGGCGAGATGGCGAAGGTTTGCTCAAATGCTACGGAGTGGCCAATGGAGCTGGTGGATGTGTAGTCGATACCACCCTGCGGTGCTGCGAAGTTCGTTGAGCCGTCATTTCCGGCGCGGTCGTAGCGAGACCGGTAATTTCTCCGGGGTCAGGCAACCTGCAGAAGGGGCGGCTTTGGCTTGAATATTGGAGGCACGTTCGGTTCCGGCTGTCGGAACGGTGCTCGTAACCGATCGCGAAGCTCGCCGTTCACTTCGGCCGTCCGGACCTGCATGAGCATGTGCGCTCCATGGCGGGACCAGCGCATTTGCTGCTTCTTGACCATCCGCTTGCTGACGAGCGAATTCACCGCCGACTCGGCGAGAGTGGTAGCAACGCGAAGTCCGGATCGGTAGCGCTTTCCATAGTTGATCATCCCACTGCGGTTCGAACGCATATAGGTCAGGAGCTGCGCGCCGAGGCTGAGCAACAGCACGGTCGAGAACCCGTTGTCCCGCTGTGTCTCCTTCAACCTCGCCAGAAGCCGCTCCATGTCGCGGATCGCATAATCGACACGTCCATGCCACAGACGCCACTTCACGGCTCTGATATCCCTGTCGATTGTTGAAAGTGCTTCAATGGACCCGGGCCGGGATCGCGCGATATGATCGGCGATCTGCTGCATGGGCTGGATCTTCATGGCGATGTGGAACCAGTCGATGATATGGGTCGTCGGTTTCGGCATGGCGCGGGGCAGCCGCTTCAGGATTTCGGCTCCGTCCGAGATCACCGTCACATCGCCGAAGCCGCGATATCCGGCTTCCTCAAGTGCGTGAAGAGTACGATCTCGGATCGCATGCTGCTCGGTGCTGCCGGAGACGAAGTAGCGGCCACCTGGTTCGCCCCGTCCCCCGCGACCACATCGGGCCACGACAAGCTCGAAGTTTCGCGCCGAGTTGGGATCGGCGCTGCGCACATGAGCGGTGTCGATGCTGATAACGAACTCTTTGCGCCGATCGCCGGGAAGTTGCATCTCAAGCTGGCATCGATCATCCGTTTGAGACCTCGCCCGCCATGTTTCCCGCACGATCTGATCGTTGAGCCGCTCGCCGACCCTGATGGTGCGCTTGCGTACGGTCGCATGTGTCTCGGTAGGTTCAACGGGCAGGAAATCAGCCAGCACCTTCGCCGCCTGCCGGTAAGGCATCATGCTCCCCAGCCGCGATGTCAGTTCCATCAGCTCAGGCGTCGCTCGATCGGGACAGATTTCCTTCAGCAGCGCGAAAGTGCCGTCCATGCCAGGGCAGCAATCCCGGCACAGCATCCAGCGGGGGTTGCGAACCTCAACGGTGCCGAAGACGGTTCGGATCCGGCGCGCCGTGTAGTCCTTGACCTGCCGGAACGTATGGCAGTCCGGGCAGACCCGGCGAAAGAGAGAATAGGTCTCTGCCTCATGGTTCACGACGGCGCTCTGCAGCGCTGACATGATCTTCTTGCCGTCGTCGATGGACAGTCCAATGTCGCCGTTAAACAGACACTCCCAGCTCTTGTCGATACGGACCTCCTTTCGGCACGTGTCGCCAAATTCGTTCCTACCCTCAATCATGATCGTCCATTCCACCGCCATCGCTTTGTCTCCGATCAAAACGATGGTGATGGACTGATCGAGCCTAACAACCCGTGTCCGACCCCAGAAAAATTACCGGTCTCATAAAAGTCAAGCCTGCGCCTTTCAGCGACGGGAATGTCAAATCATAATTTCCTCAACGGGCGGTTGGCCTAGCCGATCGAAGACAGCACTGGAAAAGTCTCCAGGAGCCAGAAAGCGAAGGTGGAAAGATAGCCAGTCATCATGGCGACTCCCATCAAGATCATAACCGCTCCGGCGAATGTCCGCAGTATACGTCCGAGGTGTCCGAAGGTCTTCAATCTAGCTGCCAAGGAGCCGGTGAAAGCAGCCGCAAGCAGGAACGGCACACCGAGGCCCAGCGAGTAGATCGCTAATAGTGCGACGCCGTCGGCGACCGAGGCTGATGCCGCGCCGACGGTCAAAATGGCACCGAGGATCGGACCGATGCAGGGGGTCCAGCCGAAAGCGAATGCCAGGCCGAGCACATAGGACGATACGGCCTTGCCGCCGGGCAGATCCAGGTGAAACCTCGCCTCGCGCATCATCCACATGGGTCGAATGGTCCCGAGCATGAACAACCCGAACAGCGTAACAATCCCGCCTCCGACGATGTTCATCTCGAAGCGGTAGCGAAGCAGCAATTGCCCCAACGCTGTAGCGCTGGCACCAAGGATGACAAAGACGGTTGTGAAGCCGAGCACGAAGCAGAGGCTGAAACCGAGCGCTGCGCTTCGCGCCATAGAAACCTCACCTGAGGGTGATGTAATCGTCGACCGGCCGGCGACATAGGAAACATACCCCGGCACCAACGGCAGTACGCAAGGCGACAGGAACGAAACGATGCCCGCAACGAAGGCGCTCAGGATACCAATATTGGAGAGTTCAGGCATTCCGACGGCCTTTCAAGTCTTCTTCCGAGCTCACCGGTCACCGCTTTTCCGGGCACGCGCGATCAGCGTTTGCATGGTTTGCAGGTCGGTGGCGCCGCGCAATATTTCCTCACCGATAACAAAACCCGGCGTGCCGTTGATCCGCAGAACTTGGGCGAGCGCAAGGTTTCGCACGATTTCAGCATCGACCGCAGGATCGGCCATATCAGTTCGCAGCCGCTCCACATCCAGGCCGATTTGCCCGGCAACCTCCATCACTCGCCCCTCGTCGGCAGCTCCTGACACCTGCATCATTGCCTTATGGAATTCGGGGTAGAGGTTCTGCTCGCGGGCCGCAAGCGCTGCCTTGGCCGCGAACACGGAGTTAGGCCCGAGGATGGGAAACTCTTTGTAGACGATTCGAAGTTGCGGATCGTCTGCTTCCGCCGCCATCATTGCTGGCGCAACCTGGCGGCAGTAGGAACAATTGTAATCGAAGAATTCGACCAACGTCACATCGCCTTGCGGATTGCCACCGACTGGACTTTCCGGGCTGTTGAGCAGTTCATCGCGATGGGTAGTAAGGGCCGCCTGCGCTTCTGTCTGTTCCACCTCCCGTTGCTTCCGTTCGAGGTTCTGCATAGCCTCGACAATGACTTCCGGGTTGGCAACAAGATAATCGCGGACGCGCCGCTCAAAGGCATCTTGTGGCAGCGTACTTGGCGAGCCCGGAGGCGGCTGGTCTGCCTTGAACCCCGGATCAAGCAGATACCAGGCACCCGCAGCAACGATCAACAGCAGGGGCAGGAGAACAAAACCGAGGTGGCGCCTTATGAAATTCAACTGTTGCATGACTTTTCTTTTCCTCCGTTAGAACCAGCCCGTGAGCCGTTCCCACCAACTCTTCTTGACCTGCGGTTTCGGCGCGTGAGCGCGTTGACGTAAAGGGTCAGGTTCGTTTTTTGGAATTCAGCACCATGAAAAATCGCGGCGTGGCGCCCGTTACGGTCAATGACATGCACCATCGGAGCCTTGGTCGCTTGGAGTTTTGTGCTCCGCAGCTTGAAGGGTCGGAACTGAGGCAAAGCTGGTAATCAGAACGGCGGCTGCTGTGAGTGACTTGATCGGTTTAATCATCTGACGGTTTGTGCGTCTGGCACGGTTTCGTTCGCCAAGAGGTTATTCTGGGCTCCGCCGGGTAATGAAGAATCACCGTCTGCGGCAGCGATATTTCCGGCCTGGTTTGACTCGCAGGAACCGCCGGTGGCCTTGTTCATACATAGTCCGAGTGCGCACATGGCAACACACGGCAATGCTGTGAGGAGCAGCGGCGCTATGCCTGCGGCGGCTAGCCAACTCCAATTGAACGCAAGACCGCCGGCGATCGCGACTGCCGCAAGTATGAGGTATCCTCGGCGGCCGCCGAGGTAGTAGCGAAGGGCGTAGAGAACTTCGCGGCCAAGCGAGCTGTCTTCTGTATTGGATTGTCGCGTCGTTGCCATGAGGGCATCCTTTTCAATTCGTGGTCAGATGGGTTTTGAGTAAATCGATCATCTCGGGCGCGTCCCACTCGGCCGGGCCGACGAGCCGCCCCAACTCTTGCCCCTCGGCGTCGATGAGGAGCGTCGTCGGCAGGCCGACGGCCGCAAGGTCGAACGAAGCCTGCATCGACGCATCGATGTAGAGACCGAGATTCCGGATACCAATCTCGGCATAGAACTTGCGGACCACCTCCGGTCCAGCCCGGTCGACAGAGAGAGGCACAACCTCGAAACCAGGGCCGCCGAGTTCTGCCTGAAGCGCGTCGAGCGTTGGCATTTCCTCGCGGCAGGGCACACACCAGGTTGCCCAGATGTTGAGCAGAACAGTTGTGCCTTTGAAGGAGGCCAGCGTGAGAGCCTGACCGTCCCCGTCCTCGAACGTGATCTTGGGAAGCGGTCGGGGCGTTTCGTGCATGACGAGAGAGCGGGGCCAATTCGTCGCGGCCGGTTTATCGCTGATCGCGGACGCGCGCGAAGACTTATCGCTGTCGATATACATCATCACAGATGTGACGGCGAGCGCAGCCACCATGAGTACCCCTGCCGCAAGAGCGGCCAAAATTGTGCGCTTTGCGTGCAATCGGCCCGTCAAAGGCCAACCTCCTGCTTATCCCTGTCCGCGGTCCGCTGGCGCAATGGTTCGACCAACGGCAGGATGGTTTCGGCGAGCACTTCCTCGTTCACCGGTCCGATATGCTTGTAGGCGATGAGCCCGTCCGCACCGACCACAAAGGTCTCAGGCACGCCATAGACGCCCCAATCTATCGCCACGTTTCCACTGATGTCGGCACCAGTGCGCGTGTAAGAGTCGCCGAGGCTGTCCAGCCATTGCGCCGCATCGTCCGGCTGATCCTTGTAGTTCAGGCCGTACAGCGGCACGGTGCCTTGCGCGGCCAGATACATGAACAAGGGATGCTCTTCCCGGCAGGCAACGCACCAGGAAGCAAAGACATTGACCAGCGACACCTCTCCCTTGAGATCGCCGCTAGGGTCTTGGGTCAGGCCCCAGGCCAAAACGATGGCAAGCGCCGCAGCGACAGTAAGCGGCAGGAAGGCCAAGACCCTTCGTCCCGTTTCGGCGGACGACTGTTGGCTGTCCATGCTCATGACCCGCCACCGGCCTTGGCCGTCACTCGAGCCTGTGCTTCCCGCTGGCGTTCGGGCCAGGTACTCTTGATGAACGCGAGTACGGTAGCGATTTCCTCGTCGCTCAAGATGTCCTCGAAGGCGGGCATGTCGCTCTCATAGCCTGCAACGACACCGCCGACGCCGAGCTTAGTGATGTCGAACAGGTCCTGGTCTGAATGATGCCAGGTGTGGCCGCTCTCGTCATGGGGCGGCGCCGGCATGCGGCCATTCTCCAGCCTGCGCCTCCAGTCCGGCTGACCGTCGAGGCTGTCACCATGGCAGGAGGCGCAGTTTTGCGTATAGACTTGCCTTCCGACGGTGATCTGCTCGTCCGTCACAGGTTGCCCCAGCACGGTCAGGCCCTCTGCTCGCGTATTGTCGCCTTGCGGTTGCCCATTCACGGCGATAGCTGCCAGACCCGAAAAGGCGACAGCGGAAAGGAGGTACATCATCCGCCTCATTGCCGACCCCACAGAAATTTCACCAACGCGAAAATGCCGAGGACCAGAACAGCGAAGATCAGAAGCCCAAAAAGACCACCTTCGGCCATCATCAATCCCATCATGGAGCCATCCATCATACCGTTCATGCCATCACTCATCAGAATAAACGGCGACACCGTTCTTGCCGAACGCGTAGGTCTTCAACGTGCCTGTTTTTGTTGGAGCCATGCCGGGAGCATTGCCCGGCATTCCGGGTAATGTAATGCCAGTGACATCCGGACGTTCGCTGATCAGCCGTTCGATGATCTCGACAGGCACGAGCCCGCTTACGACAAAGCCGTCAATCTCGGCCAAGTGGCATCCTATTCCCCGCTCGGGTACGCCCATCTTGATCGAGCGCTTGTCAAAATCACGATCATCGACGCGTGTCACAGTAAACCCGTTGGTTTCCAGATAGTCCGCATAGGTATCGCAACATCCACAGCCGGGATCACTGTCTTCGGATAGCGCGACGCCCCCATTGGACAACCCCGCCGCAATCCAACCGGCACGGTCTTTGTGCGTTGCAAGCGAAAGAATGTTGCCGCCCTTCGGACCGGGCAGCGGTGTCGACACTCCGCCATCGTCGCGGCGGGTAAGCTCAGCACCCCCGACGATCAGCACATCGCCATCGAAGGCTATTGCGGAGGGTAATTCACCGGGCGCAGCGCGAGCTGTCCGGTTTCCCAAGCCCGAAAGCGTCGCACTGGCCCCGAGAGCCACAGCGGATGCAAGAAAGGCTCGACGCGTCTGCATCGATAGAAGCAATGTCATGATATTCCAACCAACCTGAGAGGGTTTTCAAACCCGCATCGCGTGTTCCTGCGATGCCGAACAAAAGCAGCTGCGATCAAACTGATCGCGCATGCCGTCAGCCGTCGCTCGCCGGAACGGAGTCCGGGCAGCGTCAGCTCAGGATGATAAATCTTGGGGGGTGAGGATCTGGCAGTCTGGAACGCCCGGCCATGCTTTGATGAATCGATTTTTCGGTGGTCGTCACAGTCGCTGACAGTTCGGATTCGCATGATGGCACAATGGCCAGCATGGAAGATACGCAAACATAATCACACCGCTGCATGTTGGCGCTGTCATCGGGGCAATCCTCGCAATCTCCCATGTCGCCACTATCGATGGCATTTAATGCCATCTCCGTATTCATATTGGCGGCATTCACGGTATTCGACATCCATCCAGCCGCAAACACAGCGAGCATCAGAATTGTCAGAATTCGAGCGTACCTTTTCATGCTCTAATGAATAGCTGAATCGTCACACCCTGTCGATATACGTCTTGTCGCACCGTCCGTATGGAATGGAATCGGGACCAGTGTCGAAAGCGACGAAGTCAAATTGAAAGCATTTTCGCATTTTTAAATTTGAGCGGAATTCGACAACATCTTTGATGATCAAGCCAGCTATACAAAATCAAAATCGCGCAAAGCAGCGCACATGTGAATTTACAGCTTCAACAGTCAAATCACCTGTACCTGATTGGCAATCGCAAGCAAACGAACGCCAGCGGCGGGGGTTCCAACCATCCGTAACCCAATTGAAATGGCTGTGGGTCTCATGCCGGCCTGCAACCATTTATTGTCTTTTCGCCTTTCACGCAGTAGGAATAAAATTATGCGCTGCTCAGCGCTATATGGTTCGCCAGATTATTTCCAAGGGTTCCGTATGAGAAAATGCCACCTCAGGCAAACGGAACTATTCCGGTTCCATCGCATGACTAAAAATTGTTCATCTCCTTACGGTTAGCCGATGGTTGTGTGCAAAATTGCTTAAGGCATGAATAGCCTCCGCGATTACTAAGGAAGCCCTCGAATGAAAAATCCAATTCTTCCCAAAAAGACCGCCAAACTTGGTCGATGGGTTATCGGCGCATCATGTATTTTTTTGTATTCAAAATGTTATGCAGAAGAAGGTGCCTTGTATGACAACCAGATTGTGGTCGAGCATGCGGAAATAATGTTACCTTCTCCAGGGCGAGACAAATATTCTGGATATTTTTCAATCTGGAATGGCACCAGCGATTATCTTTGGATTACAGATTTTAAGAGCACGCAGTTTTCTGGCATTACTCTCAATGAGCCGATAAGTGGAATTAACGCCAAGCTATCGCAACCAGCACTTTTTCCGAAAGCCCTTCCACCAAAAACCGAACTTGTAATGTCGATCGATGGAATTCGGCTAACTATGGAAAATGTAGGAAATCTGAATGCTGGCGACACTATTCCTTTCACTGTTAAATTTACAAAGGCGGATGCTATTGAAGTAGGCGCCAAAATCTTGCCAGCCATCGCAAGACCGACCGAACATCATCATGGAGAACGGGACGGGTAGTTTTTTAAGGCAGGTTGGAATTGGTAAATTGATTGTGAGTTTTTTTGTTTAAAATCTATTCTAATTGAACAAACGTACTTGTCAATACCTTGAAGTATTCATGGCATGATCCCTCAAATCACAGGGGAATGCGAAATGAAAAGAATTCTAGTAACAGCAACAATTGTTCTTATTACTTGTGTTGGCGCCAAAGCAAATGCCTTTCACCTGAACCCGGCTCTGAAAGGTTCGCCTCTAAATATGCCGACGTATGGTGAAACCACGATCCCTATCGGGCACCACAAATACTGTCTGAAATACAGTGATCGCTGCTCGCTACCGCTTGGCGACTCAAGAATAAGAGTTACCAGTGAACTTTGGAACAAAATCGTCAGGGTGAACGAACGGATCAATCAGGAGATCAAACCGCTCACGGACAGAGAAATTTATGGTGTTGATGAACGATGGGAATATCCAAAGCAGGTTGGAGACTGTGAGGATTATGCCTTACTGAAGCGAAAGCAATTGAACTATGCCGGTATCCCACTCGGAGCCCTCTTGATGACGGTGGCCCGGGATGCTGACGGTGGCGGCCATGCCGTCTTAACTGTCGTGACGGATCGCGGCGACTTTATTCTGGACAATGTAGAAAACCGTGTGCTCCCATGGCAGGAGGCCGAGCTTACATATCTTAAACGGCAATCATCCCGTGATTCTAGGCGCTGGGAGAGTTTGCAGCCGAATTGACCATCCTTAACATTTGGTCGTTGAAGCTCATCACTTTTATTACCTGTGCGGTGGCGTAAACCAATTGACTAAAGGTATGAGAAAATAGGCGGTGCCTTGCTCGCTATGAGCGAGCAAGGCACATTGTATCGAGAAGTGGACAGGCGGCATTGTGAAGTGTGCGAACGCGTTGTGTCAGCTTCTCAGATTGCTTGAGCAACCTTGGGGTATTGCTCAAACAGCGTCAGTTTTTACGCCGACTCAGATTTCTGAAACGGACTAGGAAAACTGCGACGAAGGCAGATCGATACCGCTATGGATCAGTCAAATTTTTTAGTTAAGGCATGGAAATAGCAACATTTTTTCGAGATAAACGTGCGGTAGCTGGGGAGTCTGAAGCTTTCCTACTCACGAAAAATTAATCATGTTCATGTAGACAATTGGTGCTTTTATAGCGACAAAGGTTACCATGAATCGGCTAATAACCCTCACAATTGCTGTGTTCCTTGCGCTTTCTGCGTATGCGCATTCCTTTGAACCAGCAGATGCGTTTTATGAATGCCAAAACAAAATAGACTCGGTCGACTGCAGTTCGATTGATGCTGATAGTGCGCTTGGCTCAGGTGCGGTGCCACAAAGCGAGAATGTCGGAGGTAAGAATTCGATCCACTGTCAGATGCATTGTGCTGTTTTCGTTGAATTAACTGTAACAACAGTTGCATTTGTTGTGCGAGATCATGCTACGTTTTTCAAACCGATACGCCTCTCAATGGTCGGATACGTAGTCCCCAGACCACCAAATATTCACGGATGATTGTCCACCGCGCATAAAGCGCTGTTCGTCAACTATCATCAACGTGAGTTAATAACATGTTTTCAAAAAGAGAACTTTTGTTCGGCATTGGTGTCGGCATTGCAGCAACCCTAGGGCCGCCCGCATTCGCCCACTCCGAAAAATTCAAACTGGACGAGAAATTTGCACCGCAGACGGTGCGGCATACTGGCTACAAAACCGGTACGATCATAATAGACCCGAATAATCACTTTCTGTATTTCCAGCTATCGTCCGGCAAAGCTCGTCGATATGGGATCGGCGTAGGGAGAGCCGGTCTTGCGTTTAAAGGGCAAGCGAAAGTTGGGCGGAAAGCCAAATGGCCATCATGGACGCCCACGGCCAACATGATTAAACGGAATCCGGGAAAATATGCGCGATTTGCCAAGGGAGTTCCTGGTGGTCCAAGCAATCCATTGGGGTCGCGGGCGCTATATTTATACAAAGATGGGCGCGATACGCTCTACCGTATTCATGGTACGACTCAGCCATCTTCGATTGGGCGCTCCGTATCCAATGGTTGTATCCGCATGATCAATGAACATGTTGAAGACCTTTTTGAGCGGGTTCCGGTCGGCGCGCAGGTAGTGGTGCAGTAGCTTCACTCCCATTCTCAACAATCGAACGAATGCATGCCGAAAATCATTTTCGGATTTTGCCTCTCGCTTTCCACCACAGGTCTTTCTGAACGGGGTTACTATGAACAATTTTGCGAAAGTTGAAGCGATATGAACCGACGTCAATTCATCGGTTGGGCGGCGGGCACTTCAGTGCTGGCTTTGTCCGGATGTACTACCACTCCCAAGGTCAAGCAGCCAGACGAGGAACCGCCGGCCAGTCAAAATTTGTCGAGCTTTGTGGCGATGTATGGACCAATGCCCGAAGAGCGGTTTCCCCTACCTGCGATCAAAATAAGTAAGGTGCCATCAAAATTCAGAAGGCGGCAGGTGAATTTCCCGAGCCCGTATCCGGTTGGTACCGTGATCGTCAACACAAAGACATATTTCCTTCATCTGATCCAGGAGAATGGAAAAGCCATGCGTTATGGCGTCGGCCTTGGCCGACAAGGTTTTGAGTGGTCTGGTGAAGGCGTGATCCAATGGAAGCAGGCATGGCCTAAATGGACTCCGCCGGATGAAATGATCGAGCGGCAACCCGAACTGGAAAAATGGAGCGCTAGAAATGGCGGAATGCCGCCAAGTCTCAATAACCCACTTGGCGCGCGGGCACTCTACATCTTCCAAAATGGGGAAGATACGCTATATCGCATCCACGGATCACCGGAATATTGGACAATCGGTAAGTCTGTCTCAAGTGGGTGTGTGCGCATGATCAATCAGGATGTTGTTGATCTTTATAGCCGTGTAACCGGCGGAGCCAGGCTAATCGTACTCTGATACCGCAATCATGAACCAGAAAATGAGTTGCCGATGATTGAGATCAAGCACCGCAAAATCCTCTCCGGCATAATCGGCATCCTCATGGCAGGCCTGTTATTGTCCGGATGCGTGACAAGCACTCTCCAGCTCAATGATCGAGGCAACGTTCCAATTCCGCAGAAAACTATAACCAAAATGCGAGAAATGGGAATGCGACCTGCGGACCCAGTGCTGGTTCGGATCTTCAAGCAGGAAAGCGAACTGGAAATATGGAAACGTGATTCAACCGGCAAGTATGCGCTGATGAATACTTATCCGATGTGCCGGTGGTCTGGTCAGTTGGGTCCAAAGAAATTTGAAGGAGACCGCCAAGCGCCGGAGGGCTTTTACACAGTCAGTTCGGGCAGGTTGAACCCGAGTTCTCAATATTATCTATCGTTTGATCTTGGTTATCCGAACAGCCTGGAGCGTGCAAAAGGCTATACTGGTTCCGCCCTGATGGTTCATGGGGCATGCTCATCATCGGGTTGTTTTGCAATTTCTGACAACCATGTGGCCGAAGTTTATGCGGTTGTCCGGGAAGCTTTGCGTGGCGGCCAACAGGCGTTTCAAGTCCAATCCTATCCATTTCGGATGACTCCAGAGAACCTAGCTGCGCACAACAACAATCCAAATTTCGACTTCTGGATGGAACTCAAGGCGGGTTATGATCGTTTTGAAGTTCTACGCCAGCCGCCTCGGTTTCAGTTTTGCGAGGGTCGCTACCGGTTCGGAGAGCCAATCAACGGCGTGACGCCTGTCGATCCGCTTGCAAAATGCCCGGCATTTCAACCAGCTCCAGAGTTGGTGGCCGAGAAATCGACGGGAGACATATGGAAAATGAAAAGCCTACTCAATGATGCCAAGAGTCCGGTTTTTGCCTATTCAGATGGTGGCATGAACCCGATTTTCCGCAAGCTTTTGGCAACAAAGGGACCGCAGTATTTGTCGGAAATGACATCATCGACTCTTGTCCCGGTTAGTCGACCAAAAGCCGCCCTCACCGATCCCTTTGTCGCTAACCGAGTGTCCGTCAAAACAGACGTGACAAGGGAATGATAATCGCTAACATTATGGGCTGATGAAGTAAATATATTAGCAAACTGTGACGCCCCAGCCATCCAAGCCACAACAAGAAAAGTCTATCAGTACCCGCACTTGCCAGCATGGTCTTGCCAAAGTCCACTGTTTTGGCGAACGCAATGCCAAGAAGTGTGAGGCCAGCCCAAGGAAATACTGGCACAAAGTCGTTGCTGTGTGGCGGATTGACTGAAAAACCGATCCAGGCCATCCACCGTGGATCAAAGGCTGGCAGAGAAATGAACCAAGGTAGCGCCAACATCACCAAACCCGTCAACAGACTGGCAAAAGTCGGCATCTTGAGAAAAACAACTCCGATGAGACTTGCGACCGCTATCGAGTGAAGGATACCGAAATATACGAACGCGCTGGGAAATGCCAACAATGTGACGATTGTTATAGCCAGGGCGGCGCCAACTATGATGGCAAGCCGACGAAAATACGTCCGAGTCCTGAACTGGACACCATGCGCCAAAACCAGGCTTAGTCCGGCAAGAAACATAAAACTTCCAGCCAACAGACGGCCGAATGCCAGCCAGAGAGGATGAAAGGCCACGCCAGATATGATTCCGGTGAATTCGAGATCCCAGATGAAGTGGAATAGTACCACGCCAGCGATTGCCGCTCCTCTTGCAGCATCAATGACCAGTAATCTTCTTTTTTCCAATTGAGTCACAAATACCTCGTCAGTTGGGTGTCACCGGAATCAATTTCCCAACGAATGCGGGGCGACAGGACACTTCCTGCTCCGAGAGCACAAATCACTACGCCAATTATATCCCGAACGTCAGGCCCTTGACCTTCCACAATTAATAACCAGAAATGCAAAGCAGACAGCTATTTCGGCCGACGCTGCACCCATATAATATGACAGCGTTCCAAAGGATGTCATTGGCTTTCTCCGCTTTGCGCGTGATCGTGGTCGGTCGCACAAAGCGAATGATCACCCAGAACTTCAATCACCCGGCAATCGGCTATCCTGCCACCCGCGCATTGCGCCACCATTCGCTTCAATTCGATCTTCAGCGAGGCAAGACGTGTGAGTCGTTTTTCAATTTCTGCCAATTGAGCCTTGGCAATAGCGTCCGCTGCCGCGCACGGCTGGTCTGGATTATCCGAGAGGCTGAGCAGATCGCGGATTGCTTCGAGCGTGAAACCAAGTTCCCGCGCATGTCTGACAAAGGTCAGTCGATCAAGCGTCTTGTGGCTGTAAAGCCGCTGGTTGCCTGCGCTGCGTTCGGCCTCTGGCAACAAGCCGATCTGTTCATAGTAGCGGATGGTCGGAATCTTTACCCCCGCCGCCCGTCCAAGTTTTCCAATGGTCAACATAAAATTTCTCTTGAAGCTACAGTAGCTAGAGATATTAGAGTGGGCATCTGATGAAGACAAGGGCCCGGCGCTTACTCGCCATTGGGCGAAGGAAAGACGATGACGAAAATGGATTCAGATGACGAAATCACTTGCGACTGGACAGTGTCTGGCATGGACTGCGGATCCTGTGCGACGACGATCAAGGATGCGGTGGCGCGGCTGCCAGGGGTGACCGGGGTTGAGGTCGGCATCATGTCCGAACGCCTGCGCCTGACGCTGGACGAAGGCAGGACGGGCCGCGACAAGATCGAGAAGACCGTTCGTGCGCTTGGGTACGGTATTGTGTCGCGCGTAGCAATGCAGGAACCTGCCGAAGCGCATGACCATGATGAAAACGGCACCGGTCGCCCACAAGCAGTCAGCAAAGAAACGGACGATTTCGGCCACGGTAGCCCCGGCCACGTTCATGACGATCCCGCTGATCGGGGCAAGCGCTGGTATCAGACCGCCAAAGGTAAACTGGTGATATTTACTGCCCTGCTTCTGGTTGCCGCCTGGGGTGTGGAAATGATCATACCAGAGGTCGGCAATTGGGCCTTCGTCGCAGCCTGCCTGATCGGAGTTGCTCCCGTCGCACGTAGAGCGTTTGCAGCCTTACGAATGGGACAGCCTTTCACTATCGAAAGCCTGATGACGATTGCTGCCATCGGCGCGTTGTTCATAGACGCGGCGGAAGAAGCGGCTTTGGTTGTATTTCTCTTCGCTGTGGGTGAAGTTCTGGAAGGTGTTGCCGCAGGGAAGGCGCGCGACGGGATTCGCGCGCTTGCCAATCTCGTTCCGAAGACAGCGCTTCTGGAGATCAACGGCGCCACGCGCGAAGTCCCGGCGGCAAGTCTTGCCGTGGGGCAGACCGTGCTCGTCCGTCCCGGCGATCGCATCCCGGCGGACGGCGAGATCAAGGAAGGCACCTCGGGTGTGGATGACAGCCCGGTAACAGGCGAAAGTGTTCCGGTGAACAAGGGGCCTGGTGATTCGGTCTTTGCAGGCTCTATCAACACCGAAGCCGCGCTGCGGATCACGGTGACTAAAACCGCCCAAGACAACACCATCTCGCGCATCATTCGCCTTGTGGAAGAGGCCGAAGAGGCACGCGCGCCGACCGAACGGTTCATTGACCGCTTCAGCCGCTGGTATATGCCCGCCATCGTCACTGTTGCGGCGCTGGTCGTGCTGGTGCCGCCCCTGGCCTTTGGCCAGCCCTGGGATATGTGGGTTTACCGCGGGCTGGCGCTGCTCCTTATCGGCTGCCCCTGTGCGCTGGTTATCTCGGTTCCCGCCTCCATCGCTTCGGCGCTGTCAACGGGCGCGCGGCGCGGCATTCTGATGAAGGGCGGCGCCGTGATCGAGGCGGCAGCGAAGGTATCTCGCGTTGCCTTTGACAAAACCGGGACGCTGACCCATGGGCGGCCTGTAGTGACGGATATCGTAGCTTTTGGCACAACCACCGAGGCCGAACTTCTGGCTGTCGCTGCGGGCGTCGAAAGCGGCTCAAGCCATCCGTTGGCTGTCGCCATTCTTAACAAGGCCGAGGAGGCAGGCCTAACAATCCTGCCCTCACGCGATGCAAAGGCGCTGATGGGTAAGGGTGTGATTGCCACTGTGGGTGATGCATCTGCTTGGGTGACTTCACCCGGATATGCCAAGGACAATGCCGGGATTGACAATGAGGGCCTCGCCCAGACGACGGTTTTCGAGGAACAGGGCAAGACCGCAGTTGTGGTGTTCCGCGAAAAGACCTCGCTTGGCATCATCGCCATGCGTGACGAACCGCGCGCGGATGCGCCCGAAGCGATACGCCAGTTGAAAGCAATGGGCATTACGCCGCTCATCCTGACCGGGGACAACCCGCGCACGGCGGCGGCGATCGCGGGGAGCTTGGCTATGGAGTACCAGGCCGACATGATGCCCGAAGACAAGCTAAAGGTTATTCGCGACATGAGCGATCATGGCGGCGTGATGATGATCGGCGACGGCATCAACGACGCACCGGCGCTAAAGCAGGCGAGCGTTGGCGTTGCCATGGGATCGGGCACTGATGTCGCGCTCGAAACGGCCGATGCAGCCATCCTGCGCGACCGGGTGACCGACATCCCAGCCACCATCCGCCTCACCCGTGCGGCGATGGCCAATATCCGACAGAACGTTACCATTGCCCTCGGTTTGAAAGCGGTCTTCCTCGTAACTTCTGTTTTGGGGCTGACCGGCCTCTGGATCGCGATCATGGCCGACACGGGAGCGACGGTGCTCGTCACGTTGAACGCACTGCGACTGTTGCGCTTCAATCCAGAACGAGGGGACTAACCCATGCCGCAATTGCCGCTTTACATGGACTGGGTCCCCGTGTTGGCGGGCGCCTATTTGCTCGCACGATCATGCCGCGCGCTTCTTGATCGGTCCAATTGCTACTGGCCGCCCGAAAGTCGCGATGGCGCGACCTATGCTGCTTTCATCTGGCCCTTTCGGGTACTGGTGGGGGGTCTGATTATCGTGTCGCTTCTGGCCATCCCCGAGGTGGCTCCAGGGATAGCCTCCTCACGCTTCTGGGTCGGAGGTATCTTGTTGATCCTCGGCTTCGGAATCGCATTGTTGGCAACGCTTCAATTGGGCTGGAGCGTGGCCTTTGGCGAGGACGGGCAACTCAAGGAACGCGGCTGGTTCCGGTTCAGCCGCAATCCGATCTACCTCTCAACTTGGGCAGGTCTTGCGGGGTGGGCAGTCCTGACCCCGAAACCCGAAATCTTGACAGCGTTAGCCCTTTGGGCAGCTCTATATCTGTGCGCGATTTTCCTGGAGGAACGGGCATTGGCGCGTTCGTTTGACGCCAAATTTGCTGCATACAAGGCCCGAACCGCTCGCTTCCTGGGTTGGGCTCGCGCGGAAGAAACACAAGGATCATGACATGAATAACTGGTATGGCTGGGCGGCACTGGCCTTTCTACTTGCCTATCTCGCGCTATTCTACTGGGGCACCTTCCGCGCCGCCAATGCCGCCGGTCGGACGGTCTGGCTGATCGGACAGGCAGGTGGCGATGACCGCCTGGCCGCTCTGGGTTACCGTGCCGCCTTCTCCATGGCCCTCTTCGGGCCGCTCGTCTGGATGTACCTCCCCCTGTTGCAAAGGCTAGACCCGTTATGGACGGAAGTTAGTTTTCCTGTGCTCGGCACTCTGGGGCTCACTTCCGCGGGCACCGGCGCCCTGATTGCTATGGTGGCACAGCTGACGATGGGTGCCTCTTGGCGTGTGGGTGTCAAGGAAGGTGCAACCGGAGACCTCGTGTCGGGTGGTATCTTCAGGTTCAGCCGCAACCCGACCTTTGTCGGACAATTCCTGCTGCTAGTCGGTGTTGCCTTGGCTATCCCATCACTGCCAACGGCTGTGGCACCGCTGCTTTTTATCCGGTTGGCATCTTCACAGGTTCGATCCGAAGAAACCGCACTACGCGCGGCGATCGGGACCGAATACGAGGTCTATATGGCGTCCGTGCCGCGATGGATCGGACTGCCCCGAAAGAAAGCTTCATGAAAGCTCCCCTGATGCTGTTAGTGATCGCTGCCGCTTTGGTTGTCGATCAGGTGACCAAGGCTTTTGCGCTGTCTTTGCTTTTGGCAGGCATGCCCCTCTCTGTTCTGCCCGGTTTCAATCTTACGCTTGGCTTCAACGAAGGGGCAAGCTTCGGGATGTGGTCGGGCGTCATGGCTGGAAAGCCCTTGGTCATGGTCGGGATAACTGGCCTTTTGACGCTGGGTTTGGCCGTCATCGCGTTTCGCGCGCGGGATCCACTGGAGCGCGCGGGGTGTGCACTGATCGTTGGCGGCGCGCTCGGCAATATTTTTGACAGGCTGCGGCAAGGCGCGGTGACCGACTTTCTCGATTTCTATTGGCGAGACTGGCATTGGCCGACGTTCAACTTTGCGGACATCTCAATTTTTCTAGGTGCCCTGTGCATTCTTGTGGCGGCACTGTCGACACCACGTCGAAAGAATTCTAACATTGACCAGAACTGACCAACAAAACCTGTCCCGCGATGACCTTCTGGTGTTGGTCGCATTTCTGATCGCTCTGGCGGCAACTCTTGGCGCTCTCTTTATTGGCGAAATCCTCGGGCAAATGCCGTGCACTCTATGCTGGTATCAACGCATCGCAATGTTTCCCTTGGTGCTCATTCTCGGCCTGTCGATTTGGCGCGGCGACGGCATGGCCCACCTTTATGGCTCACCGCTAGCGCTGGCAGGCCTGGCACTGGCAGGCTGGCATTCTGGGCTCTACGCAGGTTGGATTCCGCAGGTGATTGCTCCATGCACCAAGGATGGTCCATCCTGCTCCGGTCCATCCCAGAGCATCCTTGGTCTTCCCATTCCCTACCTATCGCTGATCGCCTTTGCCGCGATCCTGGCATGTCTTGTTCTATTGAAAGGAAAACGCAAATGAACCGACGTACTCTCATGATTGGAGCGTCCACTTTCGGCCTCGCAGTTTTTGGCAGCGGCGTCTTTTTCTTGACTGGCCGTAACCAACAGGTGGACCCTGACGCGGTTGTGGCGGTCGATCCGTTGCTGCTGGTTCGCAGCTATTCACCGAGTTTCGGCCCTGAACAGGCTCTGGTAACGCTTGTCGAATTCTTCGATCCGTCCTGCGAAGCCTGCAGGGCTTTTCATCCGGTGGTTCAGAAAATACGCACCGAGTTTCCTACGCAAGTGCGGATCGTCATGCGCTATACCGTGTTCCACGAAGGCTCGGACGAGGCGGTACGCATCCTTGAGACGGCAAGGATGCAGGACAAGTTTGAGCCCGTGCTCGATGCGATTCTTGAACAGCAGCCTCGTTGGGCGTTGCACGATGGGCCGCGGCTGGACATAGCCTGGCAGATCGCAGAGACCGCCGGGCTCGACCTTGAAAAGGCCAAAAGCGACAGGCTGTTTCCAGGAATTACGGGTGTCCTCAATCAGGATATGGCGGATGTCAACGCCCTGGGAATCCGCCAAACTCCAACCTTTTTCCTGAACGGCCGTCAAATGTCAGTAGACAGCTTTGACGGTCTCATCGCTGATGTGCGCAGCGCCGTCGAAAATTCCTGAAGGACCTCTCAAAGTCGGTCGGCATAGGACTTGAACAGGGCAAGTGTCCGCTCACTGACATGGTGCTCGATTCCCTCAGCGTCGAGTTCCGCCGTCTCGGCGTCAAGCCCGAGACGGATCAGGAACCTCAGGACGATCTCGTGCCGATTACGGCATTCCTTGGCAAGCAAACGACCTTCGTCCGTCAGAAAAACCGAGCGATACTTCGCGCGAGTGATCAGTCCCTCCCGGGCAAGCCGGTCCAGCGCCTTCGTCACGGTCGGTGCCCGCACGCCCAACCGTGCAGCAATGTCGACCGGCCGGGCCTCACCCTGTTCGTGAATCAGATCCGCGATCAACTCAACATAGTCTTCAGCCAGCTCGTTGCGCCGCGCCTCCCGTACTCCCTGGAAAGCCTCGGCTCTGGCATCTGCAGGGCGCTCATCTGTCACCGAGGGTAGTTCAGCGGAGAAATCACTTTTGATCATAGCGGCCATGTTGCACAGCACGGCTTGACAAGTAAAGGTATTGCGTAGAAAGTTAGCCTCTACTAACTTTTTGTGTAGAGACTTTGTTCGCCAATCCCCCTGAGGAACACCTTATCCCATGCCCACCAATCTACGTAGCCAGAAGCGCGATGCGCGGTCAGCTTTGGAAGTCTCACGGCCGATCTCAGCGCCTGACGACACCGCATTGTCTGTTGACCCGCAGCGTCGAGCCTTGCTGGTCGGAGGTATTGCCGCTGCGAGCGGCGCCGCCATGATGGCAAGTGGCGCAAGGTCGCAGACAAAACCTGATCCGACGACGGATCACGACATGTCCACCGTGATGGACGATCCCTATGCCGCGCCAATGCCTGGAATGGCTCACGGTAACATGACAACGATTGGCTTGGTTGACCACGCCAGGAACGGCTTCGATCCAACAACCATGCTTACGGACTGGGAGACGGGGCGGACCGAACAGTTGCCAGATGGTCGGACACTGCGCATCTTCGAAGTCGATGCTATCGACAAGGAAATCGAAATTGCACCCGGCGTCTTCTTCCCCGCATGGACCTTTAATGGCCGCGTTCCCGGTCCGGCTTTGAGGGCAAAGGAAGGAGAGCGGCTGCAGATCATTTTCCGCAACTTCGGTTCGCACCCCCATTCCATGCACTTCCACGGCATCCATTCGGCACGGATGGACGGCGTTCCCGGGGCTGGATTGATTGGTCCCGGCGAGGAATTCATCTACGAATTCGACGCCAAACCCTTCGGTTGCCACCTCTATCATTGCCACGCGCTACCGCTGAAGCGGCATATGCACAAGGGCATGTATGGCCTGTTCGTCATTGATCCGGACCCCGCCCTGCAACTCGAACATGCGGCAGCGGCTGCCTCCCGCGTGCTCGGCAGTCCGGAGAATGCTGAATGGCAGGAGATGGCGATGGTGATGAACGCTTTTGACACCAACTTCGATGGTGGGAACGAGGTCTATGCCTGTAACACTGTAGGTCAAGCATATATGAACGTGCCGATACGCATCGACAAGTCGCGTCCGATCCGCATCTACCTGTTGAACGTGACCGAGTTTGACCCAATCAACTCCTTCCATCTACACGCCAACTTTTTTAACTATTATGATACCGGCACCACACTGACGCCAACACAGCGCACTGTGGATCTGATCATGCAGTGCCAGGCGCAGCGCGGAATCCTCGAGTTCAGTTTTGCTGAACACGAGCCCGGAATGTACATGTTTCACGCACACCAGTCCGAGTTCACCGAGCTCGGCTGGATCGGCATGTTTGACGTGCAGGAGTCCGCCGCATGAGCGAGAACAGCTACCCCCAACCGGCCAATTCCGCCCTCACCCGTCTTATGCTCGTGCTGTTGCCGCTGGCCGCCATGCTTGGCGCCTTCGTCTGGATCGCCTCACTCGACCCCCTGCGCAGTTTCAACAATGGTGCGCCGCCTGTTGAGGCCCTAACCGTGGAACGATCTCTACTCGACGAGACAGGGATTGGGCTGCGGGTGCGCGCCGGAGGGTCGGACCCCATGGTGATCGCTCAAGTGGCAGTGGACGACGCGTTCTGGTCCTTCACGCAGAACCCTATCGGACCGATCACGCGGGGAGAAGCCGTCTGGGTGCAGATTCCCTATCCCTGGGTGCTCGGCGAGGCACATGTTGTCAAACTCCTATCCAACACCGGCACGGCGTTCGAACATGAAATCGCTGTCGCCGTGTCGACGCCAAAGGCAACGAAGTCCCAATTGCAGGCGCAGGCACTGGTCGGGGCGATCGTCGGTTTGCTCCCGGTGGCGCTCGGTTTGATGTTCTATCCGGCCATGCGTGGCGTCGGTCGGGCCGGGATGAACTTTTTGCTCGCGCTGACTGTCGGCCTGCTGGCGTTCCTGCTCATCGATATGATCGCCGAGGCACTGGAGTTGGCCTCCGAGGCAGCCGCATTGTTCCAGGGATCCGCAATGGTCTGGCTGGCGGGCCTGGCGAGTTTTCTGCTGTTAATGGCGATCGGACGCTGGCGCGGCCAACCCGAGGGTCTGGCGCTCGCATTTTTCATCGCCCTTGGCATCGGGCTGCACAATTTCGGTGAGGGTCTGGCGATCGGCGGCGCCTTTGCAGCCGGATCGGCAGGGCTTGGTACCTTCCTCGTTCTGGGCTTTGCGCTGCATAATGTGACCGAGGGAATCGGCATCGCCGCACCCATGCTGCGGATCCGTCCTCCACTCTGGACATTTGTGGCGCTGACACTACTGGCCGGCGGTCCAGCCGTACTGGGTATGTGGGCGGGCAGTCTCGCCTATGCGCCACAATGGTCGGCATTAGTTCTGGCTGTAGGCGCGGGCGCAATCATGCAGGTCATGGTTGAGGTCGGCGCCTACCTGATGCGCCAGAATCCTGACCGCCAGGCCGTGTTGCTCTCGCCGGCTGTTCTGGGAGGTTTTCTTGGCGGGATCGCATTCATGTATGCCACTGCGGCGCTGATTAAGGTCTGATCCAACTGGCCCGGCCGAATCGTTCGGCAATAGTTTGCGCTACCGAATTGCCTCCGTGGGAACTTTCCCGCATGGCAGGAGTTCGGGCGCATTTTGGTCAGCGCGGCCTGCCAAGAAAGGCCCCACCATGAAAAGTTAGCAAAAGCTAATTATACATTTCTAGCCTCTCATAAGGTTTTGACAGAAATCCGAATTCCATGACCCAATCAGCCTGGCGCCAGGAGCGCGAAGCGCCCTCCATGTCGGAGGTGTTTAGAACCATCGCCGTGGGCAATGGAGGCACCAGCCGATTCCGCCGCTTTCTGGCCTTTGTCGGCCCCGGTTATCTAGTAGCTGTGGGCTACATGGACCCGGGTAACTGGGCAACATCGCTCGCGGGGGGCGCAGCGTTCGGCTACACGCTGCTGTTCGTGGCGTTTTTGTCCAACATCATGGCGATCCTGCTGCAGTCGCTGTGCGCGCGGCTGGCGGTCGCCTCCGGCCGAGACTTGGCGCAGGCCTGCCGCGACGCTTATCCTAAATGGATGTCAATCCCACTCTGGATCTTCGCGGAACTTGCGATCATCGCCACCGATCTGGCCGAAGTAATCGGCACCGCCATCGGCCTCAACCTCTTGTTCGGCATTCCGCTGGAGATCGGCATCTTCATCACGGCGACCGATGTGTTTTTGATCCTGTGGATGCAGAACAAGGGGTTTCGCTGGGTTGAAGCCTTCATCATTGCACTGATGGCGACTATCACCGTCTGTTTCGCGGTGTTGATCGCTCAGGCTGATCCTGAATGGGGCGCGGTGATCGCCGGCTTTGCACCAAGCCGCGAGATTGTCAGCAATCCCACGATGCTCTATCTCGCGTTGGGGATCATCGGGGCGACCGTGATGCCACATAATCTTTATCTGCATTCCGGCATTGTGCAGACCCGCGCCTACGGACTTGATCTCCCCGCCAAACGCGAAGCACTGCGCCATGCGACATGGGATTCGACCATCGCGCTAATGTTCGCTCTAACAATCAACGCCTCGATCTTGATCCTTGCAGCGGCGACTTTCTATACTGTGGGTAAAAATGACGTGGCTGAGATCGACAAGGCGCATCTGCTCTTGGAGCCATTATTGGGGTCGGCGCTGGCGCCGATCCTGTTTGGCGTGGCACTGATTTGCGCGGGCTTAAACTCAACCGTCACCGCGACCATGGCGGGACAGATCGTGATGGAGGGCTTCATCCGACTTCGGCTGCCCCCGTGGGCGCGGCGCCTGATCACCCGCGGCCTTGCGATCATGCCCGCAACCCTGGTGATCCTGCTCTATGGCAGCGAAGGCACTGGGCAATTGCTGATCTTGAGCCAGGTGGTGCTATCCTTCCAACTCCCCTTCGCCATCGTGCCGCTGGTGATGTTTACAGCAAGCCGCGCCAAGATGGGCGATCTGGTCGCGCCCCGCTGGCTCACCATAATCTGCACGCTGATCGCGGTCATGATCATAACCCTGAACATGAACCTGCTGACGACCATACTATTGGTATAACAATACCGTACCTAGTGGCGGAATGTCGCACTTGAGGCTCTAGGAGCTTGAGGTCTTAAACAGCTCATGTAGGGGAGACAAACGAACCGATGCGATTAACAGGCGTTCAGAAGATTCTCTGGGGTGTGGCCGGTCTGGCTGCGCTGGCTTATGGCACGCTCGTCCTTATTGCGAATCAAACGCCGTTGCCCTCGGCTGTTGCCCCCTTCCGGCCCACCTTCACACTCCCCGACGCTGAGGGACGCCTGCGGAGCACGGAGGAATTTGCAGGAAAGCTTCAGCTGGTATTCTTCGGATTTACCAATTGCCCTGACGTCTGCCCCACGACGCTGGCCGAGGTTGCTCAGGTATTGGACGGTCTTGACGATCAGGCCGCCCTTGTGCAACCGCTCTTTATCTCCATCGACCCCATACGCGACCGCAGGCTGGGACTTGCTGATTTTACCGCAGCCTTCCACCCGTCGATCCTCGGTCTCGCGGGCGACGAAGCGCAGACCCGCGCCGCTGCCAGCAGTTTCCGCATCTATTACGAGCGTGAGGCCAATGCCAACGCGCCGGATGGCTACACAATGTCGCACAGTCCATCGCTTTACCTGATAGGGCCTGACGGGAACTGGCTGCGCCAATTCAGTTACGGCACACCCGCAGACGAAATCCTGAACGACCTCAAGCAGAGATTGCGAACATCATGAGACATCTTTTGGCCCTCCTCCTCCTCAGCCTTGCGGCCAGCCCGGCGATGGCGTGCGAAACCGTACAGCTCGGCTCACTTGAAATCTCGGAAGCCTGGTCGCGGGCTTCGATCGGAATGGCGCGGCCCGGTGCGTTCTACGTCACCATCCGCAACACCGGCGCGACGGACGATACGCTGACCGCCATCACCACTCCGGTGTCAGACAAGCCGATGCTGCACGAAACCGTGGTGAAGGATGGCGTGGCCTCGATGCCGCACGCGATGGCGATCCCCGTGCCGGCAGGCTCTACCATGGCGCTGGAACCGGGCGGCTATCACGGCATGCTGATGGGCCTCACAAAGGTGCTGAAGGAAGGCGAGATATTTCCGGTCACGCTGACCTTTCGCGAGGCGGGCGATGTGACGGTTCCCGTGGCTATCCGGGGCATGGGCGCGAGGGACGCTGGCTGCCCGGACAGCATAAAATGAGACGCCGGAGGCTGCTTCTCGCCGGAGCCTCAGGCGTTGGCGCACTGATCTTGACTCTCGGCCTCGGCTGGTGGCGGAGCCGTGACGACGTTCAATCTGGCTCCAGCCTCGTGCCTTTGCCGATAGGCGAGATGTCTTTCACCCTGACGGACCACCGCGGAGCGACGGTGAAGCCTTCGGACTGGATCGGCCGCCCGGCCATGATCTTTTTCGGCTTCACCTGGTGCCCGGATGTCTGTCCGACAACGCTGGGCGACATTACCCTCTGGCTGGAGGAACTCGGCCCCGACGCCGACCGGCTTAACACGGTCCTGATCAGCGTTGATCCGGAGCGTGACACGCCTGAGGTGTTGGCGGATTACCTGTCGAATTTTGATCCCAGAATCACCGGCCTGACCGGCCCTCTCGGCGAAATCGAACGCGCCGCGAGCGGGTTTCGCGCCACTTTCGAAAAGATACCACAGGGGGACCGTTACACAATGAACCACACCGCTGGCGTGCTCCTGTTTCGCGCCGACGGCAGATTTGGCGGGATCGTCGATTACCACGAGGATCGGCGTCTCGCCGTGCCCAAAATCCGAAGGTTGCTGGAATGATCCTGCGGAAGGGGTTCTGTTGTCTAGATTTTTGATCCCAAGACAGTCGAAATTCGCACAATTAAATGGCAAACTTGGGCCAGTTCGGCGCATTTTTACGATTGACTGCCAAGCGACAACAGCGTTGCTCACCGGCAAAACTCCCCTTGCGGAAACCATGGGCGATTTCGAGAAAATTCACCGTAAGCGGCTGTGTGCGCGAAATTAAAATCGATAGTTTAGAGGCTGAGACAAGATACGACTCTATAGTCAGAGTATCCATTTTAGACGAATCCACCATATTGAGCATTCAGCTTTCATCTAACGGAAAAGCCCCGATGCACGGATAGAAGGCGTGGCGTGGTGCCTATCAGCTCCAGCCGCCGCCTATCGTCCGATAGAAAATATGCGAACCAATCTGAGTCATGCGCTGCATGGAGCGGGCCCAGGAAGGGTTCACATAGGTTGCATTATAATGAGTGGACGAAGCGACCTCGGCAAGAAATATCTTGCCGGCAGATACCGCCATCGCGACGTCCTTCGCGAGCCGAAAAGCTCTTCGGTCGACAATCAGATCGGCTACACCGTCACAGGCGAAAGAGAACTGACATCTGTTGAACCAGCTCTTGTTTTGGTACACTACTCCGCAGATGCTGCCGGGATATTTGGGGTTGCGCACTCTATTTAGAATAACTTGGGCGACAGCAGCCTGTCCCTTCACCTCTTCACCGCGCGCTTCAAAGTAAATACCGGTCGCCAAGCATTTTTGTTCAGTGGCCGAGAAAACCGATACTGGGAGAGGCTGACTCATCCAATCATGGTCACCTTCCTCCACCGGGGGAACAAAACGACCTATGTCTGCTTCGCCTCCCAGCACTGCATCAAAAGCCCCCTCTGGAGCATGGTAAGCGTCCGTCGGGGCGTAGGCCGTGGCAAGAACATCAGCCGAATCATTGGTGACGAGGGCAGCGAGAACAGGCGGGACACCGGCCAAACGGTCATCTTCGGGTTTATGACGTGCCGAAGCGTCTCCCTTTGTAAAATACTCGAAGCTTTGCCTGAGTTCCCCGAACTCAGACGCAGATAGCAGCGGCACGAAGCCAGGTTGGGCGATCGATATCCCGGCTGATAGCCCTGCCGTATTCCTGCGCGGCAGCCTCGAGGTTTTCGTCAGAACCGCCGATGTCACAGAACCAATCTCGTGGGCACCCCGCAGCTTGATCCGGGCGCCTTTTTTACCATAGTCCTCCCTACCGACGAGGAATGCAAAACGATCTGCGTTCTGGGTTGTTCGGGGTTCTAAGGTCGCTTCCATTTGCGTACCCCTTGATTTGTAGAGGTGTGGCGGAGACGCAAAACCGAAAGCTATCCACGACACCAAAAACAAAGCCAAAGCGGGGAGCTTAGGGCACACGGCTGTTCGCATCCTTGCTTCTCCAAACCTGATTCGTTGCGCGAAGAGGATGCTTTATTAACCTTAACTGATTCTTAAAGCCAATCCCTCGTCGGCACCACAATGTCTCAGCAAAGCAGCAATCTGGCGGCAACCACCCCATCTATTCATTGCTATATGAGAGATCATTCCTCTATAAGTGAACGGCGGCGTAATTGGTCTTGCCTGGATTTTGTGGAGAGGCTTTCACTCTGTGATGGCCATTTCGGCCTCGCATGAGGCCAGCAATTTGTATCCAAATGCGGAGGAACCGACACCGGTCAAAAATGTTGCCTGCGGCTTTTGCTTATGCGGTTTGCAGGCGTGCGATTTCGTGCCACATCTGCATGGCTTCGGTTCTCAGCTCGCGGTGGTGGTCTGATGAGATCTCGTGGCGTGGAATGTGAAAAAGGTTGGCGACAGGGTCATGAATTGAGACGAAACGCTGGAGATGTCGGGCTGACTTGAAGCCCTTCATGATCCGTTCTCGTCGCCGGGTCGGTTGATGGGAATTCTCCGCTCGGTTGTTCAGGCCTTTGTGCGAGCGATGCTCGACGCCGAGCATGATTTCGCGCTTTGCAGCGCCATAGGAGCGCAGCTTGTCGGTGACCATGACGCGGGGTGAGTGCTCCTGTCCTTTTATAAGCTTTCGCATAAGGCGTTTGGCGGCCTTCGTATTGCGGCGGCTCTGCACCAGCACGTCGAGAACAAATCCATCCTGATCGACGGCGCGCCAAAGCCAATGTTTCTTACCGCCAATGGAGATGACGACCTCATCGAGGTACCATTTGTCGCCGAGCTTGCCGGCGGATCGCGTCCGGATATCATTGGCGAAATGCCTGCCGAATTTCTCCACCCAGAGACGTACGGTCTGATGCGAAACGATGATCCCACGCGCCGCCAGCAGATCTTCGACCATACGCAGACTGAGCGGAAAACGAAGATAGAGCCACACGGCATGGGCAATTACTTCAGCTGAAAACCGATGGCGGCGATAAAGGCGATCACGAGCGACTTGGTTCATGCTGAAAGATCGCACAGGTCGATCGCCGACAGGTTAACTTTACGGTGCCCCCTCATCCAAAATCATTCCCGGTAGAACCATCATCGTCTTTTCAAAATATATCTTGATTCCGTATCAACGGGTTCCCTTTTGAAGGGCGGATGCGAGGATATTTTTTTACCCTCCGTTGTTGCTTTCTTAATAAGATTGGGCCATATCCAGACTTAACAACACCCGCCACGCCTCGGACGGAACTTCGGTTCCGGAACTGCGCACCCCGGCGGGTTTTTCTTTTCTGGAGCTTCGAATCCGCTTATCAAGTGGCATGAAGTTCGAAAAACCATCCGTCTCCATCGCTGATCAAATTGCGCTACTTGAAGCGAGAGGAATGGCAGTTCCGGATCGCGCCCATACAGCCCATTGCCTCCAACATATAAGCTACTACCGTTTGCGGGCCTACTGGCTTCCGTTCGAAGACAGGGCGCCACCAAACGGGGAACACCGATTTAAGAATGGAACCACCTTCGACAAGGTACTGGACCTTTACATTTTCGACAGGCGGCTCCGCTTGCTCGTGATGGATGCGATCGAAAGAGTTGAAGTTTCCCTGCGAGGGTGTTGGGCGCATCATCTCGCGATGAATTATGGCCCGCACGGCTACCTAGAACCAGCCCTATACGGCCGCGCCGACCGGTACGCTCAAGCGTTCGCAAGGCTAATTGAAGATATTAACAGATCGAAAGACACCTTCATCGTTCATTACAAAAGCAAATACGATGATCCGGAACAGCCCCCTATATGGATGACGGCAGAGGTTGTTTCATTGGGCCAGCTCTCGATGTGGTACAGCAATTTGAAAAGCCGCGCTGACCGTCAAGCTATTGCGAAAACGTACGGACTTGACGAAACGGTTTTGGTTTCAGTCGCCCATCATTTGACTTACGTTCGCAACATCTGCGCACACCACGGCCGCCTCTGGAATAAGCAGGTCACTGTGAAGATGATCGTACCAAAGTCTCCTGCCAGCCTGAAGCTGGCGATAAACCAGAATGTTCAAGGACGCCTATATAATACGCTGGCGCTACTTGGTAATCTAATGGGTCTTGTAGCGCCAGGAAATCAATGGCGTCAGCATCTTTTGGAACTGATGGATTCGTGTCCACTTGCAGACGAAAGCGCCATGGGCTTTCCCCAGAATTGGAAGAACCTCCCTGCTTGGAATTAGATTGCGAAGCAGTTGAACCGATTCGAACAGAGGTTTCTCTGCGGGCGGACTTTAATTGCTGCGCTAAAGTTATCGGGCCGGGTCGGATAGAGACCGACGACCGTCTACCTCCACGCCTTTTTCAGCGCATCCCTATTCTTCGTCGCTCTCGACTTCGCTTTCCGCCTCGCCCGAAAGCGGCTCATTATGAACACTCTTACGGCTGAGCAACCCAGCGTCTTCAAGTGCCTCCATGTCGGGCAGATCGCGCAGCGTCTGCAGACCAAATGCCGACAGGAAGTGCTTCGTCGTTACATAGGTATAGGGCGCGCCCGGCGTCGGGCTGCGCGGCCCCGATGCCAGAAACCCTGCACTGCGGAGTGCGGCAATCGTATCGCGGCTGACCTCCTTGCCGAAAATCTTGCCAAGCTCACTCCTCGTCACGGGCTGGAAATAGGCAATCGCCACAAGCACCATCGCCTCGAACTCCGACAGCGCTGCTGCCCCTCCCCGCGTTGGCGCTTGAGAAGCCCGGATCACGTCCGCGTACGCCGAACGGCTTCGGTGCTGCCAGCCACCGGCGACCGAGACAAGTTCGTAAGGCCGGGAACTAAGTTCCTCGTGTAGATCATCAATGAGGAGGTCGATGCTGCAGTCCTTTCCGACCACCCGCGTCAAAACCTCGCGCGTAACCGGCTCGCTTGAGGCAAAAATCACGGCCTCGACGCGCAGCATCCATTCGCGCCAGCGCAGCTCCGGCGGCAGGGATTCCAGCTCCCGGTCAAAGAGAAATTCGTCTCCGTCATCTGATCGCACTCGGCGTCTGGACTTGGCTGTCTTGGTTTCGGCTATCTTCATAACCCGAAGATCCGGAATGATGTGCGGCCGGACAGCTCGCACACGGCACCAAAGCTTTCGAGCCGCTCGAACAGGCGGGTCGCGGCCCAGCGGGAGAGGTGGCTGCCGGGCGCGAACGCCGGCACGGCATCTTCGTCGAGCAGTGTCTGAAGCACGCTTCCCGCCCCTTTGGTGCGCAGTTTTGGCGCCACGGTGACAAGGGTTTCGGCGCGTCGGCCGATCTCCGCCGCTGACCGCAAAGCTGTCGCTATTGCGTGGACCAAAGCCAAACACATTGCCGCGGCGAACGCCGCCTCGCCGGGACGCACCCGCCCCCTGCTCCCGATGGTCCGGAACGCCGACCCATAACGCTCAGACATCAGCAGCGGCACGGCAAAAGGCCATTTTAGCATCGTGGCAATCAGAATATCAGCCAGCGCCCAGGCGAGGGGCTCGGCATCCGGGCGCACGGTCACAATGGCCGTCACCAGTTCGGCTGCGGCAAACGGAGGCGCCCGCCCGGACTGAATGGCGGTGTCGGCATGATCAACCGCTGCCGTGAGGCCGTCATCCCAAGCAAGTCCCATCAGATCGGCCAGTTCGCCAACAGTCTTGGTCGAGAGGTTGGGTTTTCGATTGGCGAGCCGTTTAAAGGCCAGAACCACATTTCCAGCCGGGCCGGGGTCATCTCCAGCTGCGGTCAGCAGCACCGCATCACGCAATGCGTGTTCGTCCTCGTTCCGGCCCATCAGCCGGACGGCAACGGCCGCACATTTGAGCGCCTGGCGGGAGCGCCAGCAGCCCGCCCAGGCTGGCTCGCAGCGGACGAGATCATCAAGTGATTTCATCGCGATGCCCGCGACAAAGGCAGCGTCCGCCTCGGTGAGATCGCGTCGATGCGACATCGCCCAGCCGGGTATTTGCGGCAGTGACGCAGGGGATGCCATAGAGGTGGGCAAGTACGATTCCATGGACGCAAACCTACATCAGGTGTGCGGTTTATGCTACGAATAATATGCATATCCGCACGGCATGTCTTCGTAGCTTTATGACTGATAAGTTTGCATTATCATTCATAATGCTCTTTATAGAGGGAATGGCCCAAATCAGCGAGCAAAACACCGAAAACGACGCTCAGGAGCATTCTGCGCCGCCACACAGCACGGAGGTTTCCGGGGATATTTCCGCGGCCGGGATGTCGGCCGGTCTCCCCTCCCCTCTTGCGGAGATCAATGTCGGCGTGCCGGCGCATCTCCGGGACCTGACCGACCGCGCCCGCACCTATGTCGAGGCGGCGTCTTCCGCCAACACTCGAAGAGCCTACGCCAGCGACTGGAAACATTTTTCGAGTTGGTGCCGGCGCCAGAGCCTTTCACCGCTTCCGCCGGATCCGGAAGTTGTCGGTCTCTACATCACAGCTTGTGCCTCAGGCTCGTCATCTGGCAGTTCCAGAGGCACACAGCACGGCAAACCCAACAGCGTTTCGACCATCGAACGGCGCTTGGCTGCCATCGGCTGGAACTGTACCCAGCGCGGCATGGCGCTCGATCGGAAGGATCGCGCTATTGCAACTGTCATGGCCGGTATTCGCAACACCCACGCCGCCCCGCCGCGGCAGAAGGAAGCGATCCTGCCCGAGGAGCTGATTGCCATGCTCGAGACGCTTGATCGCGGTTCACTGCGTGGCTTGCGCGACCGGGCGATGCTGTTGATCGGGTTTGCCGGCGGTTTGCGACGATCAGAGATCACAGGCCTTGACCTTGGTCGGGATCAAACGGAGGACGGGCGCGGCTGGATAGAGATCCTCGACAAAGGCCTGTTGGTAACACTGCGCGGAAAGACCGGTTGGCGCGAGGTGGAGATCGGTCGCGGCTCCTCCGACGCTACCTGCCCGGTCTCTGCCACAGAGACCTGGATCAAATTTGCGAAACTCGCCAAAGGCCCTCTCTTCCGCCGTGTGAAGGGGAAGGGCAAGGATGTTGGGCCGGAGCGCCTCAACGACCAGGAGGTTGCGCGCCTGGTCAAACGCGCCGCCCTTGCTGCCGGTGTCCGCGGTGACCTGTCAGAAAGCCAACGCGAGCACCTGTTTGCCGGGCACTCGCTCCGTGCCGGCCTCGCCTCCTCGGCCGAGGTCGATGAGCGATATGTGCAAAAACACCTTGGTCACGCCTCCGCGGAAATGACCCGCAAGTATCAGCGCCGCCGCGACCGGTTCCGCGTCAATTTGACAAAAGCGGCCGGGCTGTAGAAACCTCCGCTGCCGGTGGCTCGCTCAAACCTTGGAACTGTGCCGAGAGCGCTCCGCTATACCAGAAATATCGACTTTCTTGCCTGCGATATCCGCGACGATCTTCAACGTGCCGCCGAGGGATTCAACATAATCGCGAAGCGTCGACAGTTTCATGTCGGCGCGCTTCTCCAGTCTTGAGACATTGGTTTGCTTGAAACCAGTCCCGGCGGACACGTCTTCCTGCGTCCGTCCAGCGAGTGCCCGCAATTCCCGCAGATTATGCGCCGCAACAAGCTCGTCGGCACGCTTTGCAACAGCGCGCCGTTCATCCTCAGGAAGCGTCTGCATCAGCTTATCGAGATCATCCATGTTTCTTCTCCAACTCGCTCAAATGCTCGTCATACCGTTTGTCCGCCAGATCGATCAGCCGCTTGTAGAAGAGTTTCTGGCTGACGCCACTCTTCGCACCACCGCAGAGAACCACAGCCTTTCGTTCCGGATCGAAGGCAAAGGCGAACCGCCATTGCACCTTCAACACCTTGACGCGCAGTTCCTTCATGTTCGCGTGTTTGGAGCCTTCGAGCGTGTCGACTTCAGGTCGTCCCAATCGAAAGCCCTTCTCGCGAAGTAGCACCAAATGCGCGAGCAACTCTATCCGAACGTCAGTCGGAAGGTCTTTGATCTCGCTTTTGAAGCGGTCATGAAACTCAACCTTCCATTGCGTCATTTAATATCTCAAATGATATAGATGCTTCGGGATATATAATCGATATCTCCACTCGAGGCAATGGGGAATTCCTCCAGATATACGGACAAACGATCGGTTATCCGTTACCAGCGCCGCCGCGGCCCGTTCCATGTCAATCTCACCAGGGCCATCGGGCTGTTGAGGGGAAAAGTCCCCTCCTCGGTCCCACTTGAACCGGGAATCCAGCCAGTCTGACGGGGTGTTCGCTTAGGAGTCCGGCGAAATCAGCTTTAGCGAGGGAAAATATGTGCGGTACCGGCCAACGTCGCGGGTGAGCAGCGGAAGTTCGTTGACAGCCGCATGGGCGCCGATGAAGAAGTCGGGCAGTACGGCGGCCCGAGATCCGCCGGACCTGCGATATTGCGTGAACACTTTACCGGCCAGGAAGAGTGCCGCTCGTGGCTTCGGAGCGATAACGAGGCCTGCCTCATCGATAAACTCCTCGAGAGGCTCGACGCGGTCGTATCGAACCGCTAGCTCGGCATAGACAACATCGTTGATGAACAACGGCCCATTGAGGCTTGCTGCCTCAAGCTGGGCAACCGACCAGTCGGCCCAGTTCGGATCGTCGGTGACAAGGTCGAGCAGAACATTGGTATCGACAAGCGTCACGCTTCGCCACGCGTCAGCGCCATGATTGCGTCGGTGTTGAGGCCCTTGCCAGCATGGCCGCGCAACTTTGCGAAACGGGTCGCCGGCTGATCTTTATCAGTGCGCGCAAGCACCACGCTGCCATCGGCGGCGCGGCGGAAATCAACCTTGCTGCCTGGAACTATCCCCAGCAGATCTCGAACCGGCTTTGGTATGGTCACTTGTCCCTTGGCTGTAACGGTGGTGGTCATGTCCACTCCATTGTAATACCTGATTTCAACAGAGTATTACTGAGACGGTCGGATTTCAAGCCCTGGATCGTCGACTACCCGTCAAACGGCAGCAGACGGTCGATTACGACTAGCCACTACTTCTGAACAACCGGCTTGTAGCATTTGCCATATGTCGATAGATTGCAATTCCATCGACACAAATTAGCCATATGTCGATAACGACGACATGTCCGCCCGACATGTCGACCGAAGAAGGATTGATCGACATGCCGTTTCGCCCGGATCGCCCCTACAACGACCTCCCTCCCCTGCCCCCGCGCGAGGATGTTGAGACGAAGGCAGTCCTGAAGGCCTGCATCGAGGCTCGTGCAGCACTGGCCGAGCTTCGCATATCCGGCCAGCTCATTCCCAACCAGGCTGTACTGATCAACTCAATTCCGCTGCTCGAGGCGCAGGCGAGCTCGGAGATCGAAAACATCGTCACTACGACCGACAGGCTATTCCGCTTCGCCAACGAAGCCGGCAATCACGCTGATCCTGCGACAAAGGAAGCATTGCGCTATCGCACGGCACTCAACGAAGGTTTTCAGACGCTCAAGCAGCGACCTGTCTCGACGTCGACGGCGATCACTGTCTGTCAAACCATAAAGGGCTTTGAACTGGATATCCGGGCGACACCGGGAACGGCATTAATGAACGAGGCAACGGGTTCGGTAATTTACACGCCTCCCGAGGGCCAGGCACTTCTGCGCGACAAACTCGCGAACTGGGAGCGCTACATTCACGAAGCCGAGGAAATCGACCCGCTGATCCGGCTCGCTGTGATGCATTACCAGTTCGAGGCGATCCACCCCTTCATCGACGGCAATGGCCGGACAGGACGGGTACTGAATCTGCTCTTCCTCGTAGACAAAGGCCTGCTGGATATCCCGGTACTCTATCTCAGCCGTTACATCATCGGCAACAAACGCGCCTACTATGATCGGCTCCTGGCCGTCACAACTCAGGAGGCGTGGGAGGACTGGATCCTCTACATGCTGGAGGCTGTGCGCGAAACGGCAAACTGGTCGACAGCGCGAATTCGCGCCATCCGCGACCTGCTGGATCAAACCGCGGAGCATATCCGACGCGATCTGCCCAAAATCTATTCGCGCGAGTTGGCAGAGGTAATCTTCGTGAACCCTTATTGCCGAATCGGCGACCTTGTGACGGCCGGCATCGCAAAGCGACAGGCAGCGTCGG
>Ga0209344_10000220_pt1 | contig 116142 bp, 112 predicted proteins | sample Cruoilmetagenom6_FD_187293 | JGI IMG/M metagenome (GOLD analysis project Ga0209344, IMG submission 187293) | Oil polluted marine microbial communities from Coal Oil Point, Santa Barbara, California, USA - Santa Barbara Oil Seep Sample 6 (SPAdes)... | ecosystem: Environmental > Aquatic >...
GATCTGCTATGGGCCGGGCGATAGACCCGCACCCCGAGGTCGGCATCGGCCAGCCCCGCGCCGGTCTCAAGCCGCGCCACCACGCCACCCACGCGCGGTATCGGCAGGGGACGGTCCGCCGCCCGGTCGTTGCGCGCGTCAAGCACAAGGTCGGCCCAGCCATCTTTTGCGCCCTGTGTGAGGCGGGCAAGCCGGGCCTCGCGCCCCGCCGCGTCTAGCCGCCCCTTGTCGAGCGCCTCGTCAAAAGCCCGCTTAAGACGCTGCGCCAGATCACCATCCGTAACCTGAACCTCTTTGCCGACATCAAGAAACAACACCCCGAGATCGGCCAAACCGTCGGCATCCCCGCCGACAAGCGCGATCCGTGCAAGCGGATGTGCCGTGGCCTGCGCCAGTTCCGGCATGATCGCCGCGCGCCGCTCGGCGGCAAAGATATGGCGCTGCGCGCGCGCCTCGGGGCTTTGCAGGCGATCCTCGAACAACACCTGTTCAAATTCCAGCCCCTGTTCGAACGGCAACAGCTGTGCCGCCTCGACCGCGCGCAGGATGTCGGCCCCCGCCCCGCCCTGCCCGGCCAGACGCTCGCCCACAAGGGTCAGCGAACGTTGATAGCCAACGGGATCGGATAGCCCGCGCTCGCGGTCACGGGTCCGCACCCAACTGCCCTTGTCGGCCAGTTTGCGCGCCAGCGTGATCGCCGCGACCTGCGGGTCATCCGCGGTGATCTGATCAAAAAACAGCCGGAGACGCAGATCAGAGGCCACAACCGGCTTGCCCGCCAGCATCAGCTCAAGCGCGACCTGTGCGCCCACCAGACGCGGCGCGCGCTGTGTCACGCCCGCGCCCGGTATCATGCCAAGGCTGATTTCCGGCAGCGCCATCCGTGTGTTGGCCTGCGCCACGCGGGCATGCGCCGCAAGCGCCAGCCCGACCGCCGCGCCAAGAACAGAGCCGTGCAAGGCCGCCACCACGGGCTTTGGAAACTCTTCGATATCACGGCAAAGCGCGCTGACCCAGGGGCTGACCAGCGGGCCGTCATATTCCGTAAGATCGACCCCCGAGGAAAACCCCGGCCCCGCCCCGCAGATCACAACCGCACGAACAGCGTCGTCCTCTGCGGCCTCGCGAAGGGCGGTTGACAGATCGGCGCGCAACTCGGGCGCAAGCGCATTGGCCACGGGCCGGTCCATCCGCAGGACAGCCACCCCATCACGGCGCTCGCTTTGAATTTGCCCAGTCACATCACATCCGCCCGAAACGCCTGTTTACCATGTCAATTACTACGGGGAATTGACGCACACGCAAGCGCCGGGCGGCGCAAACCGAAAGATCAGACCGGCATGTTGTCGAATTGCGCCTCGATCGCCTCGCACAGCAATTCCTGATGCAGGCGCTTTGTCGCCTCGGGAATGGCCTCGCCAGAGGCGGCCTTGCGCTCGATCATGCGACGCACCTGTGGCTCATAGCGATAGCGGGTTGCGCTCTCGGCCTGTGCGATCTGTTGGTGCAGGCGATCAAATTCGGTCGTGGTCATGGACATGGTCATCCTCCCAAATGATGAAACAATTTTAGCGGGCATTTCAGCCTTGCGCCAAGACTAAAACGCGCCCGTGACGCCAAGATGACAACGCATTAGTCGTGCTGAGCGGCACATGCCCGGCAAAGTGGCGTTTCGGGCAAAATATCAAGCCGTTCCGGCGCAATCTGCTCGCCGCAGCCGGTACAGGTGCCATAACGGCCCTGCCTTATCCGCTCCAGGGCGGCACGAATCCGCGCAATTTCGTCCTGACCGCTCTGACCAAGATGCTCAAGCATCTCGTCATCTTCGCGCTCGGCCGCCATTTCATCCCAATCCCTGGACTTTGCCGAATCAAGCGCGCCCTCAATCGCGTGCAGGCGCGTGTCGAGTTCGCCAAGACGTGCCATCAGTGCATCGCGATATTTCTGTGTGTTCATCATGACGATCCTCCATGCTGGCCCATAGACTAGGGCAGCCGCGCGCACCCGACTTTGACACAAATCAATCAGATCGATCAGCCGCGCCGAAGATGTTGGCCAGAGCCAGACATTGTCGGGCGCGGATCATTCGTAGGGGATAAGATCGCCCTCGTCTGCCCTCTCCCCGACAGGATCAGAATCGCCGACGATCAGCGGCTCGACCGCCTCGGGAATATCCGCCACCTTGCGCACCTTCACCGGCGGTGTAGGGTTGGCCGGTGGGCTTACCTCTTGCGGTGCCGCGGTGTCTGTCGCCTCAAGATCAGGCAGCGGTGCCGCCGCAGATGACACAAGACGCACCGCCCGCCAGCCATTCATCTGGCCAAGCCGCGCCTCGGCCACCAGATGCCCGGTGGTGCCCAGAACCAGCGCCGAGCCAAGGCAGTCGGGCGACACCGGCACAAGCATGCCGGGCTTGAATGCCCAGACGTCCTTGAGTTGCAGGCTGACCCGCGCGAGCGCCACATCAAGCACGATTGGCGCGTTGATCGCCACATCCCTGATGCCCCGTTGCGGCCCCGTCGCAGCGGCCTTTTTGCCGCCGGGCCTGGCCGCCACCGGGGCCGCAACCGGCAACAAAAGGCTAAGGCAGCCGGTTTTCGCCCCCGGCCCCAGATCGGCCGTGATGCGAAAGAAATCGTAATCCGGCGCCGTCATCGCCAACGCGAGGGCACGGGTATCCTCGACCATATCGCCAAACTCGAAGGTGCGGGGCTGATAGCCCTCAACCCCGCCGGCCATCTGTTCGTCGTACCCGCTCAGAAGCGCATTGATCAGCGGGGCCACCATCGCCGCATCGGTACGCGTTGGCGGCCGTGCCTGGGCAACGCCAGAGCGCACGGCGCCGGTGGTCTGAACCTCGATTAGCCCTGCCAAAAACTGTGGATCAAGCGACAGCGCGCCGCGCGGGCCATTTTCGCCTTCAAGCAGCAACAGCAGCCCTTCGTCGCCCAGGGGTTTTGCAAGCTCACTCAGCGGAACCCGCAATTGCTCGACCGTGACCACCGTCAGCGCGAGGTCAAGCAATGTGTCGGCGGTGCGCGCCAATGAGAGCCGCAGCGCACGGGCGGGCGACATGAGCCGCGAATCAAACCCACCACGGGCGGCCTGCGCCTTGCGATGAATAACTGAATTTCGATCCTGCGATCCCATGACGCCCGCCGCTGCCCGCCTCTTGTACTGTCACCACCACCCTAGTGCGAGGTTGGTTACCAATTCCTTTAGGAGTGACAGATTATTGCGCGGCGATGCGGCGCGGCAGCGGCAAGCTTACCCGAAAGGCCGCGCCTTTCTGCCCTGGCAGATAGCTGACCGAGCCGTCAAGCCGGGTCATGATCTCGCGACAGATCGCCAGCCCGAGCCCCGCCCCCCCGACCTTGGTTTGCCCGATGCGCGAGAATTTCTCAAAAATCAGCGCCTCTTTGTCCAACGGAATGCCCGACCCGTTATCCATGAAATCAATCACCAATTGCCCATCGAGCACACGCGTGCGGATGCTGAGAACCGGCGGGTCGCCATCGCAGTATTTGCGCGCATTTGCGATCAGATTGATGAACACCTGCCCCAGCCGGTCAAGATCGGTGCTAAGCTCGATTGCTTCGGCGTCGCGATTCCGTTTGACCTTGAGGGTGCCGCCCTGCACCCCGGCGGCGCGTTCGGCGCGATCCAGAAGATCGCTCAACATGCCGGTTTGCGTGTTCAGAACCACCTGCCCGTTTTCCAGCACGCTCAGATCAAGCAGATCGTCCAGAAGCCGGGTCAGACGCACCGCCTCGTCATGGATGATCGAGGAATACTTGCTTTTCTCCTCGGCCGTAAGATCAGAGGTGTCGCGCAGAATTTCAGAAAACGCCCGGATCGAGGTCATCGGCGTGCGCAATTCGTGGCTGATCTGGCTCAGGAACCCGTCCTTTTGCACCGAAATCTGCGTCAGTTTTTCGTTGGCCTGACGCAACTGGCGCGCGGTGCGGGCCAGTTCCTGTGACTGGGTTTCAAGCTGGCTGGAATATTCCATGATCTGCGCGGTTTCATCCGCCACCGCCATCAGATCCTCGACCGAGACCGCCGCCCCGCCGACGATCTGGCTGATCATCGCATGGGCGGTCGCCGCCCCGACCGAGCCAGAGAGCTCGCGTTCCAGTTCTTGCAGGAAATCCGGCGAGGGTTCGGGCAGATAGCCGGCAAGGCCCTGTCGGCGGGCCGCCTGTGCAAACAGCGCCTGCGCCTCGGTGGCCCCCATGATGCGTTGCGACATGATCAGCAGGTCTTCGCTTTGCGCCATCCCCCCGGACCAGCCGCCGGTGGTCGAGGAATGATCGAACACATTGACAAATTGCGCGCCCTGCAACCGCTCGATCGGTTTCGGAAAGCTCAGCAATGAACCAAGCACAAACGCCCCCGTGTTCAACAGCATCGACCACAGGATCGCATGCACCAGCGGGTCCATGTCCCGCGCCCCGAAAAGCGCCTGCGGGCGCAGCCAGCTCAGCCCGAAAAGCCCTTGCTCCAGAACGCTCTGCGGCATGATTATCGAGGGGCCGAAACTTGGCAGGAACAGACAGTATTGCCAAAGCACAAAGCCAACCCCAAGCCCGGCCAAAGCGCCGGTGCGCGTGGCCCCGCGCCAGAACAGCCCGCCCATCAGGGCCGGCAGGAACTGCGCCACGCCGGCGAATGAGATCAACCCGATGGCCGCCAGGGCGGCGCCGCCGCCGGTCACGCGAAAATAGAGGTAGCCCAAGAACACCACCCCAGCGATGCTCAGGCGGCGCGCCAGAAGCGCGACATGGCGCACATCGCCAGAAATCACGGCGGACGCGCCTGTGAAATAAAGCCAGATCGGCATCACCATGTGGTTCGACACCATCGTCGACAGCGCAATCGCCGCCACGATGACCATCGAGGTCGCCGAGGAAAACCCGCCGAGGAACGACAGGATCGCAAGCCCGTCGCGCCCCGCCTGAAGTGGCAGCGTGAGCACGAAGAGATCGGGGTTGGCCCCGGTCGGCATGATATCAAGACCCACGGCCGCAATCGGCACAACGAACAGGCTCATCAGCATGACATAGGTCGGAAACGCCCAGGCGGCGGTGCGCAGGTGTTCCTCGTTCTCGTTTTCAACCACCATCACCTGAAACATCCGCGGCAGGCACAAAAACGCCGCCGCCGACAGCATGGTCAGGCCGATCCAGCGGCTACCCGGCACCTCAAAGCGGGCAATCTCGGAGGCGTCGATACGGGCCAATGTGTCGCCCACGCCGTCCGAGAGGCCCCAGACCACGAAGGCCCCGACCGCCAGCAGCGCGCAAAGCTTGACCACCGCTTCGACCGCGATGGCGATGACCACGCCGTGATGGCGCTCGTTGGCATCAAGATTGCGGGTGCCGAACAGGATCGTGAACAGCGTCAGGCCCATGGCCACCCAAAGCGCCGTCGATTGCATATCCGGCAAGCCGTTGCCCGCCTGTTCCGTCTCGGAAAATGCCGCAAACGACAAAGTCACCGATTGCAGTTGCAGCGCGATATAGGGTGTGACGCCGATCACCGCCAGAATGGTCACGAACACCGCCAGAAGGTTCGACTTGCCATAGCGCGACGAAATCAGGTCGGCGATGGATGTGATCCGCTGACTGCGCCCGACCCGCACCATCTTGCGCAGGGTCCACCACCAGCCGACCATGACCAGCGTCGGGCCGAGATAGATCGTCACATATTCAAGGCCAGAGCGCGCGGCAAAGCCGACCGCGCCGTAAAACGTCCAGGCGGTGCAATAGATCGACAGCGACAGGGTATAGACATAGGGCGAGCGCAGCCACTTGCCGCGACCATGGCGCGCCGCACGATCCGCACCAAAGGCAACCGCGAAGAGGAACACCACATAAAGCAGACAAACCAGAGCAAGCACATTCATGATCGACATGGCTTAATCCCCTACCCCGCGCGGCGGCTCCTCGTTTTCAGAGGCGCGCAGATAATGCGAAACAATTCCGGCGATCAGCGCCAAGAGCACCCACAGTCCGAAAATATAGAACATCGCCATGGTGGTGCGGGTCGCCCCCGATGCGCCCTCGCCCTGCCACAACAGCGGGATACAGATCAAAACCGTGCCGATGACCGGCAAGAGCCGCGCGGCATCGGCCAGACGACGGCGCCGATAGGTGCGCCGCGCCAGAAACACCGGGCCGCGCTCGGGGCTCATGGGGTGACAAGCGCGCGCACCGCCGCCAGTACATCGGCATTGGAAAACGGCTTGGTCATATATTGGCTCACGCCGGCGCGTTCGGCCTGTTCGCGGTCCTTGGTCTGGCCGCGCGCGGTCAGCATCAGGACCGGCGTTGCGCCAAGCGCCGCGTCGCCGCGAATTTCCGTCAGGATGTCAAAGCCGCTTTTCCCCGGCAGCATCGCATCCAGAATGATCAGATCGGGCGCGCGCATGCGCACCACCTGCATCGCATCATGCCCGTTGGAATGGGTTTTCACCTCCCAACCGTCCCGCGACAGGATAAAGCTGACCGCCTCGATTATATTCGGCTCATCCTCGATCAGCAGAACCTTTTTTCCCATGCAACCGGCCTCCCCTCCGATGTCATAACGGCAGAACCATCATGCAACTATCCACAAACTGATGCAGCCTGTCAAAAACCGTCTGAAATGATTGACGGTTCGCGCCGCGCGACGCAACTGGCCAGCGAACATATCCGGCAATTCACCCCGACCTCGCGCAGCGCCACCGCCTCGGTATCGGCGTCGGGCCGGTCAGGCAGCAAGAGCATATGCGCCTGCATCAAGGCGGGGCGATCAAAGCTTGGGGCAATCACCTGGGCCGAGACGGCAAGCGCCTCGACCGTCTCGGTGCCACGCCCGACCTGCTTGAGACGCATCCGAAGCGGGGTCTGGGGCTGTGCCAGCACCTGAAACAGCGGCCAGAGCGTGCAGGCCCCGGCAATCCGGGGCATGGCAAAGCCCTCGAAGGGTTTGCGAAACACAAGCGAGCCCGAGGCATCGCAGATCACCAGCCCGACCGGGCCGACCGCCTCCTCGGGCATAGCCGCCAGACGCCGGAACAGCGTGGCCAGGTCAACGCCGCTCGCCTCGGCGAGACGACCAGGATGCAGGCCGAGGCTTGCAATCCAGTCAAGCAGCGACTCGAGCGGCAGGCTGCGGGCATCGGTCAGATATCGCAGCAACACGTCGCGCGCGAGGCTTTGCGCCGGGCTCGACAGGGTTGCCCCCGCGCCCTCGATCAGGCGCGTGACATCGCGCGGCCCGGCGATGTCGCGCTCAAGCTCGGGAAAGTGAAACCCCCGCGCCGCAAGAAAGGCGTGCATTTCATCCTGTGGCGACTTGATTTCGGCATCCATGTTCGGCGCCCCCTCAAGGTAGCGCACCAGCGATTGCGCGCCCTCGGTGAGGCGGCTGCTGTCTTCATTGATATTGCGGTGAAAGCGGTTCTGCCATTCCGGTTCAAGCGCCTCGGTCTCGACCAGAATCGACGAGGTCGAGCGGATCGCGGTCACCGCCGAAATCACCTCGTGCAGGGAATCGGCAAGAAATGGATCATGCGCAAGCCGGTCGGTCAGGGTCTCGATCGTCCGCTCAAGCGCCTCGTTGCGCCGATAGAGATCGGCCAGCAATTTCGCCCAGCCCGGAAACCGCCCGGCAAATTCCTCGATCCGGCTCAGTTCGGCGCCGATCCCGTCCTGCTCGCCCGCCGCTTCGCGCAGGCCCGCAATCAGCGTCGCCTCGGCGCCTTCGGACAGAAGCGCGGGTTCGACATTCAAAACCTCGGCCAGTTTAAGCAGGGTTTTGCCACCGATTCTGCGTCTGTTGTGTTCAATCAGATTGAGGTAGGACGGCGATATCCCCGCCTGACGCGCGAGATCGGATTGACGTATCCCGCCGAGAACCCGCCGTTCCCGGATCCGCGTCCCGATCATCAGCCGCTCTGGCATGAAAATTTCCCTGCGTTTAAAGCGACTTCATGCCGCATTAGAAATTTTCTTTACAATATTTCACTCGATAATGTCTATAAATTTACAAATTAATTATTCTGTCAAAAGCAGTTGTTGCCTAATTTTCTTAGCCCCCCTCATACTAAAGCAGCACGACAGTGCCTTTTGGGGAGGCGCAAGAGGAGGCCCTTCCCGAGAATTATCAATGGGAGGAATCTATGTCCAACTCGAACCTGACTCGTCGGGGCCTGATGAAGACCAGCGCGCTTGCTGGTGCCGGTCTTGCTCTGCCGACGATCTTTACGGCGTCCAGCGCCTCGGCTTTCACCAACGAACCGACCGGCGGCACCGTGACGCTCGGTTTCAACGTTCCCCAATCCGGCCCCTATGCTGACGAGGGTGCAGACGAACTGCGCGCCTATCAGCTTGCCGTCGAGCACCTGAACGGTGGCGGCGATGGCGGCATGATGAACACCTTCAGCTCCAAAGTCCTGCAAGGCGGCGGCATCCTGGGCAAGAAGGTTGAATTCGTCACCGGCGACACCCAGACCAAATCTGACGCGGCCCGTGCATCGGCCAAGTCGATGATCGAAAAAGACGGCGCGATCATGATCACCGGCGGCTCGTCCTCGGGCGTGGCCGTGGCTGTTCAGGGTCTCTGCCAGGAGGCCGGCGTGATCTTCATGGCGGGTCTGACCCATTCGAACGACACCACCGGCAAAGACAAGAAGGCCAACGGCTTCCGTCACTTCTTCAACGCCTACATGTCTGCCGCCGCTCTGGCGCCGGTGCTTCAGAAGCTTTACGGCTCGGAGCGCAAGGCCTATCACCTGACCGCAGACTACACCTGGGGCTGGACCCAGGAAGAATCGATCGCGGCCGCGACCGAGGCCATGGGCTGGGAAACCGTCAACAAGGTGCGCACACCGCTCGCCGCGACCGATTTCTCATCCTATATCGCGCCGGTTCTGAACTCGGGCGCCGATGTTCTGGTTCTGAACCACTACGGCGGGAACATGGTGAACTCGCTGACCAACGCGGTTCAGTTCGGCCTGCGTGAAAAGCAGGTCAACGGCAAGAATTTCGAAATCGTCGTGCCGCTCTATTCGCGTCTGATGGCCCGTGGCGCCGGCGAGAACGTGAAAGGCATTCACGGCTCGACCAACTGGCACTGGTCGCTGCAGGATGACGCCTCCAAGGCCTTCGTCAAATCCTTCGGTGAAAAATACGGCTTCCCGCCGAGCCAGGCCGCGCATACCGTCTATTGCCAGACCCTGCTTTATGCAGATGCCGTGATGCGCGCCGGAAGCTTCAACCCCTGCGCCGTTGTCGAAGCCCTCGAAGGCTTTGAATTCGACGGTCTGGGCAATGGCAAAACACTTTACCGCGCAGACGATCACCAGTGCTTCAAAGATGTTCTGGTTGTGCGCGGGAAAGAAAACCCGACCAGCGAATTCGACCTTCTCGAAGTCGTCGAAGTGACACCGGCAGCACAGGTTACCTACCCTGCCGATCACCCGATGTTCGCAGGCGGCGCACTGGGCAACTGTAACCCCGGCGCGTAACCTGTCGGATCAGACCGGCCGTGTGCATCCCGCGCGGCCGGTCATGACGGCAAGGACTCGGACAGACCACCATCGCCTTTAACCCATGGGTGGGAACAATGGACGCAATCATTCTCCAAATTCTAAACGGGCTCGACAAGGGCTCGGCTTATGCGCTTATTGCGCTTGGCCTGACGCTGATCTTCGGCACGCTCGGCGTTGTGAATTTCGCGCATGGCGCGCTTTTCATGATCGGCGCCTTTTGCGCGGTCACGCTTCAGCGCATCCTGAACATCAGCTTTGAGACAATCGACCCGACCAGAACCGATTTTCTCGGCAATCCGATGAAGGTCAAGACGACCTATGTCGAGACATGGTTCGGACCAGAGGTGGGCGCGTCGATCATCGACTGGGCCGTGCCGCTTGCGATCCTGTTTTCCATTCCGATCATGATCGGTATCGGTTTCATCATGGAACGCGGGCTTATCAAGCATTTCTACAAGCGCCCGCATGCCGACCAGATCCTTGTGACCTTCGGTCTGGCAATCGTGCTTCAGGAAGTGATCAAGTTTTTTTATGGGGCCAACCCGATCCCGACCGGCGCACCCGACGTGTTCAAGGGCAGCTTCGATTTCGGGATGTTGCTTGGCTTTGAGGCCAACGCGATCATCTATCCCTACTGGCGTCTTGTATATTTCGCCTTTGCCGCCGTGATCATCGGTGCGGTCTTTTCCTTCTTGCAGTTCACCACCTTCGGGATGGTTGTGCGCGCCGGCATGGCGGACCGTGAAACCGTCGGCCTTCTTGGCATCAATATCGACAAGCGCTTTACCATCATGTTCGGCATCGCCGCCGCGGTCGCGGGGCTTGCGGGGGTCATGTATGCGCCAATCAATTCGCCCAACTATCACATGGGGATGGATTTTCTGGTGCTGAGCTTCGTGGTGGTGGTTGTCGGTGGCATGGGCTCGCTTCCGGGCGCCGTGCTTGCCGGTTTTCTGCTCGGAATTCTGGAAAGCTTCGCCTCGATGAACGAGATCAAGTCGATCATTCCCGGCATCGACCAGATCATCATCTATCTGGTGGCAATTATCATTCTGCTCACTCGTCCGCGTGGCCTGATGGGTCGCAAAGGCGTGATGGAGGATTAATTCATGCTCGGACTGAACAAAAAAGACCTGTCTCTCCTGCTGATCGTCGCGTTTCTTGCGCTCTGTGCGCCGTTCATCCTGAACCCGTTTCCAAGCGATAGTTCGCTGGCGCAGTTCAACGCAGGCTATCCCGACCTGATGCAGCGTTTCGTGATCTTCGGCATCTTTGCCATCGGCTTCAACATCCTGTTTGGCCTGACCGGCTATCTCTCGTTCGGTCACGCCGCTTTTCTGGGTGTCGGCAGCTATTCGGCGGTTTGGATGTTCAAGCTTCTGTCGATGAACGTGGTTCCGGCCATCGTGCTGAGCGTGATTGTGGCGGGCCTGTTTTCCGTCGTTATCGGCTTTGTCAGCTTGCGTCGCTCGGGGATCTATTTCTCGATCCTGACGCTGGCCTTTGCGCAGATGAGCTTTAACCTCGCCTATTCGGTTCTGACACCGATCACCAATGGCGAAACTGGTTTGCAACTTACGCTTGACGATCCGCGCATCCTTGGGGCAAGCCGCACCGAAAGCGGTGGCATCCCGGTGACCAACTTCTTTGGTCTGGACATGCGCGACACCTATGAGATGGTTGTGGGCCCTTGGGCGTTCCAGTTCAACAACGGCTATTATCTCTGCGCGATCCTGATGCTGATCAGCTTTTATCTGGCGATCCGCATTTTCCGCTCGCCGTTCGGGATGATGCTTCGGGCAATCAAGTCCAACAACACCCGGATGACCTATACCGGCCTCAACGCGCGCCCCTATACTTTGGCGGCCTTCGTGATCTCGGGCATGTATGCCGGTCTTGCGGGCGGTCTTCTGGCCTCGATGGACCCGCTTGCAGGCGCCGAGCGCATGCAGTGGACGGCCTCTGGCGAGGTGGTTCTGATGACCATCCTTGGCGGTGCCGGCACATTGATCGGCCCGGTTCTGGGCGCAGGGTTCATCAAGTACTTCGAGAACATCTTTTCGAAGATCAACGATGGCGTGCTGCACACCTGGTTTGGCTTCATGCCAGATGGCCTTGAGGATCTGGTGGTCACGCTTGTGCATCCCTTCGTCGGCAAAGGCTGGCACCTGACGCTTGGTCTTGTCTTCATGCTGGTGGTGATCTTCCTGCCCGGTGGCCTTGTCGAGGGCGGTCAACGCATCGGCCGTCTGTTCCGCCGCAAAAAATCCGGGGACGAGGCCAAAAAATCGACCCAATCCACCCCCGCCGAATAAGGAGACGGAGCTATGGGTATTCTTGAAGTCAAAAACGTCAACAAGCGCTTCGGCGGGCTCCAGGCGCTTGGGGATGTGAACCTGAGCGTCGCGGAAAACTCTGTGCATGCGATCATCGGACCGAACGGCGCGGGCAAATCCACCCTGCTCAATGTTCTCATCGGCAAGCTTATTCCAGACACCGGCAGCGTCATGTTCAATGGCCAGTCGGTTCTCGGGCGTAAGCCCTTCGAGATCAATCAGATGGGTATTTCCCGCGTGTTCCAGACCCCGGAAATCTTTGGCGATCTGACGGTGCTTGAAAACATGATGATCCCGATTTTCGCCAAACGTGACGGCGTGTTCCGCATGCATGCGTTTGAAAATTCGGAAAACGAAAAAGAGATCGTCGAACAGGCCGAACATATGCTTGAAAGCCTGAACATGGCCGATGCGCGCCATGATCACTCGGCCTCGATGTCGCGCGGGAACAAGCGGCGGCTGGAAATCGGCATGTGCCTTGCTCAAAGCCCCCGGTTGTTGTTGCTCGACGAGCCGACCGCCGGCATGGCGCGGGCCGATACCAACAACACCATCGACCTTCTGAAACAGATCAAGGACGAGCGCGACATCACCATCGCGATCATCGAGCATGACATGCATGTGGTATTCAGCCTGGCCGAGCGGATCACCGTTCTGGCACAGGGCACGCCGCTGGTTGAAGACACGCCCGAAAACATCAAGGGCCATCCCAAGGTGCGCGAAGCATATCTTGGCGAACACGCCTGAAGGAGACAGGGACCATGAACGTCAAACCCGACTTTTCCAAAGGTCACAGCCACGCCGAAACCGCCCCCGCCTTTCTCTCCGTGTGGAACATGGAAAGCTATTACGGCGAGAGCTATATCGTGCAAAACATCAGCTTCAATGTGCATGAGGGCGAAATTCTCGCGCTTTTGGGGCGTAACGGGGCGGGTAAAACCACCACCCTGCGCTCGATCGCGCGGATGGACAGCCCGCAGGTCACGAAGGGCGAAATCTGGCTGGATCACCAGCCCCTGCACACCATGGCGAGCCATCAGGCGGCCTCGCTCGGGATCGGGCTTGTGCCCGAAGATCGCTGTATCATTCCCGGCCTCACGGTCGAGGAAAACCTGCAACTGGCGCAGATCGCGCCGCCCATCGGCTGGTCGCTTGAGCGGCTTTATGATCTGTTTCCACGTCTTGCCGAGCGGCGCAAGCAAGAGGGCGTGACCCTTTCGGGCGGCGAGCAACAGATGCTGGCCGTGGCGCGGGCGCTTGCGCGTGATCTCAAGGTTCTTCTGCTCGATGAACCCTATGAGGGGCTTGCCCCGGTGATCGTTGACGAGATCGAAAAAACCCTGCGCATCATCAAGGAACAGGGCATCACCACGGTGATCGTTGAACAAAACGCGGTGCGCGCTCTTGAACTTGCTGACAGGGCTGTCATTCTGGATACTGGCAGCATCGTCTTTGACGGCACTGCCGCCGAGGTTCTTGAAAACGAAGAACTGCGCGCTGAGTATCTCGCGATCTGACAGGGATCGCCCGCCCCATATCGCCTTTTGATTGGGGGCGGGCATCGTGTTCTGATTGCCCCGATTAGAAAGGTCCGACATGTCCGACACCAAATATCCCCCCTCTGCCGAATTTGCGGCCAACGCCCATATCGACGCCGCGAAATACCAGGAAATGTATGACGCCTCCATCAACGACCCGGCGGCGTTCTGGGGCGAGCATGGCAAGCGCATCAACTGGATCAAGCCCTTCACGAAGGTCAAGGACGTCAGCTTTGACCTCGGCAGTGTCGCGATCAACTGGTACTCTGACGGCACGCTGAACGTCGCGGCCAACTGCATCGACCGACATCTGGCGACCCGCGGCGATCAAACCGCGATCATCTGGGAGCCCGACAGCCCTGATGAAGACGCGCTTCACATCACCTATCAACAGCTGCACGACAACACCTGCCGGATGGCCAATGTCCTCAAGGGTCTTGGTGTCAAACGCGGCGACCGGGTTGTACTTTACCTGCCGATGATCCCCGAGGCCGCCTATGCCATGCTGGCCTGTGCGCGCATCGGCGCCATTCATTCGATCGTCTTTGCCGGTTTCAGCCCCGATGCGCTTGGGGCGCGGGTCAATGGTTGTGACGCCAAGGTTGTGATCACCGCCGATCACGCGCCGCGCGGTGGTCGGGCGACCAAGCTCAAGGACAACGTCAACCAGGCGCTGTTGCATGATGTCGATGATGTGAAATGTCTTGTGGTCAAGCGTACCGGCGGTCAGATCGCATGGCGCGACGGCCTTGATTTCTGGTGGCACGAAGAGGCCGAAAAGGTCAGCGCCGAGTGCCCGCCCGAGGAAATGAACGCCGAAGATCCGCTATTCATTCTCTATACCTCCGGCTCGACCGGTCAGCCCAAGGGCGTTGTGCACAGCTCTGGCGGCTATCTCGTCTATGCCGCGATGACGCAAGAGCTGGTGTTTGATTACCACCCCGGCGATGTGTTCTGGTGTACCGCCGATGTCGGCTGGGTCACCGGCCACAGCTATATCGTCTATGGCCCGCTGGCCAATGGCGCGACAACGATCATGTTCGAAGGCGTGCCGACCTATCCCGACGCCAGCCGCTTCTGGCAGGTCTGCGAAAAGCACAAGGTCAACCAGTTTTACACCGCGCCCACCGCCTTGCGCGCACTGATGGGACAGGGCAATTCCTTTGTCGAAAAATGCGACCTCAGTGACCTCAAGGTGCTTGGCACCGTCGGCGAACCGATCAACCCCGAGGCCTGGACCTGGTACAACGAGGTGGTTGGCAAGGGCAAATGCCCGATTGTCGACACCTGGTGGCAGACCGAAACCGGCGGCCACCTGATGACCCCCCTCCCCGGCGCCACCGCGACCAAGCCCGGCTCTTGCACCACCCCGTTCTTTGGGGTTCAGCCGGTCATTCTTGATCCGACATCGGGCACGGAAATTCACGAGACCGAGGCCGAAGGCGTGCTTTGCATCAAGGATAGCTGGCCTGGGCAGATGCGCACGGTCTACGGCGATCACGAGCGCTTCGAGAAAACCTATTTCTCGGATTACAAAGGCTATTACTTCACCGGCGACGGCTGTCGGCGCGACGCAGACGGCTATTACTGGATCACCGGGCGCGTCGACGATGTGATCAACGTCTCGGGTCACCGGATGGGCACCGCCGAAGTCGAGTCGGCCCTGGTCGCCCACGCCCAGGTGGCCGAGGCCGCCGTGGTTGGCTATCCGCATGACATCAAGGGTCAGGGCATCTATGCCTATGTCACCCTGATGAACGACGTTGAGCCGACGGACGAGCTTCGCAAAGAGCTTGAAAAATGGGTCCGCACCGAGATTGGCCCGATTGCCAAGCCGGACCTGATCCAATGGGCGCCGGGCCTGCCGAAAACCCGCTCGGGCAAGATCATGCGCCGCATTCTGCGCAAGATCGCCGAGGATGATTTTGGTGCCCTGGGCGACACCTCGACCCTGGCCGATCCGTCGGTTGTGGACGAGCTGATCGAGAACCGGATGAACCGGGGTTAAGCCCCAAGACATCAGAGGTAACGCGCGCTTTGCCCCTGTTCGGACCCTCCCGGGCAGGGGTATTCTTATGGTTTCATTAACCAGAGAGGTCGAAATCGGTTCGCGATCCGTGAAGAAAGCCTTACTATCGAACGCGGGGGCGAATTTGGACGAGGAAACCCATGTTCACCGCAATTTCATCGCCAGTCCTGCCATTGGCCCCAACGCCGCAAAGCAGGACGGACCCGACACAGACCACGACGCGCGCCATTGAACCGGCAGCGGCCTCGAACGTCATCACACCGGGCACACAATTTTCCGTCCCGCCGCCAGACACGACAACCCGTGCAACCGCGCTTGATAACGGCCCCTTGCGAAGCTCAACACCCGAAGATCGGGCGCGCCGCCAAGCCGCCAGTGCCGGACCGCAGCACCTGTTCGAAGCGGTTGTGCAAGCCAAAGTCCCCCCGGCCGAGCCGCCCGTCAACGCCAGTGAAAACCCTGCCGTGGTCACGGATCCGACCAGACCGGTCGCAGAGGGCCACCCCATGCTGCGCAGGCCGTCATAGCCTCTTGATCAGCGTCATTCCGAAGGTGTTATGGCACCGATCGCTCGAACCTTCGCGTGTTTGGCAAATGCCGGGAGCCTCCGGCGGGGATATTTCAGGCCAGAAGAAACGCGACGGGCAGTTATCAGCCGCGTCCACGATAGGGCGGCACGCCCTGGTCGGGAATCCAAACTCCCTCTGGCATCGGGCCGGTCTGATAGAACACATCAATCGGGATGCCACCGCGCGGATACCAATAGCCGCCAATCCGCAGCCATTGAGGATCGAGGAAGTCTACCAGACGGCGGGCGATGCTGACCGTGCAATCCTCATGAAAGGCGCCGTGGTTGCGAAAACTGCCGAGGAAGAGCTTCAGCGATTTGCTCTCTACCAGCCAGTCGCCAGGCACGTAATCAATCACCAGGTGGGCAAAATCCGGCTGCCCTGTCATCGGGCAAAGCGAGGTGAACTCGGGCGCGGTGAAGCGGACGTTGTAAGCCACATCGCCTTGCGGGTTCTGCACCCGTTCAAGCACGGCCTCCTGCGGGTTTTGCGGTACAAGAGTGGCGCCGCCTAACTGTTTGAGATTGCTGTAGATTGTTTCGTCGCTCATCCTGATCGCTCCTGTCAAACGCCGCGTTTATTGCCCCAAAGCATCACATGCAGTTGCGGCAGCACCTTTGCCGTGAACCAACGATCCTCGATCACACGGTCCACCAGCCAACGCATCCGCGCATCCACGCCCTCCTGATCAACCACGGCCGCATCATCGTCCGGCGGTGGCGGCGTGTGATTGCCCGGTTGCAGATAGACCGCCAGATCGGGATAATGCCCTGCAACCTCGCGCGCCCATTGGTAATCTTGCTCGTCGAACACCACGATCTTGAGCACCGTCGTTGCCCCGGCCGCCGCCGCGACGCAGTCATCGAAAACCTGCCAATCCACCGTCATCCCGCTTGAGGGGGGTTTGGGGCTGAGCACCAGCATATCAAGGTCACCGAACCAGGGGCGCGCGAGCGAGCCCTGGGTTTCAAGGGCGAAACGATACCCCTTGCCCTGCCCCAGTTCGATCAGCGCGCCAAGCGGCTGAATCGCCGGGTTGCCGCCCGAGAGCGATACCATCAACGGCTGATTGCCGGACAGAATCTCGACCTCGGCCATCACTGCCGCAGGCGCCATCGGCTTCCAGGTGTCGCGGTACTCGGCGTCAACCGCGTGCAGGCTGTCGCACCAGCTACAGCGGTAATCACAGCCCCCCGTGCGCACGAACACCGTGGGCACACCGATCAAGGCGCCCTCGCCCTGGATGGTGGGGCCGAAGATCTCGGAAACGCGGATTTTATCCCCGGTAGTCACGGACGGTATTCCGCCCATGTCTTGGGCGTCTCGCTGACCCTGGCGGCAGAGACTTCGGGCCATCGGGCATGGGCCCAGTCATAAAAATGCTTCGCCATCCGCTCGGCCGTGACACAATCGTCACCGAGGATATCGTTCAGGTGGCGATGATCCAGGGTGTCGTCGATATAATGCTTCAGCGGCGCCAGATCGTGGTAATCACGCACGAAGCCATGCGCGTTAAGCGCAGGCGAGGCCAGTTCGATGACGACGATATAGTTGTGCCCGTGCAGGCGCGCGCATTGGTGATCCTCGGGCAGGCCCTTGAGTTGATGCGAGGCCGAAAAGTGAAATTCCTTGCTGATCCGATACATCAGGCCCCCCGCGCGGCCAAGGCCGTCAACCAGAAGTCCGGGTCATCATAAAGCGTCGGGTCGATGACGTCGGCCGAATGGAACGCCTCGCGCCGCTCAACGCAGGTGCCACAGCGCCCGCAATGATTTGTCCCGCCCTTGTAGCACGACCATGTCTGCGCAAACGGCGTGCCATGGGCCGCGCCATCAGTGACGATATCGGCCTTCGACCCGGTCACATAGGGGGTATAGAGACGGATATCGGCATAGCCTTCAAGGGCGCGATCCTGCATTGTCTGAAAGGCGTCGATGAAACCGGGGCGGCAATCGGGATAGATGAAATGGTCGCCGCCATGCACCGCAGTCGCCACCGCATCCACCTTTTGCGCCGCCGCCATGCCGAACGCGATCGTCAGCATGATCGCGTTGCGGTTGGGCACGATGGTCACTTTCATCGACTCTTCGGCGTAATGCCCGTCTGGCACGGCAATTTCATCGGTGAGGGCCGACCCACCAAGGGCGGCACCGATGGCGCGGATATCTATAACCTCATGCGGCACGCCCAAGCGCGTCGCACAGGCGGCGGCAAACCCCAGTTCCTTGGCGTGGCGCTGACCGTAGTCAAAGGACAAAAGCCCTTTGAGAGTGTGTTCAGCGGCAACTTTATGCGCAAGCGACACCGAATCGAGCCCGCCCGAGCAGATGACAATCGTATCCATTTTCAGTCCTTGTTTTAAGCGGGTAGGCTGCGACCGCGTCGGGCGCATTTAAGGCCTTTACCCCTCAAACGCAAGGCGCCCCATTTTCTTCTTCAAAGAAAATGCCCAAGATTTTTCGCAAAAAATCTTACCCGTCCAGCCGCGCGCGCAGCTCGGTTTTCAGAACCTTGCCATAATTGTTCTTGGGCAGGTCGCTTACCTCGACATACTGTTTGGGCCGTTTGAACCGGGCGATCCGGGCAAGGCAATGCGCGTCAAGCGCCGCCACGTCCAGCACCGCCCCCGGCGCGATCACAACAAAGGCGACGACCACCTCGCCCCATTCCGGATCAGGGCGCCCGACGACCGACACCTCGGACAGGGCGGGATGGGTCAAAAGCGCCTCTTCCACCTCGCGCGGATAGATATTGCTGCCGCCCGAGATGATCATATCCTTGGAGCGATCCTGAAGCGTGACATAGCCATCCGTGTCCATCACCCCGATATCCCCGGTCAAAAGCCAGCCCCCGGCAAAGGCCTTTTCGCTGGCCTCGGGGTTGTGCCAATAGCCGGGCATGACAGCGTCGCCGCGCACCATGATCTCGCCCGCCTGCCCGCGCGCGACCTCCTGGCCCTCGCCGTCACCGATGCGCAGTTCGACCACCGATTGCGCCCGACCGACCGAGCCAAGGCGCGCGCGCCAGCGGGGGTGGCTTCGGTCGCTGACATCAGAGCGCGGCAAGGCGGTGATCGCCATCGGGCATTCGCCCTGGCCGTAAATCTGAATGAAGATATCGCCGAAGTGATCGACCGCCTCCATGATATCGGCAAGATACATCGGCCCGCCTGCGTAAATCACACTGCGCAGCCCCTCGCCGGTCACGCCTGTTGCACGTGCATGCGCGGTCAGGCGTTTCACCATCGTGGGGGCCGCGAACATATGCACCCGGCCATGATGTTGCGCGAGGCCAAGGATTTCGGCCTCGTCAAACCCACCCGACAGCGGACAGACATGGCGCGCACTGCGCAGCACATGCACCATCGCATAAAGCCCTGCGCCATGGCTCATCGGGGCCGCATAAAGCGTTGCATCCTCTGGGCTGACCGCATCCACATCGGCCAGATAGGCCAGCGACATCGCCACCAGCATGCGGTGGGTGATCCTCACCCCCTTGGGGCGCCCGGTGGTGCCGGAGGTATAAAACAGCCAGGCCAGATCATCCGGCGCGCGCGCCGCAACGCCCGTGACCGGCGCGCCCATCACGGCATCGCCAGCGGCGATATCAATCACCGCCGCGCCGGTATCGCCAAGGCCCTGCGCCAATCTGTCGGTCACCAGAACGATCCGCGCGCCCGCGTCCCTTATGATCCACCCCGCCTCGGCGGCGTGCAGTTTGGCATTGATCGGCACCACTGCGGCCCCGGCATACCAGGCGCCATAAAGCGCCAGAAGATAGGCCGGGCTGTTCGCCATGAAAATCGCCACCCTGTCGCCGGGCTCTATCCCCTGCGCCACTAGCGCACCCGCCACCGCGCGTGCGGCGGCGTCAAAGCCCGCATAATCAAACGCCTGCTCTGACCCGAGATAGATCGCTGGCCGCCCCGGCTCGCGTGCCGCCGCGCGTTCAAGCCAGACACCGATATTCATCCGCACCGCCCCCGTTGTTTCTCGGGCACCAAAGCATTCCCTGCGCCGGGCTTCAATTCCGTATATCTACGCAATTCCCTTGGAGCGCCCCCGCGCAACGGGCATAAAGGGCGCATGCAGATCAAAGAGCTTGCCTTCGATCATGCCCCCGTGGGGCTTGCGGTGCTTGAACATCGCATCATCCGGCAGTGCAATCAGCAGTTTGCCGCGATCTTTGGCGACACCCCCGAGGCCTATCCCGGCGTTCCGCTGGCGCGGTTTTACCCCTCGATCGAGGATTATCGACGGATTGGCGAGCGCAGCCTTGCGATCATGCGAAAAACCGGGCGTTACGCCGATGAACGGGTCATGAAACGCGCCGATGGCACGCTGTTCTGGTGCCGGGTGCGCGGTCAGTCGGTGACCCATGATACCCCGTTTCAGCGCGGCATCTGGTCGTTTTCGGATCTCTCGGAAGAACGCCCGCTTGTGCCCCTCACGCAGCGCGAGCGCGAGGTGGCGATCCTGACCTGTCGCGGGCTGACCTGTAAGGAAATCGGGCTTGAGCTTGGCCTGTCCTATCGCACGATCGAGGTTTACCGCGCCCGCCTGCTGGAAAAGTTTCAGGCCCGCAAACTTGCCGAACTTGTTGCAAAACTTTCGGGCATGCCGCTCTGAAGGAGGCGCGTTTGCGCTGTTTTGCAAGAAACTCCTCGTAATTTGATCGCCAAACGCCCAAATATAAGGTCAAATGGCCGCTTTTCTCGGGCTCACGCATGGCCTATAAGCGGCGAAAACGAATGCCCTGGGCCCGTGTTGGGCACCATCGCTTTTGGTCGAGGAACCTGATGTCAAACAAATCACATGAATCGGACGTGGCCTTTGTCAAGGCCTTGGCGGAACTGCTGAATGAGAACGACCTGACCGAGCTATCGGTCAAGCGTGAGTATGGCGAAGACGACACCCTGAACGTGCGCGTCAGCCGCCGCGGTGAGACCGTCACAACCCAAATCACAGCGGCCCCGGTCGCCGCCCCCCCCGCAGCCGCTGCCGCCGCGACCGCCGCCGCGCCCGTCCCCCCGACCGAGGACCCCGCCAGCCACCCCGGCGCCGTGACCTCGCCGATGGTCGGAACTGTCTATACCCAGGCAGAGCCCGGCGTTCCGGCCTTTGTCAGCGTCGGCACCCAGGTGGCGGAGGGCGATACATTGCTGATCATCGAGGCGATGAAGACCATGAACCACATTCCCGCGCCGCGCGCCGGCACCGTGAAACGTATCCTGATCGAAGATGGTGCCGCGGTCGAATATGGCGCACCTCTGATGATCATCGAATAAGGCACAGGCAATGTTCGACAAGATCCTTGTGGCCAACCGGGGCGAGATCGCCCTTCGCGTCATCCGCGCCGCCCGTGAAATGGGCATCCAAACGGTGGCGGTGCATTCCACCGCCGATGCCGACGCGATGCATGTGCGCATGGCCGACGAATCGGTCTGCATCGGCCCGCCCTCAAGCAGCGAAAGTTATCTGTCGATTCCTGCGATCATTGCCGCCTGTGAGGTGACTGGCGCGCAGGCGATCCATCCCGGCTATGGCTTTTTGTCCGAGAACGCGAATTTCGTGCAGATTGTCGAGGATCACGACCTGACCTTCATCGGCCCCTCGGCCGAGCATATCCGCATCATGGGCGACAAGATCACCGCCAAGGATACAATGAAGGCGCTTGGCGTGCCTTGCGTCCCCGGCTCTGACGGCGGGGTTGCGACCCTGAAAGAGGCGCAGACGCTTGGCAAAGAGATCGGCTATCCGGTGATCATCAAGGCCACGGCCGGCGGTGGCGGGCGCGGCATGAAGGTGGCGCGCGATGCCTCCGAAATGGAAAGTGCCTTTCTCACCGCTCGCTCTGAGGGCAAGGCCGCCTTTGGCAATGACGAGGTCTATATCGAAAAATACCTGACCACGCCGCGCCATATCGAAATTCAGGTGTTTGGCGATGGCAAGGGCCAGGCCGTGCACCTTGGTGAACGGGACTGCTCGCTGCAACGCCGCCATCAGAAGGTGCTGGAAGAGGCCCCCGGCCCCTGCATCACCGAAGAAGAACGCGCGCGCATTGGCAAGACCTGTGCCGATGCGGTGGCCCGCATCAACTATCGCGGTGCCGGCACGATCGAATTTCTCTATGAAAAGGGCGATTTCTTTTTCATCGAAATGAACACCCGGCTTCAGGTGGAGCACCCGGTCACTGAGGCGATCTTTGGGGTCGATCTTGTCCAGGAACAGATCCGCGTTGCCGAAGGCATGCCGATGTCGTTCACCCAGGACGATCTGCAAATCAATGGTCATGCCATCGAGGTGAGAATCAACGCTGAAAAGCTGCCTGATTTTGCGCCCCGCCCCGGCACGATCACCCAGTTCCATGCCCCCGGCGGGCTTGGGGTGCGGATGGATTCGGCGCTTTATGACGGCTACAAGATCCCGCCCTATTACGACAGCCTGATCGCCAAGTTGATCGTGCATGGCAAGGATCGCCAAAGCGCGCTTACCCGTCTGGCGCGTGCCCTTGGCGAGTTGATCGTCGATGGCGTCGACACCACCATTCCGCTGTTCAATGCGCTTTTGCAGGAAGAAGATATCCAGACCGGGAATTACAACATTCACTGGCTTGAACACTGGCTGGAAACCAACCTTCAGGACTAGGTCGACGGGTCCAGACGGATGATCAAGGGCAGGGCAATTCCTGCCCTTTTTTCATCAGGTCAGCGATGTCACCCAAAGGATCGTGGCATCCTCGGCGCTGATCGACACCACGTTATGGCCCATGGTCGCGTCATAATAGGCGCTGTCGCCGCGGCGCATCTCGATGGGTTCGTAAAACTCGGTGTAAAGCCGGATCACCCCGGTCAGCACATAGAGAAACTCTTCGCCGTCATGGCGCACCCAGCCGTCAAATTCATCAATGCTGCGGGCCCTGATCTGGGCGCGGTAAGGCAGCATGCGCTTGCGGCTCAGCGCTTCGGCGAGCAATTCGTGCTCATAGGTCACCGTGGCCTTTTGTGTGCCTTCGCCCACGCGCGTCACCGCCATGCGCCCGTTGATCTGATCGCGTTGCGGCGGGGTGAAAAGCTGCGGCACCGAAATCTCAAGCCCGAGGGCCAGCTTTTTAAGCGCCTCATAGGTCGGGGACATCTGGCCGTTCTCGATCTTGGAGAGGGTCGAGCGCGCCAGCCCCGCCTGTTTTGCCGCCTGTTCAAGCGTCCAGCCCCGCGCCTTGCGCAACTCGCGCACGCGCCCGCCAAGGTCCAGCGGCTCTGCCACGGGGCTCTGGCCGTCGTCACGGTTGATGCTGATCAGCGAATGCAAGGCTTTATCGGTCATGAGACAGGTCTATACGCAGGCGCCGATGCTCTTGCAACCAAGCCGCGCCCGGCCTAAGCCGTGAGCATGACATCGCTTTTCAATCAGGGCCCACAGGCCGCCTGCCCCGATCCGTTCAATCTGGCCGCCCATGTTCTGGGGCGTGCCGATGCTTGCGCCGACAAGACCGCGCTTGCGGTTCTGGGAAAACAGAGCACCGATGCGTGGAGCTACGCGCGCCTGAAATCGGCCGTTCTTGGGACCGGTACGGGTTTGCTGCGCGCCGGATTGCAGCCCGGCGATCGGGTGTTGATGCGCCTTGATAACACGATGGAATTTCCGATTGCCTATCTTGGGGCAATTGCCGTGGGCCTTGTGCCAGTGCCGACCTCGACGCAGCTGACCGCGCCCGAGGTGGCCCGCATGATCACCACGTTGACCCCCGCCGCGATCCTTCGTGCGCATGGCGTGGCCTGCCCCGAGACCGATGTGGCGATCATCGAACAGCCCGCGCTTGAGGCAATGCGAAATCTGCCGCCTGCGGAGTACGACATGGGCGAGCCGAACCGCCTTGCCTATATCATCTACACCTCTGGCACATCCGGTGTGCCGCGCGCGGTGTGCCACGCCCATCGCGCAATCTGGGCGCGCCAGATGATGGTTAAGGGCTGGTATGGCCTGCGCAAGAGCGATCGTCTGTGCCATGCGGGCGCGTTCAACTGGACCTATACGCTTGGCACCGGGCTGATGGATCCCTGGACCATCGGCGCCACCGCCCTTATCCCGGCGCCAGAGATCACGCCCGAGCAATTGCCGGGCCTGCTCGCAGACCATAGAGCGACGATTTTCGCAGCAGCACCGGGGGTTTACCGCAAGCTCTTAAAGCCGGGTCAGAGCTTTGATCTGCCGGATTTGCGCCACGGTCTTTCGGCGGGTGAAAAGCTGTCGCAGACGATCCGCCAGCATTGGCAAGACGCCACCGGCACCGCGATTTACGAGGCTTACGGCATGTCCGAATGCTCGACCTTCATCTCGGGAAGCCCCGCACATCCGGCCACGAACAACAGCCTTGGGCGCCCGCAAACCGGTCGCCATATCGCCATTCTCGGGCCGGATGGCCCGGTGCCGCTTGGCCATGAGGGCACCATCGCCGTGCACCGCAGCGATCCGGGCCTGATGCTTGGCTATCTCAATGCGCCCGAGGCGACCGCGGAAAAGTTCCGCGGCGACTGGTTTTTGACCGGCGATCAGGGCGCGATGGACAGCGATGGACAAATCACCTATCTCGGGCGCGTCGATGACATGATGAATGCCGGCGGCTTTCGCGTCTCGCCGCTTGAGGTCGAGGCGGCGCTGAACCAACATCCCGGCATTACCCAATGCGCCGTGACCGATATCGAGGTAAAACAGGATGCGCGCCTGATCATGGCCTTCTATACTGGCCCCGAACCCTTGCCGCCCGAAACACTGGATCAGTTCGCCACCGCAGAGCTGGCCGCCTATAAACGCCCGCGTGGATATTTTCACGTGCCCGCCCTGCCGACCGGGGCCAATGGCAAACTCCTGCGTCGCGCATTGCGGCCCATATACGAGGCTATGAATGGTCAAGCTTGATATCATCTCCGATCCGATCTGCCCCTGGTGCTATATCGGGAAAACCCTGCTTGATCAGGCGCTTGCAGAGCGCCCCGATCATGGGTTCGACATCACCTGGCATCCGTTCCAGCTTAACCCCGACATGCCCGCCACAGGCATGGATCGGCGCGAATACCTGGAACATAAATTCGGCGGCAAAGACGGCGCGATGCGCGCCTATGCCCCGATCGTCGAGCGCGCCGAGGCTGTCGGCCTCAAGATTGATTTTGCCGGAATCAAACGCACGCCCAACACGCTTGACGCGCATCGCCTGATCCATTGGGCGGGCATTGAGGACGTGCAGAACGACATGGCGATGGCGCTATTCCGGGCCTACTTCGAGGAAGGCCGCGATATCGGCGATCACGAGGTTCTGGCCGATATCGCCGATAGCCTGTCGATGGATGGCGCGACGATCCTGCGGCTGTTGCAAACGGACGCAGACCGCGAGGATATCGCCAACCGCGACAAACAGTTTCGCGCCATGGGCATCACCGGCGTGCCGACCTTTATTGTCGCCGGCCAGCATGCGGTGCCCGGCTGTCAGCCCGCCGATCTCTGGATCAAGGTGATCGACGAACTTGGTGCCGAGGCCGAAAGGTAAACCCTGATGCGTCGCGCCAATATCCTGACCCTATTGGCGACGCTGACCCTTATCATCGCGGGCGGCACGGCGTTTTTTCATGTGGTCGAGGGCTGGAGCTGGCTTGACAGCTATTTCTTCACGGTCGTGACCCTGTCCACCGTAGGCTATGGCAATTTCGTTCCCGTCACGGCCCTTGGCAAGATCGGCACCACGGTCTTTATCATGATCGGTCTTGGCATTTTCGCCGTGATCATTCAGCAATTCGGGTCTTACGCGGTGAAAAAGCGCGAAGAGCATACCGAATGGCTTATTGCGCGGCTCGGGCATCATCATAATCCACATGGCGAGGCCATACAGGCCGAGGAAGAGCCCCCCTCGGCCAATCGCGACTTGCCCCCCAACTAAACCTTAAAACGCAGGCAAGCCATGGCTCAGATCATAGGATTTGATGGCCGCCATCGCCTGATCGCCCGCCATGTCAAAGACGAAAACATGCGCCATGCCATTGGCAAGCGTCATGCGACAGAATTGTGCGTCGCGGTCAAATTCCTCCGGGCAGCTCTCCAGATCGGCGTGTTCTATCGTCTGCTCGAAGACCTCATAGGTCATGCGCCCGGTGCCAAGCTCGACAGGATTGGCCTGTACGGCAACCGCGCCGACAACAATCAACGCTGCAAATCCGAGGGTGTGAAAATGGCGGAATGTCATATCTGATTCCTTTTATCAGGTACCTGAGTTTTATTTCTTAGTTTTTTAGTCAATTAATAGCAAGCCCATCTGGTTGCCTGCCCCGACACGTGTTAGACGCCCCCATAGTTCCGCTCAAAGGATCCGCCATGACCGCCCCTCTTTCCGCGTCGCGCCCGATGTCGCAGGCCGAATTCATTGCCATGATGGCGATGATGGTGGCGACGGTGGCGTTTTCCATCGACGCCATGCTGCCTGGCCTGCCCCATATCGCCGAGGCGCTGACGCCCGATGCCCCGAACCGGGCACAGCTTATCATCACCAGCTTTCTGATGGGGCTTGGCGTCGGCACCCTGATGGCCGGTCCGCTGTCGGATTCATTCGGGCGCAAACGCATCATCATGATCGGCGCGGTGATCTATGTCGCGGGCGCGCTTTTGGGGATGATCGCGCCAAGCCTGAGCACGCTTCTGGCGGCGCGGGTCTTGCAGGGCCTCGGGGCGGCGGCATTTCGCATTGTCTCGATTGCGATCATCCGCGATATGTTTTCGGGGCGCGAAATGGCGCGGCTGATGTCCTTTGTGATGACGGTTTTTGCCCTGACCCCGGCGATGGCACCGCTGCTTGGCGCGGGAATCATCACGCTTGCGGGCTGGCGCGGGGTGTTTGGCGCTTTCGTGGCCTTTGCCGGCATTCTGACGTTCTGGATGGCGCTGCGCCTGAGCGAACCCTTGCCGCCAGAGCGCCGCCGCCCGTTTCGCGCGCGCCCGCTTATCGCCGCCATAACCGAGGTGCTGGCCAATCCGGTGACCCGGCTTGCCATTCTGATTCAGACGCTTTGCATGACCACGCTTTTCACCTCGCTCAGCATGGTTCAGCCGATCTTCGAGCAGACCTTTGATCGCGCCAATAGCTTTCCGGGCTGGTTTTTCATGATGGCGCTTGTGGCCGGAAGCGGCAGCTTTCTGAACGCCCGCCTGATCATGCGCCTCGGGATGGAACGGATGGTCGGGTTTGCCCTTGGCGCGCAGATCATCCTGTCATGTCTGGCGATTGCCTTGTGGATGATCGGCCTGCCGCCGCAGGCGCAATTCGCCGTCTTTCTGGTCTGGCAGACCAGCGTTTTCTTTCAGGCGGGCCTGACGCTTGGCAATCTCAATGCGCTTGCGATGGCGCCGATGGGCGCGATTGCGGGCACCGCCGCAAGCGTGGTCGGCGCCGTGGCCACCATCGGAAGTGTGACCCTCGCCATTCCTATCGGGCAGATGTTCCAAGGCACGCCCCTGCCCTCGCATATCAGCGTTCTGGTGGCGGTGCTTTTAGGGTCTGCCCTGATGATCCGGCTCAAACAGCAGGTGGCGCAGACCGTTTGAGGCAAATTATTTTTGTATACTGTCGCATACCGTCTTTCATATGGAACGGTTTTACGCTATGACCCGCCCAAGCGAACGATTCCGTGCTGCGGGTTTCTGCCATGAGTTTTGCGCCAGATCCGCAACACAGCTCCTAACCAAATCGAGAGGTATGCCCGATGGTCAATAAATCTATTCCCGATATCATCTACACCAAGGTCGACGAAGCCCCCGAGCTTGCAAGCGCCTCGCTGTTGCCGATCATCCAGCGGTTTGCCGCCGCTGCCGATATAACTGTCGGCACCAGGGACATCTCGCTTGCCGGTCGCATCCTGGCAACCTTCCCCGAAAACCTGAGCGCCGATCAGCGCGTTTCAGACGACCTTGCCGAGCTTGGCGATCTGGTCAAGACGCCCGAGGCGAATGTGATCAAGCTGCCGAATATCTCGGCTTCGGTGCCGCAGCTTCTGGCAGCGGTCAAGGAGCTTCAGGATCAGGGCTATGCCATCCCCGACTATCCTGCAGAGCCCGAAACCGAGGCCGAAAAGGACATCCGCGCGCGCTATGACACGATCAAGGGCTCGGCTGTGAACCCGGTGCTGCGCGAAGGCAACTCGGATCGCCGCGCCGCCGCCGCTGTCAAAAGCTTTGCCCAGAAAAACCCGCATCGCATGGGTGAGTGGAGCGCCGACAGCAAAACCCGCGTTGCGGCGATGGACAGCGGCGATTTCTTCTCGAACGAGGCCGCCGCGACCCTCGGCAAAGACACCAAGGCCAAAATCGTACTGGAAACCGCCGATGGCGAAACCACTCTCAAGGACGGGCTGAGCTATCCCGCCGGCACGGTGGTCGATGCCACCTACATGAGTGCCGCAGCACTTGACGCCTTCCTTGCCGAGGAGATCGAGAAAACCAAAGCCGAGGGCGTGCTGTTTTCGCTGCACCTCAAGGCGACGATGATGAAGGTTTCCGATCCGATCATCTTTGGCCATGCGGTCAAACAGTTCCTTGCGCCGGTGTTCGAGAAATTCGGCGCCGAGATGGACGCGCTTGGCGTTTCGCCCAATTCCGGGCTTGGCGATCTGCTTGAGCGGGTCAAAGGCAATGCCGGGATCATGGCCGCCATCGACGAGACAATGGCCGAGCGCCCGCCGATGTATATGGTCGACAGCGACCGTGGCATCACCAACCTGCATGTCCCCTCCGACGTGATCGTCGATGCCTCGATGCCCGCGCTGATCCGGGCCGGAGGCAAGGGCTGGGGCCCCGACAACAAGGAACACGACGCGGTCTGTGTCATCCCCGACAGCAGCTATGCGCCGGTCTATGACGAGGCAATCAAGTTCTTCAAAGCCAATGGCAAGCTGAACCCGGCGACCGCCGGCACGGTTCAGAACATCGGCCTGATGGCGCAAAAGGCCGAAGAATACGGCAGCCACCCGACCACCTTTGAAATCCCGGCGAACGGCACCGTAAAAATGCTTCTGGAAGACGGCACCATCCTGCACGAGCAAAACGTCGAAGCGGGCGACATCTGGCGCTCGTCCTCGGCGCGCAAGGCCCCGATTGAGGATTGGGTCAACCTCGCCATCGCCCGCCAAAAGGCGACCGGCTATCGCTCGATCTTCTGGCTGGATGCGGCCCGCGCCCATGACGCCGAGTTGATCGCCATGATCAAGCCGATCCTCGAGGCCAAAGGCGTGGCCGACAAGTTCGAGATCATGACCCCGCGCGACGCTACCCGCGCCAGCCTTGAGACCATCACCAAGGGCGAGAACACGATTGCCATCACCGGCAACGTGCTGCGCGATTACCTGACCGACCTGTTCCCGATTCTGGAATTGGCGACCTCGGCCAAGATGCTCTCGATCGTCAAGCTGATGCAGGGCGGCGGGCTGTTTGAAACCGGCGCCGGCGGGTCGGCCCCCAAGCACGTGCAACAGCTTGTGGCGCAAAACCACCTGCGGTGGGATTCACTCGGTGAATTCTGCGCGCTTGGCGAAAGCCTCAAGTTTCTGGCCGAAACCAAAACCAACGAGCGCGCCCGGGTTCTGGGTGAAGCGGTTGAGGTTGCGACCCAAGGCGTGCTCGACAATGGCCGCTCGCCAAGTCGCAAGGTCGGTGAGCCCGACAACCGCGACAGCCACTATTGGTTCGCCCGCTACTGGGCCGAGGCGCTTGCCGCACAGAGCGATGATGCGGCTCTTGCCGCCGAATTCGCCCCGGTTGCGCAGGCTCTGGCCGAGAATGAGGCCAAGATCACCGGCGAGCTTGCCGCAGCGCAAGGCGACCCGGCCGATATCGGTGGGTATTATCACGCCGATCCGGCCAAGTTGGTCGCGGTCATGCGGCCAAGCGCGACCCTGAACGGTATTCTCGGATGACATGACAGAAGCGTGGGTTTCACCCACCCTACAGGCGACAAAGAGCGGGGGTCTTTTTGGCCCCCGTTTTCATTGGCCGCGATTGTGGGTCTTTGCGTACATCTCGGCGATCATCCGGCTGGCGGTTTTGTCAAACATCGCCGGAATAAACGCATGGATCAGCGCCGCGAAGGCCGCGCCAAACAGTTTCAGGCTGAACGTACCGGCAAAGCGGGCATGCTCAAGATAGGTTTCATCCACGCTTTTGGGATGATCAAGGAATACTTTGGAAATCATGAGCCTGCCCCTTTGGTTGATCGCTTGGGCCAAATCTAGTGGCGACCCGGTGCAATTTTTTCCCAAAGATACACAGGCTTGCGGTACTATTGGGATAACTTCCCAGTACTGAGGGCCGTAATGAACAATATTGACGATATCGACCGCCGTATTCTCACGGAACTACAGCGCGATGCCACACTAGCGCTTGACGCCCTGGGCGAGCGCGTGGGCTTGTCGCGCAATGCCTGCTGGCGCCGCGTCAAGGCGCTTGAGGCCTCGGGCGTGATCCGTGCGCGGGTGGCGCTGCTTGATCCGGCAAAGCTGGGGCTTGGCCTGACCGTGTTCCTGCAAATCCGGGCGGCGCGCCACGACGCCGAGTGGCTTGAACAATTCGCCCGCGCCACCCGCGCCCTGCCCGAGGTACAAGGGGTTTACCGCATGTCCGGCGATCTTGATTATCTGATCCGTGCGCAGGTGGCCGATATGGCCGATTACGATCGCCTTTATCAGACCCTGATCGCGCGGGTGCCGATGGGCGATGTCTCGGCCAGTTTCGTGATGCAAGAGATCAAGCACAGCACCGAAATCCCCCTGACCCACGTCTAGAGATTTCGCAAATTGCGCTTTTGCGCAAAACTGGTTAGGGCTGAGTCCGCCCCCCGAGAAAAGGCCGCCGCCATGATCCCCAAGGTTTACCTGATCCTCGCCCTCGCCATTCTGGCCGAAACCGCCGGCACCACGGCGCTTCAGGCGAGTCAGCAATTTACTCGGCTCTGGCCGTCCGTGATTGTCGTGATCGCCTATGGCGTCAGCTTTTATCTTCTGGCGCAGGCCCTCAGGGTGATGCCCGTTGGCGTGGTCTATGCGATCTGGTCGGGGCTTGGCATCGTGTTCATTGCCGCCATTGGCTATGTCGTCTTTGGTCAGAAACTGGACCTGCCCGCGATCCTGGGCACGGGGATGATCCTTGTCGGAATTGTCGTGATTCAGCTGTTTTCGCGCGCCGGGGCGCATTAAACCGCCGCGCCGGGCAAAAAAGGTGGCACCGCGCGTCGCCAGCCGCTATCCAGCGTGCGTTCCTCGGGCGCAACGATCACGGTCACGCCACAACCAACAAGGCAGGGATTTGCCGCGATGACACGAGTGATGAAGCTGGCCTTTGGCAGCGTGATCATCGGCCTTCTGGTGATGGGCCTCAAGGTGGTCGCCTGGTGGCTGACCGGGTCGCTGGCGCTTATGTCGGATGCGCTTGAAAGCCTTGTCAATGTTGCCGCCGCCCTGGCCGTGGTGATCGCCCTGCGCGTGGCCGAGCGCCCGGCCGACACCAATCACCCCTATGGCCACCACAAGGCCGAGTTCTTTTCCGCGGTACTTGAGGGCGTGTTGATCGTGATCGCGGCGCTGTTTATCCTGCGCGAGGCTTACGGCGGCTTTATGGCGCCCTATGCGCCAGAAGCACCGCTTGGCGGGATGCTGATCAACGCGGGTGCCAGCCTGATCAATGGGGCCTGGGCCTGGGTGTTGATCCGCGCCGGGCGCGCGCATCGCTCGCCTGCCCTTGTGGCGGATGGCAAGCACCTGATCACCGATGTGGTGTCCTCTGTCGGGGTGTTGATCGGCGTCGGGCTTGCGCTTGTCACCGGCTGGTGGGTGCTTGACCCGATCATGGCGGCACTTGTGGCACTCAACATCCTGTGGTCGGGCTGGGGTGTCATAAAACACTCGCTCAGCGGCTTGATGGATGAGGCCGTCTCGGAGGAGGAACTGGCCCAAATCCGCGAGATCATCGCGCTTGCCGCCAGCGGCGGTGACGCGGTCGAGGCGCATGACCTGCGCACGCGCCATGCCGGTCAGGTGACCTTCATTGATTTCCACCTTGTGATGCCCGGCACCACCACCGTGGACGAGGCGCATATGCTCTGTGACCGGATCGAGGCGGCCTTGATGGATGCCCTGCCCGATGCGCGAGTGACCATCCATGTCGAGCCGGAACACAAGGCCAAGCATAGCGGTATTGTCGTTCTGTCATAGCCCCGGCTTTGGCCCTTTCCTTTGGCGTGCTAGCCGGGCTAACAGGGGGCAGCCCTTACAGGAAAGACGGCTTTTTCATGGAAAACCTGCGCGGCAGCATTCTGATGGTTCTGGCGATGGCCGGGTTTGCGCTTGAGGACATGTTCATCAAGCGGCTGGCGGTGAACCTGCCGGTGGGCCAAATCCTTATTTTCCTTGGCATCGGCGGGGCGATCATCTTTGCCCTGATCGCAAAGTCGCAAGGCAACCGCCTTCTGTCGCGCGATCTGATCTCGCGCCCGGTGCTGCTGCGCAATTTTGGCGAGCTGATTGGCACCATCGGCTTTGTCACCGCGATTGCCCTGACGCCGCTGTCCTCGGCCTCGGCGATTTTGCAGGCGACGCCGCTGGCGGTCACGCTTGGCGCTGCGCTTTTCCTTGGCGAGGCCGTCGGCTGGCGCCGTTGGAGCGCCATTCTGGTCGGCTTTTGCGGGGTCTTGATGGTGATCCGGCCCGGCCTGCAAGGGTTTGAACCCGCGTCGCTTTTTGCCGTTCAGGGTGTCATTGGCCTTGCCATTCGCGACCTTGCCACCCGCGCGGTGCCGCGCAGCATTTCGTCGATGCAGTTGTCCACCTATGCCTTTGCCACGCTGGTGCCGGCGGGCATTATCCTGTTATCGGTCTCGGGCACGCCCGCGATGCCAACCGCGGTCGATTGGCGCGATTTCAGCTTTGCGATGATCACCGGCGTGGCCGCCTATTACGCAATTGTCGCGGCGATGCGGCTTGGCGATGTGGCGGTGATCACGCCGTTTCGCTATTCACGGCTTGTTTTTGCGCTGATCATCGGGACGACACTTTTTGACGAGCGCCCTGATGTCTGGACGCTGACAGGCGCCGCGATCATCATTGCCTCTGGCCTTTATACGTTCCTGCGCGAACGCCGACTGGCCCGCCGCTCGGTTGCGCCAAGCGCCATCAGCCTGCCGCGCAGATGACGGCTCGCCCCTGTTGCACCACCTGTCGCAGTTCCCATTCGCTTTGAAACTTGCTAAGGCACGGCCAACTTTATTGCATGCAAGGAATCCCAATGAGCAGCATCATCGACATTCACGCCCGCGAAATTCTGGACAGCCGGGGCAACCCCACGATCGAGGTGGATGTAACGCTGGAAGATGGCACAATGGGGCGCGCCGCCGTGCCGTCCGGGGCCTCGACCGGCGCCCATGAGGCCGTCGAGCGGCGCGATGGCGACAAGACCCGCTATTTGGGCAAAGGCGTGCTAGAGGCCTGCGCCGCCGTCAATGGCGAGATCGCCGAAGAGCTGGCCGGGTTTGACGCCACCGAACAGGTCGCGCTTGATATGGCAATGATCGAGCTTGACGGCACCCCCAACAAGGGCCGTCTTGGCGCCAATGCCATTCTCGGGGTAAGCCTTGCCTGCGCCAAGGCCGCCGCCGATTTCTCGGGCCAGCCGCTTTATCGCTATGTCGGTGGCACCTCGGCGCGGCTTTTGCCGGTGCCGATGATGAATATCATCAATGGCGGCGAGCATGCCGATAACCCGATTGATATTCAGGAATTCATGATCATGCCGGTCGCGGCTGACAACATCCGCGATGCGGTACGCATGGGCGCCGAAGTCTTCCACACCCTCAAGAAAGAACTGTCGAACGCGGGTCTCTCGACCGGGATCGGCGATGAAGGCGGTTTTGCCCCTAACCTTAGCTCTAGCCGGGATGCGCTTGATTTCATTTTGAAATCTATCGAAAAGGCGGGCTACAAACCGGGTGAGGATATCTATCTGGCGCTCGATTGCGCGGCGACTGAATACTACAAGGGCGGCAAATACGAGCTGTCCGGCGAAGGCAAATCGCTAAGCTCGGATGAAAACGTCGCCTATCTTGCCGCGCTTGTGGCGGATTATCCGATCATCTCGGTCGAGGATGGCATGGCCGAGGATGACTGGGACGGCTGGAAGGCCCTGACCGATAGCATCGGCGATAAGGTACAGCTTGTGGGCGACGATCTTTTCGTCACCAACCCCGCGCGCCTGTCGACGGGGATCGAACGCGGCTGCGCCAACTCGATGCTGGTAAAGGTCAATCAAATCGGTAGCTTGACGGAAACTCTTCAAGCGGTTGACATGGCCCATCGCGCGCGCATGACCAATGTGATGTCGCACCGTTCAGGCGAAACCGAAGATGCCACCATCGCCGATCTTGCCGTGGCCACGAACTGTGGTCAGATCAAAACCGGGAGCCTCGCGCGTTCGGACCGGTTGGCGAAATACAACCAGTTGATCCGCATCGAGGAGATGCTTGGCGAAACCGCGCAGTATGCGGGCCGCTCAATTCTGCGCGGTTAACCTCTGCCAGACCCAGAATCAGGAGGCGCCCCAAAAGCCGGGGCGCCTTTTTTACGTTCAAAGTCCGTGGCTTGGGATGCAAACCTAAATCACCCCTCTCTCGCCTATGGGCAGGGCGCACTATAATAGGTGCCATCGCCACGGGCATAGGCACAATTCCCCGTCGCTGAATTCTGCGCGACCATTGTCCCCGCAGCAGCACCGCCCAATGCGGCAATCAGGCGCCAGTTGTTATCGGCCCCAAACGCCTCGGCGGTGAGCAGCCCGGCCGCAGCCCCACCGGCGGCACCGGCAACTGTTCTCGATTCAGGCGACATTCCCTCACAGGCACCCAACGTCAGAACCGAGGCGCTCGCGGCCATTAGCATCCAAATCCGCATAATTTTTCCTTTCATCCATAGTGGCAGACCGCAACGCGGCCTGTCTGGTCAAAGCCTGACCTGCGCAAATCATAGCCGCGTCCGTGCGGCCGCATTTGCGAAAGGTCACTTTTAGTCAACTTTCTTCTCTCTACTTTGTTCCAGATCAGTGTGGGCAAATGCCAAACCGCCTATGGGTGATTCTGGCAGGCACCCATTGCCCTGCCGGAAAACAGGAGAAAAATGATGAACAGACTTACTGCCTTTCTGCTTGCGCTGATGACCACCGGCTTGCTCGGAGCATGTACCGATGACGGGCATTATCCGATCACTGGCGAAGAATGCGCCCCCGGTGACCCGGTTCAGGATCTTGAGCCCGTTGCAGGCGATTGCGTGCCAAGCGTCTGAACCGCAACGCTGAACAATCGGAGCATGCCACAGCAGGGCTGATAGCTGTTCTCGACAAGCCGATAGACTCCTAGGCGAGGCCGACTCACAAGGGTTGGCCGCGCTTTAGGTGATACCGGCGCGCGCCGGGGCATTTAACTGGTCACTGATGGTTGCCACCTCGGCCAGAAGCTTCAACACCTGCCACGGCACCTTCCACTCAGGCGCCCCTCAGGGCGCCCAATGCACCGTTGCCCCGGACAAAACCGCGGCAATCGGCGCATCGATGGCCCGCATGTGTCGGGCGCGCTCAAGGGCTGCACGCTTTTGCTCACCGGTGATGACGACATGTTTGCACAACGCCCCATCCAGCACGCGCGCCGAAAGGGTCACCCGTACCTCTGACACTTTCGGCGCACGCATCGGCACCAAGACCGGCGCGCGTACCGCCAGGGCCTCTTCCAACTTGTCGGCGCCGGGAAAGATCGAGGCGGTGTGCATATCCGCCCCCATCCCAAGAAGGCAGACATCAATCGGCAGCATCGGCACGATATTGGCCTCAAGCTCGGCCAGAACCGCCTCGGGGGTCTCGGCCCTCGCATAAAGCGGCAGATAGCAGGCTTTGGCCGCGCGCCCGGTCAACAGCCGCTCGCGGATCAACCGCGTGTTGGAGCGCAGATGTACCTCGGGTAGCCAGCGTTCGTCGCTTAGCATTACATCAACCCGCGCCCAATCCAGATCTGCGTCGCAAAGAACGTCAAAGATCGGCCCCGGCGTGGTGCCCCCCGGCACCACGAAAAGCACGCGATCACGATGATCTAGCGCCGAGCGCAACTCTCCGGCAAGAACATTGGCCAGACCGATTGCCAGCATTTCATCATCGGCATATTCTACAAAACTCATGGCTTGATCTCCCGCCAGCGGCGTCCGTCGCGATGCATCAGCATAAGCGCCTCATCAGGCCCGGACCCACCTGAAATATAAGGCAGCGGCGCGGCGCCGCCCTCTTGCCAGTCGGCGATGATCGGATCAGTCCAGGCCCAGGCCGCCTCGACCTCGTCACCGCGCATGAACAGGGTCTGGTTGCCACGGATCACATCCATGATCAACCGCTCGTACGCATCCGGAAAATCGGCGTCTTCCGGCCCCAATGCCTCGGCAAAGGTCATGTCGAGCGGAACGTCGATCAGGCGCATCCCGCCCGGCCCCGGTTCTTTGATGGTCACGCCAAGCTCGATCCCCTCATTGGGTTGCAGGCGGATCGTCAGGATATTGCGGTGCCGCCCGGCATCGGCGCCAAAGATCGAATGCGGCGCATCCTTGAACACCACCGCGATCTCGCTGGCGCGATCGCGCAACCGCTTGCCGGTGCGCAGGTAAAACGGTGTGCCCGCCCACCGCCAATTGCTCACAAGCGCCTTGAGGGCGACAAAGCTTTCGGTGGTGCTCTCGGGGTTTTCGGCCTGGGTTCGGTAATCGGGTTTGTCGCCCTGCGCCTCGTATTGACCGCGCACCACATCGCCGCCTCTGACCGGATCAAGCGCGCGAATGACCTTGAGCTTTTCGTCGCGCACCGCGTCGGGATCGAATTTCGCCGGGGGTTCCATCGCGATCAGGCACAACAGTTGCATCATGTGGTTTTGCACCATATCGCGCATGGCGCCCGATTTGTCGTAATACTCCCCGCGCCCGCCGACACCGACAGATTCGGCAACGGTGATCTGAATGTGATCGACATACTGGCTGTTCCAGAGCGGCTCGAACAGGACATTGCCAAACCGGATCGCCATCAGGTTCTGAACGGTTTCTTTGCCTAAATAATGATCAATCCGGTAAATCTGGCTCTCGTCGAAATGCTGCGCCAGAACCCGGTTGAGATCGCGGGCGGTTTCAAGGTCGCGGCCAAAGGGTTTTTCCACCACGATGCGGCTAGTGTCATCCGCCATGCCGTGTTTGTGCAACCGCTTGGCCAGATCGCCAAACAGCGACGGCGCGACCGAGAAATAGAACGCCCGAATGCGGTCCGTCCGCATCAACCCGGCAAGATCGACCCAGCCGTCAGTGCCGCGCGCATCAAGCGTGACATAGTTCACCAACTTGAGAAACTTCGATAACTCTCTCTTTTGGCTAGATTCTTCGCCACCGAATTCGACAATCGCCGCCTGCACGACATCACGAAAACCGGTGCTGTCCATCTCACCGCGTGCGGCCCCGATCAGGCGCACATCGCCCTCGATCTGCCCGGCGACAAAGCGACGGAACAGCGCCGGCCAGATCTTGCGGCAGGCAAGATCGCCCGTGCCACCGAAAATCACCAGATCAAAAGGTTCTACCGGGATCACTCGCGACGCCATGACGACCACTCCTGTATTGTGTTACCCTGCGTTGTCGGGCGACGGGCCTTGGGGGGCAACTTTAACATGACATGCGGTCTTCACAATGGCGTCAAGCCAACTCAGCCCCCTTCACTTGCCTGTTCGCAGCAGATAGGCGACAAAAAGCAAAAAGAAAGCGGATTGCAGAATGAAAGATGTTGTCACGAGCCCTGCCAATCTTGGCAAGTTTCAAGACCCGGACGTTACCGCCGACGGGCAAACCCGTGCCAGCGTGGCGCTGAGCCATCCCGAAACGCTGTGGTTCAACACCGGAACGCTGTGCAATATCGAGTGCGCCAATTGCTATATTTTCAGTTCGCCCAGCAATGATGCGCTGGTCTATATCACCGAATCCGAGGTGCGCGATTACCTGAGCCAGATCACCGAGCGCGGCTGGCCGATCAGCGAAATCGGCTTTACCGGCGGTGAGCCGTTCATGAACCCCGAAATCATCGGCATGACGCGCGCCGCGCTTGAGGCGGGGCATGAGGTGCTGATCCTGACTAATGCCATGCGCCCGATGATGCGCAAATCCATGCGCGCGGGTCTGCTTGATCTGGCCCAAGACTGGCGCGACAGGATCACCCTGCGGATTTCGGTCGATCACTGGTCCGAGGCACTGCACGACGAAGAACGCGGCAAGGGCGCGTTTGCGCTCACCATCGAGGGTATGCAATGGCTGCGCGACAACGGCTTTGCCATGACCGTCGCCGGGCGCACCGTCTGGGGCGAGAGCGAGGCGCAATCGCGCGACGGCTATCGCAGCCTTTATGCCGAACATGGCTTTGACATTGACGCCGATGATCCCGCCGCGACGGTGCTTTTCCCCGAGATGGATGAAACCGCCGAGGTGCCAGAGATCACCACCGCCTGTTGGGATATCCTTGGCAAAAGCCCGAGCGAGCCGATGTGCGCCTCGTCGCGCATGGTGGTCAAACGCAAGGGCGCCGAAAAACCGGCGGTTCTGGCCTGTACCCTGCTGCCCTATTCGCCCGAGTTCGAATTGGGCGAGACCCTGGCCGAGGCTGAGCGCGACGTGAAGCTCAACCACCCCCATTGCGCCAAGTTCTGCGTTTTGGGCGGGGCAAGCTGTTCGGGGTAAGGCCGCAGCCCTGACAGGCCGCGCTTGTCAGATCGTGCGCCCTGCCCCATATATCCTTTATGATCCGCTTTACGCCCATCCTTCTGGCGGTGCTTTACGCCTTTGTCATGTACCGGTTTTCGGTCTGGCGCACCACGCGAGAGCTTGATGCGCAATCGACAGAGCTTGCCGATCCACTGCTCAAGCATATGACCGACCGCATGGCGCGCGCGCTCGATATCGCGCGGGTGCGGGTGCATATCTATGAGATTGACCCGGTCAACGGGCTGGCCGCGCCGGATGGGCGGATTTTTATCACTCGCGGGTTTTATCGCAAGTTTCAGACCGGCGAGGTGACCGCCGATGAAATGGCCAGCGTGATCGCGCACGAGCTTGGCCATGTGGCGCTTGGCCATTCGCGCCGCCGGATGATCGACTTTTCCGGCCAGAACGCCCTGCGCACCGCGCTTGCCATGGTGCTGTCGCGGTTTCTGCCCGGCATCGGCGCCTGGATCGCCAGCGGCTTGACCCGGATTTTGGCGGCGCGCCTGTCGCGGGGCGATGAATATGAGGCCGATGCCTATGCCGCCGCGCTTTTGACCAAGGCCGGGATTGGCACCGCGCCGCAAAAGTCGCTGTTCACCAAGCTTGACGCCCTGACCAAAGGCGCGGGCGGCGTGATGCCGGCCTGGCTTTTGAGCCATCCCAAGACAAGCGAACGGATTGCGGCGATCGAAAAGCTTGAAAACCGCTGGCAGAACGCCGTCAAATAGGGCGGCCGATCCGGGTTATTACTTCAGTTCCGAATTTTTTGATCAAATTATCTTGGCAAAGCCGGGGGCGACCGGATAGGCTATGGAAAATCATGTTCAGGATGTTTTTCTAATGGACCTCTCCCAGTTCCAGACCTTCCGCGTGGCCGCCTGTGATCTCAACGGTCGCATGCGCGGCAAGCGCCTGCCCGCCAGCCATGCCAGCAAGCTCAAGGATGGCAGCGTGCGCATGCCGCTGTCGTCGCTCAATGTTGATATCTTCGGGGCGGATATCGAAAACTCGCCGCTGGTGTTCGAGTCGGGCGATATTGATGGCCGCCTCATGCCCACCGACCGCGGGCCGGTGCCGCTGCCCTGGCTTGAGGTGCCCCAGGGCCTTGTGCCGATGGTGTTGCACACTGACGATGGCAGCCCGTTTGCCGGTGATCCGCGTCACGCGCTTGAGACGGTTCTTGCCCGCTTCGCCGCGCGCGGCTGGACCGTCGATGCCGCGACCGAGCTTGAATTCACCCTTGTTGACGACAGCGGGCGCAGCCTCAAGACTGTGCGCGATCCGCGCAGCGGGCGGCGGATGTCAGCCCCCGGCATCCTGTCGCTTGGCCAGATGGATGCCTTTGACGAATTTCTGAGCGCGCTCTATTCGGCCGGTGCCGAGATGGATATCCCGGTTGAAACCGCAGTCAGCGAGGCCGGAATTGGCCAGTTCGAGCTGACCCTGCACCACCAGACCGCGCTGCGGGCCGCCGATGATACATGGCTTTTCAAGACCATGATCAAGGGTCTGGCGCGCAGGCATGGCTTTGTCGCCACCTTCATGGCGAAACCGTTCGAGCATGACACCGGCAACGGCATGCACATGCATTTCTCGGTGCTGGACGCGGACGGCCACAACGTATTCAACGACGGCACCGATGCGGGCACCGATGTGATGCGTGCGGCGGTGGCAGGCTGTATTGCCGCGATGCCGCCCTCGACGCTGATATTTGCGCCCAATTCCAATAGCTATACCCGGCTCGTGCCCGGCGCCCATGCGCCGACCGGCGCGGGATGGGGCTATGAGAACCGCACTGTCGCGATCCGCATTCCCGGCGGTCCGCCGGTTGCCCGGCGCATCGAGCACCGCGTTGCGGGCGGCGATATCAACCCTTACCTGAGCTTTGCTGTCATCCTTGGCGCCGCGATCACCGGCATCGAAGAGGGCATGACCCCGCCCCCGCCGATCAGCGGCAACGCCTATGAGGTCGACCTGCCCCAGCTTGCCCCCGACTGGCAAAGCGCGATCGACCTGTTCGAGACCGACCCGATGATTGCAAAGATCTTCCACGCAGAACTTATCCGCAATCTGGTGATGACCAAACGCCAGGAGTTTGCGCGAATGGCCGAGATCCCCGAAGAACACCATTGGAAGACCTATCTTGAAACCGTCTAACCGGATCAAACCCTGGTCGGATACGCGACCCTTGCAGCCGTGCATCGGGCAGGTTAGGCTTAATTTGATCAAATTATGAGAGCCCTATGAAGATCGGAATTCTGAAAACCGGCCACGCCCCGGATATCGTGCTTGACGAGCTTGGCGATTACGAGGTGATGTTCGCCAAGCTGCTGGACGGGCATGGCTTTGAGTTTGACGCCTACAACGTGGTTGATGGCGACTTTCCCAGCGGACCCGAGGCCGCCGATGGCTGGCTCATCACCGGCTCGAAACATGGCGCCTATGAAGACCTGCCCTGGATCGCGCCGCTGGAGCAACTGATCCGAGATATCTACGCCGATGGCCGCCCGCTTGTCGGGGTGTGCTTTGGGCATCAGATCATCGCACAGGCGCTTGGCGGCACGGTTGAAAAATTCGACGGCGGCTGGTCGGTGGGTGTCACCGAGTATGAAATCGAGGGCACACGCCTGCCGCTGAATGCCTGGCATCAGGATCAGGTGACCAGATTGCCCGAGGGCGCGCAGGCGGTCGGATCAAGCGCGTTTTGCGAAAACGCGGCGCTGATCTATGGCAACCGCATTTACACGATCCAGCCGCATCCTGAATTCACCGCCACCATGGTGGATCGCCTTATTCATCACCGCGGCCCCGGTGTTGTGCCCGAGGCCCTGCTGGCAGAGGCGGCCGACCGGCTGGATCAGCCGACCGCAAATGCCGAAATCGCCAACCGCATGGCGACATTCTTGAAACGAGGTGCCTGAGATGGCCGATCTTACCAAACTGACCGAAGCCCTGCCCGCAGCGGCCCAAACCTATCTTGAGGGCCGCCGCCTGGACGAGGTCGAATGTATCATTTCCGACCTGCCCGGCATTGCCCGTGGCAAGGCAGTGCCGGCCTCGAAATTCGCGCGGCAGGATTACTTTCATCTGCCCGACTCGATCTTTTTTCAGACCATCACCGGCGACTGGGGCGAGGCCGCAGGCGAGGACGGGTTTATCGAACGCGACATGATCCTCAAGCCGGATATGAGCACCGCCACCGCCGCGCCATGGACCGCCGACTGGACCTTGCAGGTAATCCACGACGCCTTTGACCGCGACAACACGCCGATCCCGTTCAGCCCGCGCAACGTGCTGCGCCGGGTCGTGCAGATGTATGAAGACCGCGGTATGAAACCCGTGGTCGCGCCCGAAATGGAATTCTTCCTTGTGGCGCGCAACATCGACCCGGGCCAGGAAATCAAGCCGATGATGGGCCGCTCAGGGCGCCCCGCCGCCGCGCGGCAGGCCTATTCGATGACAGCCGTCGATGAATTCGGCCCGGTGATCGACGACATCTATGATTTTGCCGAAGCGCAGGGCTTTGAGATTGACGGCATCACCCAGGAAGGCGGCGCCGGACAGCTTGAAATCAATCTGCGGCACGGCGATCCGGTCAAGCTTGCCGATGAGGTATTCTATTTCAAGCGCCTGATCCGCGAGGCCGCGCTGCGCCACGACTGCTTTGCCACCTTCATGGCCAAACCGATCGAAGATGAGCCGGGCAGTGCCATGCATATCCACCATTCGATTCTGGATATCGAGACCGGGCGCAACATCTTTGTCGGCCCGCAGGGCGGCGAGACCGATGCGTTCTTTCACTTTATCGGCGGGCTGCAAAAACATCTGCCCTCGGCCATCGCGGTGATGGCGCCTTATGTGAACTCCTATCGCCGCTATGTGAAGGATCACGCCGCGCCGATCAACCTTGCCTGGGGGCGCGACAACCGCACCACCGGTATTCGCGTGCCCCTGTCGGGGCCCGAAGCGCGCCGGGTCGAAAACCGCATGGCGGGCATGGATTGCAACCCCTACCTTGGCATTGCGGCAAGCCTTGCCTGCGGCCTGTTGGGCATCATCAACGAAGAGCGCCCGGACAAGCAATTCAAGGGTGACGCCTATGCCGGCGACTCGGACATTCCCAATGTGATGGGAACCGCGCTTGACATGTTTGAAGAGGCGGATGAGCTGCATGCCATTCTCGGGCCGGAATTTGCCCGGGTTTACGGAATCGTAAAACGCACCGAGTACGAGGAATTCCTTCAGGTCATCAGCCCATGGGAACGCGAGCATTTGTTGCTGAACGTATGACGCCGCTCGCATGAGTATTTAAGCCAAGAAGAAGCCCATGAACCTGCTTTATGCCAATGACCGTCGCGGCAACTATCCGCAAAGCTGGTACGCGGCGACCACGACACCCCTGCCCGCGTTTGCCCCGCTGAAAGGGCGGGCGCGCGCCGATGTCTGTGTGATTGGCGGCGGCTATACCGGGCTTTCGGCGGCGCTTCATCTGGCCGAGGCGGGCATGGATGTGGTCCTTTTGGAGGCGCAGCGCGTCGGCTTTGGCGCCTCGGGGCGCAATGGGGGGCAGTTGGGCAGCGGGCAGCGGATGGAGCAGACCGCGCTTGAACGGCTGGTCGGGCGCGATGATGCCGCCAAGCTATGGGAGCTGGCCGAAGAGGCCAAGGATCTGGTCAAGTCCCTGGTGGCAAAGCACAAGATCGACTGTCATCTCAAGGCGGGCGTGGCACATGCGTGTTTTTCGCCCCGCGAGGTGAAGGACGAGCATGGGTACGCCGAACACCTGTCCAAGACCTATGGCTATGATCAGATCGAGACGCTGGACCATGACGCGATGCAGGCGATCTGTCCGTCCCCGGCCTATAAGGGCGGTATTCTGGATATGGGGGCGGCGCATCTGCACCCGCTGGCCTATGCCATCGGGCTTGCCCGCGCAGCAGCGGCGGCGGGCGTGCGCATTCACGAGGGATCGGCCGTGCACCACATCAGCCGCGGCGCGCGCGCCAAGGTCGCGACGGATGCCGGGCAGATCGAGGCCGATCACGTGATCCTTGCCTGTAACGGTTATCTTGGCGGGCTTGATCGCAAGGTGGCCGCGCGGGTCATGCCGATCAACAATTTCATCGCCGCCACCAAGCCGCTTGGCGACGCCGCCGCGCGCGTTCTGACCCGCGACATCGCGGTGGCCGACACCAAATTCGTGGTGAATTATTTCCGCCTGAGCCACGACAAGCGCCTGCTGTTTGGCGGCGGCGAAAGCTATGGTTACAGGTTCCCACGCGATATCGCGGCGACGGTGCGCAAGCCGATGCTTGAGATTTTCCCCCACCTGCGCGATGTCGGGATTGACTATGCCTGGGGCGGCACGCTGGCGATTACCATGAAACGGATGCCCTATCTGGCACGGCTGGCGCCCAACATGCTCTCGGCTTCAGGCTATTCCGGGCATGGCGTCGGCAGTGCGACCCATGCGGGTAAGTTGATGGCGGATGCGATTTTGGGCGAGACGGCAGGGTTTGAAACCATGGCCCGCGTCCCTACCCCGAGTTTTCCGGGGGGCGCGGCCCTGCGTTCGCCGCTTCTTGTGATGGCGATGACCTGGTATTCCCTGCGCGACCGCCTCGGCGTTTAAGCCAGCCTTACCTTTTGCATGAAATGCGATGGTTTGCCACGCGCCATGCCGACGGTGGTATTTTTCGCTTTTCATTCAGTTTTTACATTATAGATTTACGTAATCCGAAATCCAGTTTCAGGAAAGCCGAAAACATGCCCCTTCCCCCTAACGTTTATGACGCAGAACCCATTCCCGAGGCCGCCCGCGCCGAAGTCGACAGGATGCTGCAATCGGGTGATCTGTTTCGCTATACAGCGCCGGAAAATGCGCCCGTCACCTTGCTGGAAGGTGAATTCGCGGCGCTGCTTGGCGCGAAATACGCCCTCGCGGTTTCCTCCTGCTCGGCGGCGCTTTTCCTGTCGCTCAAGGCGCTTGGCCTGCCGCGCGATGCGCGGGTTCTGATCCCGGCCTTTACCTTTGCTGCGGTTCCCTCTTCGGTCATTCACGCCGATTGCGTACCGGTCCTCTGCGAGGTTGCGGATAATTACCGGGTTGATGTCAAGGACTTCGAGGCCCGCCTTCAAGAGAACATCAGCGCCGTGATCATCAGCCACATGCGCGGCCACACCTCGGATATGGATGCAATCCTGGCGCTTTGCGACGCATCTGGCATTCCCGTAATCGAGGATGCGGCGCATTCGCTTGGCACCACCTGGCACGGGCGCAATATCGGCACGCTGGGGCGTATCGGCTGTTTCAGCTTTCAATCCTACAAGATGATCAACGCCGGCGAAGGTGGCATCATGATCACCGATGATGCCGATATAATCGCGCGCGCAGTGATCATGTCGGGCGCTTATGAACACAATTGGGCCAAGCATATTGGCGCGCCCGACCCCGCGTTAGAGGCGGCATTCGCCCGCGCGCAGAACAGGTTTCCGCTTTATAATCTGCGGCTTAACAACCTTTCGGCCGCGATCATCCGCCCACAGCTTCCCGAGCTTGCACGCCGGGTAAGCCAGGGGCGGCGAAATCACGATCATGTCGCCGAGCGCCTGAACCTGTCGCCCTGGCTGACTGTGCCGCCAAAACTGGGCCCGGAAGAGCGGGCGCCGGATTCGATCCAGTTCAATCTGGTGGGGCTGAGCGATGAGGAAACCCACACCTATTCCCAAGCCGCCGCTGCGCGCGGCGTCAAGGTGCAGGTCTTCGGCCAAAATGTCGACAATGCCCGCGCGTTCTGGAATTGGCAGTTCATCCCCGGGGAAATGCCTGATCTGCCACAGACCCGAGCCATGCTGATGCGTGCCTGTGACACCCGCCTGCCCGCACGATTGACCCGGCCCGAGCTTGACATGATTGCCGATGCCCTTGTCGGCGCCGCAGAGGATGTGATGGGCGCCGCGCGCGCCTATGGCACCTGAACAGGTTTAAACCAAAAAGGCCGCCTGCATCCCCGCAGGCGGCCTTTTCCGTAAGTGGTAAATCGACCAGTTGGCTTATTCGGCCTGGCCCGCTTCGATCGAGATTTTCACGTCAATCTCATCGCTGACATAGGGCGCGAATTTATCGACCCCGAAATCAGAGCGCAGCAATGTCGTGGTGGCATCGAACCCCATCCAGGGTTTGCCATTCATCGGGTGCGCCTCAAGGCTTTGGTTCAGCTTGGCGTCAAGCGTGACAGATTTGGTCACACCGTTCATCGACAGATCGCCGGTGATATTGGCGGTATTGTCGCCGGTTACTTGGATTCCGGTTGAGGTAAAGGTGACCATGTCACCCTCTGAGGCACCAAAGAAATCCTCGCTCATGAAATGTTCAAAGCGCTTTTCCCATCCGGTCATCATCGACATCAGGGGCATCGACACGTTGACGGATGAGGCCGCAGGGTCTTCGGCGTCAAAGCTGATCACGCCTTCAAAGCCAGAAAACATGCCATAGGTGGTCGAAAAACCGAGGTGGTTATAGGAAAACACCACCTGGCTGTGACCCGGGTCAAGGGTATAGTCCTGCGGCGCGGCAAGCGCCCCGGTTGCGGTGAGGGCAAGAGTCGCTGCAATCAAAGTCTGTTTCACAATTAAGGGCCTCCAGGCAAGAAACGTAGAAGTTACGTTTATATAGCTTGCCTTAGTTACATGAAATCACAATTGCGTAGTTTCAAACAGAGGCTGTGAATTGGCGAACACTTGCTCACTCAGGTCGCAAGACTCAGCGCGCGGCGCAGAGCGCGTTCGGTTGCGCGATCCGTTATGGGCAGCGCCGCGATCTGGCGACCTGAAGAATCGCGCGCGGTCAGAATCCGGTCGCGCAGGGATAGCTCGGCCAAATCATCAAGAGCATGGACCTCGACCCGTTGCGTGCGCCCGTCAAGCCCGGTTTCAACCACCCGAAGCTGGCGGCGTTTGGTGTCAATCTGAACCTCTGGGGCAAGATCTTCGGTATCAAGGGTCGAAAAGCACATTGCACCGACACAGAACAACGACAGTGAGAACACCATCTTGATCAGCATCATCGCCGCGTCTGTACCGCCTGTCGACACCAGCCAGACGCCCGCCGATGACAGTATCAGGACGCTGCCGAGAAAAACCTTCGCGGCGCGGCGCGGATCGCTCTTTTCGGGTTTTTTCTCGGGCATTGACGTTGTGTCATGAAAGCTGTGCGGTGCATGCGTGAAGTCACGCGGCAGATCGGGCAAGGCAACCATTTCGTTTTCCTCTCAACTCGGACACCTGAAACATGGCGGCGAAAAGCGTTCTGAATGGGGCAGGTCCAAGGCAATCCATGGACCCGGTCAAACCGGCTTGCGCACAGGTCACTTCCATCGTATACGCGCCCAACCTTTCGCAATCGTTATGCACCGCGCAGTCTCTCGTGGATGGGCCGCGAAAGGGTCTTGCCCCTCCTATGAAATGCGCCTTGATAGAAATGGAGAAAACATGCCGCTATATGAGCATGTGATGATCGCGCGCCAGGACCTGTCCAACGCGCAAGCCGAAAGCCTTGTTGAACATTTCGGTACCGTGCTGACCGACAATGGCGGCACACTCGTGGAAAGCGAGTATTGGGGCGTCAAGACGATGGCCTATAAAATCAACAAGAACCGCAAGGGCCACTATGCCTTTCTGAAAACCGACGCGCCGTCGTCGGCGGTTCAGGAGATGGAACGCCTGATGCGCCTGCATGATGATGTAATGCGCGTTCTGACCATCAAGGTCGACGAGCATGCCGAGGGCCCCTCGGTCCAGATGCAGAAGCGTGAAGAACGTGGCGAACGCCGCGAGCGCCGTTAATCCATCACTTGAAGAAAGGACTATAAGCAATGGCTACTAAACCATTTTTCCGCCGTCGGAAAGTTTGCCCCTTCTCGGGTGATAATGCGCCGAAAATCGACTATAAAGACACCCGTCTGCTGCAACGCTATATCTCTGAGCGTGGCAAGATCGTGCCCTCACGCATCACCGCAGTTTCGGCCAAAAAGCAGCGTGAACTGGCCCGTGCCATCAAACGCGCCCGCTTTCTTGCCCTGCTGCCCTATGCTGTGAAATAAGGAGACATTGATATGCAAGTGATCCTTCTTGAACGCGTGGCCAAGCTTGGCCAGATGGGCGAAGTCGTTGACGTAAAGCCCGGCTTTGCGCGCAACTATCTTTTGCCGCAACGCAAGGCGCTCTCGGCTTCGGCCAAGAACATCGAAGATTTTGAGAACCGCAAATCGCAGCTTGAGGCACAAAACCTCGAGACCCGCAAAGAAGCCGAAGCCATGGCGGACAAGCTGAACGATCAGCAGTTCATCGTGATTCGTCAGGCCTCTGACAGCGGCGCGCTTTATGGCTCGGTCAGCACCCGTGACGCGGCCGATTGCGCCACCGAGAACGGCTTTACCGTTGAGCGCAAGCAAGTCGCGCTGACCAGCCCGATCAAATACCTGGGTTTGCATGACGTTATCGTCACGCTGCACCCCGAGGTCGAGGCGACCATCGTTCTCAACGTTGCACGCTCTACCGAAGAGGCCGAGCTTCAGGCGTCGGGCAAATCCATTCAGGATGCCGCAGCCGAAGCCGAACAAGCCGCCGATTTTGAAATCGCGGAACTGTTCGAGGATATTGGTGCTGCCGCATCGGACGACGATGACCTGGCAAACGCCGCCGAATCCGTCAGCGACGACGACGACGCTTGACCCCAAAGGCAGCAGGCGTTTTGCTCTGCACGCCGCGCGCCCTCACCGGCGCGCGGTTTTTCTACCGGAAAAGGGCCGCAATCGCCTTGAGGCGCCCGAGACAGATCCTGTGACCTGTTCAATTGTAAGTGTTGCGAAAACATCGGTATGCGTCAAAAATCGCACCGATTCCCGTCTCCATTGAAAAGCAGTCATATGCTGGTATCATAGGGTATCTTTGCGTACATCCGGTGGCTCCGGTTGCGTACGGAACAACAGACGGAGGATGGGGATCATCTCGTGATCCCAAGGCGACATGCACAAACGCATCGACCTCATAGATCTGGCGGGTATACCGGAGGTTCAACGTGACTACGTCGGACACCTCAACAAGCTGTGCGACACGCTTGGGGTTGAGCATGCAACCTATTTCGCGGCCAATCCGATCTCTGGGAAAATGCATGGGTTCACCACCTATCCCGACGATTGGAAATCGCATTACGTCGCGCATCGCCTTCAGGAATACGACCCGACCCTGAATTCGGCCTCCCGGTCTGTTGCCCCGGTTGACTGGCGGCGCCTGACCAGCGACCCGGAGTACGATCGCGTCTTCAAGGACGCGCATGATTTCAAGCTGCCCTCACAGGGCGTCACCGTACCAATTCGGGGCATGTTCGGCGAAATCGGGCTGCTGTGCGCCTGTAGCTCGGTGCCCCAGGCCGAATGGATCAAGCTCAAACGTGACATCCTGGGCAGCCTTCTCAACAATGCCGTGCACCTGCACGACACGGTGATGAACTCTGACCCGCTCTTGAAAACGCTGCGCCAGCCAAAACTCTCGTCTCGGGAAATCGAGATTTTGCAATGGGTCGCAGCAGGCAAGTCCCAGCAGGACATTGGCGATATTCTGATGATATCGTCGCGCACGGTAGAGGTTCACATGCGCTCGACGCGCGAAAAGCTCTGCACGATCAGCACGGCACAGGCCGTCGGACGCGCCGTGAGCCTTGGATTGATCCAACCCGGTTGATTTCAACGCCCCGTTGTGGCAGACATTGGCCGGTGGTGCCGCATCAGGCGTGAATGAACGATTTCGTGAACGCGGTCGCACTACGGGATTTCCCTAATATTCTTTGGATCAGTTTTCGCTATCGTATTCCCCACACCACTCACATTGGGGAATAAATACCATGATCCTTGTAATCGACGCTTTGAACCGAGACCGGTTCCAGTCTGTCATCGACGATATGTTTCAACTACGGGCCCGTGTCTTTAAAGATCGCATGGGCTGGGATGTGTCTGTCGAGGATGGTCGCGAATCCGATCTTTTCGACAATCTTGATCCGGTCTATCTCGTTGCCCTGAATGACGAATATGACGTGATCGGCTGCAACCGCATGCTGCAAACCACCGGTCCGCATATGCTCACGGACGTGTTTCAGGACATCCTGTGTGGCGAGCCGTCCCTGCGTAGCGCCACGATCTGGGAAAACACCCGCTTTTGCATCGACACCGAGCGCCTGAAACACCCTGATTCCACGCGCAGCGTGTCCTCTACCGCCTGCGAACTGATGGCGGGTATTGCCGAATATGCCTATGATTCTGGCATCACCGATGTGATCAGCGTCGTGGACCCGGCTATGGATCGCATTCTCAAACGCTGTGATAATGCGCCCTATGGCTATCTCGGGAAAACCGTTCAGATGGGCAAGACAAAGGCGCTTGCCGCGCTCAGCGACATCACCGAAGAGCGGATTGCGCGTATTCGCAATTTCGCCGGAATTACCGGAAATATCTTCGCTGATGAAGACGAAGTTGCAGAAGCACTCGCCGCGCGTACCGCTGAAGAAATGATGTCGCCGGACCTGCGTGATTATTGCGACGAGCAGATCGCGGCCGCCACGACCGAACATGAAAAACGTGCCGCGCTGGCGCTTCGGGCCGCCCTTGCACAGACAAGTCGTTCTCGCTCGGATATACGCGCTTAATTCCCCAATGAAGCGCGTAATCCACAGGTAGAGCATACTCACGGCTCCACTCTGATGCGAAAGAACGCAAAAGGGCCGCCCCATCTCTCCCCGGGGCGGCCCTTCTTTTTTCGTCCTACTGACGGAATTATTCGTCGTTCATCGCCTCGATGGCTTTTTCCAGATCGTCCTTGGAGATTTCCCTTTCGGAAACCTCGGCCAGCTCGACCACGAAATCAATCACCTTGTCCTCGAAGATCGGGGCGCGCATTTGCTGACGCATTTGCGGGTTTTTCTGAACGTATTCAAAGAATTCACGCTCGTGGCCCGGATATTGACGCGCCTGGTTCATCACCGCCTGGGTCATCTCGGCATCGGTCACTTCGACATTTGCCTTCTGACCAAGCTCGGCAAGGACAAGCCCAAGGCGCACGCGGCGCTCGGCAAGTTTGGAATGCTCGTCGCTGACCTCGATCTCGGGGTGATCATGGCCTTCAACCTCGGGGTTTTCCTCGTGCCAGAGCTGATGCGCGATCTGCTTGGCCTCGGTTTCAACCATCGTCGGCGGAAGCTCGAAGCTGATCTTTTCGTCAAGAACGTCAAGCAGATGCCGCTTGAGGATGGCGCGCGAGGCACCGGCATATTCGGCCTCAAGACGTTCACCGATCTGGGTCTTGAGCCCGGCAAGATCTTCTGCTCCGTACTTCTTGGCCAGCTCATCGTCAATCTCGGCGGCAACCGGCTTGCGCACGGCCTTGATGGTGCAGTCAAACACCGCCTCTTTGCCGGCCAGATGCTCGGCCTGATATTCCTCGGGGAAGGTGACCGTGACGGCCTTTTCTTCATCGGCCTTCACACCAACAAGCTGTTCCTCGAAACCGGGGATAAAGCTGTTCGAGCCGATCACCAGCGGGTAATCTTCGGCGCTTCCGCCTTCGAAGGCTTCGCCGTCAACCTTGCCGACAAAGTCGATCACAACCTGGTCACCGTCTTTCGATTTCACGCCGGCCTTGCGGTCTTTGAAGTCCTGCGCGCTTTCGGCCAGATTGGCCAGCGCCTCATCAACCGCCGCATCGTCGGCTTTCACCACCAGACGCTCAAGCTTGATGGTTTTCAGGTCCATTTCCGGGATCGGCGGCAGGGCTTCATAGCTCATCTCGACTTCGACGTCGTCGCCTTCTTTCCACTCCTGATTGGTCATTTTGACATCAGGTTCAAACGCCGGGCGCTCCTGTTTTTCTTCGAAATGCTTTTTCATGGCGTCATCGACGGTTTCCTGCATGGCTTCACCAAGCACACGATCGCCAAATTGCTTTTTCAAAAGTGCCAGCGGCACCTTGCCTTTGCGAAACCCTTTCATCTCGACATCGGGTTGGGCTTCTTTCAGCTTTTCCATTACCTTGTCGTCAAGATCTTTCGCCGACAGGGTCATCTTGTAGCTGCGCTTTAGGCCTTCGTTCAGGGTCTCGGTGACCTGCATTGTTCGTCCTCATCCATTGCAATCGGGCCGCGGAGGCGTCCGCAGCGGTCAAAATCAGGGCTCGTTCTAGGTGTGCGGCGCGGGGCTTGCAAGCAGAGTCTTGCCCGCGCGCCCCCGGAACCCGGTTTTGCGATGCGGATCGCGGAAACAAGGCCGCACATCGCCCAAAGCGGCGCGCGATAGAATGTCAGGCGTTTCAAAAGGCGGCTTCAACTGTTCCCGATATTGCGCAGGATACCATCCGCATTGATGATCGACTGTGCGATCTCCAGGGTGGTGGTGCGCTTGGACATCGCCTGTTTACGAATGACGCCGTAGGCCTCCTGATCGTCGATGCCGTGATGACGCATCAGGATGAATTTCGCGTCGTTTATCTTTTGCAGATTGACCACACGGTCACGCATTTTGGCCAGATCCTTGCGAAACCGCAGCTGTTCGGCCCAGTAGCGTCGCGCCATCAGCATGCTGCCAAGGACGCCCGTCGCACGCACGGGCTTGGTCAGCATCGCATGCGCCCCGATCTCGAAGATCGACTCCAGCGTCGATGGGTTTTCATAGCCGATCAGGGCAATCACGGTGGGCGGCTCGCCCCCGGCGCTATTCAGAAAGCTCTTGATCCGGTCTACCGGCTGGTCTGTGACATCAATAAAGACCAGGTCGAATTTCTTTTGGAGCGATACCGGGATCGGCCAGGCATTCTCACAATTGCATCCGATGCGGTTGACCTGTTGTAACAGATCGTCCCCGCTGCGGTCACGTTGGTGGACAACAAGTGTGTTCAGATCCCTCAGATCCTGAATGAAATCACTCATATGTCATGCCGGAAATTGCTTAACCTTCTGTGTCCTGAAGTTCCAATCGTGAATCTTCGGGTAGACCAAATAAGGATCGGGCTTGATCGCGCGCCGTAGTTTGTTTTCTATGATGAACTCTCCCTGTTCGTCCACCCGTGCTATGCGCGATTGCAGGTAGGTATGGTTGTTGTCCGGGTCGATCTTGATCTGGCCCTGGGGTGCGTCGAATGTGGCCCCCAACAGCGCCTCGTGCAGACGATCCGCGTCCATCTCGCCGACCTCTTCAAGAGCGGTGGCAAACAGGTGCATCTGGTTATAGGCCGCCTCACAGCAGCTGGTGACATCACGAACCGAGCCAAACTTGGCGTTGTAGGCTTTCAGAAACTTGCGATTGGCAGGCGAGCTCAAGTTGCGAAAATAAGGCGCAGCGGTGATATGCCCAACGGCGGCCTCCGGTCCGATCGCCGCAATTTCGGCCTCGTTGGTGGTCAGGCTGCCAATCGGGCATATGCGCCCATCCCCCCCCGCGGCATGATAGGCGCGGTAGAAATCAATGCACATCTGGCCAACAACGGTAGAAAAGATCGCATCGGGCTTCATCTCGACAATCTCGCGGGCCACCTCGGCGAACCCCTCTTCGTCCACGTCGAAGCCATAATAACGCTCTCCAATAACCTCGCCACCGCCCTGACGCAGAACATTACGCATCACGCGATTGGATTCGCGTGGGTAAATGTAATCTGAGCCCACAAAGAAAATGCGCTTTCCGAAAGCACCCATCAGATAGTTGGCCAACGGCACGCTGTTCTGATTGGGGGTTGCGCCACCATAGATCACATTGGGCGAATATTCGAAGCCCTCATAAAGCGTGGGATAGAAGAAAAGCGCATTTCGCCGCTCGACCACCGGCAGCACCTCTTTGCGCGAAGACGACATGTAACAGCCAAAAAGCGCGGTGATCTTATCGTCGACGATCAGCCGCTCGGCCATTTCTCCATAACACGACACAACAGAGTCGGGATTGTAACTGATCGGCTCGATAGAGCGGCCACGCACACCTCCGGCCGCATTGATTTCATCAATGGCCAAGAGAGTACCGTTGAGCTGTGACTGCTCAATAATCGAAGTCACGCCCGACGTCGAAAAAAGGACTCCGATTTTCCAGCTCTCTTGAATGCTCACCAAAGCTTTCCCTTTTCAAACATGAGTAAAAACAATCCGGTCGCCAATACGATCCGCAGCCAGCCTTACGGGTCCGGTCGCGTCGGGGTATCCGTCTTTTTCACTTGGCTCCAGCAGGAAGGTGGCCAAGGGGAATTCAAGATGCCGTCGCATGGCCCGCCTCAACCCGCGTGCGCCAAAGCGTTTATCATATCCCGTTTCGGAAAGTAAATCTCGGACTGCATGATTGATGGTAACGACAACACCATGCCGTCGCAATCTTCGGTTGAGCCGTTCGAGTTCGACATCGACAAGACTGGGGATCGTGTCGCGGTCGATCCAGTTGAACGTATCCACATGGTCAATGCGGTTGACGAATTCGGGTGGAAACCGTTCCAGCAGGCATTTCATGACGATATCATGCGCCCGCGTGCGGCGGTCCCTGGCCTTGCCTGTCAACTTGGAGAACAGACCGCCGCGCTTATCGTCAAGCGCCATCAACTCGCGCGCGCCCAAGTTGGACGACATGAAAATGATGGCATTGCGGAACGAATAAGTCCGTTCGCCCGAGGCGACCGTGAGCAAACCGTTGTCAAACACGTTGAGCAGAGCCAGAACCACTTCGTTACTGGCTTTTTCCAGTTCGTCGAACAAAACGATGCCCGGCAGGTTGCGCGTCCCTTCGATCTTTTCCTGATCGAGGATCGTGGTCCCCTCCTTTGATCCGACATAGCCTGGCGGCGCGCCGGTAAATGAGGCGGCGTAATGTTCCTGCGCCAGAGTATTCATATCAATTCGGCACATGGCATCGGCATCGCCATAAAGCGCGCGTGCGACCGTGCGCACGGTTTCCGTCTTGCCAACCCCCGTGGGGCCGCAAAAAAGCAGCGATGCAAGTGGCTTGCGCGGATCGCCGATATCGGCGCGCACAACCTTGAGAATATCGAGAACCTCGTCGATGGCGCTGTCTTGACCGATGATCGAGCTGCGCAATTCCCGCTCGACAACCGCCATGTCGAATGAAAACCGTGACTTCAGAAAACTGGCCGTCGTCGCCCCGTTCGTATGTCTGATGTCACGCGTGTTCTCATCGGCAAGGGCGCTTTTGAGTTGCTGATCTCGTTGCACGGCTTGCAAACGGTCTGTCATGAATGGCATCTGCGCGATCCTTTTGTCCTGTAGTCTTGCCTATACGGCGCGGCACTCGTTGGCACCGCGCCGTCCAGCGAAAGCCGTCAGCCGGCCTCTTTTTCCTTGGCCCCTGTCGGCAGGCTGCCGACGGGACATTGCGCAACGCCGACCGTATCGCGGGTAAACGCCTGTACATCCTCTCGGGTTTTCTCGGCATCGTTCACCCAGTTGCGATAAAACTCGAACGGGCAGTCCGCCACACCCTTGTCTCCGTCGCCCGAGTTGTGCATTCCGGTATATCCGCGATGCAACAGCTTGAAGAGATGGTTCTGCGACTGATCATTCTGACGCGCGTCGCGAATTTGAGAGACCGAAAGCTGAGCATACTGAACGCCCATTTCCTCGGTTCCACATTCGCCCAGGGTGCGCCCGTCAAAGCCGATCAGCGAGGAATGGCCAAAATAGCTATAGACCCCGTCGAAGCCGGACGCGTTGGCAACCGCAACATAGCAGTTGTTCGCCCAGGCCATGCACTTGGCCATTGTGATCTGCTGTTCCTTGGCTGGATACATGTAGCCCTGGCACCGCACGATCAGCTCGGCACCGCGCATCGCGCAATCCCGCCAGATTTCGGGGTAATTACCATCATCACAGATGATAAGGCTGATTTTCATCCCCTTGGGGCCGACGGCCACATGGGTGCTGTCGCCGGGATACCACCCCTCGATCGGACACCAGGGCAGGATCTTGCGATAGGTCTGTACGATCTCGCCCTTGTTGTTCATCAGGATAAGGGTGTTGTAGGGCGCCTTTTTGGGATGCTCTTCGTGACGTTCGCCAGTCAGCGAAAAGACCCCCCAGACATTGGCCTTGCGGCAGGCGCGGGCAAAGACCTCGGTCTCGTCGCCCGGGATGCTGACGGCCGTCTCCATCATCTCGTCGGGGTCATACATGATGCCCTGAAGGCTATATTCGGGGAACACAACCAGGTCCATGCCCGGCAGACCCTGCTTCATGCCGATGATCATGTCGGCAATATTCTCTGCGTTCTCCATCACCTCTGCCTTGGTGTGCAAACGCGGCATCTTGTAGTTTACGACCGCAACGCCGACTGTATCGTCGCTGCTCGAAATATCTCCATGTCTCATGTCTTGTCCTTTCCTGTTGACGGGGTTGATTGCGGTAAGTGGGCCTGCGTTCTCAGAACGTCAGGTGTTCCTCCACGACGGAGTCTGTCAGCTCGGCCGAGGTGCCGTTGAGAACAACACGTCCCTTGTCGAGCACAAGAAAGCGGTCGGATGCGGCACGCGCGAAGGGCACGTTCTGTTCGACCAGAATGACGCCAAGGCCACGTTCTCGATTGAGCTGTATGATTGCATCCTCGATCTGCTTGACGATGTTTGGCTGGATACCCTCGGTGGGTTCGTCCAGGATCAGGATCTTGGGGTCCATGGCCAGAGCGCGCGCGATGGCCAGTTGTTGTTGTTGCCCGCCCGACAGATCGCCACCCCGGCGCGAGATGAACTCGCGCAGGATCGGAAACATGTCGAACAGATAGTCGGGAATGTCGCGCTTGCCGTCCGGCCGGGCGAATGTCCCCATCAGAATATTCTCGCGCACGGTAAAGCGGGGAATGATCTCGCGCCCCTGCGGGATATAGGCGATGCCTCTAAACGAGCGCTGCGGGGTGCTGCATTTCAACAGGTCGGTTTCGCCGAATTTCAGATCCCCCTCGCACCGGTCGGTCAGGCCCATGATACTCTTGAGCAGGGTCGTTTTACCCACGCCGTTGCGCCCAAGCACCGACAGGAATTCACCCGGTTTAAGGTCAAACGACACCCCCTGAAGAACCGGGCTTTTGCCGTAGAATGAGTAAAGATTGTTCGCGGTCAGATTTTCCATCAATCAGTGTCCCAGATATGCGGTCTTGACCGCCTCGTTCGCCTCGATTTCTTGAATCGTGCCTTCTGCCAGTTTGGACCCCTGGTTCATGACGATGATCCGATCCGCCACCGTGCGGACGAAGGACATGTCGTGCTCAACCACGATCAGGGTATGATTTGCGCTAAGAGACCGGAAAATCCGGGCCGTGCGTTCCGTCTCCTGGATGGTCATGCCGGCCGTCGGCTCATCCATCAGGATAAGGCGGCTGTCCTGCGCAATCAGCATGGCGATTTCCAACCACTGCGTTTCGCCATGCGACAGATTGCCGGCCGGTTCGCCCATCTTGTCTTGCAGCCCGACGAGGTCGAGTATGTCCTGCATTTTCGAGCTGCGCCGGATCGCCGGATGGGTCAAAGCGTGCCAGATTCCAGGTTTCATCGAGCGCGCGACCGACAGGTTTTCGGCCACGGTCAGCTCTTTGTAAACGGACGGCACCTGAAACTTGCGACCGATGCCGAGGCGCGCCCGCTGGAATTCCAACATCCGGGAAATCTCGGTATCCTGAAACCGGATCGAGCCGCCGGTCGGCTGCGTCTTGCCGCAGATCAGGTCCAGCGTCGTCGACTTTCCGGCGCCGTTGGGCCCCAGCAGGCAAAGTATTTCGCCCTGCGCGACATCGAAGTCCATGCCGTCCACCGCACGCAGGCCACCGAACGTCACTTGCAAATCTCTGACTTGAAGCTGTGACATGCTCAACTCTCCTGCTTTGGATTGAGGGGGGTGTCGAAAGGCAGGGCCTCTTTGGTCGAGGCGGGTTTGCGTCGCAGGACGCGCCCCGCATCGACGAGCAGGCCGTAAATGCCGCGCGGCATGAACATGACCACCACCAGGAACATCACGCCGAGGATCATGTGCCAGCCTTCGACGAAAACGTCCGACAGGCGCCCCTCGGCCAGGTTCACCAGGATCGCCCCGACAGCGGCAGCGAGAACGGATTCCCGCCCGCCGACGGCGCACCAGATGACGATGGCCAGGCTGAACGATACGCTCATGTAGGTGGGCGATGCGAATTCCAGCACCAGCGCATAGAGCATCCCCGCCCATCCGGCGAGCCCTGCCGATATGCAGAAAATGACCGTTTGATAGTTGGCGACGTTATAGCCGAAATACCGCGTGCGCTCGGCATCCTCACGGATGGCGCGCAGGACCAGCCCGAATTTGCTATGCGTGAGGTAGAGGCCGAATATCAGGGCCGCCACAAGGCACCCACCGACCATGTAGTAGAAAGACACGCTGTAGATATCAATCTTCCAGCCGAAGAGAACCAGTTGCGCCAGCCCGGTCAGCCCGTTCTGACCGCCGGTCAATCCCTGTTGCTCGATCACCAGCAACTGGAACGCCACGAGAAAGGCCAGAGTGATGATCGCCACGAAGACCCCGGCGATGCGTGCGCGGAACATGAAGATCGCGATCAGCCCGCCCACCGCCGCCGGAATCAGAAGCCCGGCCAGCAAGGTAAAGGTCAGCGATTGAAACGGGCCCCAGATCAAAGGCAGCGTTTCGACGTTGTTCCAGCCCATGAAATCCGGCAGGCCGTCGCCGCTGGCCTTGAGTTTGAGGTGCATCGCCATGGCATAAGAGCCCATGCCGAAGGTCGCCGCCTGCCCCAGGTTCAACAGGCCCGCCGTGCCCCAGGACAGCGCCAGCGCCATCGACACGATGGCAAGGCTGAGGTAGCGCGAAAAGGTGTTCAACTCGAAGCCGTCATAGCTGAACAAGGCCGGCACACCGAACAGGATCACCCCGGCAAAGAGAGTCAGCCCGATAATGTCATATGATAGTCTGGTGTTCATCCGCTCGCTCCTCAGTGGCGTATATCGGAAGGGAAAAGACCGCGCGGACGGAACCGGATCAGCAGGATAATCCCGGCCAAAACAGCGATCCGCCCAAGCGTGTCATTGATCACGATCGAGAACAGTGCGGTGACCTCACCGATCAGCAGCGCGGCTGCGGCTGTGCCCATCAGGCTGCCCAGACCACCAACGATCACCACCAGAAAAGCATCCACCACCAGCCCCGTGCCCATCGTGGGAATCGTGCTGAAAAGTGGCGTGATAAGTGCACCCGCGATGCCCGCCAGCCCCGCGCCATAGGCGAAGGTGACGGAATAGACATTCTTGGCCTCAATCCCGTAGCATTCTGAAATGCCGCGATTTTGAATAACCGCGCGTAGCTTCATCCCGAATTCGGTCCGGGTCATCAGCAGCCATGTGGCCCCAAGGACCATGATCGAGAAGGCGATCACGAAAAGACGGTAGTTGGACATCACCAGAGCGCCAATCTCGATATTGCCCGACAGCCAATGCGGCCCACTCACGAACCGCGAGTCCGCCCCCACACCAAGCCGGACGGCCTGTTGCAGGATGATCCCGATGCCCCAGGTCGCCAGAATTGTGTCGAGCGGCCGGGTATAGAGGCGTTGCACGATGACTTTCTCTATGATCCAGCCGACCGCGGCGACGGCGACAAAGACCAGCGGCAGCGCGGTGACAACGCCAAGCCCGGCATAGGTTTGAAGCGCCCAGGTTGCATAGGCCCCGAGCATCACGAACTCGCCATGCGCCAGGTTGATGACGCCCATCGTGCCGTAAATAATGGCCAGACCTAGCGCGATGATCAGCAGGATCGACGCGATGCTCAGCCCGGCAAAGGCCTGATTAAAGACTACGTCCATCGGACAGCCCCTCCGTTGGTCCGGCTCGATCTGCGAGCCGGACGCTGTTGGTTTTTCAGATTTCAGATGCAGAGTGGTCGGCGGTCAGGATTTGACCAGCCCATCACCGGTACAGTCCTGCCCCGGATAGGCCGCATAAGGCTTTGGTGTGATCCGCCCTTCGGATTGCAGAATGACCTTGGCCTGCCCATCAGATTGCCACTGGCCGACCTTGGGCCACAGATGGGTGTGCAGGTTCGGATCAATAAGAATTTCGCCCTGCGGGGCCATCATCGACATGCCCACCGCCGCATCGCGGATCGCGGTCGGACTAAGGTTGGCCGGGTCGAGCTTTTCAAGCGCGGCCTTGAACTGATAGACTTGGAAATAGGCCGCCTCGCTGACGAAGTGGGTCACGCTGTCGGCCCCATACCGCGATTTATAGTTCTCGACGAACCGCTGGTTTTCGGGCGTGTCGTTGCTCATGAAATACGGCGCCGAAGAAAAGTGGCCTGCGGCGGCATCGCCGCCGATCGCCTTCACCTCGACCTCGGAGCGGGTCAGGCTACAGACCGGCATCTTTTCAGGATCGAGTTCCGCCGCGCGATATTGACGCGCAAAGGCCACGTCAGAGTCGCCCACGAGCGTGGAGAAAATCACATCCGGCTCTTGCGCACGGATACGGTTGATCACCGAACTGAAATCCGAATGACCCAGCGGCACATATTCCTCATGTAAGACTTCGCCGCCCAGCTCGTTCAGAAGGATGCGGCAATAGTTGTTTTCTTCTTTTGGATATACGTAGTTGTTGCCGATCATATAAATCCGCTTGCCGAAATTCTCGACCAGCCACGGCAGCAGAATATCTTGCTGTTGGTTGGGCACCGCACCGCCATACATCACGTTGCGCGAGCATTCGCGCCCTTCATAGAGCGTTGGATACCAGTAAAGGTTTTCGCGTTGCTCGGTAACCGGCAGTACCGCCTGACGGCTGGCCGAGGTATAGGATCCAAACACGCTGACGCATTTGTCGCGTATCATCAGACGCCGCGCGCGGTCGGAATATGTCGCCGGGTCCGAAGCTGGATCTTCAACGATCGCGCGCAACTGTTTGCCATGGACACCGCCGGCCGCGTTGATCTCGTCAATCGCCATCAGGGCTGCATCGTGCAGAGTATGCTCTACCACGGCCACGGCCCCGGTAAGTGAGAACAGCAGCCCCACCGGAATGTCATCACCCGCCGCATATGCGCGACCGGCACCACTTAACAGGGCCGGCACGGACAACCCACCGGCCAGCCCCATTGTGCCGAAGGCGCCGGCATGCCCCAGAAATTCTCGTCTCTTCATTTTCATTCTCCCTGTTTTTTGATGAGCACGTCATTTTTGAACGCAAAAAAAATAGCTCCCAATCACAGTCGGAACTGCGATTGAGAGCTATTTTGCTCTTATAAATTTCGAACTCGCATTTGAGCTCCATATAACCTTTCACGGAGAATAAAATTATTGCAAGATAATTTTTTCAATTCAGAACAGTGAGTTATAAAATTTCTCATACCAGCCCAACCAAAAACACCCAAAGTCTTACCCCGAAAACCTTATGCCTGAGCACCCCAGGATTGACGCGATGTGCCGAGGCCTCTGCGCATGTGCTGTCGACCCGCCTCTTTTGCTACAGGCCTCTGGGAAACAGGCATGACCCTGGAGGATAATGACCGCAGGTTGGCGCGGAATTCTTTGCTATTGTCAAAGCGACCGCGCTGCGGCCATTCTAAAATCAGGCAACGGGCTTTGCCTGGTAAATGAATTTGCTGAAAGACCGTCATTTTGTCTCAAAATGCGCATTGGAGTGATCTCTGGAAGCAGGCTATTGCCCCTGACGAGCCGCATAAATTGCAACGCAGGCTTGCCTGGGACAACCTGACAGAGGACGAATTTGAAACGTGGCTGCAAGGGATTTCCACCTCGCGCGACGATGAGACCATTGGCTGGCAGCAGGCCTTGCAGGAGTGTTCCGAAGCGCTCAGATCGTCGTGGGACATGCCATTGCTTCCGGTCGAACATGGTATGGATCGCCCCTTCGTGGATCTTTGGTGGCCAATCCGCTGTCGCGCTGTAGCGCATCTTGAGGATGCGTTTCGATCAGGCACCGGACGCCTTGAAATCGCCCCCCTGGCCTTTGGCCAGCTTGCCGACGCCCTGCTTGACCGCCTCTGTTCGATCACAGATCAGGTGTTGTGGGATAGTTTCAGCGCTGACCGCGGTGCCGGTGCGATGTTGATGGCACATCTCGGTGCCGCAGAGGATGCATCCGGTGCCCTCGCGCGTGACCACTATGAGGCTTTCATCCGGCGACATCGGCGCGATGGGCTGACGGAACTGTTGGCCGAATTTCCCGTGCTCGGCCGGTTTGTCGGCACGGCCTATGCCCTTTGGTTTCAGGGGTGCATCGAAATGCTTCAGAGGATCTGCGCCGACCGCGCCGTTCTGAGCGCGAAATTCGCGGTCCCGGCCGACCTGCCGCTCAGCGCTGTGAAACAAGGGCTGAGCGATCCGCACAATGGCGGGCGGGCGGTGGCCGTTCTGACCTTTGCCGCGCCGGATGCGGCGCCAGTCAATCTGGTTTACAAGCCCAAGGATATGGGGGTGGATGCCGCCTATCAGGCGGTGTTGTGCGATCTCAATGCCAATAGCGACCTCGCGCCGCTGCGCACGCTCGTCATTCATACCGGCGATGGCTATGGATACATGGAATATGTCCCGCATCGCTTCTGCGCCGATAAAGACGAGCTTGATCGCTTCTATACGAACGCAGGACGGCTGACCGCCCTGTTGCATCTTCTTGGATGCACGGATTGTCACTATGAAAACCTGATTGCCTGTGGCGATCAGTTGCTTTTGATTGATACCGAAACACTGCTGGAAGCGGATCTTCCCGATCATATCGGCGCGGCGTCCTCTCACCCCGAGGCCGCCATCCCATCGGACCTCTGGAAGCGGTTTGACGGCTCGGTACTGCGGTCCGGTTTGATGCCGCAATGGATGTTCGTCGGTGGCGCGCGCCAGCCAATGGACATCAGTGCCCTGGGCATCGCGCCTCCCGACAGGGCTGAAAAACTCGCTGACGGCTGGCTGGGGTTAAACACTGACGGGATGCTGCCCGGTCGCGTCCCGCGCCTTGCCGAGGTTCCCACCAGCCTCCCGGTGGGTGTCGGTCAATCCAACCCCTTCAGTCGGCATCTGGATGCTTTCACCGGCGGTTTTTCGACCCAATGCCATGCCCTGAGCGGTCTGCGAGAGCGTTGGTTGGCAACCGATGGGGTGCTATCCCTTTTCGCGGGCTTGCCCCGCCGGATCGTATTGCGCGCGACACGGGTTTATTTTGCCATCCAGCGCCAACAGCTGGAGCCTGCGGCCCTGCGGTCTCCCTGCGCACAGGCCATGAAACTCGAACAACTGGCGCGCAGTTTTCTGCTGGCGGAAACCAGGCCCCTGCACTGGCCTGTTTTTGCGGCAGAGGTGCAGCAAATGCAGCAGCTCGATATTCCTTTCTTCACCCATAAAATCGATGGGCATGCCCTGACTCTCGGCGCCACGGGGCAAAGTCTTCCCGGCTTTATTCAGACAAGCGGTTTGAGAGCCGCCTGTGACCGTCTGCTAAACCTGGATGCGGCTGAGATTGATTTTCAACTCCGCCTGATCCGTGGAACCGTAGAGGCGCATCAGGTGCGGTCACAAACAGAGACCGCAGCCGGTCCAGAACACGTCGATGACCCGCTTCTGGCGTCAAGGGCATCTTTCCAGGACGCCCGGGAACCTGTCAGACGGATTGCCGAGAGGCTTATGGAGTTGTCGATCCGCGACCCGCGCGGAGATGTGGAATGGCTTGGACTGGATCTGGGAATCGATGGCAAAAGCTTTTCCTATCGCCCCGTGGGCCCTTCGCTCTACAGCGGGTCAATCGGTGTCGCCTGCTTGCTGCATACGCTCCGGGCGCAGTCGGTCCCGGTGGCCAACGCAGACACCGTTTCGGCGGCCATCCTGAAACCGCTTCGCGATCTGGTCGATCAGTCAACAGCAGATGGCCGAAGGCGTTGGTGGCGGGATCAGCCGCTTGGGTTGGGCGGTTGTGGTGGTATCCTGCTGGCTCTGGTGCAGCTTGGAGAACAGCGGATTGCACAAAGGCTGCTCGCGGCAGCCCTGCCAAAATATATCGAGGCAGACCGGCAACTGGATGTGATCGGCGGATGCGCGGGCTTGATCGGACCGCTGTTGACACTTGGCACCGAGCAGGCCGTTCAGATGGCAATCCTGGCTGGTGATCAGCTGATCACGCGACAAAGCGGGCATGGCGCATGGAATTCACCGTCAAAGCACCCTCCGCTCCTGGGGTTTTCCCATGGCACCGCCGGATATAGCGCCGCTTTGGCACGGCTGCATTGCATGACGCAGGAACCACGATTTCGTATCGCTGCCGCCAAAGCCCTGGCTTATGAAAGGGCGCATTTCAGCACGGAGAATGGCAATTGGCCTGACTTCCGATCGGTTCGCAAAGACGGCGATGCGCCGCATTTCATGGTGGGGTGGTGCCATGGCGCCCCTGGCGTCGCTCTGGGGCGCGCCTGCTTGTGGGGCACTGCGCTTTGGGATGAACACTGTGCGGAGGAGATCGCGATTGCCTTGAAGACCACAGTGGAAAAGCGATCCCTGCGTGCAGATCACCTTTGTTGTGGCACCTTGGGTCTGATGGTTGTTTTAGACGCCCTCACAACAGGGCCCTGGCCGATCGAGCATGGCCTGCGGTCCCGTAGCATCGAGATCGCAGCCGAGCATCGCCAATCGGCCTTACGGCGTTCGATGTCTGATCCTGTCGCCTTGAGGTGTTTTGATACCAATGACGGAAGTTTGACCTTGCCGGGTTTCTTCACCGGGTTGAGCGGAATGAGCCTGGCCCTGCTTGAGGACCGGCAGTCCCGGGCTGCTGTTTCACAGCTCATCAGTGCAGGGCTTTGGCCTGATCTGTGACAGGTTTGTTCATAACTTGATCTGGCACCGAGGGCCAAGCGCGCCGCACCCGCGCGGTGCGGCAATCGTTGCACGCCACCTTTGATAGCGAACAGCCCCCGGTCATGCCCCGCAAGAACAGCACCCTGCGCGTGCAGGCGTTTCTGGCGTGTCAGCCGATTGTCACTCGCAGTCCTTGCACAAGCTGATCCCGGTCTTGACGGTGCCGGTACTCGCGCAGCAGCCTTCCAACTCCCATTCCGAAACCTCCATCTGTGCCTTTTTCACCAAATCATCAGCGGAAAAATCAAATCCCATCTGCTTGGCGGCAACGACCACAGAGTCAAGCGTGTCGGTCCCGACGAGGTTTTGCTTGAGGGCTGGATTTGCCTTTACGGCATCAATGAAAGAGCTGAGTTGATCTTGCGTTATTTGGGTCATTTTAAAGAGTCTCCATGAAATATAGGGCAATGATTACCACAATTCACGGTCAATGTCATCACTGGCGCCAACGCTGGTGGATCGCGCATTGCGCCGCAGTGCCCTCGCACCGGAACCAGCCTCACGTCGCCAAAACAATAGGTCAACTGAAAATGGTGCGGGTGAAGGGACTCGAACCCCCACGCCAAAGGCGCCAGAACCTAAATCTGGTGCGTCTACCAATTCCGCCACACCCGCACTGGCGCGGTATCTAGCAAAGCCTTTCACCAGATGCGAGGGGAAAATGAGCCAGATGCATCAACTTGGTAAGGCAAAAAAAAGGCAGGACATTAACCCATTCTTGCCATATTATGGTGTCAAAACTGAGGCAGTAACAAAGCGAGAAACGCCATGAAACCGAAAACGGTCGGGCGCTCGGACGGCACAATTGCCGTCATGGCCCCCATGACTCCAGCTGGCCTTGCGGCCGATAGCATCATTCTCACACTCGATGGTGAAAAGCGCGTCGGCGATATTCGCCCCGGCGACCGGGTGATCACCCGCGATTGCGGCATGGCCGTGGTCAAGCGGGTCGATACGCGAACCATCACCACCCGCGCCGTGCGGATCAAGGCCGGATCACTTGGCCATACCCGGCCCGAGCGTGACGTGACCCTGCCGGCCGATCAACAGATCCTGGTGCGCGATTGGCGGGCCAAGGCGCTGTTCGGGGCGACCCAGGCGATGGTGCCTGCCGCGCGGCTGGTGGATGGCGAATTCGTCACCCTGATCGAGGAATGCGAGATGACGCTTTACACTCTCGGGTTTGATCGCACGCATGTGCTTTACGTGGATGGCCTCGAACTGGCCAGCGAAACACTGCGCCCTCTGGCAAAAGCCGCCTAGATATTCAGTCCCGGCATCTGATGGGTTGGACCGAGGTTGAATCTGTCCGGCTCTGTAACGTAGCGGCAGCTTGAATCGGATGCCCCTGCCGGTGAATACGGTATGGATCTTGTTTGGAACAGCACTGATCAGGGCTTCGAGGAAAGCCGTGGTCGTTCCGCGGGTCGCACCATCACTAGCCGGGATCGAACACCTGGCCGCAGCGATCAATCCTCGAACAACTCGTTCTGCCCCTCGGCGGTTTCCTCGGCGCTGTCTTCATCGCCCTCGCCCATTTGCGGCATAAGCCCCGGCGGCGGGCGGTTCTCCAAAAGCCCGGCCGCGCGCAGTTCTTTAAGCCCTGGCAGATCGCGCGCCGATTCAAGGCCGAAGTGATCGAGGAATTCCTGTGTCACCACGAAGGTCACCGGCCGCCCCGGCGTCATCTTGCGCCGCCCGAACCGGATCCATTCCATTTCGAGCAATTGATCGACCGTGCCCCGGCTCACCGAGACGCCGCGAATTTCCTCGATCTCGGCGCGGGTGACGGGTTGGTGATAGGCGATGATCGCCAATGTCTCGATCGCCGCGCGCGACAATTTGCGGGTCTCGACGGTGTCCCGGCTCATCAAGAACCCAAGATCTGGCGCCGTGCGCATCGCCCAGGCATCGCCGATCTTGACCACCCGCACACCGCGCCCCTCATAGCGTTTGCGCAGATAGACAAGCGCCTCGGCCGGGTCAGAGCCATGTGGCATTCTCGCCGCAAGCTCTTTGGTGGTCACCGGCACGGCACTGGCGAAAAGGATCGCTTCGACCATGCGCTCCTGTTCGGCAATCGGCGGGGCCTCGAACAGGCTTTCCTCTTTTTTTACATCATCTTGCGGCATGATCTTAATCTCTCCGGCGCAGCTCGATCGGTGCGAATGCATCTGATTGTCGAAGCTCGGCACGCCCCTCTTTCACCAGTTCAAGCGAGGCCGCGAAGGTCGAAGCGGTGGCCGAACGACGCCGCGCGGGATCGGTGGTGAACCCGTCGGGCAGATAGGTTGAAATATCGGTCCAGGTGCCCGCATAGCCGATCAACCCACGCAGCCGATCAAGCGCCTGTTCCATGGTGAAAATCGCGTCGCGGTCCATCACGAAGGGGCGAAATTCGTCGCGGGTGCGGATGCGGGCATAGCCCTGCATCAGATCGAGAAGCGTCGCGGAATAGGTCACGCGGCGCAGGCGGGTCACGTCTTCGGGCAGGCCACGGGCAAAGAAATCCCGCCCAAGGCGATCACGCCCCATCAGGCGCGCGGCACAATCGCGCATCGCCTGCAATCGCTCTAGCTGAAACGCCAGATGCGCGGCAAGCTCTTCGCCTGATGGCCCCTCTTCGTTCGGGTCCGGCGGCAGCAACAGCCGTGATTTGAGAAAGGCGAGCCAGGCCGCCATCACCAAATAATCCGCCGCCAGTTCAAGTCGGAGCGCCTTGGCCTTTTCCACGAAGGTCAGATATTGCCGCGCCAGTTCAAGCACCGAAATCTTGCGCAGGTCCACCTTTTGGGTGCGGCTCAGCGTCAGCAACAGATCAAGCGGGCCTTCAAACCCGTCGACATCGACGATCAGCGCCTCGGCGGCCAGCCGTTCGGCCACCTCGCTCGGCTTGTCCGCGTCGCTAAAGTCGTTCTCAGTCATCCACATGCCCGTTTATCAGCGCGTCAAGCTTTGCCGATAGGGCCGGAATGTCAACAGAGTCGGGGGTTTTGCGCGCACCAAGGGCGCGTTCTGCGCGGCTTTGCGCGACCTCGGTCATACGCCCGGCGGCCTCGGCCACCTCGCGGCGCTCCTCCAGAGTGCCGTTGCAATGCAGGATCACGTCACAACCCGCCTCGATCGAGGCGCGCGACAGATCCGTCAGCGAGCCGCGCAAGGCCTTCATCGAAATGTCATCGGTCATGATCAGCCCGTCAAAGCCGATCTCTTCGCGGATCAGCCGCATCATCCGCGCCGAGGTGGTGGCGGGGTGCGGATCAATCGCGGAATAGACCAGATGCGCCGTCATCCCCAAAGGCAGGTCATTGAGCGCGGCAAACGGCGCGAAATCGGTTTGCGACAACAGGTCATGGGGCGCATCCACCATCGGCAAATCGAGATGGCTGTCGACCTGCGCGCGGCCATGGCCGGGGATATGCTTGAGCACCGGCAGAACACCGCCATCAAGCAGGCCATTGGCCACCGCGCGCCCGATGCGCGCGACGGTGTCGGCGTCAAATCCGTAACAGCGGTTTTGCAAAAACGGATGGGTGGCGGGGCCGGCCACATCGACCAGAGGCGCGCAATTGCTGTCGATGCCAAGGCTGTGCAATCCATCCGCAATCAGGCGATAGCGCAGATACATCACCGCTTCGGCGTGTTCACCTGCGGCCTTGACCTGATCAAGCGGCGCGGGCCAATCGCGCCAGGTCGGGGCGCGCAGGCGCTGTACGCGCCCGCCTTCCTGATCAATGGTGATCGGCGCCGCGCGCCCGACCGCGTCGCGCATCTCGGCGCAAAGCGCGCGCACCTGTTCAGGGCTGTCGATATTGCGCGCGAACAGGATAAAGCCAAACGGATCAGCCGCGGCAAAGAACGTCTTTTCCTCTGTGCTCAGGCGCAGGCCTTCGGCATCCAAAATGGTCGCGCCAAAGCGTGTCACCGGGTGACCACCGGGATGCATTCGGCGCGTTCCGCCACGAGCGCAGAACAGAACCGGCGCGCTTCGCCAAGATCGGCAAAGCCCATAGCCCGCAACCGATAAAAGGTGCGTCCGCCACTTTCAGCACGCTGAATAACACGTTGTTTTCCCTCAAGGAAATCACCAAACTTGACCAACAGACGATCCCATTCGCCGCGTGCCACCTCGGGGGAATCAAACGCGCCCAATTGTGCCAGGCGGGTGCCGACGGCGATCGTGTCGGGGTTCACTTCGGCGGCCGGGGCCGATTGCGCGGCAGCCACGGCAAGGGCCACCGCCTCGGGGACGCTGGTCAATTTCGCCGGGCGCAGACGTGGGCGCAGGGATGTGCCTATACCCCCTTTGACGGGGGCCGGTGCGGCAATTTCTTCGGGTTCCGGCGCGGTGGTGGGGGCCTCTTCCAGCCCGGAAATCGGCGGTACACCTTCGGAAATCTGTTCGACCAGAGTGCTGATCGCGGCATTCTGCATGGTTTCCGGTGGTGCGGTCGGATCGCTTTCCCCGGCCTCTGCCATGGGTGTCGCTTCGGCCTGCTCTATCTCTGCGGTCGCCGACGGCACATCCTCAAGCGTCAACTCAAGCGGCGGCGGGGCCAGCACAAGCCGGTCAGCCGGGGCCGCAGCGGTGCCTTCGGCGGCGACATTGTTCACCGACAAGCCCTGGTGCTGGGCCGCGCTTCCGCCAGGATCGGCAGGTTGCACCCGCATCGGCCCTTCGACGGCGCGCACCACCGGCACACCGGAGACGTCGCGCACAAGAAGTTTGTAGCCCCAGCCCGCAACGCCAACAATCAGCGCAAGCGACAAGGCCGCGCCCGTAAAATTCGTCAGTTTGACAAGGACATTCGCCCGATCCGGCGCAGCATTATACTGCGCATCCTGCATCTGTGCCATGGTCCGCCTCTTTTTCACCGGCGATACATAGCCGCCGGGGAGTTGATGATCTGCCTCATCCCCGGCGTCTGCCTGTGCGATTTTTTACCGCATCTCTTCAGCCGGAGTAACACCAAGAATACCAAGACCTGCGGAAATAACAACGGTTACGGCACGCACAAGTGCGATTTTCGCCTGTGACGTGGCCGGGTCACCGTCTTGCAGGAATCGCAGGCTGGCATCGTCATGGCCACGGTTCCACAAAGCGTGCAGATCGCTGGCCAGATCATAGAGGTAAAACGCCACGCGATGCGGCTCGTTGGTGCGCCCGGCAATTTCCACAAGACGCGGCCATTCGGCCAGCTTTCTGGCCACGTTCAATTCCGCCTCATGGGTCAGGATCGACAGATCCGCCGCCGCAAGGGCCGCATCGCTCACGTCAATCCCGGCCTCGGCGGCCTTGCGCAGCACCGAATTGACCCGCGCATTGGCGTATTGCACGTAAAACACCGGATTGTCCTTGGACTGTTCCAGCACCTTGTCAAAATCGAAATCAAGCGGCGCGTCGTTCTTGCGCGTCAGCATCACAAAGCGGGTCACATCGGCGCCCACAAGATCGACCACATCGCGCAGGGTGACAAAGGTCCCTGCCCGCTTGGACATCTTGAAGGGTTCGCCATTCTTGTAAAGCTTCACCAGCTGGCAGAGTTTGATATCAAGCGGTACGCGCCCGTCCGACAAGGCGCTGACGGCGGCCTTCATCCGTTTGACATAACCGCCGTGATCGGCGCCGAGCACGTCGATCAGCATGTCAAAGCCACGGTTGACCTTGTCAAAGTGATAGGCAATATCAGGCGCGAAATAGGTCCAGCCGCCATCGGATTTCTTGACCGGGCGATCAACGTCATCGCCATGCGCGGTGGAGCGGAACAGCGTCTGTTCGCGCGGTTCCCAATCGTCGGGAAGCTTGCCTTTGGGCGGCTCAAGCACGCCCTCATAGATAAGCCCCTTGGCATCAAGCGCGCCAAGCGCCGCCTCGATCAAACCGGTGCCATAGAGCGATTTCTCGGAATAGAACACGTCCATTTCCACGCCAAGCGATTTAAGATCGGCGCGGATAAGCGCCATCATCGCCTCGGTGGCGTAATTGCGCACCTCGTCAAGCCAGACCTCTTCGGGCTGATCGACATAGGCGGCGCCGACCTTGTCCTTGAGGGCCTGACCGACCTCGATCAGGTAATCGCCGGGATAGGTGCCATCGGGAAAGGCCACCGCCGTGCCATGCGCCTCAAGATAGCGCAGATAGACCGACCGCGCGAGCACATCGACCTGCGCGCCGCCATCGTTGATGTAATATTCGCGCGTGACCTCATGGCCGGTGAAATCAAGCAGGCTTGCCAAAGCATCGCCAAACACCGCGCCACGGGTGTGGCCCACATGCAGCGGGCCGGTGGGGTTGGCGCTGACGTATTCGACATTGACGCGCTTGCCCTGCCCCATGTTCGAGCGGCCAAAATCCTTGCCCGTGCCAAGGGCTGCGCGGGCAACATCATGCCAGAGCGAGACCGCCAGCCGCAGGTTCAAAAACCCCGGCCCGGCCACCTCGGCGCTGGTGATGCGCGCGTCCTTGGCCAGAAGCGCGGCAAGCGCCTCGGCAATCTCGCGCGGTTTGAGGCCCGCAGGCTTGGCCAGAACCATCGCCGCATTGGTTGCCATGTCGCCATGCGCCGGATCGCGCGGCGGTTCGACCGTGACATTGGACAGATCAAGCCCCTCAGGCAGGCTGCCCTCGGTCTGCATCTGGGCCAAGGTGTCAAGCACGAGGCTGCGGATATCGGTAAACAGATTCATCGGATGTTCCTTGCTGCGTTGCGCGCTGGTTTACCACTGACAGCCGGGGCGTCAATCGCCGGATCAATCACCGGATCAATCGCTGGGTGCGCAAACCGTCAGAACCGACCCACAGGCCCCGCCCGCCCCGGCGCGATCAAGATACAGCGCCGCCAGCAAGAGCGCGCCGGGTGCGCGCCGCGTCGGTGCCATCTTCGGATCGGATTTATCCAGACGCAGCGCGTTGATCACAAAGCCCGTGCCCATCTCGGCCTGCATCAGGGGGGCAAGATCCCCCAGGGCCGAGCGATAGGCATGGTGTTCGGCCGGGGCGTTGCCTGCGGGCATGTCATAGACCAACAGAACCTTGCCCTTGCCGCACCGCAACCCCTGCGCAAGCGCGCGCGTGAGCGCCGGAATGCTGGTGATCGCGGCGCCGAGCCGGGTTGGATCGCGCAGCGGCTGAAGGTGGACCAAAAGATCTATCGGCGTGTCCTGCCAGATATCGCCAAATTCCTGACACTGGCGGGGGCGCAAAACATCAAGTCGCAGGGTTTCTATCCGGCCCGGATTCAGGCGGGCCAGCGCGATGTTGCGCTCTTCATCCCGGTCAATCGCGATCACCCCCGCACCGGCGCGGGCAAAACCGCCCGCCAGAGTAAGGCCTGCCGCGCACCCCGCCGACGCAATCAGAACGGTTTTGCCGGATGCATTGCCTTGCACGCTTAAATTACCACCTCAGAACCCCTAACGCGCAATCGTTAACACTCTGACAGTATCCGTTCAACTTTGCCATTTGGTTAAGCCGGTTTTTCCTTGCGTGGCGGAGAAAGCGCCAGAACCCGGTGCCCCGCGACCCATTTTGGCTTGGTCTCGTCGGTGATGAACGACAGCGCGCCGGAACTGTGAAACTCGGCCACGACCACCGCATCGGGGTTGTCGGCTTGCCAGTCGTCAAAACCATAGCTGTCGCTCAGCGTGGTGGTGCGCACGCTCCAGCCCTCGGTCATGCGTCGGGCAAGCGCGTTATACCCCAGATCGCCGAGAATGATGCGCCCGCCAAGACTGGCCGGCAGGGCATGGCGGGCATATTCCTGTTTGGCGCGCTTAAGCTGAAACACGTTGTCACGGCCAAATTCCGGGGCAAGGTCGGTCGCGACCAGCGTGTTATAGGCGTCATTGTCACTGACCGCGAGAATGCGGCCGAAATTCATGATCTCGACCCCGTGTTCGGCCGCCTCGGAGAGGATATCGCCAAAGAACGTCGGCACGCCGGCCTCGCGCGCGCTGCGCAGATGGCTGCGGTTCGGATCGCTGATCAGGACTGGCACCTCAAGCGCCTGAAGCGCTTTGCCAAGCGAGGTGGCAAATTGCGAGCCCCCGGTGATGATGACCCCCGGCGTGCCCTGTCCGGCAAGGCCCAGAAGCTGCCCCATCGGGCGCAGCGAAAAGCCGTGCAACACCACCGTCGCCGCCACCAGCGCAAAGGCCAGCGGCGTCAGCCGCGCCGCATCCTCAAAGCCAAGCGCCACAAGGCGTTCGCCAAACAGCCCCGCCACCGCCACAAGAACCACGCCGCGCGGGCCAGTGAAGGCCACCAAAAGGCGCTCGTTGAGTGGCAGTTTTGTTCCGATCAGCGAAAGCAGCACTGTCAAAGGGCGCACCAGAAGGATCGTCACCACCACGAAAAGCGCGGCGCGCGCATCCAGAAGCGCAAGCGCCTCCATATTCATCGAGGCCGCCAGAAGGATGAACACCCCCGAAACCAGCAGGACCGTCGCATGCTCCTTGAAACGGCGCAGCTCGGCATAGCTTGGCAGGTTGGCATTGGCGATATAGACCCCCATCATCGTGACGGTCAAAAGCCCGCTTTCATGCAAAACCGTGTCTGAAAGGGCAAAAACCCCCAGCAAAACGGCGAAAAGCACCGGCACTTTCATGTATTCGGGGACTTTGCCATCGCGAAACACCCGCGACAGCCCCCAGCCCGCCGCAAGCCCGAGCGCCACCGCGATGGTGATGCCGCGCGCCATTGCCCAGACCGCCGAGGCGGCGGTTTCCGAGGTGTTGAGCACCAGCACGACCTCGAACGCCAGAACGGCAGCGAGCGCGCCGACAGGATCGTTGACAATCGCCTCCCATTGCAAGAGTTGCGCCGGGCGCCGGGCCAGGCGCGCCTGACGCAGGAGTGGCGCAATCACCGTCGGGCCGGTGACGATCATGATGCCGCCGAACACCGCCGCGATGCCCCAGCCAAGCCCGGCGGCGTAATGCAGCGCCAGCGTCGAGCCAAGCCAGCCCACCGGCGCGCCGATCAGCACCAGACGCCAGACGCCTTCGGCGGCGCCCCGCAGGCTCTGGATATTGAGGGTCAGACCGCCCTCGAACAGGATGATCGCCACCGCAATCGCCACCATCGGGCCCATCAGGGGGCCAATGTCGCGCGCCGGATCAAACAGGCCAAGCCCCGGCCCGACCGCAAGCCCCGCCAGAAGCATCAACACGATGGCCGGCATGCGCAACCGCCAGGCCAGCCATTGCGCCCCGACCCCCAGGGCGCCCACGAGCGCAAACACCATCACCGGCGACAAGGCCCCGGCCTGCGATTCGATTGCCATGATCGCTAGTCTCTCCCTCGCTCGCCGGGGCCACCGGGGCCGCCCAACAAGCGGGCGTGCTGTTCAAGGGCAAACCGGTCGGTCATCCCCGCGATATAATCACTCACCAGCCGCGCCAGGGCCGTCTTGTCGGTGGCCCGCGCCACGTCATCGCGCCATTCCGGCGGAAGATAGCGCGGCTGTTCCAGATAAAACGGAAACAGGTCACTTACAACGCCATGGACCTGCTTGCGCATCTCGTTGACCGAGGGCGCGCGATACATCCGGGCATAGAGAAACTTGCGGATCTGTTGCAGATCGGCCCAGAGAGCGGGCGAAAAGCGGATCACCGCGCGGCCCAGATGGCGCACCTCGGCAGCACTTGCGGGCGCGGCGCGGGCCAGCTCGGCGCGCGAATGCTCGATCACATCACCGACCATCACGCCAAACACCCGGCGCAGGGCCTCATGACGGCGACGCGTGGCATCAAGACCGGGATAGAGCCGGTCAACCTCGCCATAACAGGTCCCCACGATGGGCAAGGCAGAGATTTCATCATCGTCAAACAACCCTGCGCGCAACCCGTCATGCAGATCGTGATTGTTATAGGCGATATCATCCGACAGCGCCGCCACCTGCGCCTCGGCATTGGCATGGGTATCAAGCTCAAGGTCATGGCGCGCGTTGTATTCGGCCAGGGCATAGGGCAGCGGCCCGGTCACCGGGCCGTTGTGCTTGGCAATCCCTTCCAGCGTCTCCCAGGTGAGGTTGAGCCCGTCAAATTCGGCGTAATGGCGTTCCAGAGTGGTGACGATACGCAGGGCCTGGGCGTTGTGATCAAACCCGCCATAGGGTTTCATCAACGCATCCAGCGTATCCTCGCCCGCATGACCAAAGGGTGTGTGGCCAAGGTCATGGGCAAGCGCCACCGCCTCGGTCAGCTCGCCATTGAGGCCAAGCGCGCCCGAAATCGTGCGCGCAACCTGTGCCACCTCGATCGAATGGGTCAGGCGGGTGCGGAAATAATCGCCCTCATGTTCGACAAACACCTGGGTTTTATGCTTGAGGCGGCGAAAGGCGCTGGAATGGATGATCCGGTCGCGATCGCGCTGAAACGGCGAGCGAAACGCGCTTTCCTCCTCGGTGACAAGGCGGCCACGGGTCTGGGCCGGATCAGAGGCGTAGCAGGCCGTCATCATGAGTATCCTTGTCGACAGTTCCTGTCGTCCATATATTGCCCTATAAGAGATGTCTAATACCAGCCCGGAGACCAAAATGAACCTGCCCCCGAAAGTGACCCAACGCGCCTTTGCCCGCCTCGCCGAAATCGGTGCGGATCAGCAGGGCAGCGCACTTCGCATCGCGGTTGAAGGCGGCGGCTGTTCGGGGTTTCAGTATGACATCAAGCTGGATCAGCCCGGCGCGGATGATCTTGTGCTTGAAGGCCAGGGTCAGAAAGTGGTGGTCGATAGCGTGTCATTGCCGTTTCTGGCGGGTGCCACGATTGATTTCAGCGAAGAACTGATCGGCGCACGCTTTGTGATCGAGAATCCGAATGCCAGCAGCTCTTGCGGCTGCGGTGTTTCTTTCTCGATGTAAATCAATATTCTGAAGGACAAAGCTAAACCAAGCCGCTTGTCGCGCTCTGGCGTGCGCGCCGCGCGTATGGGGCGCTCTGACCGCAGCAATCCGCTTGTCAGCCGCCCGGCACTGGGCGATAGAGGGGCAAAGCAGACAGGGGAGCGCCCATGAAAATCGCCAGCTTCAACATCAACGGGATCAAGGCCCGGATCGAGGCCCTGCCCGCCTGGCTTGATGAGGCCGAGCCGGATGTCGCCCTGTTGCAGGAGATCAAATCCGTCGACGAAAACTTTCCGCGCGAGATCTTCGAGGACCGGGGCTATAACGTCGAAACCCACGGTCAAAAGGGGTTCAACGGGGTCGCGATCCTGTCCAAGCTTCCGCTTGAGGATGTCAGCCGCGGCTTGCCGGGCGACCCACAGGATGAACAGGCCCGCTGGATCGAGGCGACGGTCATGGGCGACAAGACGGCGGTGCGGGTCTGCGGGCTATATCTGCCGAATGGCAACCCGGTGCCGGGGCCGAAATACGACTATAAACTGGCCTGGATGGAACGACTGCGCGCCCGCGCGCAGGATCTCCTGGCCAGCGAAGAGCCGGTGGTGATGGCGGGCGATTACAACATCATCCCCCAGGATGAGGACGCCGCCCGCCCCGAGGCCTGGCGCAAGGATGCGCTTGCCCTGCCCGAGAGCCGCGCCGCGTTTCGCCGCATCCTGAACCTTGGCTTTACCGAGGCGTTTCGCGCCCGCACGCAGGGGCCGGGGCATTATACCTTCTGGGATTATCAGGCCGGCGCGTGGAACAAGAATGACGGCATTCGCATTGACCACTTCCTGCTAAGCCCGCAGGCCGCCGATCTTTTGACCGATTGTCAAATCGACAAGGATATCCGGGCGCGCGAAAAGCCGTCGGATCACGTGCCGATCTGGATCACGCTGGACGCCTGAGACAATCATAGCGCCCGTGACGCCTGCGACAGGGACGGCATTACCGTCAGTCATTGCCCACCTGGTGGGTTATATTCGTTGATAGCTCAGTCGACCATCCCTGTGGCCCCTCCGATATGCAGCAACAACAGATATGCGGACGGAGCTGCCGTTGATCAAGTTGGGCAGAGCGCGACCGCGGGTGGGCATGTGCAACAGTTTTGACGGGCATTTATATGGTGCCACAGCTTGCCGCGTTCTGTCCTGAATTCAACGCCGCAAAAGAGCCCGCCCATGGGGCGGTCGTGCTCTGCCCGGCGGGCTACGCCCTTGATTCAGGGCGGGGATAACAGTCATCTTGGGCTCGAAGTGGTCATTTACCCTCCCGCACACAAGCCAAAAGGCGCGTCGATCTAACGGCGCGCCTTTTGTTTGTTTTACCCGACAGGTGGCATGTCCCCTGCCCTGACGATCGCTCAGAACGCTGAATCAACCAGCGTTGAGAGCGCGTTGTGACGCGGGGCCATGGCAGAGCGGCTGACGCTGTTCAAAGGCGTCGTGCTTGGGCGGTTGCCAAGCGGCAGGGTCACGCTCAGGCGAAGGGTATCCACATCGGTGTTTGCGCCGGGCGCGCTCAGATCGGTGCGCGACAGTTCAAGCGAGACGGCGGCAGGCAGGCGGCTGATCTGTTGCAGATCATAACCGACACCAACCCCAAAGGTCGTGGCATCAATACCGCCGGTGTTGAAATCAACATAGCTCAGCCCGCCAAAGCCGGACCAGCCGTTGCCAAAGCCATAATCGCCGCCGATGCCATAGGAGTCGATCTCAAGATCGGGGCCGGGACCGGACACATCGCTGCGCATCACGTGACCGCCAATGCGGGCTTGCGGCGAGACCACGTACCGCAGGTTCAGGCCATAATCGACCCAATCCACCCCCGGCGCCAGATCAGGCGAGGTTTCGGTCATGCCAAGAAAGCCCTCGGCGCCGAATGTATCGTTCACATACCCGAGCGATCCACCATATGAAGTGGCATCGAGATCGCGGGAAAATGAGCCGAAATCCAGGTTTGCATAATCAAGATAGCCGCCGACGACCACGCCGTTCAAAAACTGATAGTTCAGGGTTAGACCAAAGTCAGAGGCAGACAGATCGTTGCTTGTGCGGTCTTCGTCCACGTTCTTGAACGAGCCGTAAAAGCCGATGTTGAAACTGTTGTTCAAGGCAATGTTGCCAACCCCGTCCAGCGACAGGGTCGAGAGATCGCCCGCCGGCCCCGAGACCGACGAGGCGCCGTATCCAAGGGTAAATGCACCGCCCGCGTCCTGCGCACAGACGGCAAGGGGCATAGCTGCAAGCGCAGCCCCCATGATCATATTTGATTTCATAGACATAGACCGCTCCTCATGGCTTTTTTTATTGTTCCCTCCTTGTGACGAATCCGCGCGCAAAAAGCAATGCAGACGCAGCTGGAAAGGGAAGTATTTACGGCGTTCACACGTATAAGTGACCTGTCTTCTCCGGGCGGATTACGCCGGGATTTGCGTCACGTCATGGCCGTAAAGCCAGTCGAACTGACGCATCATCCGGATGGGCGCCAGGGCCCCACCAGCGCGCAGGGCGGTATGGGCGGCCCAACGTAGCGGCGGGAAAGACAGGTGGTATTTCCAGGCGTTGCGATTGGCAGCCTCGACCACCCGGCGCACACGGGCCTCGCGGCGGGTCTGATAGCGGGTAAGTGCCTCTGGTACATCCGCGCGCGCCGATAGCGCATCGGCCAGAACCCAACTATCCTCAAGCGCCATTGACGCCCCCTGCGCCATGAACGGCAGCGTCGGATGCGCCGCATCGCCCAAAAGCGCGACATTGCCCGCCTGCCAGACCGCTGCGACCGGGTGGCGGAACAAGCCCCAGAGATGCACCTCTTGCACCGCATCGAGCATGGCGCGCACCTCGGGGCAGAAATCGCCAAAGGCGGCGCGCAGGGCATCGGGATCGTCTTTCTGACTCCAGCTTTCGGCGGCCCAGGCGGCCTTTTCCTGCACCGCGACGATGTTCAAAAGCGTGCTGTCGCGCAACGGATAGCTGACCACATGGCGCATCGGCCCCATGTGAACGCGTGCCTCGGGCCCGCGCCCGCCGGGATTGGGGATCGTCGCGCGCCAGGCCACCTGACGGGTGAAGAACGGCGCCGATGTCCCATTGAGCGCGACGCGGGTGCGCGAATGCAGCCCGTCGGCGCCGATCACCAGATCCGAAACGAGCGTTGCGCCATTGGCCAGCTCTACCTTTGGACGTGCGCCGGGGGTGACGCCGGATACCTTTTGCAAAAGCCGGATCTTCACACCCGCCGCCCGCGCGCCCGCCGCCAGAATCTCGATAAGATCGGCCCGGTGGATGAAGTAGTAATCGCCGCTTTCCAACGCCCCGAGATCAAGGCGCACCACCTCGTGGCTGCGGTAATCACGCAGGCTGACCGCCTTGGCCTGAACCGCCGCCCGGCGCAGCGCGTCCCCAAGGCCGAGCGCACGCAAAACCGCAAAGCCATTGGGGCTTATCTGAAGACCGGCCCCGACCTCGGAAATTTCGGCGGCCTGTTCAAGCACCGTCACATCAGCCCCGCGCAGGGCACATGCGCGCGCCACGGCGAGACCGCCGATACCGGCCCCGATGACCGTTATGTTGAGTCTGTCCAACCCCATAAGGCCCCCTTTGAACCGAAACGCGCCGGGGATAAAGCCCCGACGCGCCATTTCGTGAAAATCCTCTGTGCGCCGCGGCGCCCCCGGCCCTAGTCGTCGCGGTGAACTTTTTCGCGGCGCTCGTGGCGCTCTTGCGCCTCAAGGCTCATGGTGGCGATCGGGCGTGCATCCAGCCGCTTGAGGCTGATCGGTTCGCCGGTCACTTCACAATAGCCATATTCGCCCTGATCAATCCGGCGCAACGCCGCGTCGATTTTGGATACAAGCTTGCGCTGACGATCCCGCGTGCGCAACTCAAGTGCGCGGTCGGTTTCTTCGCTTGCGCGATCTGCCACATCGGGGATGGCACGGGTGCCATCCTGAAGGCCTTCGATCGTTTCGCGGCTGCCTTCAAGAAGATCTTCGCGCCATGCCAGAAGCTTGCGGCGAAAATATTCTGTCTGGCGGTCATTCATAAACGGCTCGGTTTCAGCCGGCCGATAATCTTCGGGCAGAAATACCTCTGCTTTCATGGTGCTCCCCTCAGCAAGGCCAATGTCAGGCATGATAATCTCCTAAGACAGGTGGCGCCCCTGCGCGGTGATCTACACCCGCCTTGACGGATTGTCACTAGGCAATCACACGCCATTGATGTGATTTGTCGGACAATCTAGGGTGTCCCGAATGACTGGCCCCAACCGCCGCAACAAGGACGAAAAAAACGATGAAATTTGAAGGCACCGACGCCTATGTCGCCACCGATGATCTAACCGTGGCGGTCAATGCCGCCGTAACGCTTGAGCGCCCGCTGTTGGTCAAGGGCGAACCCGGCACCGGCAAAACAGAGCTGGCCCGTCAGGTGGCGCAATCGCTTGGCATGCGTCTGATCGAGTGGAACATCAAATCGACCACCAAGGCGCAGCAAGGCCTCTATGAATACGATGCCGTAAGCCGGTTGCGCGACAGCCAGCTTGGCGACGCGCGCGTGCATGATGTGAAGAATTATATCAGGCGCGGCAAGCTCTGGGAGGCGTTTGCCTCTGACGACAAGGTGGTTTTGCTGATTGATGAGATCGACAAGGCCGATATCGAGTTTCCCAATGACCTGTTGCAGGAACTCGATCAGATGGAGTTTCACGTCTATGAAACCGGCGAAACCATCAGGGCGCGCAACCGTCCGGTGATCATCATCACCTCGAACAATGAAAAAGAGCTGCCGGATGCGTTTTTGCGGCGCTGTTTTTTCCACTACATCCGCTTTCCCGATGCCGACACCATGCGCAAGATCGTCGAGGTGCATCATCCGGGCATCAAGGATGCGCTGCTTACCGCCGCCCTGACCCAGTTTTTCGAGCTGCGCGAACAGCCCGGTCTCAAGAAAAAACCCTCGACCTCCGAGGTGCTGGATTGGCTCAAGCTGATCCTCGCCGAAGACCTGAGCCCCGAGGACCTGCGCCGCGACGGGGCCAATGCCTTGCCCAAGCTGCATGGGGCGCTGCTCAAGAACGAACAGGATGTGCATCTGTTTGAACGGCTGGCCTTCATGGCGCGACGTCAGCGTTGACCTGCGGCTTTGGGACCGGCTGTTTCGGGGCAGGAATCAGGGCCTCGAAACACCGGTTCCGCACGCCTGAATTTCATTTGCCACAGTTTTGCCATAAACGCTCCTTACCCAGAACAGGATGAGCATCAATTCTCTCCCTGACCCGGCCATGGCCGTGGCAGCACCAAGGTGTGATTTGATCCCAAAGCGATCACGCCTATGCTTGCTCGACCAAACCGATGTTTGGCCCCTCGCATCTGTGGCGAAGGGTCTATTGATGATAGAAAGAATTTCGGGGGCCTGATGCGTCGTGTAATTTTGCCAATTTGTCTGCTGCTTGGCGCCTGTGTGCCGGGGCGATACAACGAAATGCCGACTCGCGCCGCGATGCAGCAGGAAAGCACCATGCCGCCGATGAAGTCGTTCTCGGCGCCGCGTCCCCTGCCGCCGCAACGCTCGAACCGCGACATTCAGCGCGACTTCCTTGATCTCAGCTTTCAGCTTGAATCCGGTCGGATGCTGCAACATCTGTCGCGCTTTGAAGGGCCGATCACGGTGCAGGTCACCGGCCAAGCCCCGATCACCCTTATCCCCGACCTCAACCGCCTGTTGCACCGGCTGCGCACTGAGGCCGGGATAAACATCAGCCGCGTCAATGACAGCGGTGCCAATATCACGATCGAGGCGGTAAGTCGCGATGACATTCGCCGCAGCCTGCCCAAGGCGGCCTGTTTCGTGGTGCCCAATATCTCTCGCCTCTCGCAATACCGGGCGGCGCGCAACACCCGCCTGACCGATTGGAGCCAGCTTAAAGAACGCAAGAAAATCGCCATTTTCGTGCCCAACGATTCAAGCCCGCAAGAGGTGCGCGATTGCCTGCACGAGGAATTGGCACAGGCGCTTGGGCCGCTCAACGATCTTTACCGCCTGAACGACAGCGTGTTCAACGACGACAATGTGCATGCGGTTCTGACCGGCTTTGATATGCTGATCCTGCGTGCCTATTATGCACCGGAATTGAAGAGCGGCATGTCGCGCCGCGAAGTTGAGGCCCGCCTGCCCGGCATTTTGTCGCGGCTGCATCCCAGTGGCGATCATGTCGCCCCGCGCTTTGCCGGCTCGACCCCGCGCGCCTGGATCGAGGCGATCCAGACCGCCCTTGGGCCGGGAAGCCGCCCCAATCAGCGTCGCGCGGCCGCCCAGGATGCGCTGCGCATTGCCAGGGCCGTCGGCTGGACCGACCACCGCCGCGCCTTCAGCCACTTTGCACTTGGTCGCCTGACCCAGGCCAGCGACCCGGATTTCGCCCAGGATCAGTTCGTTGCCGCCGAACAATATTACAAACGCAATCCCGGCACCGATCTTCACCGCGCCTACAGCGCCGCGCAACTTGCCGCCTATGCCATCAGCCAGGGGCGCGGCGAAGATGCGCTCATGCTGCTTGGGCCCCACCTTGGCACCGCAGAACGCTATGAAAACGCGGCCCTTTTGGCCACGCTGATGATGCTGCGCGCCGAGGCGCTTGACCTGAGCGGGCGGGTCGCAGAGGCGCGCAGCATTCGACTGGACAGTCTGGGTTGGGCACGATACGGCTATGGCGCAGATTGGGCGGTGCGTGCCAAGCTGAGAGAAGTAAGCGCGCTCAGCCCGTTAAAAGGACCGAACGGGTAAGATATGATCGTTATTTTCGGGGCAATTCTGGGCGCTGTCACCGGCGCGCTTCTGGCGCGGCGGCGCAAGGGCAAGCTGGCCGATATCCTGCAATATGGCTTTGTCTATGCGCTTATGTTTGCGCTTGTCGGCCTGTTCGTGACCTTGATCATTCACCGCAACGCCCTTTAAAAGCGCGATGTTCCTGCCATTTTTCGAAAACCTCAGAAAAGCCGGCCTGCCGGTCTCGCTGCGCGAATATCTGACCTTTCTGGAAGCGATGCTTGCCGGGCTTGTCACCTATGACGTCGAGGGGTTCTATTATCTCGCGCGCAGCGCCATGGTCAAGGACGAGCGCCTGATCGACCGCTTTGACCGCGCCTTTGCCGCCAGTTTCGACGGGCTCGAAACGATCAGCGCCGACGACGTTCTGAACGCTGTCGATCTGCCAGAGGAATGGCTTGAAAAGCTCGCCGAAAAGCATCTGAGCGCCGAAGAGCGCGCCGAAATCGAGGCGCTTGGCGGCTTTGACAAGCTTATGGAAACGCTCAGGGAGCGTCTCAAGGAACAGCAGGGCCGCCATCAGGGCGGCAGCAAATGGATCGGCACCGCCGGCACAAGCCCGTTTGGCGCCTATGGCTACAACCCCGAAGGCGTGCGCATCGGGCAGGACAAATCGCGCCACCAGCGCGCGGTCAAGGTCTGGGACAAGCGCGAATTTCGCAACCTCGACGACAATGTCGAACTGGGCACGCGCAACATCAAGGTGGCACTCAAACGCCTGCGCCGATGGGCCCGCGACGGCGCCGCGGACGAGCTTGATATGGATGGCACGATCCGCGCCACCGCCGAACATGGCTATCTTGACGTCAAGACCCGCCCCGAGCGGCGCAATGCGGTCAAGGTGCTGTTGTTTCTTGATGTCGGCGGCTCGATGGATCCGCATATCAAGGTGGTCGAAGAGCTGTTCAGCGCGGCGCGCGCCGAATTCAAGCATCTGGAATATTATTACTTTCACAATTGCCTCTATGAGGGCGTCTGGCGCGACAATCGCCGCCGCTGGGATGCTCAGATCCAGACGCAAGAGGTGCTGCGCACCTATGGATCCGATTACAAATGCATTTTTGTGGGCGATGCCAGCATGTCCCCCTACGAGGTCGCCTATCCGGGAGGCGCCAATGAGCATTGGAATGCCGAATCCGGTCAGGTCTGGCTAGAGCGGGCGCGCGCGCAGTGGCCGGGCAATCTCTGGATCAACCCGGTGCCGCGCAATCAGTGGGATTACACCCATTCGATCGGCATGATCCGCGATATCTTCGAGGATCGGATGGTACCGATGACGCTTGAAGGCCTCGATAGCGGCATGCGCGATCTGGTCCGCTAGAAACACGCCAATAGGCTTCTTCTTGGCAAAAATACTCAATAGCGCCACGCATCCGCCAGGCCCCCGCCTCAGACGGTCGAGAGCGCCTTGGCCAGACGCGGCAGACGCGCCTTTTTCAACAGCGGTCGCATCCCCCAGTTGGCGTTGGACAGGCGGATCGCCTCGGCCAGAACGCGGTCGGCAACATCGCTGACAAGGCCCGGCTGTGCCACCCATATGCCATGCAGAAAGCTATCGGGATCGGCGCGCCACAGGCCCTCTTCAGCCAGAATATTGCGCGGGAAATCTCGGGCATTGAGGGTGATGATCCCATCGGCCGAGCCCGCAATCGCGGCCGCCAGAACATGGGTATCGGTCGGGTCCGGCAGCCAAAGCCGCGCCTCAAGCGAGGGCGCATAGGTGACCTGCGCGCCGGGCCAATTGGCGGCCATCATCACCGCCTCGCTCTCTGCCTGGGCAAGGCCCTCGGGGCCAAGCCTGGCCGCCGCATGTTGCCACTCCGCGATGATGCGCGCCGACCAGAGCGGGGTAAACGCCCCGGCCTCGGCCACCCCCAACAGCATCTGGCGCATGACGGTGGGATAGATCACGCAGGTATCAAGCAACACCTTCATAGGCGATAGAACAGCGCCTTCAGATAGCCGCTTTCGGAAAGCTGCGGGTGCAGCGGATGATCCGGCCCGGCATAGCCGGTGTGGATCAGCGGCCCGGCGCGCCCGGCCCGGCCAATGCCACGGCTCGATGCGGCGCGAAATTTCGAGAGGTCGGCGGCATGCGAGCACGAACAGACGCCCAGAAAGCCATCCGGCGCCACAAGTCCGGCCGCAAGCCTGGCCACCCGCTCATAAGCGCGCAGCCCCGCCTCAAGCGACTTCTTGTTGGGGGCAAAGGCGGGCGGGTCGCAGATCACAAGATCAAACCGCGCGCCCGTCTCGCCAAGCGCGGTGAGCACGTCAAAGGCATCGCCCTTGCGGGTTTCAAACCGCTCCTGCATCCCCATCTCTGCCGCGCCCTGCGCCGCCAGCGCCAGCGCGGGCTCAGAGCCATCAACCGCTAAAGCATGCTCGGCCCCCGCCGCCAATGCCGCCAGAGCAAAGCCCCCGACATGGGCAAAAACGTCCAGCACCCGCGCGCCCTTGGCCAGACGGGCGGCAAAGGCATGATTGGGGCGCTGATCAAAGAACAGGCCGGTTTTCTGTCCGCCAGTGAGATCGGCCATATAAATAGCGCCGTTCATCGGCACCGCGACCGGGGCCTCGGGCGCCTGCCCGAGCAGAACGGCATGCTCTTCGTCAAGCCCCTCAAGGACGCGCGCGCGCCCCGAGGCGTTTTTCAGAACGGTGGTGACGCCGGTCACCTCGACAAGCGCCGCCACCAGATCCGGCAGCACCCCCTCGGCCCAGGCGGCATTGGGTTGAATGACAGCGATATCGCCAAATCGGTCGATCACGATCCCCGGAAGGCCATCGGCCTCGGCATGGATCAGGCGATAGTGCGGCGTGTCGTAAATCCGCTCGCGCATCGCATGGGCGCGCGCAAGCCGCGTGCGCAGCCAGTCGTGATCGACCCGCGCGGTGGCATCACGATCCAGCATGCGCGCCATGATCTTCGAGGCCGGGCTAACGGCGACAAGGCCCAGAGGCTCTCGATTGCCGTCCTCAAGCACGGCGATGGTGCCGGGGGCAAGGGCGCGCGTGCGCCGGTCGGTCACAAGCTCGTTGTCAAAAACCCAGGGCGCGCCGTGGCGGATTGCGCGGGCGTGCACTTTGGGCAGGAGGCGGATAACGGGATAAGGGGACAGTGTCATACTGTCCCCTTACGCGGTTTGTGATGGATTGGAAAAGGGAAAAGATCAGAGTTGGTTCAAAGCACCGATCAGACCGGTCGCCTCGGCGTGATGGCCACCGGGACCCTGAAGTTCCTCGCGGATCACTTCGGAAATCTGATGGGTGATGCGCGCCTTTTGGGTCAGGCCCTTGCGCTCGGCATTGATCGCATGCTGGCCACCATAGGCCTTGAAGTCGGCCTTGACGAATCTCGGCTCGCCGTAGGCTTCGCCGGTTTCCGGATTGCGCAGGATGAATTTGAACTGCACCGCATGCACACCGCCGATTGTGTAACGCGCTTTTTCGCTCAGGGCGTGAAAACGGGTGACGATGACATCAAGGACCGCCGGAACGGTGCCGTGATCCATCTCTGCGACGCCCTTGTTCAGGCCCGCTTCAAAGATCGCCTTGACCTGTGCGTGACGATCACCAAGCGGATCTTCGCGCCAGACGATGTCGCCACCGGGGTAATAGCGGTTTGCCTCTGATACCCTCAGGGATTTGGGCACCGAAACATGCACGGCTTTGATATCAAGCGAAAGCGGCACGGCTTGCAGGACCGGGCTTTCCAGCGGCGCGTTGCGGGTGGCTGTGTCACCCGAGGCGCAGGCCGACAGGCCAAAACCAAGCAACAGAGCGCCGATCAAACGAAAATATGTCATGTCTCTCTCCACGGGATGATACCCTTTGTTGCATCTGAGAATGCTGGAGAATTGAGGCACATTTTAGACAAATTCGGTGCAATAGCATGATGCTTCTAAGGCTGCCGCAGGCCGTTCTGCCGCAAATGATGCGGGGCATCTTGCTGCTGTGGGGTCAGCTTTCGCGTGGCCGTGACCGCCATCCGCCCCGGCGGCGCGGCACAGAGATGGCGCGGGTGCCGTCCTTCAGCACCTCGGTCATCGGGTGCTCGGGGTTGTCGGGCGCATAGCGCGCAATCATGACCGCAATCGCGGCCTGTGTGTCCTGACCATCGGGCAAGGACAGTGCCCAATCCAGAAAGATCGAGCGGCATTCGGCGATAACGATACCCTCGATGCAATAGGCCTCGTGGATCAGGCGTTTGGGGTCAAGCGGGTCGCGCTGCATCTGTCACACCTTCTTTGGCAGCCGCTCAAGCGCTGCGTCGATCACACCGGCGGCCCGTTTACACCTCGCCCCAAGGTGGGCCTCAAGCCCCGGCAAATCCTCCTCGCCGGTTTCGCGCAAAAGGAACGCCGCGCCGCCCTCGCCCATCAGGGCCGGATCAAGCGGTTTGTCGCTGATCAGCCGCGCCACCATCTGTACCTGCCAACAAAGCGCATAGGCGCGCTCCAATGCATCCCTGTCAGCGTCATCCAGCCAGCCGATTGCGACACCCCCGTCAAAGCCCGAGGCGACATCGCGCGCGCCCTGCCCCGCCATCAGCGTGCCGGCCTGAGCAATCAACTCAAGCTCCATCAGGCGGCCGGGGCCAAGCTTGGCATCCCAGGGGCCTGCGGGCGCCTTGGCACTGGCGATCCGGTCGCGCATTTCCGCCAGCTGCGCCAACACCGCCTCGGGCTCGCCCTTGTCGCGCAAAAGGGTCTGGCGAAACGCCTCGACATCGCGCGCGAGGTCCGGCTCGCCCGCAAGCACCTGTGCCCGGGTCAGCGCCAGATGCTCCCAGACCCAGGCATCGGCTTTCTGATACTCCTGAAACGACGGCCAGCTTGTGGCGACCGGCCCCTGATTGCCCGAGGGGCGCAGGCGCATATCGACCTCGTACAGGCGCCCTTCGGCCATCGGCGCACTCAGCGCGGTGATCATCGCCTGCGTCAGGCGCGCGTAATAGGGCCGCGCGGCCAGCGGGCGGCGCCCGTCAGATCCCTCGACATCGCCCGCGTCATAGATCACGATCAGATCAAGATCGGACCCCGCATTAAGCCGCGACGCCCCGAGCGATCCCATGCCAAGCACCACCGCGCCGCGCCCCGGCGGGGCGCCATGCTTGGCGCTGAACTGCGCCATCACCAGCGGCCAGACCCCGGTGATCACCGCCCGCGCGAGATCGGCGTATTGTGCGGCGGCGGCCTCGGCGTCACAGAGCCCGCGCAGATGATGCACCCCGATGCGGAAATGCCATTCCTTGCGCCAGCGGCGCAGCGCATCAAGCGCGCGCTCGTAATCGGCCTCGGGGCCAAGGCGCGCCGAAAGCTCTGCCTCAAGCGCCGCCTGTCCCGGCCAGGGCGCAAAGAAATCGCCCGCGATCACCGCGTCGAACACATCTGCATTGCGTGACAGATGCGCCGCAAGCGCAGGCGCAATGCCGACAATATCGACCAGCAGGTCAATCAGCTGAGGATTGGCCTCGAACAGCGAAAACACCTGCACCCCCGCAGGCAGGCCCGCCATAAAGCCGTCAAAGGCCAAAAGCGCCTCGGTCGGGTTCGCGGTGCGCGCAAGCCGGGCCAGTATATCGGGCTTGAGGCGCCGGAAGATCTCGACCGCGCGGGCCGAGCGCAGCGCCGGATAGCTGGGCCAGCGGGCGATCACCTCACCGTCAAGCGCCTCGGCGGCGTCGGTGGCCTCTGGCGTCTCTTCGGGCTTGAAAAACCCCTCGATCAGATCATGCACCGCATTCAGGCGGCGCAAAATCTCGGCGCCAAGCTCATCGCTCTCGCGTCCCATAAAGGCGGCAAGGCGGTCAAATTCCGCGTCTGAGCCGGGCAAGACATGGGTCTGGGCATCGCGCAGCATCTGCAACCGGTGCTCGACCTCGCGGTGAAACCGGTAATTTTCGGTCAAAAGGTCCACGGCCTCTTGCGGCACCCAGCCTTTTTGCGCCAGGGCCGCCAGCCCCTCAATCGTGCCACGCAGCCGCAGATCGGCGTCGCGCCCGCCTGCGATCAATTGCCGGGTCTGGGTGAAGAACTCGATCTCGCGAATGCCGCCCCGGCCAAGCTTCATGTTGTGGCCCAAAAGGCAAAGCGCGCCGCCAAGACCCTTATGCTCGCGGATGCGCAGACGCATGTTATGGGCATCCTCGATCGCCGCGAAATCCAGATGCTTGCGCCAGACGAACGGCTTGAGCGTGGCCAGAAACCGCAGCCCTGCCGCAATGTCGCCCGCACAGGGCCGCGCCTTGATATAGGCCGCGCGCTCCCATGTGCGCCCCAGGCTTTCGTAATAGGTTTCGGCGGCGGTCATCGCCAGACAGACCGGGGTCACGCCGGGATCGGGGCGCAGCCGCAGATCGGTGCGGAAGACATAGCCCTCGGCGGTGCGATCGTTCAGCATCGCCGCCATCTTCCGGGTCGCACGCACAAAGGACGCGCGCGCCTCGTGATAGTCATCCGGCTCAAAGCGGCCCTCGTCAAACAGGCAGATCAGGTCGATATCCGAGCTATAGTTAAGCTCATGCGCGCCCATCTTGCCCATGGCCAGCACCACCATGCCGCCCGCCGTCTCGATATCCGCCTCGCTCATCCCCGGAAGCTTGCCACGGCGAATTTCGGCGCCGACAGCGGCCTTGAGGGCGAGATCACAGGCCAGATCGGCAAAGTCGGTCAGGTGCCCGGTGACCACCTCAAGCGGCCAGACACCGGCCAGATCGGCGAGGCCCGTCAACAGCGCCACGCGCCGCTTGCCCTGACGCAGAGCATCGCCAAGCGCCTCGCCGGGCGCCGCGCGCAACTCTGAAAACAGCCGGTCAAGCGCCGCTTCGGGGTCATCGAACGCAGAGCTGATCCAATCGCCCTCGCGCAGGATCAGCGATTTCAGAAACGGGCTTGAGCCGCCTGCCCCGGCAATCAGATCGCCCAGGGGCTCTGGCAGGTCGGGCAAGGCGGCGCGCGCCTCATCCCCTTCAACGGAATCATAGGCGCGGGGCGAACGGGTGATGCGATCAATGAAATTCATCGGCTTAGTGATACAAGGCGCGCGGGGCTGGTCAATGGCTGACAGAGTTGGAATACTGTGAAAAAACCGGGGGAGGATCATGAGCAAAAGCCTGAAACGTGTGCGCCGCGCGCTTGTCGAGGCGGGTCTTGCGATCGAGCCGGTCGAGACCGGCAATGCAACCACGGCGCAAATGGCCGCCGATCTGGTCGGCTGTGCGATTGATCAGATCGCCAAGTCGATCATCTTTCGCGGCCAAACCAGCGGCGCGGCGCTTTTGTTCGTGACCGCAGGTGGCAACCAGGTGGACGGCGCGCGCGCCAGTACGCTTGCGGGCGAGCCGCTCGGCAAGGCCGATGCGGCGCTGATCCGGGCGCAGACCGGCTTTGCCATTGGCGGTGTGTCACCGATTGGCCACCTGACGCCGCCGCGCGCCTTCTTTGATCCGCGCCTGATGGCGTTTGACATGGTCTGGGCGGCGGCCGGCACGCCCCGGCATCTTTTCGCCATTGCGCCGGACATCCTGTTGCGGATTTCGGGGGCCGAACTTGGCCGCTTTAGCGCCGACTGAGCGCCCCGCCCTCTTGCAAACGCCCCGCCGGATGCCAACCTTAAGCCCATCACCATCCCTTGAAGGACCCGAATGGCCGATATGAGCGACATAAGCTGGCACCTGCCCAATCCCGAGACACAGCCCGAATTTTACGCCGATGTGCCCACCAAGCGCCTGCTTGCCTTTGTGGTCGACACGGTGGTGATCATCGCGATCAGCCTTGTCATCGTGCCATTCACCGCCTTTACCGGATTGTTCTTTTTCCCGCTGCTGATGGCGGTGGTTGGCTTTGCCTACCGGGTGGTGACGATTGCGCGCGGCTCGGCCACCTGGGGCATGCGCCTTACGGCGATCGAATTTCGCACCGCGACTGGCGAGCGGTTTGATCTGGGCATGGCCTTTTTGCATACCTTCGGTCTGACCCTGTCGTTCATGCTGCCGCTGTTGCAGGTGATTTCCATCGTTTTGATGCTGACATCCGCGCGTGCGCAGGGGCTAAGCGATCGCGTGTTGGGAACCGTCGCAATCAACCGCCGCGCCGCCACGTAACCCGCGCACGAGAACCCACTTGGCGGGGCGCTAGATCATTGTTATCGTCAGGCCATATCAAGCCGGACCACGGAATACATGCGTCACACTCTTCCCATCGCGCCCCAGTTTTATGTGACGGCGCCGCAACCCTGCCCCTATCTGGCGGGGCGGATGGAGCGCAAGCTATTCACCGCGCTTCAGGGCGATGGCGCGCAGCGGTTGAATGATGGGCTTTCCAAGCAAGGGTTCCGGCGCTCGCAGAACGTTCTTTATCGTCCGTCCTGCGCCGATTGTGCCGCGTGCCTCTCGGCGCGCATCAATGTGGCCGAATTCACGCCAAGCAAAAGCCAGCGCAAGACCGCGCGGCGCAACAGCGGCCTGACGCGACGGGCGACATCGCCCTGGGCCACCGAAGAGCAATATGCGCTGTTTCGCCGTTACCTTGAAACCCGCCACGCCACCGGCGGGATGGCGGATATGGATACCTTCGAATTTGCGGCCATGGTCGAAGAAACCCCCATTCGCACCCGCGTGGTTGAATATACCGATGCGACCTCTGGTGATCTGGCGGCGGTGTGTCTGACCGATATCCTAGATGACGGGGTCAGCATGGTCTATTCGTTCTACGAGCCCGAAATGCAGAATGCGTCGCTTGGCACCTATGTGATTCTCGATCACATCCAGATCGCCCGCGAAAACGACCTGCCCTATGTCTACCTCGGCTATTGGGTGCCCGGCAGCGACAAGATGGGCTATAAGGCCGGGTTTTCCGGTCTTGAGGTCTATGTCGGCAACGAATGGCAGAGGATGCGCGCGCCAGAAGATTATAGCGCCCATGCAAATCCGCAAGTGAATGATCCGATTGCAGAGCAGGTGGCCAATATCTCATTGCCCGATGGGCGCCCGTTGCGGCCCAAGACCGTCTGAGACGGATTATCCCGCCGGACAGCCCCGGATATCAACCGCATCGCCGCTGCTGAGCACCGTGATCCGCAGCCCCGAGCGGTCGAGCGCAAAGCTATGACCCTCGGCGTGGAAAATCTCGGCCTCGGCGCGCAGACGATTGCCGTTGCGCGACATCACCGCCTGCGTCACCCAGAGATCGGGATTGTCGGTTTCCAGAACGGTAAGCTCGTTGGCGCCCATCTGCTCCATATCCACCTCGGCGAGGATGGCAAGCCCGCCCTTTATCGGCGTCACGCGACAAACGACACGGCCAACCCCGGCCTCCTTGGCGGTATAGGGGCGCGAGGCAAGCGCGGCGGCGATCTGCGGGTCGGGGCGGGTAACGCCGCTTGGAAGATCCTGTGCGATCTTCAGGGTGACAGGCACGCAGATATCGCTGCAAATGCCGATCTCAAGCTCGGCGGCAAGATGGATGGGCTGCCCGAATCTTGCAGGGTTGATCCGGATCGGCAAGACCAGAGAATGCTCATAACCGATGGTGCGCATGCCGCTGGTCACGGTTTGCACCGGCGTCGGCCATTCCACCGTCACATCGGCCAGATTGCGCGATCCGCTCCAGTTGAAGCGCGGCGGAATGCCCGCCTCGCCCGGCGCGCGCCAATAGGTTTTCCAGCCGTCTTCCAGCACGAATTTCAACGCGGCCATATGGGTGCCGTCGGCCATGGTCCAGCCCGGCAGGATGGTGACCTCTGCCATGTCATCAATGGATTGGGCGGGCGCCGCATGCACGCCAAGCGACAGGGCCGCAACGAAAGAGAGGAAGAACGCTTTAATCATGCACCTGAAATGGGCCACTTCGCGGCGAATGCCAACTCACTTTCCAGAGAGAATTATGAGCGTGGCGTTAATGCCGCGCTTGCACAGAGGCCTCGCGATGCCCATTCTCGTATAAAGACAAAGAGGTGCCTCACTTGACCGAGAATATGGATCTGACCGGAAAAATCCTGATTGCCATGCCCGATATGGGCGATCCGCGCTTTGGCAATGCGGTGGTCTTTCTGTGCGCCCATTCGCCCGAGGGGACGATGGGGTTGATCGTCAACAGGCCGACACCGGATTTGAAGGCGCGCGACCTGTTTGAACAGCTCTCGATCACGATCGGGCATGACGCGCGCGAATTGCCGGTTTATTTCGGCGGCCCGGTGGAGCATGGGCGCGGGTTTGTCCTGCATGATCGGGGATACAACTCGGCGATCTCGACGCTGAATGTGAACGCCGATTTTGCGATGACGGCCACGCTTGATATCCTTGAGGATCTCGCCGACGGGCGCGGCCCGGCAAAGGCGCTTCTGGCGCTTGGCTATGCCGGCTGGGGACCAGGACAGCTTGAGGCGGAGCTTGCGCAAAATGGCTGGCTGACCTGCGACGCGGATCACGAGCTGGTGTTTGACACCCCCGATCCGGACAAGTGGGAAGCCGCCCTCGAACGCCTTGGCGTGTCACCGCTGATGCTGTCCTCTGAAGCCGGGCACGCCTGACCCCCGCGTTTTGGCGCTTTCCAAGGGCCGCGCGGCGCTGATAGATTGGGCCGCATGTCGCGCACACCGCCCTCAAGTCTGATCATTGTGCCTTTCGTGCTTGTCGTCGCCCTGATCGGCGGCACCGTCTGGCATTACGGCTATCGTCAGGCGCTTGATCAGCTTGAGCGGCGCGGCACGGCAGATATGTCTTTGGTGCTGGGCGGGCTGGTCTCTGATCTGCAACGCTACCGCGATCAGGCGGTCGCTCTGGCCGGGCATCCGACCCTGACCGCCCTGAGCGGCCCCGGCACCCCGCATCAACAGGACGCGGCGCGCCGTCTTCTGGTGGCCGCTGCCGACCGGACCGGAGCCACCGCGCTGTTTTATGTCGATGCCATGGGCGATGTTCTTGCCGGATCAAAGGCGCACGCGCCCGAAGGCCTTGCCCGCTCAGAGTATTTCACCCGCGCGATGGATGGCGCGCTTGGCACCGCGCATGGGCTTGAGGGCGCGGCCAGGCGGCGGGTTTTCCAATTTGCCGCGCCCTCTTTTGCCAGCAATGGCAAGGTTCAGGGCGCGCTTGTGGTGCTTGCCGATGCCGAGAACGTCGAATTCGGCTGGCGCGGGTCACAGACGGCGGTGTTTCTGGTGGATGACGATGGTCGGGTGTTCATGTCGAACCGCTCGGAACTGCTCGGCTGGCGCGGGGTGCCGGGGGATGAAATGCTGATTCCGCCCGAGGGGGCGCCGATCAGCTTTGCCCGCCAAAGCGTCGGCCCGCATGAAATCTGGCAGGTCGATCTTGGTCCCTACCTTCCCAAACGCGCGCTGCAACTGGGGCAGGCATTGCCGCGCATCGGCATGACCGGCGTCGCGCTTGTCAATGTCGCCCCTGCCCGCCAGATCGCAGCACTTCAGGCCGGCGCGGTGGCCGGGGGTCTGTTGTTCTTTGGCGCTTTGCTTGTCCTCACCCAGGAGCGGCGGCGCAGCCTGGCACGCGCCAATGCCCAGCTTGAGGGCCGCGTCGCCGAGCGCACCGCGACCCTGACCCGGACCAACCTTGCCCTGCGCCGCGAAGTGCGCGAACGCCAGGAGGCCGAGGCCGCGCTCAAGCGCGCCCAGGCCGAGCTTGTGCAGGCCGGCAAGCTGCGCGCGCTTGGCCAGATGAGCGCCGGCATCAGCCATGAGTTGAACCAGCCATTGATGGCGATCCGGCAATTCGCCGCCAATGGCGGCGCCTTCCTGCACCGCAAGGAACCCGAGAAAGCCGCCGAAAACCTTGGCCGGATTGACGAGATGGCCCACCGGATGAGCCGGATCATCCGCAACCTGCGCGCCTTTGTGCGCAATGAAAACGAGCCGATGGGACAGGTCGATATCGTGCAGGTGATCGAGAGCGCGCTTGAGTTGGTCGGCGCGCGGCTGCGCGGTGATGGCGTCGAGGTTGTCTGGCAGGCGCCGGCAGCCCCGGTCTGGGTGCGCGGCGGCGAGGTACGCCTTGGCCAGGTTCTGATCAACCTGATCACCAATGCCGCCGATGCAATGACCGATAGCGATCTGAAACGGCTTGAAATCACACTCAAGGATGGCGCGCCGGTCACCGTGCGCCTGCGCGACACCGGCCCCGGAATCGAAGAGCCGGAAAAGATCTTCGATCCGTTCTATTCCACCAAACTTGTCGGGGCTGGCGACGGCATGGGCCTCGGGCTGTCGATCTCCTACGGGCTCGTGCAGAGTTTTGGCGGCAAGATCAGTGGCGCCAATACCGGCAGTGGCGCGGAATTCACCGTAGAACTTGACCCGTGGGCCGATGCCGCCCTGCCCGCAGAGCAAAGAGAGGGGGCCGCATGATCCGGACTGTTCTGGTGGTGGATGATGACCGCCCGGTGCGCGAGGCCCTGGCGCAGACGCTTGAGCTGGCCGATTACAGCGTATGCGCGGCGGGATCATTCATCGAGGCCAAAGACCATATCACGCCCGAGTTTGACGGCGTGATCCTGTCCGACATCCGCATGCCGGGGCGCGACGGGTTTCACCTTCTGGCCCATACCCGCGCGCTTGACGACGAATTGCCGGTGATCCTGCTGACCGGCGAAGGCGATATACCGATGGCGGTCAAGGCGATGGCGCAAGGGGCGTTTGATTTCCTCGAAAAACCCTGTGCGCCCGACGCGCTTATCCCGGTGCTGGAGCGGGCGATAAAGAACCGCGCGCTGGTGCTGGAAAATCGCCGCCTCAAGGCGCAACTTGAAACCGGCGATCCGGCGGCGCGGATGCTGTTTGGCACCTCGCAACTTGCCGAAGACCTGCGCGCGCGGGTGCGGCAGGCGGCGCGCGCGGGCACCGAAGTGCTTGTGACCGGCCCGGCAGGCGCGGGCGTTTCAAAGGTGGCAGAGGTGATCCATCACATGTCGCCCGGCGCGGGCGGGCCCTATGTGAAACGCGCCGCCGCGACACTTGATCCCGGCGCGCTTGAGACGGCGTTTCAATCCGCCCTGGGCGGCAATCTGTTCCTTGATGAAATCGGCGCCCTGCCCGCCGAGGCGCAATATACGCTGCTTGAGCGTCTTGAAGATGGCGACAGCGCGCGCCTGATCGGTGGCAGCACCGCCGACCTGTCGGCTGCTGTCGAGGCCGGGCGCTTTAACGCCGACCTTTTTTACCGCCTTGACGTGATGCGTGTGCGTATTCCCGCCCTCTCCGAGCGCCCCGAGGATATTCCGGTGCTGTTTCGCCATTACGTGGCGCAGGCGGCGGAACAGGCCGGGCTGACGCCGCCCGACATTGACCCCGATCGCCTTGCGGCACTGATGGCGCAGGATTGGCCGGGCAACGCGCGCTCTCTGATGTCGGCGGCGATGCGCTTTGTGCTGGGCATGCCCGATGACGGTGCCGCCACCGATCTTGGCCTCAGCGATCAGATGGCGCGGGTCGAGCGGTCCTTGCTGATCGCCGCGCTCGGGCGGCAAAACGGCCGTGCCTCAGAGGCGGCAAAGGCGCTCAAACTGCCGCGCAAGACGTTTTACGACAAACTCGCGCGCTATGGGATTCGCCCCGAGGATTACCGCCGCTGATCGCGCCGATCATTTGTGCGGAAAACCGCACAATGCGGCGACACCTCGTGCGGTTTTCCGCACACCGCGCGCAGAGGCGATCAAACACCACATCGCCTTCGTCGTGCAACCCTATGAAAATGATTAAAAATCCGGCGCATTGCGCATTTTCCATACAATTGCTTGAGACCACGCACGCTTTCTCTCACGATATGGTTACCGCGCGCTTTTGAGCGCTGCGCAGACCAGTCTCAAAATGGGAGGAGACCCGAATGAAATTTTTGACCGCTGCCGCCTCGGCACTGGCCCTGACCGTCGGTGCCAACGCGGCAATGGCCGCCTGCGACGATGGTGAAATCGTCGTCAAGTTCAGCCATGTGACCAACACCGACAAACACCCCAAGGGCATTGCCGCCTCGCTGCTTGAAAAGCGTATCAACGAAGAGATGAACGGCACGATGTGCCTTGAGGTGTACCCGAACTCGACCCTTTACAATGACGACAAAGTGCTCGAAGCCATGCTGCAAGGCGATGTGCAACTGGCCGCGCCGTCGCTGTCGAAGTTCGAAAAGTTCACCAAGCAATTCCGCCTGTTCGACCTTCCGTTCCTGTTCTCGGATGTGAATGCGGTTGACGCCTTTCAGGCCTCTGCAACCGGCCAGGGCATGCTCGATTCGATGCAACGCCGTGGTCTTCAGGGTCTGGCCTATTGGCACAACGGCATGAAACAGATGTCGGCCAACGTACCGCTGATCGAGCCCTCGGATGCCGATGGCCTCAAGTTCCGGGTTCAATCGTCGGACGTTCTTGTGGCGCAAATGGCCGCCATCGGCGGCAGCCCCCAGAAAATGGCCTTTTCCGAGGTGTATGGCGCGCTGCAACAGGGCGTTGTCGATGGTCAGGAAAACACCTGGTCCAACATCTACGGCAAGAAATTCTTCGAGGTTCAGGACGGCACGACCGAAACCAATCACGGCATCATCGACTATCTTCTGGTGACCAGCGTTGATTGGCTCGACAGCCTTGACCCGGCCGTGCGCGAGCAGTTCCAGACAATCGTCAAGGAAGTGACCGACGTGCGCAACGCCGAATCCTCCAGGGTGAATGCCGAAGCCAAACAGGCGATCATCGACGCCGGTGGTGTTGTGCGTCAGCTGACCCCCGAACAGCGGACCAAATGGGTTGAAGTCATGAAACCTGTCTGGGACCAGTTCAAAGGCGACGTTGGCCAGGAAAACATTGACGCGGCCGTCGCGTCAAACTCGAACTCGTAATTCGGGTTTAACCAGTACGACCCTTGGCAACAAGGGTCTGTGTCTGCATCGGGCGGGTTCAAAAGACCCGCCCGAAGTGTAAGCAATAACAACAAAATCTGGGAAATGGGACGATGAAGCACAAAGCTGGGCTAATCGACAATATCGAGGAATCGATCATTGCCGCGCTTCTTGGGCTGATGACCATAATCACCTTCGCCAATGTCGTGGCGCGGTATGTATTCAACTCAAATATTCTCTGGGCACTGGAATTGACCGTGTTTCTTTTCGGCTGGCTCGTCCTTCTGGGCGCGTCTTATGCGGTCAAGAAACACTCTCACCTTGGGGTGGATGCGGTTCTGAACATGACCTCGCCGCCGGTGCGTCGCATTCTGGCGCTGATCTCGGTCACGGCCTGTCTGCTGTTCTCGCTGCTGCTGTTGAAGGGTGCCTATGACTATTGGGCAGTGTTCGCGGATCTGCCGCCGACCTCGGGGCGCTGGTTCCCGACCGGGTTTGACATGACCGCCCGCAGCCAGAGCTTTTACGAGGTGCAGGATGTGCCGATGCTCGGTGTGTTCCGCTTTCTCGAAGATATCATCAACTATGGCGACAGCTATGAAAAGCTGCCCAAGGTGGTGCCTTACATCGTTCTGCCGATTTCGGCGGTGCTGCTGGTCCTGCGCTTTTCACAGGTCGCAGTGCAGATCTGGAAGGGTGAGGTGGATCGCCTTGTCGCCTCGCATGAGGTCGAAGACGAGCTTGATGAAATTCGCAGCAGCCATGAGCGCGAAACCCGGGAAGGACCGCGATAATGGACGTGCTTTTGCTCTTTACGATGGTCGTTACCCTGCTTTTGATCGGGGTGCCGATTGCCGTCTCGCTCGGTCTGAGTTCGACCCTGTTCCTGTTGATCTATTCCAACAGTTCGCTCGGCTCGGTCGCGGGCACCCTGCTTGAGGCCTTTGTCGGCCATTATACCCTGCTTGCGATCCCGTTCTTCATTCTTGCCTCAAGCTTTATGACCACCGGCGGCGTGGCGCAGCGGATCATCCGCTTCTCAATCGCCTGCGTGGGGCATTTGCCCGGTGGTCTGGCGATTGCGGGCGTGTTTGCCTGTATGCTGTTTGCCGCCCTCTCGGGCAGCTCGCCCGCCACCGTGGTCGCCATCGGTTCTATCGTGATCGCAGGCATGCGTCAGGTTGGCTATAGCAAGGAATTCGCCGCCGGTGTGATCTGTAACGCGGGCACGCTTGGTATCCTCATTCCGCCGTCGATCGTGATGGTGGTCTATGCCGCCTCGGTTGATGTTTCGGTGGGGCGGATGTTCCTGGCGGGCGTCATTCCGGGCATCATGGCGGGGTCCATGCTGATGATCACCATCTATGCCATCGCCAAGATCAAGGGCCTGCCGCAGGGCGACTGGAAAGGCTGGGGCGAGATCTGGACCTCGGGGCGCGAAGCAGGCTGGGGCCTGTTCCTGATCGTGATCATCCTTGGCGGCATCTATGGCGGCATCTTCACCCCCACAGAAGCGGCGGCGGTCGCGGCGGTCTATTCCTTCTTCATCGCCTGTTTCGTCTATAAGGACATGGGGCCGCTGTCGGCCTCTGACGGCAGTTCGATAAGCCTGATGCGCAAACCACACGCACTCCTGACCGCCTTTGTCCATCCGGATACGAAAAAGACCCTGCTGGATGCGGGCAAGCTGACGGTCACGCTTTTGTTCGTGATCGCCAATGCGCTTATCCTCAAGCATGTTCTCACCGATGAACAGATCCCCCAAAGCATCGCCAACGCCATGCTGAGCGCGGGCTTTGGTCCGGTGATGTTCCTGGTGATGGTCAATGTGATCCTGCTGATCGGCGGGCAGTTCATGGAGCCCTCGGGCCTTCTGGTGATCGTGGCGCCGCTGGTCTTTCCGATCGCGATGGAGCTGGGCATCGACCCGATCCACCTTGGCATCATTATGGTGGTGAACATGGAAATCGGCATGATCACCCCGCCGGTCGGCCTCAACCTCTTCGTGACATCGGGCGTGGCCGGCATGCCGATGATGGCGGTGGTGCGCGCCGCGCTGCCGTTCCTCGCGGTGCTCTTCGTGTTCCTGATCATCGTAACCTATGTGCCATGGATTTCGACGGTCCTGCCCAATACCTTCATGGGCCCCGAGATCATCACCAACTAGCGCCGCCACTCTCGGCTGGCTTAAAAATATCGCACCACGCAGGCCGCAGCTTGCGTGGTGTTTTTCAATTCAAGATCCGACATCCGCCGTCTTGTAACAAGAACCGGCAACAGGGTTTGAAAGCTCACCCTCCCTGCGCTACATGGCCCTGTCAGGAGAAATCCTTTACCCTGCCACATTTCACCGATAACCATGGGTGCCGCCCATCCCGGACAGGAGAGCATCGCGTGACCACAAAGCCCCAAAGGCACCAGCCATGAGCGTTGATCGCGACGTCTTTCTCGCCGCCATGCGTCAGGTTGCGGCCACGGTCACGGTTGTCACCACCGATGGCCCGGCGGGGCGCGTCGGCGCCACGGTAAGCGCCTTCACCTCGCTCACCGCCGACCCGCCTTCGGTGCTGGTCTGCCTGCGCTCCGATAGCCGGATCGCGCGCGCCGTCATCGACAACCGCGCGTTTTGCGTCAATGTCCTGCCCGAAGACGCGGTTGATGTGGCGCGCGCCTTTGCCGGCCCCTCGCCCGACGACCCCGGCGACCGGTTTTGCAACCTCGCGGTGAGCAATGGCGCCCAGGGGCCGATCCTGCCCCGCGCCACAGCCTTTTCCTGCGCCCTGACCGAACAGATGATCCATGGCAGCCACGCGATTTGCATCGGCAGCGTCCTTGAACTCGCAAATGCCGGGGAAAAACCGCTGACCTATCTCAGCGGCGGCTACCACATCGTGCGCCCGCACAAGAGCTAGAGCAGGTCGCGTTCATTCGACTTCACGCGACACGCTCTGACGTATTGATTTCGCATGTTCGGCAAGCTCAAAACCGGTGCCCACTTTTGAGCAACATGCTTTATGCGCGCCCTGCTCTTCTTCTTGGTCCAAATACTCATATCGCCGCCGCTGGCCAAATCGGGCTGCGCCTGCCATATCTCGCGCGACATTTGCCAAGCCGGAGCGCGCCCATGACCAGGATCATCCCCTCTCTCGCCGAGATTTCCCCGCATTACGACGCCCTTTTTGTCGATCTCTGGGGCTGTGTGCATGACGGGGTGCGCGCCTTTCCCGATGCTGTCGCGGCGCTTCAGGCTTACCGCGCGAGTGGCGGCATTGTGGTTTTGCTGACCAATTCGCCGCGCGCCCGCCACGGCGTCGAAAAACAGCTTGTCGGCTTTGGTGTGCCCGATGACGCCTGGGATACCATCGCCACCTCGGGCGACAGTGCGCGTGCCGCGATGTTTCGCGGCGTGGTCGGCGAAAAGGTGTATTTCATCGGCGAGGATCGCGATACCAAGTTTTTTGAGCCGCTGCACCTGATCGAGAACCCCGTCGACATCCAGCGCGTGCCGCTGGATGAGGCCGAAGGCATTGTCTGCGCCGGGCCGTTCGATCCCGCGGCCGACCCCGCCGAGATGCGTCCGCAGTTTCTTTATGCCAAGCAAAAGGGGATGAAACTCCTCTGTGCCAATCCCGATATCGTGGTGGATCGCGGCGAGACCCGCGAATGGTGTGCCGGGGCATTGGCGCGGCTTTACACCGAAATGGGCGGTGAAAGCCTCTATTTCGGCAAGCCGCATCCGCCGATCTATGATCTCGCCCGCCGCCGCCTGGCAGAGCTTGGCCGCGATGTCGAGGACGCCCGCATTCTGGCGATCGGTGACGGGATTCTGACCGATATCGCCGGGGCCATGGGCGAGGATATCGATTCTCTTTTCATCACCGGCGGCCTTGCCGCACAGGAGACCAAAACGTCGCAGCACCCCGACCCGGAGGAGCTAAGCGCTTACCTCACAAAAGAAAACGCCTCTCCAAGCTATGCCATCGGGTTTCTGCGCTGACAGAAAGGGCTTGATTTTTCTGCGGTTGCGAAGTAATAAAATTCCAATACGGGCACTTTAAACGCCTTAATATTACGCACCGAGCAACGCAGCACACCACCCGGAGGGGCGCATGTTGGATAACCTGCCACGCGGCACGATCTGTATCGAAGACATTGAAATGGGCATGACGCGCCATCTGCGCAAGGTTGTCACCGACCGCGACATCGAGATGTTCGCCGAGGTCTCGACCGACCGCAATCCGGTGCATCTGGACGATGAGTATGCCCGCGACACGATCTTTGAGGGTCGCATCGCCCATGGCATGCTGACCGCCGGGCTGATTTCGGCGGTGATTGGCGAGCAATTGCCCGGTCATGGCACGGTCTACATGGGGCAAAGCCTCAAGTTTCTCGGCCCTGTGCGCCCCGGTGACATGGTCCATGCCGAGGTTGAAGTGATCGCGATTGACCACGGCAAGCGCCGGGTGCAGCTTGATTGCCGCTGTCTGGTGAATGGCAAGAAGGTATTGATCGGCGAAGCCACCGTTCTGGCGCCGTCGCGCAAGTTCGACTAACGCTCTCCGCGCGGTCTTTGGCCCTTGCGCCGCCCCCGGCGTGACCGCATTCTGCGCCCATGACAAAAACACCCACCTGGGGCGTTGTGGCGACCATCAAGGCGCCTGCCCGCGATATTCTGAGCTTTGCCGCCCATCACCTCGACCTGGGGGCGCATCGCGTCCACGTCTATCTTGATGCCCCCAACGAGGCGGCCGAGGCCGCCCTGCGCGCACATCCCAAATGCCGGGTGATTCTGTGTGACGAGGGCTATTGGCGCCGTCGTCGGCGCAAGGGCCGCCCCGATGCCCATCAGCCACGCCAGAGCCTGAACGCCACCCATTGCCTGAACCGGCGCCCACAGGTGGATTGGCTGGCCCATATCGACGTTGACGAGTTCCTGCTGCCCGACAGGCCGCTGTCGGCGCAACTGGCCGCCCTGCCCGCCGAGACGCTGAGCGCGCGCGCCCGCCCGATCGAAGCCCTGGCGCCGGACCCCGCCGATCCGCCGCAAGACGGGCAGCAATGGTTCAAATCCTGCGCCCGGTTTCAAGGCCGCCGCCGCGAGGAAACCAATGACATCTATCCAACCTTCGGGCCGCATCTGAATGGCGGCTTTGTCAGCCATGTCGCGGGCAAGGTCTTTGTACGCACCGGGCTTGAGAACATAAGCCTGCGGATTCACAACGCTTTTGTCGACAAGGTGATGGATGACACGCCGGTCGAACTCGCCGAGACGCGGCTCTGTCACCTGCACGCCCCAAGCTGGGAACACTGGCAATCGGCCTATGCCTATCGGCTGCGGCATGGATCGTACCGCGAGGGGTTAAAGGCGGCGCCGATGACCGATGGCGCCGGGCTGAACATGCATGCGCTGTTCTCATTGCTTGAGGCGGACGGCGGCGAGACCGCCCTGCGGCGGTTCTTTGACGAGGTCTGCACCGCCACGCCGGACCTGCGCGCACGCCTCGCCGCGCATGGCCATCTGCATAGCGTGGCCCTTGATCTTGACCGGAAACGCGCGCTGCATTTCCCGGACCACGTGTAATTGTTGCCGATCTGGATACAATCAAAGCAGTGACCCTGCGCTTTGTCGCCACTTCTGCGCATTGCATTGACCACCCCCCCCATATTCAGGTAAGTGCAAGCCACCGGATCACCCATGTGGAGAACCACAGGCCCAAGAGGGGCCCGACCCGGCATCATACGTGCGGGCTAGGATTGTGTCCGTAAATCGCGGATACACATGACCAAATTCTCAGATCTGAATCTTAATCCCAAAGTCCTCAAAGCTGTCGAGGATGCAGGATATGAAACCCCGACCCCAATTCAGGCGGCGGCGATCCCCCCTGCCCTTGAAGGTCGCGACGTTTTGGGCATTGCCCAGACCGGCACCGGAAAAACCGCAAGCTTTACACTCCCCATGCTGTCGCTTCTGGCACGCGGTCGCGCGCGCGCGCGGATGCCGCGCAGCCTTGTGCTCTGCCCGACGCGCGAGCTGGCCGCGCAGGTGGCCGAGAACTTTGAAACCTATTCAAAACACCTCAAGCTGACCAAGGCGTTGCTGATTGGCGGGGTGTCGTTCAAGGAACAGGACAAGCTGATCGACAAGGGCGTCGATGTGCTTATCGCCACGCCCGGTCGTCTTCTGGATCATTTCGAGCGTGGCAAGCTGTTGCTGACCGGCGTTCAGATCATGGTGGTGGATGAGGCCGATCGCATGCTTGATATGGGGTTCATTCCCGATATCGAGCGCATCTTTTCGCTGACGCCCTTTACCCGCCAGACGCTGTTTTACTCTGCCACCATGGCGCCCGAGATCGAGCGGATCACCAACACCTTTTTGTCTTCGCCCGTGCGCGTCGAAGTGGCCCGTCAGGCCACCGCCTCGGAAACGATCGAGCAGGGCGTGGTCATGCTCAAGGCCTCGCGCCGCGACCGTGAAGCCACTGAAAAGCGCAATCTTTTGCGCGCGCTGATCGACCGTGAAGGTGACAAATGCACCAATGCCATCGTGTTCTGCAATCGCAAGGTCGATGTCGATATCGTGGCCAAGTCGCTGACCAAATACGGCTATGACGCGGCCCCCATTCACGGCGATCTCGATCAAAGCCAACGCACGCGCACGCTGGATGGATTCCGGGCCGGCGATCTGCGGTTTCTGATCGCCTCGGATGTAGCTGCGCGCGGCCTCGATGTGCCCGCCGTCAGCCATGTGTTCAACTTCGATGTGCCAAGCCACGCCGAGGATTACGTGCACCGGATCGGCCGCACCGGGCGCGCCGGGCGCGATGGCAAGGCGCTGATGATCTGCATTCCGCGCGATGAAAAGAACCTCGGCGCGATCGAGGATCTGCTGCAAAAGCCGATCCCGCGCATCGACAACCCGTTGCAATCGGGCGCCGCACCGGAAGCCGAGACCGAAGCCGCCCCCGCGCCCGAGAAGAAAGCCGCCAAACCGCGGATAAGCCGCCGGTCGAAAAAATCCGAAGAGCCAAAACCCGACGCAGCGGCTGCAAAGGCCGATACCGCAGCCAAGCCGCAAGAGGCGCCCGAGGCTCCTGTGACGGCCGAAGAGGCAACAGCAGAGCCACAGCACGCCACGCCCAAGCCAGAGCGCAAAGAGCGCACGTCGCGGCGCGGCGGCGGGTCTGATCGCGGGCGTCAGGATCAGGGTGGCGGCAAGGTCACCGGGATGGGCGATCATCTGCCCGGCTTTATCGCCCTGAGCTTTGACGAGCGGCGCACCCGCTAGGACGTCAGCGCGCCAGCCTGAAAGGGCTGGCTAGCCCCCCACCCCTTGGCCCTAGCGGGCAATCACGATATCGGCCTGCAATCCGCCAAGGTGATCGCTTTCCCCAAGACGCAGGGTGCCGCCATGGGCGCGCGCCACGTCCAGAACGATGGACAAGCCAAGCCCCACCCCGGTGCCGCGGTTCTGATTGCGTGCGGGTTCCAGCCGCGCGAAGGGCTTGACCGCCTCTTCGCGGCTTTCGACGGCAATGCCCGGCCCGTCATCCTCGACCCGGATGCGCAGCGACTTTTCGGTCAGCACAACGGAAACCTCGGCGCGGCTGCCATAACGGACCGCGTTGTTGATCAGGTTTTCGACCGCACGGCGGATACTGCCGATACGCAGGCTGATCTCGCCTTCGCCGCTGGTCTCGGTGAGGGTCACATTGACCTGGCTGCGCTGTGCATCCTCGACGATCTGACGGACAAGGGCGATGGGATCGACCGGCTCTGCCTCGCCCTCCTGGGCGCCGCGCGCAAAGGCCAGAAACCCGTCCAGAAGCCGTTGCATATCCTCGACATCGCGCAACATCGGTTCGGCCTCTTCCTCGTCCAGCATGGCAAGGCCAAGCCGCAGCCGCGTCAGCGGTGTGCGCAGGTCGTGGCTGACCCCCGAGAGCATCAGCGTGCGTTGTTCAATCTGGCGTTCGATCCGGGCCCGCATGTCCAGAAACGCGCCGCCCGCCGCGCGCACCTCTGCCGCGCCGGTCGGGCGATAGGGCACATGGCGCCCGCGCCCAAATGCCTCGGCGGCCCGTGCTAAACGGGTGATCGGGCGCAGCTGTTTGCGCAGGTAGATATACGAAATGACGGTCATCAACACGCCGAAAAACACCATGTTTACCAAGAGTTGGTGAGGCTGACGCGCCGAAACCCGGCGTCGGTCAAACACCAGCTTTATGCCCTGCCCGTCGCGCAAGAAATACAGCCGCACCGCGCTGTCATCGGTCAGTTCGACCACCTTCAGATCGGGAAACGCCTTCTTGAATTCGCGGATCACAACAACACCCGAAAAATCATACCAACGGCGAAAATCGCTTTCCGGGATTTCCGCCTGGGGGATGACAGACAGGTTGATGTTCAGCGTTCTGGCAACCGGCTGATTGATCAGGGCCTCGGGCGGGCGCGTGCCATCGCCAAGCACCGCCACGATTTCACGGTTGACCGTCTCGGTCATCTGTTGCGTCACACCCTCAAAATGGCGTTGAATGAACACGATCGAAACAACAAGCAACAGCGTGACCACCGGCAAAAGCAGGAGCAGCGTTGCCCGCCAGTAGAGGCTGCGGGGCACATAGGGTTTTAGCCAGCGTAACGACATTGCCCAAACCTAGCCCCCCGCGCAGAGAGAAGGAAGAGCCATGCACCTCCCCCAAGGCGAAAGGCCGGATTTTGGCCATGCAGACGTGATCGGCCCGGATCTGCGCCGCATTCTGGCGCCCAACCCCTCGCCGATGACGTTCTGGGGCACCAATACCTATCTTCTCGGGCGGCGCAATCTGGCGGTGATTGATCCCGGCCCGGATGACCCCGCACATCTTGCCGCGATCCTTGGCGCCCTGGAGCCGGGCCAGAGAATTAGCCATATTTTTGTGACCCATTCGCACCTGGACCACTCGCCGCTTGCCGCGCCTCTCGCCGCCGAGACCGGCGCGCCTGTGCTGGCTTTCGGCGATGCACGCGCAGGCCGCAGCCCGGTGATGACCGCGCTCTGCGAGACCGGCGAGATTGGCGGTGGTGAAGGCGTCGACCACGGGTTTACCCCCGACATTGCGCTTCTTGATGGTCAGGAGATCGCCGGTGATGGCTGGCACCTCAAGGCGCATTGGACGCCGGGCCATTTTTGCAATCACCTGTGCTTTGAGAGCGGTGACGAGGTCTTTACCGGCGATCTGGTGATGGGGTGGGCAAGCTCGCTCGTCTCGCCGCCCGACGGCGATCTGACGCATTTCATGGCTTCCTGCGCGCGGCTCAAGGCGCTTGCGCCGCGCCGCCACCTGCCTGGCCACGGCGCCCCGATCGACACCCCCGCCGCGCGGCTTGACTGGCTGATCGGCCATCGCCGGGGGCGCGAGGCGGCGATTCTTGCGGCGCTTGATCAGGGCGCGCGCACGGCCACGCAAATCACCCATGAGATCTATACCGACACGCCCGCAAAACTGATGCCCGCCGCCGCGCGCAACGTACTGGCCCATCTGATTGATCTCATGCAAAAATCCGAGGCTTTCCCGCAAGGCCCCCTGCACGCCGACAGCCGGTTCGCCCGCCCGACAGGGAATGATGCGCCAGGGTGAATTTTTTGTCACAATCCCTCTGGACCTTGCGAAACCTGATTGCTATACGGCCCAAGTGTTCCGGCGTAGCTCAGCGGTAGAGCAGTTGACTGTTAATCAATTGGTCGTAGGTTCGATCCCTACCGCCGGAGCCAAAGATTTCAAGGGCTTAGCCAAGGTTGGCTGAGCCCTTTTTTGTCTATTGAGCTACCTAGGTCTCAGATAGGTCGCAACGAAAGCTCACCCCAAACAGAGCTTTAGTATGCTTGCCAACTAGGTTAGCCTAGAGCCAAGGCACAAGGAACATCGTATGGATTGGGACAAAATAGTAGAGGTTAACACATCTGCGGAAGTCGACATTGATTTTTTGCAGTTTGATCTGTCGAACCCAAGGTTCACTCCCGACAAGATGCCTGAGGGCGACACAGATGTTGAGATTGTCCGACAGCTTGCACGATCAGCAGACCTTGGCGAACTAATCCAATCTATTGCTACAAGCGGCTTTATTAAGATTGAACCGCTCATTGTGATGCCATTGGGCGACAAGTTGACTGTGTTGGAAGGAAACCGAAGGCTAGCTGCAATAAAGTGCTTGAGAGACACAAATTTTGCGAAAGATGCGGGCGTTAGTGTTGACTACGACACAACCCTTGCTGCGGCTACAACTGAAACGATCCTTGTCCACAGAGTGGATCGCAAAGAAGATGCGCGCGATCTTATCGGCTTCAAACACATCAATGGACCGCAATCTTGGGACGCGTTTGCAAAGGCCAAATTTGCAACTGAATGGTTGGATAGCGAAAGGGCTTTAGCTGAAAAGGGTGCGGCAGCTCTTAGACTAAAAGACATTGCAGGAAGAATGGGCGACAAACATCAAACAATTTTCCGCATGGTTACGGCCTACTACGTAATCCGTCAGGCCGAAAATGAAGAAATCTATCAGATTTCGGATCGCATAAAAAAGAGCTTTAGCTTCTCACACCTTTATACTGGACTATCCTACCCGGAGTTTACCGACTATTTGGGAATGGAAAAACTACACCATGAAGAAGATCCTTTGGAAAGGCCAGTGCCTTCAGACCATAGGAAAGAACTAGAACATATGCTCCTATGGCTGTATGGCTCGAAAAGCCGCGACAGGCAGCCGGTTATTAGGTCACAGAACCCTGACCTGAACACTTTGAAAGAAGTTCTAAGATCCAAGGCTGCGATTGCCGAGTTGGAAGCGCGAGTTAGCCTTGCCGATGCCATCGTTACTGCAACTCCCAAAGAAGACCGATTTTCGCAACATCTGCTGTCCGCGAACAACGAACTACTTAAGGCGCAAAACACGCTTGATGGATTTGATCCAGAAACCCAGTCAGAATTGGAAGCAATTTCAGAAGCTGCATTGAAGCGCGCGAGCATTGTGCATAGGAACATTGTTGCTTCCATTCGCGAACTTGAAGAACGCAGATAGAGAAAAGATGGCTACCGGTTTTCTTGCAACTCCTGCCCCAACTTCACCTGCAAATGAGCTTTTGGACTGGCTCGAGTTAGAGGCTTTTTTGTCTGGCACCAATGTTGCGCGTTTAGATGTCTTGGTTTCCGCACTAGAGATGCAGTTGGAGGAGCCCAGCGAAGAAATTGAGGCAGAAGATGATTTCAAGGAAGCGCTGGTTGCTGAGATAGAAAATGAATACGACTTTCGAAGGGATGACTGTATCGGTAGCTATCCGTTTCTTCTCAGTGATGATGCGGAGGAGCTATTTTTCGTTGGTGATCCAGCGCACCCTAACACCTCTGTCTATCTAGTTTGTTTGTTGGCTTCCCATCTTATCAGGTCTCCCTTTGTCACCCTGAAGGGGACCGAAGAAGATTTGACCAAGATAGTTACGGACTTACGAAACTCTGTTTTCCAAGTGATTTCGACGGTAGCTATGGCCGGATTGGCAGATGGCCCGTCTATAAGCATAGGTTGGCCACGAAGCTCAGATGAAACAATACTTCAAGCTCTCGCGCGCGGCGTGCCGAACAACTCGTCAGTAGTACCAAGAGCTAACCCCAACCCCGCAGTTAAGAACCCTTGGGACAAAGATGGTGGAATGGATGTCATATCTTGGCGAGATGGCAAACGGCATCCACCATTGAACTTTTATTTTGGACAGGTCGCCAGCGGGGCCGATTGGGCAGGCAAAGCGGCAATGGGAAAGGCACGGTCTTTTAAAGAAAAATATGTTGATAGCGGGCCACTATGCAACGAGGACTATGCTACGCTAATGCCATTTCGCGTTAGTGACACTGCAAAGTTCAACAGTGAGCATTCGGATCACCGGACAATTTTAGATCGTACGCGCTTGCCGCAGATGGCCTTGAAAGGCATTGCGATTTCAGAGAACGGAATTCCAGTAGATGAAGTGGAAAATTTCGCTGCCGTAGAGGCATGGATATTCAGATATAAAGGTGCGGCTGCTGGCTAAGCGTATTGTACCGGCTGTATGAAGACCTCGTGTTCTTTACGTTTGTTTTGCAAGCTATAATTTACCATGATCTTTGAAATTGATTGGCTAGAATAAATTTCGCGTATCAACTCATGATCATCATAGGTCAAAACCCAGTTCTTTATTGAGCCATTCGCCAACATGTCACTTAACGCCACATGCTTTGCTTCATTCATGGCATTCAGATACAGCCGACCGCCCGCGTGTACATAGGGCGGGTCAATAAAGAAGAACGTATTGTCCAGACTTTCCCTTCGTCTCAGACGATCCAAAAAACTCAGCGCGTCATTATTCACAATCTCAATGCGGTATGCATTTTCTGCAATCCACTCGACACGCCGTGATAAGCCCTCTCTGTTAAAGCGCGCATCGATCTTCCATTTCCCGGATTGATCATACCCACCTATGGGCCCAGATTTCGCAACAATGCCCGAACGTGTAGTTCGGTTTATAAAGAAGGCCGCAAATCCAACATCAAAACTATAGCCGCCACTCGTATCAGCCTCAGCAATCTCACTTTGACGGTACCACTCATCTACATCTAGCGGAGTTTTCATGATTGCATCAATGAAACGAGCACCTTCCATCAGCATGGCTCGCCATGCAGAGTAAATCTTCGGGTCTGCATCATTTAAAATGAGACGCTCAACTGCACCGTCAGCAAGGAGGTTCATGGCTGCACCCGCGCCGCCGCAGAACGGCTCGACAAAAGTAACTGGCACTCCGCTAAAAGTTTGAGAAATATGGTGCTGCAAATAACCGCTGAGAAAAGCTTTGCCGCCCGGATACCTGAACGGTGAGACGGCATTCTGAGTATGCCGACCGGGATAGTCTTGAATGTTGATGATTTGGTAGTTAGTCAATGTGTTGCATCCCGGCCGAGCTTTCCTTGGTGCTACACCCGCTTTATCATGCGAGCAAGATGTTTCTACGGACACTACGTTCGCTGCATATTAGTAGAAGAAGCAAAGCTATGGCATTGCAGAAGCCATAGGCGCTCTTTACGCAGCCGCAGCGTCAATTCTGTAGGGATTGGGCACCCTTAGGATTTGGTAGCGCGGCTAGGGCGTCGAGACAAGTTTTCGCGGTCAGACTAGGCCCAGATTTCTACGAGCGTACTCAAAGCGTCTTTCCACCACGTAGACATTGCGATCAGTACTTAACGTCCGAAGAACAGGACGGCTCAACTTTGCCAGTCGTTTCACAGTAGGTCGCAAAGGATCACCCGGCTTGAGTGCAATGCGTCCATGTTTGGCTAGGTTGTAGATAATTGTCGTTGCGACGAAAGGGTCTTCTGCTGCTGCCACAATCGCCGCTCGCAAGTGCTCCGGCGTCGCATCAAGATTGTGCGGGTCCACCCAATTCCAAAGGTTGGCGAGCACGTCATTCAGGGTATCAGCAGCTTCAATCTTCAAACGCGAGACCGCTGTCACGAGTTCTTCTAAAGTTCCAAAAGTTGACCTCCGATAGATTTTGCTGCGGTAACCATCCGGGAATGTCACTTCAAATCGCACGCGCCGATTAGTCTTGGCGTAAACCTTTACCTGCCTTTTTCGAGTTAGGTAAATCGTAGCGCTCTGGCTCTGCTGTGACACCTCGGCTTCGATTTGATCGAGCTGCTTTCTTGTGACCCGCATGCGTTTGGCAACGCGTGGAAGGTAGTGTGTCAGAGTATCCACAAAGGCGATTGGAGCCTCGTGATCAAACTCCCAGTAGAACTCGATGTCGCCAAGGGCATATTCCCTCGGGTCATAGATGCTGTCATGAGCATCTTCCGGCAATTCCGCGGGGAAAATTTCGCGAGCAATCAATTGTTGAACGAACTGAGCGAGTGTTCCTCCTACATAGGTCCGCACGTGATCTTCCACAGCCTGGCTTAAAGCGAAAGCATATCGAGTACCTTTTCCAATGATTATGTTATCGTCTGCGACAAGAGGCATTTCCCGGCGCCACCAGTCGGGTTTTGGCTCTATGACCATTGGGAAAACCGAAGCTGCTTGTGGTCTATGCGGCTTGGTCCTCCTTGGAAATTCGTGAGCCTGCAAGAAACGTGTAAGGTTCCATGATCCATCGATATGAAACACACATCTACTGACTGTTTCGGGCGAAGAAGTTGCTGCGCTCAGGATTTGGACAACCACCTGCCCCGAAACAAGCGGGTGGACTACATTTCGATCCGGACCGCGCCCAGATTTTCGAAATGTCAGATAGTATCGTGATCGATCTGCGGAAAGCTCGGCATCTTGAAAGATATTTGTGAAATCCCCAGACGCTGTCTCCACTTGCCACGCAGACAGGTTGCCAAATCGGGTTGCAAGCTCGGGGCGCGTTCCCTCTGCCTGCCATCCGTCCACTCTTAGCTCAAAGCGGTCGACCATCACCTTATCCGGGGAAACGCGGGTCCGAGGCCCTATCTTTGGTACGAACCGCTCTCGCTGTGTCATCTGTTATGTCCCTAATTACGGTCTATACTAGAGGGCACGTTTTGATGTCAGGATCGGTCGATATGCTGAGGTAGCGCTTCCAAACACGCTGGATCGTTGACGAATGCCATTTGCCGCCCGTGTACGATGGTACTTTGTCGAAATTTAGCCGATCCGCAATTTTTCTGATCGAAAGTCCGTTCATTTTGTACCGTTTTATCACTGGCCCCATACTCTCGCTGTAAGCATTGGCGTCAGCAATTTTTTGATCCGCAAGTGCTTGGCATGACTGGCCTAACTTTACGCCCCTAGCTTTCGCCGCCGCCAGAGCCGCTTTGGTGCGTTCTGATATTGCCCTGCCTTCGTGTTCGGCCACAGCGGCCATAATGTGGAGTACAAATCGGTTAGCTTCGGGCATGTCTACTGCACGGAACGGAACGCCGCTTTCGATCAAACCAGAGATAAAGTGAACGTTACGGGCAAGTCGGTCAAGCTTGGCGATAACGAGCGTTGCACCTTCCCGCTTACACTCTTCAAGCGCGTTTTGGAGCTGCGCCCGTGAATTTCGCTTACCACTTTCTACTTCGACATACTCATTAATAAGCTGACCGCCCGATTGGCTCAAGAAACCGTCAACGACAGAATTTTGGGCTTCCAGTCCAAGACCGCTCTTTCCTTGACGATTAGTCGAGACCCGAATGTAGGAAATGTATTTGTCCGTGAATTCCATGATGTGCTCCTATGAACGTTGGTTCGTTTGAGTACACCTGGTCACCTGTTCTGCCTATTGATAGGTTTTTACTGCTGTTTCGTGGGAAGCGCCGCCAGTGTGTCTCGAAAACACGTTTTTCCGCCAATTTTCCCCACAAACCCTAGGTTTCCCGTTACAATCGATTGTAGCGAACAGGTTTGTCCCGGTTTATGTAAGTATAAATAGGTATTTTCTGTGACTATTCAGTATTCTAGCGAGCAATCCGTTATGCACGAATGCACCTATAGGTGTGGCCGGTCATGCAACCCACTTGGACAATTACAACCTATCAATCTTTGATGTCGTCGAATGTGTGATGTCGTCCGCGTTTACTGTCCCAAAATTTCCAGACTTATAAAAAGAGGGGGGCATGTCGGCTGAAAAAATGCGAAAATTTTGGGTGCCCTACTTTCCGTGTTCTCGGTCATAGTCGCGCTGCGCGTATCCGGTTTCCATGTAGGCTTCCAACAGTGACACTTTGTATCTAACACCATTTCCGGAACTGAATGAAACTGGACCAGTGCCTTTGCTCCGGTGATTGCGGAGTGTTTGCGGGCTGTTGCCGATATATCTTGCAGCGTAAGTGATGTCGCACCAATCACCATCATCAGAGCGCCAGCCTCCGCTTAGCTGTTCCTCAAGTTCTTTTATCCGCGCTTTCAGTCGTTTGATTTCTTTAAGATACCTGATCTTGGCAGGCATTTTGATCTGACTTCCGGCCTTTCGCTTCGGTCTCTGAGGTTGGCCGTGTGCGGTTGTATGATCCTCTAGCGTCATTGATTACTCACGGTTTGCCTGCTGGTTTCGGTTATTATCAATGCGCTTCATGGCGTTTTCAAGGTCGCCGCGAACTGACGCTTCAAACGGGTGAGCATAGCGCATGGTAGTTTTAGGGCTGGTGTGCCGCAGTATGACTTGAGCCGTGTACAACCCGCCCTCCCGTGCTAGGTACGTGCCAACCGTGTGCCTGATGTCCTTCAAGCAGGCCCCGGGCAAGTTCGCTAGATCGCAGATGCGCTTCCACGGTTTAGTTAGGGTCTTTAATCGCTGCCCCGGCACCGGTCCTTCGAAAACCCAACCGGTTCGAGCCTGAGGTGCTATCGAATGAAGAAATTCAATGGCCGGACTGGACAGCATTAATCTCGCTTCACCCGTTTTTGTGTTATGCAAAATCGCTGTACCTGCACTTGTATCGATGTCGTCCCACTTAAGGTTCAGCACTTCGGAAGGTCGGCAACCTGTGAAGAACAGAAGTGTTATCGCATCAAATGCAGACTTACTTTTGAGCATTTGTTGCCGCGCCATTTCGATGGCTGCAAAAACCCTCTCTTGTTCATCATCAGTAAAGTAGTGCTGCCTCGGGTCTTCCTTGTTCATCTTCACTCGCGAGGCCGGATTGCTTCCTCGCGGAATGACCTCCCAGTCTTCGGCCTTAAAGAGCATCGCCTTTAACACTCCCAGCATCCGGTTGGCTCGAATAGGTGTATTTACCATCGATTTGTGCAGGGCCTCTACATCAGCTCTTGTTAGTTCCACGAGAGCGAGCCTGCCTAGCTTGGGTAGCACCCGACTTTCCAGTACGCGCTCATATTCCTTGAAGGTTGAAGGCGCTACCGTTTGTTTAGCGTATTCGTAGAGGTATTTCGTTGAAAATGCCGAGACAGTAACCGCTTTTCGCTGGTCAAGGCGGTCGCTTGCCGGATCGCGCCCTTCATTCACGTCCGCAGCCATAGCCCCTGCTTTTCGTCTCGCCTGCGCTACTGTTACGTCTGCAAGCTTACCGATAGTGAACTTACGCTGCCGACCATACTTTGTTCGATACCGATAGATGAAGACCTTCCTCCCGGCAGGGGTGATCTTCAACCCTAGCCCCATGGTCTTGGTATCGTTCACAATGTACTCTTTTGATCGCGGCGGCGCTGAAGCTAGACCAGCCTGCGTAAAGGGAATGAGTTGATTACTCTGGGATTTGCGGTGCTTTTCTAGCCTCCGCCTTGGTTTTATAGGACGCATATAGGACGCAAAGCTCCGGGTGGTTTCGGTATGCTTTGAGAGTAATCTCCACGGCGACTTCTGAAAATACATAATAAAATTAGTATCTTATGGCCTATAGTTACGGTATGGTATAAAATGTTAAGCGGCAATTTTTCGGCTGTTAATCAATTGGTCGTAGGTTCGATCCCTACCGCCGGAGCCAAAGATTTCAAGGACTTAGCGCTCACCCGCTAAGTCCTTTTTAGTTCTGAGCACCGGATAAGCACAGTAATCACGGCTCGGACCGGTGTTTTCGGGGCTTTCGTCATCGAAGAACACAGTATAGCATTTGTGGAAGCTTCACTCGTTCGCTTTTAGGCGTTTTCGAATTGAACCGGGAGGTGATCGTTAGACTGAAGTAATAGGCACGGGGACGAAATTGCGAGTCGTAGATTTATTCAGCGGAAGTGGGGGGTTGTCTGCGGGAGCAGCAGCGGCAGGCCTAGAAATTCTAGCTGGTGTCGACTTCGACACCAACGCTGTTGCGACGTTTGAGAGAAACTTTCCCCACGCAAAGGTTACACAAAAAGACCTGAGCAAGATGGATGAAAGCTTTGCAGAAGCACTTCCAGATTGCGACCTCCTAGTTGCGGGCCCTCCTTGCCAGTCATTCTCAACATCCAATCAACGCACGCGAACAGACGATAACCCTTTAAATAACCTGCTGTTCGTTCCAGTTGAAGTTGCCAAGGTAAAAAGACCTTCGGCGGTGATAGTCGAAAACGTTCATGGTCTTGGTATTGGAAGTCGCCGCAAGTACCTTGATGAGTTGGTTGAACGGTTTAGCCTGATTGGCTACTCGACAAAGATTCTGGTTGTCTCAGGTGCTATGGTTGGATTGCCTCAAAATCGAACAAGACTTTTTGTTATTGCCAGCCAAAAGAAGTTCGCCGATTTCGATTTTGGTAAAGCAAGTCAACCCACAGTAAATGACGCTATTTCCGACCTACCTCTTTTGGACAAGGGAGCATCAATCGACATCCGTGAATACGGCGCTATGCCTCTGTCCTGCTATTCGGAGGAGCTACGTCGAACCCTCAAAGAATGCAGTGGTCATCTTGTTACCGACAACGCCGATCATATTATCGAACGCTACAAGCACGTTCCTCAAGGAGGAAACTGGCAGTCTATCCCCAGAAAACTGATGGGAAACTACAGCGATGTCACAAGGTGTCACACTGGCATTTATCATCGCTTGTCTAGCAACCTGCCCGCAAAGGTTGTAGGAAACTTCAGGAAGAACATGTTGATACATCCCACTCAAAACCGTGGGTTATCGATTAGGGAGGCTGCAAGACTCCAATCATTTCCGGACTCATACGAGTTTTGTGGATCCATTGGCAAAAGACAGCAACAGGTAGGAAACGCCGTACCACCACTTATGGCGTATTGTGTTGAAAAACTCTTCCTTGATCGAGGCGTGCATCACTGATTCAATTCCCATATTGATCGGGGGATTTTGCGATGTTGGGACCGAGGCAGGAAGCACAGGCGGCGCTGTTTTATGAGTTCTCGCTGGAGGATCACATCCCGCAAAATCACTTGCTTCGTT
>Ga0209344_10000221_pt1 | contig 115422 bp, 119 predicted proteins | sample Cruoilmetagenom6_FD_187293 | JGI IMG/M metagenome (GOLD analysis project Ga0209344, IMG submission 187293) | Oil polluted marine microbial communities from Coal Oil Point, Santa Barbara, California, USA - Santa Barbara Oil Seep Sample 6 (SPAdes)... | ecosystem: Environmental > Aquatic >...
TGAAGCCATAGCCACCAAAGATTTGGGTGGCATCCCGAGCGTTATCCATGGCCGCCTCGCTGCTGATCATTTTCGCCAAGCTCGCCTCCATCTTGAAAGGAACCCCGGCAACCAGTTTGCGGGCTGCGTCGTAGGTTGCCAAGCGTGCCGTATGAACCCGGGCCTGCATCCGCGCAATCTTGAACGCAATGTGCTGGTTCGACCCAATCGAACGACCAAAGACGTGACGCTCATTGGCGTACCGGATCGATTCCTCCAGACACCCCTGAGCTGCCCCCGTGCAGAGTGCAGCGAACGCAACACGACCCTCATCCAGAGCCTCAATGAAGTTTGCGAAACCACGGCCGCGCTCCCCCATCAGGTTCTCTTCGGGAACCCGCACGTTGTCGAACGACAGCGGGTGCGTGTCTGAGGTATGCCACCCGACCTTGTCGTAGGGCGGGTGCACCGTGAAGCCCGGCGTGCCGTTCGGAACGAGGATGGCGCTCAACTCAGGCCGGCCGTTCTCCCGACGCCCCGTGACCGCCGTGACCGTCACAACCTTCGTGATCTCGCTGCCCGAGTTCGTGATGAACTGCTTCGTGCCGTTGATGACCCATTCGCCATCGACGAGCTCGGCAGTGGTCTTGGTTCCCGCAGCATCGGAGCCGGCATCCGCTTCGGTCAGACCGAAACCAGCGAGAGCTTCACCGCGCGCGAGCATCGGAACCCACTGCTGCTTCTGCTCTTCGCTCCCGTGCTTGAAGATCGGCATCGCTCCAAGACCGATGCCGGCCTCGAGCGTCACCGCGATCGACTGGTCAACGCGAGCAAGCTGCTCAATCGCGAGACACAGCGAAACGTAGTCCTTGCCCTGCCCGCCATACTCCTTCGGGAACGGCAAACCGAAGAGACCCATCTCACCCATCTGAGCGATGATGCCGTAGGGCAGTTCACGCTTCGTGTCGTACTCATACGCTGCCGGAGCAACAACCTTGTCAGCGAAATCGCGCACATCAGCGCTCAACTTCAGCTGCTCATCAGTGAGGCCGAGGTGGGTGATTTCGCCGCGGGTAGCGTCGTGACTCATAAGGTTTCTCCTTCAGTGCTCGCTTGTGGCGATTCGATTCGGGCAACAATCTGGTCTCGTGTGACCAGATCGCCAGGCTTCAAACTGATATCGACAACTCCATCGAGGGTTGCGACAACGGGTTGTTCCATCTTCATGGCTTCAATCGTGAGCACCGTCTGACCGGCCGTCACAGAATCTCCATTCGCCACCGCGACGGCCACAACCGTGCCGGGCATGGGCGAACGCAACTCGGGATCGACCACACCGGCGACTCTCGCGAGAGTGGCGCGGTGGGCCGCGAGCGACTCGGCGCGAGACTGCGCAGTGAGAGCCCAGGAAGTGCCCTCCTGCCCAATCCACACCGTCGCGTCGACAGTTTCTAGGGCGAGACGGATGCTCTGGGTGCCCCACTCGACACCGGTGCTCGTCAGGCGCGCCGGAATGGTGGAGCCGTCGATCGTGACCTCCGCTGCGCTGGGCGGGCCGGCAACCAGAACCTCGTGCACCTGCCCCGCACAGGCCAGACGGTAGCGGGCCGGACGATGCTGGCCCACACGCCAGCCGCTCGGCTGCTGCCAGGGTGAGCCCGGCATCCAGCGTTTGGAGTGGATGCTCAGAGCCGCCGCTGCGAGCACCGCCGGGGTTGGCGCAGCGAACTCAATCTCGGCAAGAGCCCGTTCGATGAGGCCCGTGTCGAGGTGGCCCGCTGTGACGTCGTCGCGGTTGAGGAGGGCGCGGAGGAATTCGATGTTGGTCGTGACACCCAAGATGACGGTGTCGGCGAGGGCACGGTCGAGGGCGCGGAGTGCTTCGGCGCGCGTGGCCCCGTGGGCGATGACCTTCGCGAGCATGGGGTCATAGTTGGCCGAGACCGTGCCGCCCTGGATGAGCGAGCTGTCGACGCGGACGCTGGTCGCGGCTGTGCTGGTTGTGGCAGTGCTGGCCGAACTTCCGTCGGCAGCTTCGTGCAGATGCACGATCTGACCGGCGGAGGGCAAGAAGTCGTTGGCGGGATCTTCGGAGTAAATGCGTGCCTCAACCGCGTGGCCGGTAAGCGTTGGCGTCTTCACTGTCAGCTTCTCACCAGCAGCAATTCGCACTTGCCACTCCACGAGGTCGACGCCTGTGACCATTTCGGTGACCGGATGCTCCACTTGCAGTCGCGTGTTCATCTCCATGAAGAAGAACTCATCGGGCGCATTGTCGGAGACAAGGAACTCGACTGTCCCCGCACCGACGTAGCTCACGCTGCGCGCGACCTCGCAGGCCGCCTCACCAATGCGCTGCCGCGTTGCTTCATCGAGCAGCGGTGATGGCGCTTCTTCGATGATCTTTTGGTGGCGACGCTGCAGTGAACATTCGCGCTCCCCCAAGTGGATGATCGTGCCGTGGCCATCAGCCAGAACCTGCACCTCGATGTGGCGGGGCTTCTCGACGAGGCGCTCGAGAAAGAGCGTGTCATCGCCGAACGCGGCACTGGCCACGCGCCGAGCAGAGTCGAGAGCACCGGCAACAGCATCGGGCTCGCGCACGATCGTCATGCCCTTGCCACCGCCACCGGCCGACGGCTTGATCAGCAGCGGGAACCCGACCTCGGCAGCAGCAGCCACCAGATCGTCGTTCGTCATACCCGGCTCAGCAATGCCCGGGATCACCGCGACACCGCGTTCGGTCACGTGCATCTTCGACGCAATCTTGTCGCCCATAATCTCGAGGGCTTCAACGCCGGGACCGATAAACGTGATTCCGGCAGCAGCGCAGGCCTCGGCTAAGTGCGCGTTTTCGGAGAGGAAGCCATAGCCCGGGTGAACCGCATCAGCACGCATGCCATCTACGGCATGGGTGGCGGCAACGATCGATTCGACCGAGAGGTAGCTGTCGATCAGCACCGCGGCATCCGCTACTTGAACGTGCTTCGCGTCACGATCGTGCTCGGTATAGACCGCGATCGAGCGGATGCCCATCGAGTGCAGGGTGCGCGTGATGCGACAGGAAATTTCGCCACGATTGGCGACCAAAACTTGAGAGAACATGGCAATCACATCCGGAAGAGGCCGAAGCCCGGTTCAGGCAGCGGGGTGGCCGCGGCGATATCGAGGGCCATGCCGAGCACGTCTCTGGTGTCTTTCGGGTCAATGATTCCGTCATCCCAGAGGCGGGCTGTCGAATAGTAGGGGCTGCCCTGACGTTCGTATTGTTCGCGGATGGGTTTCTCGAACTCGACCTTGTCGTCGTCGGTGAAGGCGTCTTCGCCGAGCTGATCGCGGCGCACCGTGGAGAGCACGGCAGCAGCCTGCGGGCCGCCCATGACCGAGATGCGGGCGTTGGGCCACATCCACAAGAAGCGCGGCGAATACGAACGACCGCACATCGAATAGTTGCCGGCACCAAACGAGCCACCGATGACGACCGTGAACTTCGGAACGCGGGTTGTCGCGACCGCGGTCACCATCTTCGCTCCGTTCTTGGCAATGCCGCCGGCCTCATATTCCTTACCGACCATGAAGCCAGAAATGTTCTGCAGGAACAACAGCGGGATTCCGCGCTGATCGCACAGCTCGATGAAGTGCGCGCCCTTGAGCGCCGACTCGCTGAACAGCACGCCAGAGTTAGCGACGATGCCGATCGGATGCCCGTGCAGCGTCGCGAACCCGGTGATGAGCGTTGTGCCGTATTCCTTCTTGAATTCGTGGAACTCGCTGCCGTCCACGAGTCGCGCGATCACTTCGCGCACTTCGTAGGGGCTTTGCACGTCGGTGGGCACGACCCCGTAAAGCTCATCAGGGTTCACGGCGGGCGGCCGCGAGGCGACAACATCCCACGCGGGAGCAGCAGGCTTGGGGATCGTCTTGATGATGTCCCGCACAATCTCAAGCGCATGGCGGTCGTCATCGGCGAGATGGTCGGTGACGCCCGAAGTGCGCGCGTGCACGTCTCCCCCGCCGAGTTCTTCGGCCGTGACGATCTCGCCAATGGCGGCCTTCACGAGCGGCGGACCACCCAAGAAAATCGTGCCCTGATTGCGCACAATGATCGTTTCATCGCTCATCGCCGGCACATACGCGCCGCCCGCGGTGCACGACCCCATGACCGAGGCGATCTGCGGGATGCCCGCGGCCGAAAGCCTGGCCTGGTTGTAGAAAATGCGACCGAAGTGGTCGCGGTCAGGAAAGACCTCATCCTGCATCGGGAGAAAAGCGCCACCCGAGTCAACGAGGTACACGCACGGCAACGTGTTTTCGAGCGCGATCTCTTGCGCCCGCAAATGCTTCTTCACGGTGAGCGGAAAGTAGGTGCCGCCCTTGACCGTCGCATCGTTCGAGATCACGAGAACCGGGCGGGAGTGGATGAGGCCGATACCCGCAATGACGCCCGCCCCGGGGGCTTGGTCGTCGTAGATTCCATTCGCGGCGAGCGGGGCAATCTCAATGAATGGGCTGCCCTCATCGAGCAGCTCATCGACTCGATCACGCGGCAGGAGCTTGCCGCGAGAGACGTGGCGTTCGCGAGATTTCTCCGAGCCACCGAGAGCTGTCGTCGCCAGTCGTTCGCGCAATTGCTCGACAAGGCCGCGCATTGACTCTTCGTTAGCCGCAAACGTCGGATCAGACGGTATAGCGGCGGTCGACATCTTCTCCATCGAACACCTTCGTTCAGCGCAGCTTGTGGCCACTTGGGTTAGTCACTACTAACTCAAATAGGTTAGCGAGAATTAACCGAACTGTCTAGACTCAGAACATGAACGAGACGCCAACTCCGCGAAGCCAAGCGAAGGCCGACCGACGCGAGGCCCTCCTCGCCGCCGCCGCCAGCCTCTTCGCCGACCGCGGATTCACCCGGGTCTCCCTCGAAGAACTCGGTGCCGCGGCCGGCGTCAGCGGCCCCGCCGTCTACCGCCACTTCGACGGCAAACAAGACGTGCTCGCCGCAATGCTCGTCGACGCCAGCACCAACCTGCGCAGCGGAGCCCAGACCGTGATCGAGCACGCCGCCACACCACGAGCCGCGCTCGAAAGCCTCGTGAAATTTCACGTCGACTTTGCGCTCGGCAACGCTGACGTCATCCGCGTTCAAGATCGCGACCTCGACAGCCTCGCCGCCAGCGACCAACACGAGGTGCGCACTCTGCAACGCAGTTACGTCGAACTGTGGGTTGGCGTGCTCTCCCAGACAAATCCGGATGCCGCGACCGCCGAACTGCGCACCCGCGCCCACGCCACCTTCGGGCTTATCAACTCCACTCCCCACAGTGGGCGCGCCGGCGCGACACGTGCCGTGCTCGAGCGGATGGCGTTAGCCGCCCTCAACGCCTAGCGAGCGAGCGACCGCTAGTCGCGGTCGAGACCACCGAGTCGACGCAGCACAGCGTTCAAGAGCGTGCCTTCGGCATCCGGAATCACGTGGTGATTGAGATAGATGCCTTCAAGCCACGGCAACACTTCTTCAAACGGAAGCCCAATGGTGTCCCAGTCGACGCCGGGCACAGCCTTCGAGCGAGGCTCGCCCGTGCGCGGATCAGTCCAGGCTTCAGCAATGGGCTGGTCGGGCTCAGACTCCCCAGCACCCCACAGCAGCGCGATCGGATGATTCTCGCCCTCGATGTGGTCATGACCAACGGTGCCCGCGCCGAGCCACGGCAGCGTCAGCAGCTCGCCCTCGACTTCGATCTCCAGGAGATCGAGCTGAGCAGGCTCGGCTACTTCGCAAATGTACAGATCAAAGCCGGCGTCGTGCCACGCGGCAGCCTGAGTGATGTCATCGAGCACGTTCGGCAACAGCGCATGAAAGTCGCTCGCTAGTCGCGTTGCCCACAACACGAGAGTGCGAGTGTCATTCGCCGACCACGGGCTCGACTCGCGAGCCTCGCCCTGCGGGGTGTGAAAGTGGTGGCTGACGCCTTCGCTCGTGGTTTCGCAGTGCAACTGACCGTGCGGGTACTCCACGTGCAGATCGCTCACCAGCGCTTCGTCATCCCAGCCCGCAAAAAGTTCAGGCGCGGCGAGCATGGGTGGCAAATCGATCGGCGGCGTTCGCCTCGTGCCGAGGTTCAGTACGGCGCGCAGCCGGGTATTCGGCATGCGGAGGCTGAGGTCAGTCATTCGCTTGTCGTGGCTTTCGCCGGAGCATCCGCGTCACTGGCGACGACCGGTTCGGGCTTCGCCGAAATACCCATGATCGAGATGACGACGATCATGACAGCTCCACCGACGAGAGCAATATCGGCGATGTTTCCAATGAAGTAGCCGTTGTAGTTGATGAAGTCGACCACGTGACCGCGCGCAAAACCGGGTTCACGGAACAGACGGTCGCCGAGGTGCGTGATGGCCCCACCGAGGAGCATGCCGAGTGCGACAGCCCACGCCCGCGACTGCACCGTCCACGCATACCACGTGATGGCGACAACGGCGAGCGCGGCAATGATCGTGAGAACCCAGGTGTATTCCTCAGCGAGCGAGAAAGCAGCGCCGGGGTTGTAGACGAGCTGGAACGACAGCAAATCGCCAATGATCGGGATGTTCTTACCGCCACCGAGGTTGGCTTCGGCCCACCACTTGCTGAGCTGGTCAGCAGCAATCACGAAGGCGGCGAGCGCGAAAAGACCCACCAGCAGTCGGCGCGGGGCGCGCGAGGCAGGGGTGGCCGCAGTAGGGTCGAGATTCTCGGTCATAAGACCATTCTTACCTGTCGCGGCCACTCCTGCTGTCACACCATCGTCAGGACGGTGCCTGGGTCGTTCAGAATCGAGCCAACATCGGTCAAGAATCGTGCGCCCTGCTCGCCATCGACGAGGCGATGATCGAACGACAGACTCAGCGTCATGACATCACGCAGCGCAATGTCTCCATGGTGTTCCCACGGCATTTTTCGCACGGCTCCCATGGCCAGAATCGCGGCTTCGCCCGGGTTCAAGATGGGCGTTCCCGCGTCGATACCGAAGACGCCAACGTTGGTGATCGAAATAGTTCCTCCATTGAGCGACGCCGGAGTTGCCTTGCTCGCTCGCGCATTGCGAGCAAGATCGCCGATAGCGTCCGTGAGTTCAGCCAGGCTCATGGCGTGAGCATCTTTGAGGTTCGGCACCATCAGTCCGCGCGGAGTCGCGACAGCGATACCGAGGTTGACGTACCCGAATTCAATGATCTCGTTGGCTTCGGTATCCCACCGAGAATTGAGCGAGGGGTTACGCGCCACAGCAATACACAGCGCCTTAGCGACAACGGCCAGCACGGATGCCGCTGTGCCCTGAGCCTTGAGCTTGGCCACCAACTCCACCGTGCGCGTGACATCGACCGTCAGAAACTCGGTGACGTGAGGTGCAGTAAAGGCGCTCGCAACCATAGCGGCCGCTGTTGCCTTGCGCACCGACTTGATCGGCGTGCGAGTTTCGCGTGCACGCTGGGCGAGTGCGCCGCTGCGGGACGGGGCGGATGCTCCCACCGGGGTCTCCTCGTCAGCCTGCGTTGCCGCGGGCGACTGTTCTGCCGCACTCAACACATCGTCACGAGTGATGATGCCGTCGGGCCCCGTGCCCGTCAGTTGAGTCAGGTCGATACTGTGATCGGCCGCGAGCTTGCGCACGGGCGGAGTCGTCTTGGTGCGGGCATCCGCGGGTGTCACAGCGGGCTCGCTCGTCCCCGCGGGCTCGGCTACTGCAGCGGGCGCTGCCTCGCCCGAAGCCGCAGGAGTCTCCGCTGCAGATTCTGCCGAGCCGGATGCCGCAGGCGCGATGCGCGGCTTGCGCGTCGGGCGCTTGCCGCTCTCGACTGCGGGACCGTAGCCCACGAGCACCGAGTTGCGCTCCGGCGCTTCTGCCGCGGCCGGCGCTGCCTCGCTGTCGCTGGCGTTCGCGTCGCGCTCAGCGGAAGCGTCAGCATCCGACGTGGCAACCGGAGCAGCAGACGCATCGTCGCCACCCGCTCCAGCCCCACCGTCGAGCTCAAACGTCACAATCTTCGTGCCCACTTGCACCGTCGTGCCCGGCTCGGCGTGCAGTGCTGAAATCGTGCCGGCAACCGGTGACGGCAGAGACACGATAGCCTTTGCCGTCTCCACTTCGGCGATGGGCTGATTGAGCGTCACGAGATCGCCAACAGCGACGTGCCACTCAACGAGCTCAGACTCGGTGAGACCTTCGCCCAAATCGGGCAGAGCAAACTCTTTGACAGCCATTACGCGCTCCAACCGGTGAGTGAGTTCACGCGACCCAGCGCACGGTCAACACCATCGAGGATGCGGTCGAGGTCGGGCAAGAAGTGATCTTCCAACTTCGCGGCCGGATACGGCACATCGAAGCCAGTGATGCGCACAGGAGCCGCTTCCAGATAGTAGAAACAGCGGTCGGTGAGGGTTGCCGCGATTTCTGCACCGAGGCCGCCCGATTCCGAGGCTTCGTGGGTAATCACGAGCCGCCCCGTCTTTTGCACGCTTGCCGCAACGGTGTCGAAGTCGACGGGCGACAGCGATCGAAGATCAATCACCTCAAGAGAAATACCGTCGTCAGATGCGGCGACGGCGGCATCGATCGCCGTAGCGACGAGCGGGCCATACGTCACAAGCGTGACATCGCTTCCCTCGGTGACGACACGGGCTTTGCCCATCGGCAAGCCGTCCGCATCCTCGTCAACTTCGCCCTTGGTCCAGTAGCGACGCTTGGGCTCGAAGAACAGCACCGGGTCGTCACTCGCGATCGCTTCGCGCAGCATGCTGTGGGCATCCTGCGGTGTTGAACACGTCACAACGCGCAATCCGGCCGTGTGGGCGAAGTAGGCCTCGGGCGACTCCGAGTGGTGCTCGACCGCGCCGATACCTCCGCCGTACGGCACACGAATCGTCAGCGGCATCCGCACCTTTCCTGCTGTGCGGTAGTGCAACTTCGCAACTTGAGCGACGATCTGATCGAAGCCGGGATAAATGAAGCCGTCGAACTGAATTTCGCACACCGGGCGGTAGCCGCGGAACGCAAGCCCCACCGCCATGCCGATGATTCCTGCTTCGGCGAGCGGGGTATCGATCACGCGCTCCGTGCCGAAGTCACGCTGCAAGCCATCGGTGACGCGAAAAACGCCACCCAGAGTTCCGATGTCTTCACCAAGCAAGACAACTTTGTCGTCATCGCTGAGGGCACGGCGCAGTCCAGAGCCAAGAGCTTTCGCCAGAGTGAGTTCAGTCATTTTTCAAACCCCTCAAGGTAGGCCTTGTACTGGCTCTTTTGGCGAGCGAGCCCCGAGTGCTCGGTCGCATAGACGTTGTCGAACACGCTGAGCGGTTCGGGGTTCTCGAGCCCCACACATCCGGCCCGGAACTCTGCCGCTACCGCGTCTGCCCGCGCCTGAATGGATGCTGCCAGTTCGTCGGTCAGCACCCCCTCGCTGCGCAAAAATGCTTCCACGCGCGCAATCGGATCCTTCGCCTCCCACTCTGCGGCGACAGCAGGGTCAACATAGCGGCTCGGGTCGTCAGAGGTTGTGTGGGGTCCGCGACGGTACGTCACGGCCTCGATGAAGGTCGGTCCACCGCCCGTGCGAGCGCGATCAAGGGCGCTGCGTGTTGCCGCCATGACAGCCAAAACATCGTTGCCATCGACGCGGATGCTCGGAATCCCGAACCCCGGAGCACGGTCGGCAATCGGCCGCTGTGCTTGAAGTCCCACGGGCTCAGAGATTGCCCACTGATTGTTTTGGCAGAAGAAAATCACGGGAGCATTGAAGGAGGCAGCAAAGATCATTGCTTCGTTGACGTCGCCCTCGCTCGTGGCACCATCGCCGAAGTAAGCGACTGAGACGCTGTCAGCGCCGTCGAACTTGCAGCCGACGGCATAGCCGGTTGCGTGCAGCGTTTGGGCGCCGATAATGACGGCAGGCGTTGCCATGCCGATCTCGAAGGGATCCCATCCGGAGGCTGCGGTTCCGCGCCACACCCGCACGAGATCGGGCAGTTTCACACCACGGCAGTACGCGACAGCATTCTCGCGATAGCTGGAGAACACGAAATCGTCGGGGCGCAGTGTGCGGGCCGAGCCGACCTGCGCGGCTTCTTGCCCGAGCAGTGGTGGCCACAGGCCAAGTTCGCCCTGACGTTGCAGAGCTGTTGCTTCCGTATCGATACGGCGCACGATGATGAGGTCTTCGTAGAGGCTCGCGAGTTGATCACCGGTAACGTCTGATATCCACGGGTCATAGAGTTCGTCGCTCAGCCGCCGACCATCCGGGTCGAGAAGTTGCACAAACTCAGGAGTTTGCTTCTTCGCCACAGAATTCTGGGCTTTCACGGGCACGGTGGTACTCATCGTTTCTCCGATCTGCCAGCGCGCCTGCTGATGTGCTGCGCTCCAGCGATCCTCACAACCGCGGTTGGTAAACCGCAGGTTGACCCGAGCCTCGTCGCTCGGAGTTAATCTGACGGTACCTACACACCGGGCCGTTCACAAGATGCCGCACGAAAGTCGCCCCATATTGTGAGGATGACGCGGCATACTGGCAGCGCAGGAGTGCGCCAGCGTTGGCGTCACCGAGAGTCACAGTGTCGAAGGAGCCACGGATGCCGCAGTCCCCCGAATTGGATGCAATCGTTGTCGGAGGCGGCCTCGCTGGCCTGGTTGCTGCGGCCGAGCTGCTCGCCGCGGGCAAACGTATTGCGCTCGTCGAGCAGGAGCCAGAAGCGAGTCTGGGCGGCCAAGCGTGGTGGTCGTTCGGCGGCATGTTCCTCGTCAATTCACCTGAACAGCGTCGGCTCGGCATCAAGGATTCTCTGGAACTCGCGCGGCAAGATTGGTTCGGCACCGCAGGGTTCGACCGAGACGAAGATGAGTGGCCGCGTCGCTGGGCTGAGGCCTATCTTCAGTTCGCGGCGGGCGAGAAGCGCGAGTGGCTCCGCGAGCGCGGGGTGAAGTTCTTCCCCGTCGTCGGCTGGGCAGAGCGCGGCGGCTACACGGCTCTCGGTCACGGCAATTCGGTGCCGCGCTTCCACATCACGTGGGGCACTGGCCCGGCCGTCATCGAACCTTTTGTTGCTGCTTTGCACCGCGGAATCGAACAGGGACTCGCGACGCTGCACGTGCGTCACCGCGTTGACGAACTCATCACCGAAAACGGCGCTGTCGTCGGCGTACGTGGTGCAACGCTTGCACCGGATGACGCGGCACGTGGAGCCGCAAGCAATCGAACGGTAGTCGGCGATTTCGACCTTCGTGCCCCCGCCACGATCGTCACCTCGGGTGGAATCGGCGGCAATCACGAACTCGTGCGCGCGCACTGGCCTGCACGCTTGGGGCCTGCGCCCGCACAGCTGCTCAGCGGCGTTCCCGCCCACGTTGACGGCCGGATGCTCGGCATCGCCGAAAGCGCCGGAGCTCAGATCATCAACGGCGACCGCATGTGGCACTACGTCGAAGGCATCCAGAACTGGGATCCGGTGTGGCCGAAGCACGGCATCCGCATCCTCCCTGGCCCGTCTAGTGTCTGGCTCGACGCGACAGGCCATCGCCTCCCGGCTCCCCTCTTCCCGGGTTTCGACACCCTCGGAACCCTCGAACACATCGTCTCTACCGGCTACGACCACTCGTGGTTCGTGCTCACGCAAGCGATCATCGAGAAAGAGTTCGCTCTCTCCGGCAGCGAACAGAATCCCGACCTCACGGGCAAAAGCGTGCGCGAACTCCTCAAGCAACGGTTAGGCAAAGGCGCAGCGGACCCCGTAGAAGCGTTCAAAAGGCATGGAGCGGACTTCATCGTCGCCGACACCCTTGACGAACTGCTCGACGGCATGCAGAACCTCACACCTGAAGTCGCGATCGACGCCGAACAGGTGCGGCTCGAAATCGAAGCGCGTGATCGCGAACTCACCAACGCTTTCACTAAGGACTCCCAAATCACTGCGCTGCGACAGGCACGTAACTACCTGGGCGACAAACTGATTCGGGTGGCCAAGCCCCACCGCATCCTTGACCCGAAAGCGGGACCGCTCATTGCGGTCAAGCTGAATATTCTGACCCGCAAGAGTTTGGGCGGCATCCAGACCGACCTTTCCGGGAGCGTGCTCGGTGTCGACGGCGCGGTGGTGCCCGGGTTGTGGGCTGCCGGCGAGGCCAGCGGATTCGGTGGCGGCGGGATGCACGGCTACCGTGCGCTCGAAGGAACCTTCCTCGGCGGCTGTCTTTTCAGCGGACGGGCCGCGGGCCGAAGCGTTGCGGGAACACAAAACGCCAGCGAGTAACTTTCAACTTTGTTCTGACCGCGGCTAGGATCGCAGCGTGAATGACGCCTCGACTCCCCTCCCGTCCGCTGGTTGGTATCGCGATCCCGCCGGAGGAGCTGCTCCTCGCTGGTGGAATGGCACCGAATGGGCTGCGGCCAACACGGTGCCCGCTGATGCGACGCCGCCACCGACCTCGGCCCCCACTGCGAACGCCCCTACTGCTACGGTGGCGCCGGTCGCTGCAAACTATTCGCACACGGCACCGAGCGCTCTCAGCGACGCCGCAACAAATACGTGGCAAATCTGGGTGCTGGCGCTCTTGCCTCTCATCATCGCCCCGTCGTATCTCCTCATCGATGTCTCGAGCTGGTTGCCCGCGGTAGGCGAAGATGCGTTCACGGCCCAACTGCGCCAGTATTCTGATCCGGGATATCTGCTCGCCCTTGTGGGGGGATGGCTGATCTACGGCGTCAGCATTCCGTTGGCGATTTTCGACCGCCGAATCCTCAGCGCTCGCGGTATCGACCGGCCGTTCCACTGGGCCTTCATTTTCTTAGGCAGCCTTGTGTACGTTATCGGGCGCTCCGTTGTCGCTCGACGCCGCACTGGTCATGGCATAGCTCCCCTTTGGGCGGCAATTGGGGTTCAGGTGCTCAGCATTGTTGCGGGAGGCATCTTTGTCGTGAACTTGGTGAACGCCACGATGAACTATGTGACGGAGTTCACCTACTAACGACTCGCGCACACGAGCATTGCGGTCGTCTGAGCTTCAGAAGCCATCTGCCGCATCGGCAAAGCGTGGTGGAACGGCTCATCCTGGGGCCCTTCGGAGTATGTTCCCGGCAGCACCGTCGTATCGCACCAGCCTGCGGGCGTCACTCATCAGCCCGCCTTAGCCAGTGCAGCGTTTTCCTCGACACCCTCGGTGAGCCATCCCGCAAGCGCTCAACCGATCGCGACGACACCAGCAGCAGCGACTCCTGTTTCCTCGCGAGCCCCCTATAGCACCGGGGCATCAGCAGCCATGCCGTCGCCCCACACGTGGCAGGCGTGGGCAATTGTCGTGCTCTCGCTATTCCCGTTCGTGGGTATGAGTTACATTACGGCGACCACAGCCGGACTCGACACGAGCCTGTATTCGCCTGAGGAACAATTCGCGATCGTGACTAGTCCGCTCTATGCCGCGGCGATGGGCAGCATCTGGTTTGCTTTCATCGCCAGCTTCTTCTTAGCTCGCTCAGACGGCAAAAAGCTAGAAAGCCGCGGAGTGCCCTATCCCATGCCCTGGGGCCTGATCTATTTCGGCGCCCTGGTCTTCATGATTGGGCGAACCGCCAACGTCAAGCGCTACGTGGGTTCGGGGCTTTCGATCTTCTGGGCGACTCTTGCGGTTCAGGTTCTTGGGGCGGCTGCGATGTTCGGCGGCGCGTACATCGCGGTGTCGAACTTCGGTTCCACGCTCGGCGTGGTTACCGGTGGCTTTTAGTCGGTCGCTAGCGCGCGACTGACCAGGCCCGACGCTTGACAAGCACGTGCCCGCGCTTCGTCGTGAGTCGTGTCCACGCCCCTGATTCGTAGACGGATGCCGCTTCATCGTCTCCGAGGAACCCGAGGCTGACCGCCGCGAACCCTGCACCCGCAGGCAGGTAATCGGGCTCATCGAGTGGGCGCCCCCAGACTTCGGTGCGCACTTTGTGAACAAGTGCTTCGCCGGTGCCGGTCGGGATCGCCGCCGCGACTTCGTCGATTCCTGCGCGTGCTGCTTCTTCAAGCACGGCGCTAGGAACCGAATCGATAGCTACCCAACCACCGCGGGGTGGCGTAATGGCCGCCCAGGTGACGGTGTTGACGCTCATCGGGAGGCTCACCTCGACGGGCTCGCTGGTTGCATCAGCGGAATCTTCCAGTGCACTTTCAATTCTCGCGAGAAGTGAGCGCACCGGAACAACTGCGTCAAAGTCGCCTTTTGCCCCGAGAGCGAAGGTGCGCAATCCCAATACCGTGGGGCTCTGATCGAGCAATCCGGCGGGATGCAGCACAGAAACATAGACGGCTAGAACTCCAGCGCCACCGATGAGGCGCACGGAGCCTTCATCCACTCGGGCAGCTCGTCCCAAGAAAACCTGCAGGTCGCCCAGTGCGAGGGAATCGACCAAAGTAAACGTTCCAGTCATAGGCCTCTAAACTACAGGCATGAGCGACCCTATGTCTGGGCTTCTGACTGCCCTTGATCTGACCGACACCGGTGCACGAACAAGTGAAGACATTTTTACTGGTCCTAGCCAGTGGATGCCTCAGGGCCGGGTCTTCGGTGGCCAAGTGTTAGCGCAGGCTCTTGTTGCCGCTCAGCGCACTCTCGCCGCTGACAGAGTCGTGCACTCGATGCACGGATATTTCCTGCGCCCGGGTGACGTGAACCTGCCCATTACGTTCTCGGTCGACCGCATTCACGATGGTCGCTCTTTTTCGACCCGCCGCACTCAGGCCTATCAGGACGGCGTGCCTATCCTCTCGGCGATCGCTTCTTTTCAGGATGATGATGAGGGGCTCGACCACCAGATTGATATGCCCGCAGATCTCCCCGACCCGGAGTCGCTCCCGACGACGGCAGAGATTCTTGCAGCAGTTGATCATCCGGTTGCTCGGTACTGGGCCTCGCAGCGCCCCTTCGACATGCGCTATGTAACGTCCCCGATCTTTCTCGGCGTTGACGGCGGCACAGTGGCGCATCAGGCGGTCTGGCTCAAATCTGTTGGCCCCATGCCTGACGACCTGAATCTGCATCGCGCTGCACTTGCCTATGCCAGCGACTACTCAATCTTGGAGTCGATTTTGCGACGTCACGGCCTCGCGTGGGCAACCCCGGATATCAAAGTTGCGAGCCTCGATCACGCGATGTGGTGGCATCGGGATGCTCGCGTTGACGAGTGGCTTCTCTACGTGCAGGAGTCCCCCAATGCGATCGGCGGGCGCGGTCTTGCGCTCGGGCGAATCTACGATCGCTCAGGACGACTTATTGCAAGCGTTGCCCAAGAGGGCATGGTTCGCCCTCCGCGCGACTAGCCACAATATTCGTCAGATTTGACGGTTGCAGCGAACCGCAATGTAACAAAGCGGTAACAAACACTACCCCGCTCGATCCCCATTCTGCCGCGGATCGAACCAAGCCGACACCTCGCTATGTCCCCAATCTGGCGGACTCGAGCCTGCACAAACGCTGGAAAAACGTTACGTTGGATATCGGCCTTGCCCCCGGTGTGCCTGTTTGGCTTTGTGGGCAAGGTGCTACGAATCAGGCCGCGAACGCCACTCTTTGAGAGCGTCGTTCGTATGGTTGTTTCGCAGTGGAACCGCTCCGACAGTGTGTTCCCTTTCGCCAATCACGCAACGCGCGCTGGTTGAGTTGAAAGCTGCGTTCAACCCGGACCGTAATCAAGAAAAGCGAAGCCCTCAGGTGCCCAGCATTCAGGAGAACGTGACCGACAACATTGCAGTCAGCGCCAAAAATCTCTACAAGGTTTTTGGTCGACGCCCCCATGAAGCAGTCGAGCGGCTCAAGAACGGTGCCTCTCGCGATGAGATCTCAGACCTGGGAACAGCTGCGGTCATCGACGCGAGCTTCGACGTTCACCAAGGCGAGATCTTCGTCGTCATGGGTCTCTCCGGTTCAGGAAAGTCAACGCTGATCCGCATGCTCAACGGCCTGTGGGACACGACCTCAGGTTCCGTCACCGTCGGCGGCGACCTCATCACCGGCATCTCTGCCCCCAAACTTCGCGACGTTCGCCGTCGCCACATCTCCATGGTGTTCCAGCATTTTGCGCTGTTCCCGCACCGCAGTGTTCTCGAGAATGCCGCTTACGCTCTCGAAGTGCAGGGCGTGCCCCGCGACGAGCGACTGGCTCGCGCCCAGAAGACAATCGACCTCGTCGGCCTCAAGGGCTGGGGCGAAAAGATGCCATCGCAACTTTCCGGTGGAATGCAGCAGCGTGTGGGTCTTGCCCGCGCCTTAGCCGCCGACACCGACGTGCTCCTCATGGACGAGGCATTCAGTGCGCTAGACCCGCTGATTCGTCGTGAAATGCAAGAGCAACTGCTCGAATTGCAGCACGAGCTTGGCAAGACGATCATCTTCATCACGCACGACCTCAACGAAGCTATGTTCTTGGGTGACCGCATCGCTGTGATGCGCGACGGCCGCATTGTTCAAATCGGAACACCAGAAGATATCCTCACGGACCCCGCGAACGACTATGTCGAACAGTTCGTACAAGACGTTGACCGTGCGCGCGTTCTGACAGCCTCAAGCGTCATGGAACCTACTCGCAGTACCGTTCTTGCTGGCGCTGGCCCCCGTGCAGCGCTCAAAACCATGCGCGATCTGCAGACCTCGACCGCCTTCGTGCTCGGGCGTGACCGTAAGCTCCAGGGAGTCGTGCGTGACGCCGACGCTATGAAGCTCGTGCGCAAGGGCGTCACCGATTTGTCCTCCATCTTGAGTGACGATTTCAACGCCGTTCAAGAAGACACCTCACTGTCTGAACTCTTCGTTCCCTCTGTCGAGAGCCCCCTGCCGCTCGCTGTTGTCGATGCGAATGGCCGCCTCGTAGGCGTCGTTCCTCGCGTCACTCTGCTTGCTGCACTCGGCAACGTCACCACAGACACCGGTGACATTCAGATTCTCGAACCTCCGCTTACCGTCCCCTCCGCTGTCATCACGGACGCTCTTGCGTCCAGCGATAGCGACTCCTCAGTGAAGGAGGATGCACGATGAATGACTTCCTTAGAATTCCCCTCGGCCAATGGGTTGAGAACTTCATTGACTTCGTCACTTCCACCTTCGGCTTCCTTTTCGACTTCATTAAGCTGATCATCTCCTCGGTCGCCGACGGAATGAGCTTCGCGTTCGCTTCGCCGCCCTTCTGGGTGATGCTCATCATCTTCGCGGCACTCGCCTTCGTTGCACGAGGGTGGTTGTTCTCGCTCGGCACCACGCTCGGCTTCCTTTTGATCCTCAGCTTGGATCAGTGGGAGAACGCCATGGACACCCTCGCCCTGGTGCTTGTCGCCGCAGCGATCGCCGTGCTCATCAGCGTTCCGCTGGGAATCCTCGCGGCGAAGTACCGCACCGTCTCCACGATCGTCAAGCCAATTCTCGACTTTCTGCAGACGATGCCGGCATTCGTTTACCTCATCCCCGCGCTCATCCTGTTCCGCATCGGAGATGTGCCCGGAATTGTGGCAACAGTGCTCTTCGCCCTCGCTCCCGGCGTTCGCCTGACCGAACTCGGCATTCGCGGCGTCGACCATGAGGTTGTCGAGGCAGGACAGGCCTTCGGTGCATCGCCTGGCCGCATCCTGCGTCAAATTCAGCTGCCTCTCGCGCTCCCGTCCATCATGGCCGGCATCAACCAGGTCATCATGCTGTCTCTCTCCATGGTCGTCATCGCGGCTATGGTTGGCGCCGGCGGCCTCGGTGGGCCTGTTATCCAGAGCCTGAGCCGTGCGGATGTCGCACTCGGCTTCGAAGCTGGACTCTCGGTCGTCATCTTGGCCATCTTCCTCGACCGGCTCACCGCATCGTTCGGCTCCGGCAAGGGCTACTTCCGATTCATTCTCGATTCGTTCAACTTTCGGGCCCGCCGCTCCGAATCTGATGCAACGGAGAGCACGACCGCAGATTCCGGCGCAGCCTCAGCTGAACCAGCCGAACTGACCCCTCCCGTTCGCTAATTTTCGGGCGCCACCCCGCGCTCGTTTCCGGCACACAGAAAAATCCTGTGTGCATCGACGTCAACACCGTCGACGCTTTCGCGTTGACAGAAAAGGACGACACAATGAAAAAGCAGACACGTGCTGCAATTGCAATCGGAGCGGCAACGCTCCTCGGTCTGTCGGCATGCGCCGCAGGCGGAGACGACACTGCTGGCGGAGACGCCGCTGAGAACAAGGACCTGAGCATTGCCGTCTTCAACGGTTGGCCCGAGGGCGAAGCAGTTTCGTACCTGTGGAAGGCAATCCTCGAAGACAAGGGCTACAACGTCGAGCTCGAATACGCTGACGTAACCCCGATCTTCTCGGGACTCAGCACCGGTGACTACGACATAGCGCTTGACGGATGGCTCCCCATCACTCACGCCAGCCTGATGGAAGAATACGGCGCAACGATCGACGACCTCGGCGCTTGGAACAGCGAAGCGGGACTGACCGTTGCTGTAAACGCTGACGCTCCCATCGACTCGCTCGAAGAGCTCGCAGCAAACGCTGACATGTTCGACAACCGCATCGTCGGCATCGAGCCTGGCGCGGGCCTTACCGAGGCAGTCATGGACAACACCATGCCTACCTATGGCCTCGACGGAATGGAACTCCTCACCTCGTCGACTCCTGCCATGCTTGCTGAACTGCAGGCAGCGCTCGACAACGGCGAGAACATTGCCGTAACGCTCTGGCGTCCGCACTGGGCCTACGATGCATTCGACATCAAGGACCTTGCTGACCCCGAGGGAACTCTGGGCGACGTCGAAGAAATTCACTCCTTCGCACGCGAGGGACTGAGTGACGACATGCCAGAGATCACCGAGTGGATCTCGAACTTCAAGATGGACTCCGAGCTGCTCTACTCGCTCGAGAACGTCATGTACAACGAGTACGAGGGAACCGACTACGAGCCCATCGTTGCTGACTGGATCGCAGCGAACCAGGACTACGTTGACAGTCTCACCAGCTAATACTGATTTAGCTTTCAGCACTTCGGTGCTGTAACTCACAAAAAGGGGTCGCCTTCGGGCGGCCCCTTTTTGCGTGCGCGCGGGCGCTCTCCCCTGTCGCGCTAGGGTCGAAGGGTGCCAGAAATCGAGAACCCCGTCGTCATCATCGCTCCCGACTCTTTCAAAGGCAGCTTGAGCGCTGCGGATGCCGCAGCAGCCCTAGAGCGTGGCGCACGCGAAATGCTCCCCGACACCGCAACAGTGCTCACGTTTCCCATGGCCGACGGCGGAGAAGGCTCCCTCGACGCCGTTCTCGCCGCCTGGCTTCAGCCCGCCCTCACGATGTCAACCGTCGACGCTCTCGGACGCAGCCGGGACGCGCACTACGGCCTCGACCTCGACGGTCACCGTGCCGTCATCGAAGCCGCGCAAGCCAATGGGCTCCCCCACGTGCTCGACGCCACCCCTGAGCCACTGCGCGCTGACAGCTACGGCGTCGGCCTGATCGCCGCGAGTGTCATCGAGCGTGGCGCCCGCGACGTGACGATCTTTCTCGGCGGCTCTGCAAGCACAGATGGAGGCAGTGGCCTGCTCCGCGCCCTCGGTGCGCGCTTTCTCGACGCTAACGGCACCGAGTTGGCACCCGGAGGCGGCGCGTTGGCTTCCCTCGAAACGATCGACCTGAGTGCGCTCAAGCCTGGCGTTCTGGAGACGAGCTGGCGTATCGCCGTCGATGTCACCAATCCGCTGACCGGAAGCCACGGCGCGGCCCACGTTTTTGCTCCTCAGAAAGGGGCAACGGCATCCGATGTTGCCGTGTTGGATGCCGGGCTCACCCGTTTGGCGGAAGTACTCGCCGCGACTCCCCTCGTCGCCCAACGCGGCTTCTCAGCGGCGGGAATCGCGGCGCTGCCCGGAATCGGAGCCGCCGGCGGAACCGCCGCCCCACTGGTTGCGCTCTTCGGTGCTGAGCTCGTTCGTGGCGCTCAGCTCGTCGCCGACACGATCGGGCTGAGTGACGTGATTGGCACCGCTGACGTAATCATCAGCGGTGAGGGTCGGCTCGATGCTCAGTCGCTCGAAGGAAAAGTCGTCGACTATCTGCGTGGTGCAAAAAGCACCACAGCATTCCTTGTTGTTGTGGCTGCGATTGTCGACCTGACACCGGAGCAATGGTCTTCAGCCGGAATTGATGCAGCACTACCGCTGGGTTCCGGCGTCGAAAATCGCAAGGAACTCTTTCAATATGCTGCTCCTCTGCTCGAAGCGCGAGGAGCCCACGCGATTGCCGAATGGCTTGACCCCACCGATCTCGACGAAGAATTTCGGGACGACGAGGGCGACGGGATCGCCGCGGAAAGCGATTAGCCGCTAACGCCGTTTGGCGAACTCCAGCGGTTGTTCAACGTAACGCCCAAAGACTTCACGCTGTTCATCGCTAATGCGTTGCGGACGTGAAGTAGCGCTGTCGACGAGCACGAGAGTTGTGGATGCCCGTACATAGAGTTCGCGCGGGGAAACGTTCACCGGCGTATAGATTTCGTAGCAGACCTCGAGGCTTGCTCCGCCGACTCGGCCGATCCACATCTCGATATCGATAGGTTCCCGCAGGTACGGGATCGGCAACAGGTACTCAATCTCTTGCCGCGCGATGAGTGTCATCGTGGCTCCGCCTGGGCGACCATCGAGCACGGCGGTGAGGGGCGCATCCACTCCCGCTGCCGGCCAGAATGCGTGGATGCGCGCCTCTTCAAGGAGGCGAAACACTTCGGCATTGTTGACGTGTTGGTACGCGTCAACGTCTGACCAGCGCAGCGGGAGCGGTACGTGAAGTCTCATCTAGTCGCGAGTGAGCTTGCGGTAGGCGCTGCGGTGCGGCTTGGCGGCGTCGGGGCCGAGCCGCTCAATCTTGTTCTCTTCGTAGGCTTCGAAGTTTCCTTCGAACCAGTGCCAGTACCCCGGAGTCTCTTCGCTGCCTTCGTACGCAAGGATGTGGGTCGCGATGCGGTCGAGGAACCACCTATCGTGAGTAATCACCACAGCACAGCCGGGGAACTCAAGCAGTGCGCTCTCGAGGCTTCCGAGAGTTTCAACGTCGAGGTCGTTAGTCGGTTCGTCAAGCAGCAAGAGGTTTCCGCCCTGCTTGAGCGTGAGCGCGAGGTTGAGGCGGTTGCGCTCACCACCGGAGAGCACACCAGCCTTCTTCTGCTGGTCTGGACCCTTGAAACCAAACTGCGAGACGTAACCGCGCGAAGGGATCTCCGTCTTGCCGACCTGGATGTAGTCCTGACCGTCGGAGACAACCTCCCACAGTGTCTTGTTGGGGTCGATTCCTCCGCGGCTCTGGTCAACGTAGGAAATGTCAACGGTCTCGCCGACCTTGAGCGTTCCTTCGTCGAGGGGTTCGAGGCCGACGATCGTCTTGAACAGCGTGGTCTTTCCGACACCGTTGGGGCCGATGACGCCGACAATTCCGTTGCGGGGAAGCGTGAAGCTCAGGCCGTCGATAAGAATGCGCTCGTCGAAGCCCTTCTTGAGGTTCTTGGCATCGATGACCTGTGATCCCAGGCGCGGGCCCATCGGGATGACGATTTCTTCGAAGTCTAACTTTCTGGTCTTCTCCGCCTCGTTCGCCATTTCTTCGTAGCGTGCGAGTCGTGCCTTCGACTTGGTCTGGCGGCCCTTGGAGTTTGAGCGCACCCATTCGAGTTCGCTTGAGAGTCGCTTCGCGAGCTTGGCGTCTTTCTTGCCCTGCACCTGGAGGCGTTCTTGCTTCTTCTCAAGGTAGGTGGAGTAGTTGCCCTCATAGGGGTAGAGGTGACCGCGGTCGACTTCGGCGATCCATTCGGCAACGTGGTCGAGGAAGTACCTATCGTGAGTGACCGCGAGTACGGCGCCCGGGTACTTGGAGAGGTGCTGCTCGAGCCAGAGAACACTTTCTGCGTCGAGGTGGTTAGTGGGCTCGTCGAGAAGCAGCAGGTCAGGCTTCTGGAGAAGGAGCTTGGTGAGCGCTACGCGGCGCTTTTCTCCACCGGAGAGCTTGTTGACGGGCCAGTCTCCTGGCGGCGTGCGTAAGGCATCCATTGCTTGCTCAAGCTGGGAGTCGAGGTCCCACGCATCGGCGGCGTCAATGTCTTCTTGCAGCGAGCCCATTTCACTCATCAGGGCATCGAAGTCAGCGTCGGGTTCTGCCATTTCGAGGCCGATCGCAGCGTGACGGTCGACCTTTGCTTTAATTTCGCCAACGCCTTCTTGCACGTTTTCGAGAACGGTTTTGTTCTCGTCGAGTTCGGGCTCCTGCATGAGGATGCCGACGCTGTAGCCGGGGCTCAAACGAGCTTCACCGTTGCTGGGGGTGTCGAGCCCAGCCATGATCTTGAGGATCGTGGACTTACCGGCACCGTTGGGGCCGACCACACCGATCTTCGCGCCGGGGTAGAACGACATTGTGACGTCGTCAAGGATGAGCTTGTCGCCGACCGCTTTTCGCGCGCGCACCATGGAATAAATGAATTCGGCCATACGACCATTCTACGGAGCGTTCGGGCTCAGTCGAACCCGTTGGGGTGTTACCAGTCGATCGGGCGGGTCTTTCCGACGAGACAGCTTCCCGTTGCCAGCAACGGCTCGATGGATGACACGTAATCGTCTGCAGTGAACTGCCCGATGAGGCATTCCCCCTTGATTCGCACAGAAACCACGATGGAGTCTGCAGCGAGTCCGATAGCGGTGGCGTCTGGGGTGACTTCCATGTCTTGCTTCTCGAAACCGTTGTCGACGAGTTTGTCGACAATACTGCGGCCGTCACCTCGACCGTTGGCGTCGAAGTAGTCGTTGTTGAGCATGTCGAAGAACTGACGGTTGCCTGCGGCGGCCTCTCCCGGACGCAGGATCGGCCCGGTCGGCGTCGCACCGGGTTCGGGAGTGCTGCTGACTTCTGTGCTTGGCGTCGCAACCGGCTCGGACTCTTGCGCTACACAACCGCTGAGAGCAACGGCAGCCGCACACACTAGGGCTAGCACAGCACCGAGGCGGCTGGCGGGTCGTACGCGCATTGCATTCCCTTCATGGGCCACGAGACTTCGGCCGCATCAAGTCTAGATTGCTTGCGCGCACGATCCACTCAGAATGGTTTCTCTGCACCGCTTCCCGCCGAGATGAGCTCGCCGTCTTCTGAACCATTGGCGTCGGCGTCAGCATCCGGAAACTTGTCGGCGCTCTCGGTGTCGTTGCTCGCCGGGCCCACGGTCGAAATGGTGCGCGAGAACTGCGCTGTGCCCCACATCAAGTCGTGACCGAGAGAGTCCGCCTCGATCTCGATGTTTGTTCCGCTGCGGTCGGCGTTCTCCCATTCGCGGATACGGAGGCGACCCGCAAGTACGACGCGGTCCCCCTTGCCGATCGACGTCGCGCTGTTAATCGCGAGCTGGCGAAACGCGGTGACCGTGTACCAGTTGGTTTCGCCATCGACCCACCGCTGATTGCTTCGGTCAAAACGGCGCTGCGTTGAGGCAAGGCGAAACGAGGTGATGGGCAAGCCCTCGCTCGTCACGATGTGCCGCGGGGTTGTGGCGACAAGGCCCGAAACGGTAATGGTGTCTGACATATCTGCTCCTAGATCAGGGTCGCGCAGAGAATTGCGCGACCGAAGGGGAAACAGATGCGGGCCGACACTCGTGCCGGGAAGCCGACCCGGCATCCGTCTGACACCAGTTTTCTTGGCTAACGCCGGGAGCCGCCGCGGCAACAGCGATCTGTGGATCCGTCTGCTGCCGCAGCCATGGTTAGGAGAAGTCGGCTTCTGCCGGTTCTAGTGCTCGCGGAACTCCGGCCACGCCGTGCCGGGCAACAGGTTCGCGTGAAGAGCAGACTTTGCGGCATCCAACGTCGGATACACCGCTCGATAGTCTTCGTCTTTCAATAACTTGAAGGTGAACCCGTCTGTCACCCGGTGAACCGAGCCAACTGCTCCTGCCTGAGTAAATGCAACCCAGGTTTGTCCGGTCAGAGTGTGATTAGTCATTTCCGAACCTCCTTCGAATTAAGGGAACGACGCCAGTGTCGCTCGCTTACGACCGTACGCCGCCTCGCGACGAAGATAAAGACCTTCGTGACGAAACAGCGTACGTGTCGCAGCGTTGCGAGCGAACTACTTGATGTAGCTCGAGAACGACGAGCGGATCTTGTTGACCTTGGGCAATGCCACCGCCATGCAGTAGCCCTGACCAGGGTTCTTCGCGAAGAAGTCTTGGTGATAGTCCTCCGCGTTGTAGTAGGTGTCGAGCGGTTCGATCGTGGTCACGATGCCACCGTCCCAGTATTCGGATGCGCGATCTCGGGCAGCCTCAAACAGTGCCTTTTGCTCTTCGCCGACGTAGAACATCGCCGAACGATACGACGTGCCGACGTCGTTACCCTGCCTGTTGAGCTGGCGCGGGTCGTGGAGGGTGAAGTACACGTCGAGGATGACCTCGTCGGGAATGACTTCGGGGTCGAACGTGACAGCAACCGCTTCGGCGTGACCCGTTGTTTCGGTGCACACCAGCTCGTAACTGGGATTGGGCACTGTGCCGCCGGTGTAGCCGGAAACCACGTCAGTGACGCCGTTGAGGGTGCGATAAACCGCATCGAGGCACCAGAAACAGCCGCCTGCGAGATGAAATGTGTGCATAACTTGAGCCTACTTTCTTGGGCTGGATGTCTCATACAACGCTCATTCAACGCTCCGTGTTCCCTCAGTTGCTGGGCATATGCTGAGCGCATGCCTTATGACGCCTCACCCCACCGCTACGATTCCACCGAATACCACCGCGTAGGTCACAGTGGCCTCAAACTTCCCGCAATCTCTCTCGGATTGTGGAACAACTTCGGAGCTGATCGCCCGCGGGCCACCCAGCGCGCCATTCTTCGACGCGCTTTCGATCTGGGCATCACCCACTTCGACCTTGCGAACAACTACGGCCCCGAAATCGGCGCAGCAGAACGGAACTTCGGCGAGATCTTCGCCGACGACTTCGTACCGTATCGCGACGAAATGATTGTCTCGACCAAAGCCGGCTACACAATGGGCGAAGGTCCTTATCAAGACTTTGGATCGCGCAAGTATCTGATCTCCTCGCTCGACGCGAGCCTCGACCGGATGGGTCTCGACTACGTCGACATCTACTACCACCACCGCCCTGACCCCGAGACCCCCATCGAGGAAACCATGGGTGCGCTCGCAACCGCGGTCAACTCCGGCAAGGCGCTCTACGTGGGGGTTTCGAACTACAACCCCGAGCAGACGCTCGCTGCTCAAGAGGCACTCGCTGAATATGGCATCCCGCTGACCATTCACCAGCCCCGCTACAACATGTTCGATCGCCACATCGAAGACGGGCTCTTCCCCGTTCTCGATCAAATCGGCGCCGGCAGCATTGTATTTTCCCCGCTCGCTCAGGGGCTTCTTACTGACCGATACATGGATGGCACGATCCCTGACGGTTCGCGTGCTGCTGAGGGCCGCTGGCTCCAGCCGGGTCCGCTCAGCGACACGTACCTCCAGCGTGTACGCGCCCTCAACGAGATTGCTCAGAAGCGTGGGCAAAGTCTCGCCCAGCTTGCTCTCACGTGGGTGCTGCGCCATCCGCAGGTCACGTCGGCTCTCGTCGGCGCAAGCAGTGTTGCTCAGCTGGAGAACAACTTTGCAGCCCTTGAAGGACCAGCATTGACGGATGACGAACTCGCCGCCATCGAGCCGCTTGCGGTCGACGGCACGGCTCTTCGGTAGTCAACACACAGCAGCGACAGGGGCCGGGTTCAGCGCACCATGCGCAGAGCCCGGCCTCTGTGTTTGCCGCGGTCGTGGAGCCCAACAGCACAATGTCAGTGTTCGAACATATATTCGAACTACTCGATACTCGTGCCCAGCGACTGAAGGAGCTCCCCATGACCACTCTCGACTTTGCCGGCCCCGCGCAATCAATCCGCTCGGGGATCGTGACAGTCCAACTGAACGACGATTTGTGGCGCATCACCCGCCCCGACGGAGAGGTGTTGGGTTACGTGCACCGCTGGGCCTCGGCTGCCGGTTCGCGGTATCAGGCCAAGCGCATGCTGCAGCGGCAACGCCGCTTCTTGCCGCTCGGAGATTTCTGGACGATCGATGATGCTTTGGATATCTTCCGGTTTTGATGGGACGCGCCTGTCGCTCTGCGTCTGCAGTGCGTAGCGGGGTTACAGTGCCAACATGATTCTTGAGTGGTGGAACGATCTCATTGACTGGTTTAACTCCGATCAGGGGTGGACATTCGTTACGGGTGCGCTCGTGCCTTTCCTTGCGATAGTTGTCGGAGGAATCATTGTCGGCATGATCGCGCGTTCGTCGCTGCGTCGCCTCATTGCTCAGCAAGATCGCCAAGCAAAAGCAGCCGCCGTCGCAGCACTCATCGCTTCTGGCCGCCGCGCCGCCGTCTGGAGCACTCTCTCCGCTGGCGAAAAAGAACACGTCGATCACCAAGCGAGCGAAGCAGAAGTTCGAGTGCGACTCCTCCCCCTCAAGGGCGCAAACATTGCCGCCGACTGGGCTGCGCACAAGCTCGCCGCCATGAAAAAGAACTCGGTCAATTACAGCTTCCAGGCCGAGCAAGACTTGGCAGAGCTGCAAGACGGACTCATTGAGTGGCAGGCTCGCCCCGGCCGCGCCAAGAAACTCTTTTCACAAGACCTCACGAGTTGGAAGTACGAAACAGGCGAAGCCGAAGACGAACTCGTAGTGAAGCAGCAAGAGTGGGCTTCACGGCAGGCAGCAGAAGGCACAGCAAAATCAGCACCGTCGACCGCGAGTTCAGCACCATCAACACCGTCGAGCACGACTTCAGATTCCGCGCAGAAGGCGCCAGAAACCACGCCAACGGTAGTCGTCACCCCCGACCGCAACTAGCCGGCGAAAGGGCCTCGCGCGTTAGGCGTCGGGTCCTTCAACAGCGACGACACGAGCCGACCACGGACAAAACCGGTCTGAAGTGACGATCTCATCTTCGACATGCTGCGGTATTCCATCACACACTTCAATTGTGACGTTCGCGAATTCTAAGGTTGCCGGATCAATGTGCCACGACCACGGCGCATTCACGCTCGAGTCACCGCGCACGACAACGCCGTTGGGGATTGCCGCGAGGCTCTCCCCCGCCAGCAATCCTTTGGCGTGCTCCACTAGCTCCGGAGTGGCCAACTCGATCCTGAATTGTTCCCCGCCAGCAACCTCAAAAGTAGCGACCGTTGGTTCGGGGCCCGAACTGCATCCAGCCACAACCAACACCACTGGCAAAATCGAGACAACGACAGCGAGCCTGGCTAGACGCAAACCGCCCCTGCTGCGAGAAATCATCTCCACCGTTCAGTTGCCCTCTGCCTCAGCATCGTAATCGAAACGGCCTACCTCGTAGCTGCGCGTCAGCAGTTCTTCGAGAACTGCAAGATCGACATCGTCAAGCTTTGTGACGTAGAGGCAGCCCACGGCAAGCTCATGCTTCCCGAGGCGTTCTAAGAGATCAGGGAACTCGCGAAAATTGCGCGCCGTGTAAAACGAGATCTTCGCCTTACGGGGAGAGAAACCAATCGTGGCGGTGTCGCCTTCACGCCCAGTGGCGTAGCGATAATGGCTTGAGCCGAATCCAACAATCGACGAACCCCACATTACGGCGGGCTGGCCGGATGCTCGAGAGAAGATCTCCACGAGAGTTTCGGCTTCGGCGCGGCGACGATCAGTGGGAATCTCAGCGATGAACTCCTCGACCCTCACCGCTGTCACAGCAGTCTTGTTCGGCTTGTTCGTCATGGGACCGTCCCCTTTGTTGCGGGTGCCCTCGGCAGGATTCGAACCTGCGACCAAGAGATTAGAAGGCTCCTGCTCTATCCCCTGAGCTACGAGGGCGGGGTATACGGCTTAAACGATAGCGTGTCGACCGCTATACAGCTTTCGCGAGCGCCACAAGCATCTGGTTGAGCGTCGGTGCACCCTGAGCGCGAAACACTTCTTCGCCCTCCGCCGAGATAATCACGATCGTCGGAGTCGACGTGATTCCGGCCTGCTCGGCTCGATCGGACTCACGTGCGACATCCAATTCGGCATAGGTGACCGCGGGCACAAGGCGCGCCACCTCATCGAGGGTGCGACGCGCCGTTGCACACGGATCACAAAAAGCAGACGAAAAGAACAGCACCGTTGGCTGTTCACTGGTGGTGCTGTTAGAGGTCGTTTCGTTCGTCAAGGTCTTCCAGAGGTTCGCTATCGGCCTGATCCCACGTGTAGGTCACGTGGACTTTATCGCCGACCTGCTTCGCTACCGGGGAGTCGTAACGCAATTGCGTCTCCGAGCCTTCGGCATCTGCAGCGATCAGGGTCACATAATCATCCCATCCTGCTTCGGTTGCAATGCGCGTATCGTTCTGGCCGTTGTAAGGACCGCCAACAAAGAACACGATGTACTCGTCGCCGTGCGCGAGTGTGGGAGTTGTTTCGCTCATACCCTCAGGTTTAGCAGACAAGAGTGGGCGAACGCTGGTGACATTTCATCGGCGGTAGAATCAACACATGGCATCACACGCTGATTATCTGGTTTGGATCGACTGCGAGATGACGGGGTTGGATGTCGAAATCGACGAACTCGTCGAAGTTGCGGTCGTGATCACCAACTACGACCTCGTTCCCGTCGATGAGGGAATGACGATCGTCATCAAGCCAAGCGAAGCGGCCCTCGACAATATGGGCGAGTTTGTCACCGCAATGCACACCTCGAGCGGCCTCATTGAAGAAATGCCTCATGGCGTCACTCTCTCCGAAGCAGAAGCTACGGTGAGCAACTACATCCGGCAGCATGTTCCGAACCCGCGCACTGCGCCGATGGCCGGAAACACGATTGGCACCGACCGCACGTTCTTAGCGAAATACATGCCGAGCGTTGATACGCACCTTCACTACCGCAGTGTCGATGTTTCTTCGATCAAGGAATTGTCGAAGCGTTGGTTCCCGCGCGTTTACTTCAATGCCCCCTCTAAAGATGGCGGACACCGTGCATTGGCGGACATTCTGGAATCGATCCGTGAGCTGGATTACTACCGAAAAGCAGTGTTTGTTAGCGAACCAGGACCAACCACAGAGCAAGTTCAAGCAATTTCTGCTGACGTAGTGGACGGATTCGCCTCGCGGCTGTAATACACTAGTAGAGTTGCTTCTCGCCGAAACGTGAAAGACAACCTTGGTGGGCGTAGCTCAGTTGGTAGAGCGCTGGCTTGTGGAGCCGGATGTCGCGGGTTCGAGCCCCGTCGTTCACCCCAAGAAAACAGTGGTTTGGCACGCGCAATCTCGCGCAAAGCCAAGCCACTGTTTTATTTAACGACACATTTATTTGACGACAAGTCGCAGCGTGACTTACACCAAGTAGACAATTCACGCTCAGCACGCCACAACTGGCAAGGTGTAGTCATGGAGAACCTCAACGAACAAGAGTTTGAGACACTCGTTGTTGACGAACTTGATGCGCTCTCCGACGAGATCGTCGAGGGGCTCGACAATGTTGTTTTCGTGACCGAGAACCGCCCTGAAGATGGCTCCCTCTCGGTACTCGGCCTCTATGACGGTGTTGCCCTCACCGATCGCGGACAATATGGCTTCGGTGAACTGCCCGATCGCATCATCCTGTTTCGGGAGCCGCTTCTGGCTGTCAGCGAATCCCTAGACGACCTCAAAGAACAGATCCACATCACGCTCGTGCACGAAATCGCCCACTATTACGGCATCGACGACGAGCAATTGAACGAACTCGGCTGGGCCTAGCTGTCGTTGAGCAGTCTTGCGGTCATGAACGCGTAGGATTTCGTGAGTGTCACGAACCTCAGGAGGATTGATGATTTCGAGCAAGCGCGCGAGTGCGTTGGCAGTAGCCCCTGCGATCATGCTGGTGTTGTCCGGTTGCGCCCTGATCGAACCTGCCGATACCAGCGAGCCGCCTACCGCTATGGAAGTGTGCGCGCAGGGTCACACGTGGTCGCTCGACACCGCTGATCTTTCTGAGAAGCTTCTCGCGTCGTTGCCCTCTGAAGACGTTCCTGCCAAGGCAGTAGAACCCAGCGGAGGACAAACCCTCACCTGGGACAAAAACGGCGCGGTCACGATCGATTCTGATCTTGTGTTCACGATCACAGCCGAGCCCAAAAAAGACCAGACCATGATCATTACGCAGTCGTACACCGGCACCGTCAAGGGCAAAGCGCTTATCAACGTCGACGTAGCGATCCCCCAAAACTGGGATGTCTCGGACTACACCGTAGAAACCTCGGCGACCCTCGCTGATGAGCCCGTTGAAGAGCTGGCCTACACCATCCCGCGCAGCGACTTCGATGACGTTGTCGGGCTCATCCTTACGTGTGAGGCTGACGTCATGACGATCAACCCGCGGGGAACCGACCTCATCCAGATCTGGGCAAAGACTAGCTAGCGTCGGTCAAACCACCGAGAGATATCGACTCCGTCAACAATCTCGTCCGCTAACTTTCGCGGTTTTTCGCGTTCGATGAAGCTCAGCTCTTGCCGAGCCCACCGTTCCCAGTGCGGAGCATAGGTGTCTCCATCTCTGTCGAGCGCGCGCTTCTTGCGTGCCTCGTCGTCAAGGTCTACCCAGATGCTGTGGTCGACAAGGGGTTTCGAGGCGCGGCTGAGACACCCGATTCCCTCGATCACAATGGGGCGCCGGGCATCCAGTTCGTGCCACTGGCCGGGCGAACCTGTGACCCAGTTCCACTCTCGCCAGCGCAGTTGCGTGAGGATGCGAGGGACAAGGGCGCTAGCGGCATCCAGCCCGTCCCACCCTGGATAGAAATCGTCGAGCTTGACGAGTTGAACCTCGGGCCAGGCTGCAGCCATCGCTCGTCCGAGCTCGGTCTTGCCTGAACCGGAGCGCCCGTCGATGAGACAGCGCCAACGCGGCGAAGGCAAGCCACGCACTTCAGATCCTCCTGAAGAAGGCGCGAGGGAACGCGCAACTGGGAGCGGCGAACAGGGCTCGGCAGAATCAACTGACAATGAGATTCCAACTTCCCGTAAGCACAGCAACAACGGTAGCGGCAATGCCGATAGCTACACCCACGAGAAGAGTGAGCCACTCGGCACCGCCCCAGCGCGATTCGCGTGCCCACGTGCGCGACGTTGAACCTCCGAAACCCCGCGCTTCCATCGCAATAGAAAGCTTGCTTCCGCGTCGGATCGATAACACAAGCAAGGCGAACGCTTGCCCGAAGAGGCGACGGATCCTGCCGCGGTCAGCGACACCGCGAGCGCGCCGGGCACGTTCTAACGAACGCCAATCCTCCACGAAGAGGCCGACCATCCGCACTGCCGCTAGCGCGCCGAGAACAAAACGATCGGGCAACCGAAGCCGCTGTGCGAGACCATCGGCGAAGTCCGTGGGATCGATAGAGATGAAGAGCACGACGGCGGGCAGGCCGATGGCGAGCACCCGCAGGAAGGTCGCCAGCGCAAGCTCGATCGAGCCATCGCTGATGCGGATGAGAAGGAACTCGAAGTAGACCTCGCCCTCGTAGCGGCCGTACAGGAGGATGGTGAGAGCGGTGAGCGGTGCGGCGATCCACACCGGCAAGGTACGAAGCCAGAAACGTCGTGGCTCAATGCCGAGGAAAGCAATAATCGCTAGTTCGAGAACAAGCGCAGTACTCGCAGAGACCCAGTCGATCGTGACGATCAGGAAGAGACTCACAATGAGCCCCGCTCCCAGCTTGGCTACGGGATTCACGGCCGCGATGGGGATCACGTGAGCACCACCGTAGAGTCTGCGAGCGCGTCGACGAACTCACGATCGTGACTGACGGCGATGACGCTGCTGCCGTCATCCACTAGCTGGGCAAGGAATGCAAGAAGTTCACTCCACGTGCGGGAATCTTGGCCGAAGGTTGGTTCGTCGAGCACGAGCACTGGAGGGCGCGTAGCAAGGGCTGTAGCGACGCTGAGACGACGTTTCTCGCCACCGGAGAGGGTGAAGGGGTTTGCTTCAGCTAGCCGGTCGAGGCGCAAACGCGTGAGTAGTTCATCTACTCTGTCGCTCGTTTCAGCGGCGGAGAGTTTCAGCGCCCGCGGGCCAACTTCAAGTTCGGCGCGGACCGTGCTCGTCAGCAACTGATGCTCTGGATCTTGAAAAACGGTGCCGATGCGCGTGAGTAGTTCGCGAGACTTCCACCGAATCGGATGCACGCCAGCACCCTTCGCGAGTGCAGGGTTCGCGACCACAGCACCGTCTACCGGCGCAAGTAGCCCGCCGAGTGTCAACGCAAGGGTGGATTTTCCCGCGCCGTTCGGTCCGGTGATAGCGAGGGCATGACTGCTAAGAATTTCGTGGTCGAACGGGATTCCGATGGCTTTATTGGCGCGGCCGAATGCGAGTCGGTCTGCTGTGAGGAGCGTGTGCTGCTCTGCCCGCACTGAGCGTTGAGGTCGCGGTGGCGGAAACTGCGGAATCCAGACCCCGCGCGCGGCAAGCTCTTCACCCTGGCGCGAAAGCACTTCCGCTGGCGCTCCGTCAGCGATGACACCCCCACCGGCGGCAAGCACAACGATTCGGTCGACAACATCGCTCCACACCGACACGCGATGCTCGACAACCACAATGGTTGCGCCGGTCGCTTCAGCAACCCTGATCACGGCATCCCGAACTTCGGTGACTCCTTCGGGATCAAGGTTGGCGGTGGGTTCATCGAGCACGATGAGTCCCGGCCGCATGGCAAGTACACCGGCGAGCGCAAGCCGCTGCTTCTGCCCGCCGGAGAGCGCACTCGTGTTTCGATCCAAGGCAACGTCGAGCCCGACCTGATCGAGACTGTGGCGCACTCGTGGCCAGATCTCGTCGCGCGGCACCCCGAGGTTTTCGCACCCAAATGCGACGTCGTCACCAACGCGCTCCAGAATCACCTGGCTGTCGGGGTCTTGAATCACCAGGCCAGTGCGACCGCGAATGGATGCCGGATGCTGGCCATCTACGAGAAGGGAACCTTCTGACTCCCCTTCGTCGTCACCGACCACCCCGGCAAGGGCGTGGAGGAATGTCGACTTTCCTGCCCCGGACTCCCCCAAGATAAGCACTCGTTCGCCCGGTTCGATGCGCAGATCGAGGCCGCGCACTGCCCAGGCGAGCCTGCTGGAGTGGCGCCACCCCCATCCTTCTACGGTGACGCCAGCAGGAGTGACGGAGCTCAGACTCGCTTCGCAATCTCACGACCGGCACCGAAACGGTTGAGCGCTCCGGTTGCTGCGAGCCCTCGAGTGGCAAGCCACGACAGCAGCCCTGCGATCAGCATTCCGCCGACGATGGCAGCAGCGGTGTAAATCAGGATGAACGGCAGTGCCGAGCCGGGGTACCAGAGGATGAGGTCGGTCATGGCCATGGCAAGCCCGGCGCCAGCACCGGCGAGAATGGCACCGCTCACCCGCCAGTTGGCGTAGAGGAATGCCGCGAACACGAGCTCAGCGCCGAGACCTTGCATGACGCCACTCACGAGCGTCAGGGGGCCCCACTGGTTGCCGATGAGCGCAGAGACGGATGCCGCGACAACTTCGCCGTAGATGGCCGCACCAGGCTTGCGGATGACGAGGGCCGTGAGCACACCGGCGAACAGCCAAAAACCCCCGCCGATTGCTTGCAGGCCCGGCAGGAGCGCAGAGAACGGAGCGAGCGCCGGCGTCGACGCAACGTTCCAGATGACGAAGATCAGTCCGCTCGCAACACCGATGACGCTGGCGACGACAATATCGATAACGCGCCACTGAAAACGCGATCCCGGAGTCGATGGGCGAGTAGTTGACGAGGATGATGCTGTTGTGGTCACTTTCGTGCCTTTCACTAGTGAATGGCACGGGTTTCAAGAGTGTCTGCTCCCTGCGCTGGCATGATCCAGATCAGGTTCGACGGTCGAAGCTTGGAGAAGCTCCCTCTCAGCCCGGCTCACCGGACTCCCGTGTTCGCCTCCCAGTCTAATCATCAATAGGCTCAGACGATGGACTTCCGTATCTTTACCGAACCTCAGAACGGCGCGAGCTACACCGATCAGCTCACGCTGGCGCAAGCAGCTGAGTCACTCGGGTTCACCGGCTACTTTCGATCGGACCACTATCTGACGATGGATGACCGCAACGGTGGCATTCCTGGACCGACTGACTCGTGGACGACCTTGGCGGGGCTTGCGCGCGAGACGTCCACCATTCGGCTCGGCACGCTCGTGTCATCGGCGACCTTCCGGCATCCGGGAATTCTGGCGATTCAGGTTGCTCAAGTCGACGATATGTCTGGCGGGCGAATCGAGCTGGGTCTGGGCACCGGCTGGTTCGAGCGTGAACACGAAGCCTATGGAATCCCGTTTCCTGCCAAACGATTCGGGCTGCTCGAAGAACAACTCGACGTGATTACGGGCATCTGGGGCACCGAACCGGGGAAAACATTCTCCTATGAGGGAAAGCACTACACCCTGACCCAGTCCCCCGCGCTGCCCAAACCGGTTCAGAGCCCGCTGCCGATCATCATCGGAGGCAGCGGCCCGAGCCGTACCCCCGCGCTGACAGCCACATTCGCCGCCGAGTACAACGCGGGGTTTGCAACGGTTGCCCCGCTCAAAGAACGCCTCGACCGCGTTCAGGCGGCCTGTGAAATGATCGACAGAGACCCGTCAACGCTCGTACTCTCGATTGCGGGCACAACAGCCGTCGGCGCTACGGAAGCTCAGATCGATACGCGGGCCACTGCGGCGAACAGCACGGCCGAAAATCTTCGCCACACCGGCTTTGCGGGCACAGCTAGCGAAGTGGTCGACAAGATCTCTGAGCTGAAAGCACTCGGCTTCACCCGTGTGTACTTCCAGGTCATGGATTTCCACGATCTGGACCAGCTCGACTTTCTCGCTCGCGAAGTGCTCCCTCAGCTCGACTAGAAGGGTCGACGCGATTATCGCTAGGAGTCCTGGTCGACCGTCACAAAGTCGATCAAGTGCTCGACCCGTCCGAGCAGCGCAGGCTCGAGGTCGCCGTAGTTCTTCACTTTCGAGAGGATAAACTGCCACGCCCGCGCGATGTCGGCTTGATCCGCGTGCGGCCACCCAAACGCCTCGCAGATTCCGTGCTTCCACTCGATCGTGCGCGGCACGGTGGGCCAGGCAGTGATTCCGAGACTGTGAGGTTTGACCGCCTGCCAGACATCCACAAATGGATGCCCGACCACGAGCGCGTGCTTGCCATACTTGCCGCGCCCCACGGCTTCTGCAATCCGGCTCTCCTTCGACCCGGCAACAAGATGATCGACGAGGATTCCCAGCTTGCGTTCGGAAGTGGGCGCAAAGTCCGCGACGATCGCTTCGAGGTCATCAATGCCGCCGAGGAACTCGACGACAATTCCCTCGGCGCGTAAGTCGTCTCCCCAGACCTTTTCTACGAGCTCAGCGTCGTGGCGCCCCTCGACGTAAATGCGACTCGCGAGAGCCGTGCGAGCGCGCTGCTCAGGCGCCGCGAATGAACCTGACGCTGTCTTGCGGGTGGCGGCCGCACCGACTTTGGGCGCTGGTTTGACCAACTCCACAGCAACACCATCGATCAAATAGCCGCTGCCGAGAGGGAAGGCGCGCGAGCGACCGCTCCGATCTTCGAGTTCCATGAGGCCATCGGTGAAACGAACGAGCGCGCCCACGTAGCCGTCGGCCAACACTTCAATAACCATGCCGGGCTCGATTGGCACTTTCGGAAGCACAGCGGGGCCTCGCTGGATGCTGAAATCGGCGAGAACGTCGTGGGAGTAGCGGTCGTCAGTCACCGATCGAGGTTAAGCGGTGTCGCAGAGTTGCCGACGGAGGCGCGACGAGTGGTCGCAAGGTTCGTGGTGGGTGTCGCGCGCCGACGTGCGGGGCTTTCGGCATGTTCGCGCAGTATCGCGACGACCACAGCCACCGAAACACCGATACCCGCTCCGATACTGGCGAGCAGAATGTCGACGACACTTGCATAGCCTGCGGGCATCCACACGGTCTGCGCCGCTTCTAGCCACGCTCCCGCGACGATACTGAAGGCGAGTGCAGCCCACCATCGGCGTCGGCCAAACATACCGACAAGAAACAGCCCCACGGGAATAAAGGCGATGGTTTTCCATAACCAGAAACGATCATCACCGCCTGGTGCAATCACGAAAGCGAGACTCGCCAAAGCGGCGAAATACAGTGCGGCCGCGGCGGCAACTGCGAATCTCGATCGGAACATACCAACATTGTCACAAGTGCAACTTCGTGCAAGTTGTGAGAACGATGCGTACCGGGTGTGAACGGCTCACAATCACGCAACGATTCAGTAACTGAGCTGACTTAGTTCGCGGCGAGCCGCTCAATCTCACGCGCGATGGGCGGCAAAACGCGGCGCATGTAGCGCCCCCACCAGAGGCGAACAATGAGCCACACGATCCAGCGGCGGGCCGGTTTAGCGAAGAACGTGTAACTCCACGAGATGCGGGCACCGGGGATGCTGTCGTCGAAACGCCACTCTGCGCGGGCACCGGAGACCAGCATCCCGAACAGCTTCTGAAAGTCGGCGAGTTCGTAGGCGAAGAGGCTCGGCAGCTCCGTGTCGGTGATCGTTTCAACGACGTGGCCGCTGTCGGAGAGAACCAAACGACGGGTGCGGCCGACGGTGTCCCAGGAACCCGACTGGTCTAATACCGCGACGACTGCCGGTAGCGGGCCGAACCGGGGATAAAACTCAGTCGGATCCAGCGGACCCGATAGTTCATAAGCCTGACGAGCGCTCGCTCGCGTGAGCGCGCTTGCACGAGCGGTCACCGCACGTTCCATGCTGCCGGTCACGACGTGCTCCATGCTTCGGGCCCCGTCGACCCTGCGGGGTATTCCTCAAGAGGAACTCGATCGTTGCAAAACGCGTCAAGCACAGGCGCCACAATGCGCCAACACTGTTCAGCGACGTCGCCCCGCACAGAAAGCACAGGATCGCCGTCGATGAGCGACGCGATGACCTCACCATAGGCACTCATCGCGGCGTCGCCGAGAGTTGTGGTCAGCTGGGTTCGGTCGAGCGTGAATAGGTCACCCTCACCATTGATGATGAGGTCGAGTTCGAGCGTCGCCGGCTTGATGGAAATCGTAAGCTTGGCAGGCTCCGCGCTACCCGTCAGCCCGTTGGGCAAGTGCGGCACTGGCGCGAAAGTAATCACGATGTCTTGACGCGCATCGCCGAGCGCTTTACCCGAACGCAGCACAAAGGGAACGCCCGCCCAGCGCCAGTTATCGATCTCAAAAGTTACTTCGGCGAGGGTTTCAGTGCCCAATTGAGCATCAACCCCCTCTTCGTCCACGTAGGCCGGCAGACGACGGTCGCCGATCGTTCCGGCTGTGTAGCGGGCGCGACGCGCACACGTGCCATCCACGGATTGCACGCGAGTCGCGCGGAGCACCTGTGCCATCGATCCGCGCAAATCTTCCGAACTCACGCTCGCTGGCGGCTCCATAGCTGTGAGGGCGAGCACCAGCAACAAATGGCTCTGGATCATATCGACGACGGCACCCGCATGGTCGTAATAGCCCGCGCGCCCTTCCAATGCGAGAGCCTCATCAAAAATGAGCTCCACCTTCGCCACGTTTGGCGCAGCCAATAGCGGCTCAAAGACCCGATTCGCGAAACGGAGTCCCAACAGGTTCAGCACAGTCGACTTGCCCAAGAAATGATCAACTCGAAAAACTTGCTCTTCAGGAACAATGGTCTGCAGCAGACGGTTGAGGTCACGAGCACTCGCCTCATCACTACCGAACGGCTTTTCGAGCGCAAGCACGATTCCCTCGGGCAACGTCACTGTCGCCAAGACCGACACAACTTTTTGCGCGATCGCCGGCGGCAGAGCGAAATACAGCGCCACGCGACCCGACGCCGACGAGATCAACTCGCGCAACGCGTCCGGGTCAGTGACATCGGCCTGAACGTAGTGCGACGCGCTCGCCACGGCGTCAGCCGCGGAAGAAACGGTGCCCGCAAATGAGGTAGCCACTCGCGCACGCCACTTCGAGTCATCCATCTCTTGACGATCGACTCCAACGAGAGTGAGCGAGTGAGCGTCGTCACTCGCCAGATAGGAGGCGAGCCCGGGCAACAGCAGCCGAGAAGTAAGGTCTCCGCCCGCGCCCAAGACGATCAGTGTGTCAATCCGTGCCGTCATTTTGCACTTTCTGCTCGATACCTCTACAACGTATTCTCGGTCGATTTTCTATTCCCAGTATCACCCTGACGTCTCGACGCTTGCTGCAGCGGCACAGCATGTGCGAATGCCGTAGCGGTAAAAACCCTGCACACTTCGACGCTGAATCCCGTCGACGAGACAATGTGCACGTCGTGCCCGCCGAGCTGAGCTTTTTCCGTGATCCGACGTTAGCGCAGCACGATGTTGCATCGGGAAAAACGGGGCAATCGAGCACGACTGAGCAAAACCAGCCATGACACCAAAACGCGGGTGATTTGGGCGCTTCGCGGGACAAGGGGCCATCTGACTCGCTACGGTTTGGATATGAAATCGTGGAGGGACGCGCTCAACGCCGAGCAGCAGGCTGACGTTGATCGAATACTCGACTCGTCGCTCAATGTGGCGCGCAATCATTTGAGTCACGCCAGCGAGTTCATGACGTTCGCACTCATGACCGATGCGACCGGACGAGTGCTCGAGATGTCGGCTGATGAAGCGCTCAAGAAAAAACACCTGGATGCCAACGCCCTCATCGCTCAGACCGTGACGCAGTTGCGCCAATTGGCAGCAATCTCTCGGTGTAGCGCGATCATCTCAAACACTCGCATCACATCGATGAAGTCAGACGCAATTGAGGTTCGTATCGAGCACAAGGCAGGGGCGGCCCTCATGGTTTTGCTCCCCTACACGCGGGCACGATTCACCGGCGCGCTCACTTTTGGCGAACTCAAGTTGTATTCGCACACTGCTGAAGTCTGGGTATAGGCTCAAAATTTCGCTCCCGGCAGTCGTTGCGAACGATGCCGTGCGTTACTAGAGGGCATGAACAAGCGAATTGTCGCGGTCGTTGTCACACTCGCCGTCATCGTCATCGCAGCCGTGTCGATTGTCGCAGTCCAGAACTCCAACGATGCAAACGACTCCCCGGCATCGACCGGCGGCTCTCCCTCGTCGGAGAACTCCGCCGTCACAGACGAGAGCGCAGCGCCTGTCAACGATGGGGGCGGTGCCTACGTCGATTACAGCCCGAGCGCCATCGCAGATGCCGATGGCCGTGTCCTCCTGTTCTTCCACGCCACGTGGTGCCCACAGTGCGTTTCTGCAGATGGCGACATCAAGGCCTCTGGTGTTCCCTCGGGTATCACAATCGTGAAAGTCGACTACGACACGAATCAGGACCTCCGCGCCAAATACGGGGTGACTCAGCAAACAACATTCGTTGAGGTCGATTCCAGCGGAGAGAAAGTTAACGACAACTTTGTTGCCTATGCCGAGCCGACGCTGAACGCCGTTCTCACCGCGTTCAACTAGACCGCAATGCTCAGTCTCCTTCTTCTCTCGTTCGTTGCGGGAATCCTCACGGTCGCGGCCCCCTGCGTGCTTCCCCTGCTCCCGGTGATCGTGGGCGGTTCGATCGCACGCACGAGCAGTGACGACACCGTTGCCGAGCGGCAATGGTTTCGTCCCGTCGTTATCGCGGTGAGTCTGGCTGGCTCGGTCATCCTCTTCACGTTGCTTCTTAAGGCGACAACCGCGCTCCTGGGAATTCCACAATTGGTGTGGCAGATAATCGCTGGCGGCATCCTCATCATCTTCGGCCTCACTCTGCTGTTCCCGGCGCTCTGGGAGCGTTTCATGCTGGCCACGGGTATCCAGAATCGAACCAACGAGGCGCTGAACCGGTCGTACTCCCGCGGCGGCCTCGGCGGAGATGTGATTCTCGGAGCCGCCCTCGGTCCCACGTTCAGCAGCTGCTCCCCCACTTACGCACTCATACTCGCGACAGTGCTTCCCGTCTCGTTTAGCGAGGGTCTGCTCTATATCGTCGTGTACGCACTTGGTCTCGCCATTGCCCTACTCCTGATCGCGTTCTTAGGCCAGGCCTTCGCGAGAAAACTGGGTTGGCTCGCGAACCCCAACGGTGTCTTCAAGCGCGTCATCGGAGTGCTCGTGATTATCGTCGGCCTTGCCGTGATCCTGGGTCTCGACAAGCAGTTCCAAAGTTATGTTCTCGAGCAGGGCTGGTATGACCCAGTTCAGAGATTCGAAGAGAGCATTACCGGCTGAGTTTTCGAAGAGTATGATTCGGCCACCACTATCAACCGGAGGCTGCCATGGTTCCCGAAATTAACTACATCGCCGTAATAGTTGCGACTCTCTCGAGCATGATCGTCGGCACCGTCTGGTATTCACCGCGAGTGTTCGGCAACTACTGGATGAAAGCCGCTGGCATCACGCCGACGGGAAATGCTGCGGATGCCATCCGACCGATCGTCGTGACCGTGATCGTCAGTTTCATCACGGCCTGGGTTCTCGCCGGCGCAGCTTTTATCGCGTTCGACTTTTACGGCGGCAGTTTCTTTGTGAACTCTCTGCTCACCAGCATCGTGCTGTGGGGCGGATTCACCGCTGCTCGATTCATCACTCACGATCAGTTTGATGGACGCCCCAACGGACTCACCGTTCTCAATGTGAGCCACGAATTCGTCACGATCGTGATCATGGCGCTGATCATTGGGGTGTGGCCCGCGTAGACACCGGGCTCGTCGAGCGACGAGGCCATCACGCCGCTGTGGGCGTTCCCGGTGCTAGAGCAGCTGAAGCGTCACGTCGGCCGTGTCCCCAGCTTCTAAGTCTTCAGCGCGCCGCACAGCGGCCTTGACGGGCAAGAAAAAGCTATCGGCGGGACTTCCGTTGGGAAAAATCGACGTCCTCCACGTTGTCGCGCCAATAGTGACCTCAACTGCGACTGCGCCGAAACCGCGCGGGGGCGTGGGAATGTCTTTGATCTCGACACCGACATCCGGCGGCACCTGCAGAAAGTGCACGCTCGGTTTGGACGCCCACGGCGTCAGTTCAGAGGTGAATTCGAACGCAGGCTTCATGCTTTGAGGCTATCTCTTTGGTGCGAGGCGCGACGGGAATGCCAACTCCAGCCAGTGAGCGTTATTGGTTGATGCCGTGCAGAAACTGCACTGTAGACGTAAAGGCAGAACGAGCTTGCTCGAAGTCGAGGTGGAACTGGTACTCATGCGGCAACTGTTCGACCTGATCGTCCGGATAGAACAGTGTTGTCGTCTCGACGCCCAGCTCGGCTAGCCTCTGAGCGAACGGCACCGATTGCGTAGCCGTGAGCGGGTCGGCGTTGCCTCCCGAGATCCACGTGCGCGGAAACTCTGCCGTCACGTCGTCGATGACCGACATCTGTTCCCCACCGGGGGTGTTCGACCAATCTTTCACACCGATATAGGCCCACAACGCTACGCGGAATCCCCAGCCGCCAAGCCCGGGCGCGTTCGGGATGCCGCTAACGTCGTAAATGCCGCAATTGAGTACGACAGCCTGAAGCTGATCTGCAGAGAGGCTTGGCGTCATTCCCATGGTTGACGCGAACGTGGGATTAGTGATGGCTGTAGCTAGCTGTGCACTCAGTTGCGAACCCGCTGAGTCCCCTGCGAACACGATGTTGTCTGGATCAATTCGCAGCCGATCAGCGTTGTCGAGGAGATACGCGAGTGCCTCATTGAGCTCAGTGATCGCCGCGGGATAGATCGCCTCCGGCGACACTGTGTAGTTCACTGCGACGACTGTGAAACCCTCAGCAGCAAGTTTGCGAACATACGGGGCGACATTCGACTTATCCCCCGAAATCCATGCTCCGCCGTGAATCCAGACGACTGTAGTGAGGGGTCCAGTTGAACCAGCCGGCGAGTAGACATCGAAAGAGGTATTCGTACCAGAATCGCCGTACTGCTCGTCGAGCGATTCAGTCAGGGGCACGTCGGTGGCGTAGCGCTCCATCTCGTCGACGGTCGAGGCAGCATCCTTGTCAAAAAGGGCTCGAATCATAAGAGTCGCTGGCCACGGGCTGAGTGTCCAGATGAGCCCAGCAATGACGCCGAGTGCGAGAGCGATGACACCGGCCTTGCTCGACCGCCGGCGAATCCAAGGACCACGTTCGAAAGTACGGCTCATGTTTGCAGCCTATCGGTGGTCTGATTGGCACACCAGAGAGACGTAAGTGCGTGCCGAAGGCTGCTAGCCCTTGACGAGTTGGCTCGTGATCGGCGTGGGGTTCGCAAACAAGTCGAGCACGGGACAGTGCGCATCAACAGCATCTCGAAGCTCGTCGTAGCGTTCTTGTGACTCTGGCCCGGTGATTGTGATGTTGAGCCGAATTGAGCCGAAGCCATTGCGTACGTTCTCATCAATTCCGAACAGGCCGCGCACGTCGAGGTCACCTTCAGCCTTCACTGAGATGTCGTCGAAGGGAATGTCGAGGGCCTGAGCATAAAGACGAAAGACGACAACCTGGCACGCGATCAGCGCTCCGAGCGCGATCTCAACAGGGCTCGCGGCGAGGTCATCTCCGGCAAGCCCCTCCGGCTCATCAATGTGGAACACATGCTTACCGGCTTTGAGAATAGTGCCGACAGAGCCTTCACCCTTACCCGTCACGGCATAGGTGAGTTCAGCAGCGGCCGGCTTCGCCGCGATGCGCGAGTTCCATGCTGCTCCCGCAGCAGTAAGTCGAGCGGCGCGGTCGGTGGCGATATCGGTGGACGTGGATGCAGAGCTGAGAAGTGTCATGGGGCGACGGTAATCTCAATCCCTCACCAAGGTGCGAGTGTGACGTAATAGCCCGACACACTGCTTAACATTGGGCGACTCGCACCTGCCCGCCTGGCCCTGATCGGCCGAATTCAGGAGCGTTGCCGTCAGCGCGAACGCAATGTCAGCGTATGCGCACCCGCAGCGCTACAGGAATGGACCCTACAGCCAAGACCGCAGCCAAGCCCAGAGCTGCGACGAATCCGGCGCCGTTCACGAGTCCGCCAACCGCGGCGAAAACGAGACCGCCGAAGGCAATCGCGACCGCGCCGCCCGCAGCATCCGCTATCGACAATGCAGCACTATTGAAGCCCTGATCGCGAACGCTCGAATGGCTAAGCACCAGCGTAGAAAGCCGCGGGAACGTGACGCCCATTCCCGCACCGGCGACAAGCCAACCAGCGGCGGCGATCCAGAGCGGGAGCGTGAAGAACGCCGTAATGAACTGAGTAGCAATACCGACGCTCAACAGCAGTGAACCGAGCACAACTACCCGACTATGCGACACCGACTCCGGCAAACGCCCCTGCAGGGCCGAACCAGTGGCCCACGACACTGCGCCGACCGTGAGGATGAGACCGGCAGCCCACGCCGGCAAGCCGTAGCGTTCGTTGAGAAGGTACGGCAAATACACCTCCGTGGAGAAGAAAGCGGCCGCAAAGACACCGCGCAACACGATCGTCGCGGGAAGCCCGCGTCGGAACTTTAGCGCCCCGGCAGGCAGCAAAGGGCGCAGCGCGATAATGGCAATAACGAATGCCCCAATCGCCAAGGGCCACGCGAGCGGCCCCTCCCGTTCACCGCCCAAGCTGATGCCCATGACGGCAACGGCGACCACGAGCGCCCAGGCGACGGCACGCTTGCCGGATGACTTCTCTCCCGTCGTCGCTGGTTGACTCAGCAACACACGTACCGCTGGCAAGATAGCAGCGCCCGCGGCGATCACGAGAAAAACGACCCCGAAAAACACCCAGTGCCAACTAATTTGCTCAGCGACGACCCCGGCGAGCGGTGGTCCGATTAACGAAGGCAGTACCCACGCAGAAGCGAAGAGCCCAAAGATCTTCGGATGCAGAACCGCGGGATAGAGGCGGGCAACGACGACATACAGCGCCACAATTAGCGCGCCCGAACCCAGCCCCTGCATGAAGCGCCCGACGATAAAAATACCCATCGTTCCGGCGAATCCGGCCACGAGCAGGCCCGTCATAAACACCACCATGGCGGCAACCAACGGCTTGGCAGGTCCGGTACGGTCCGACCATTGGCCCGCTAACACCATTCCGATGACGCTCGCGGCGAGGGTGCTCGAGAACGCGACAGAGTAGAGCGATTGGCCATCCAGATCGCGACTGATCGTCGGCATGATCGTCGTGACCGCGAGGGTCTCGAATGCTCCTAAGAAAATCAGCGCAAAAGCGCCAATCGTTGTCCACATCACCTGCGGCGAAAAAATGCTGGAGGGAACGGGGATAGGAATAGGACTCGTGGGGGTGCCCACCGGGGTATTGCTCGTCATGGTGTTGTGCTCTTCAGTAGTACGAAGCTACTGCAGACGGGGCGGATCGTCCCTCGTCAGGGCGGTGACTCAGTCACGCGCACTTACTGGCGGCTGCGGCGCTCTTTCAGTGTACGCCCGGCGAAGCTCAAAACCAACAAATTTGACTAAGTTGGAGTAGTTGGCCGCTACGAAATCTCGACAACAGTGCCCTGACCGAGTTCGTCAGCATCAGCATCCGTTTGCACCGCAAAGACACCGGTAGGAATACCGGGCAAGTTCGCGACACGATTCGCAACACCCATCAGCGTTGACTCGTCAGCACCCGTAATGACGATGACATAAGCGTCATTGAAAACGTCGCCCTCTTCCACGACGAATACCTCGCCACCCTCATCGAGTTCACTCGTGAACTCCACGAGTGATTCGATCCATGGGAAGCGGCTTTCGCCCTCCGCTACCTCAGTGTCAGCGGTAAGAGGAACATGGATCTCGACGACAAGCTCGGCAGTTTCAGACATGCCTCAACGGTACTGCCTACAACTGACGCTCGAGCAACACCCAGCGCAGTTCGCTGCAATCGCTACTCAGCAGCAGCGCGCTCTAAGACCAATTCCCGAACGCGAGTAGCATCAGCCTGACCCTTCATCGCCTTCATCACAGCACCAATAACCGCGCCAGCGGCCTGCACCTTGCCCTCGCGGATCTTCGCAAGAACATCGGGCTGAGCAGCAAGAGCTTCATCGATGGCGGCGATCAGCGGGCCATCGTCAGACACGAGCTTGAGTCCGCGGCTCTCCACAACCTCGGCAGGAGAACCCTCGCCCGCAATAACACCCTCGAGAACCTGGCGGGCCAGACTGTCGTTGAGAACACCATCGTTGATGAGCGACACGAGAGCCGCAACATCCACGGGACTAATCAACGAACTTGCGTCAGCCCCCTGAATGTTCGCGAGTCGTGCAATCTCGCCAGTCCACCACTTGCGCGCCTGAGCAGCCGTAGTGCCCGCTTCAACGGTCGCCTCAATCTCGCTGAACAGCCCCGCATTGTTGACATCGCGGAACTCAAGGTCAGTGAAACCCCAGGCCTCTTGCAGGCGCTTACGGCGCTCGGCAGGGGGCTCAGGAAGAGCCGCGCGCAGCTCCGCAATCAGCTCAGCCGATGGCTCAACCGGAAGAAGATCGGGTTCAGGGAAATACCGGTAATCATCAGCGTCGCTCTTGGGACGACCCGCGCTCGTGACTCCGGTGTCTTCGTGCCAATGACGAGTCTCTTGGATGATCGTGCCGCCCTTGTGGAGAATGGCGGCCTGACGCTGAATTTCGTAGCGAACCGCGCGCTCGACGCTGCGCATCGAGTTAACGTTCTTGGTCTCGGTGCGCGTGCCCAGCTTTCCGGAACCACGCGGGCTCAACGAAATGTTGGCGTCACAACGCAAGTTGCCGCGCTCCATGCGTGCTTCAGAAATGCCCAGCGAACGAACAATGTCGCGAATAGCCGAGACGTAAGCCTTGCCGACTTCGGGAGCATCCGCTTCAGCACCCGTAATCATGTGCGTGACGATCTCGACGAGCGGAACACCAGCGCGGTTGTAATCAACCAGCGAGTACTCAGCGCCCTGGATACGACCTGTCGAGCCACCCACGTGAGTGAGCTTGCCTGCGTCTTCTTCCATGTGGGCTCGCTCAATCGGCACAGTGATCGTGCGACCACTCTCAAGCTCAATCTCGACCGAACCGTTGAACGCGATCGGCTCATCGAACTGGCTGATCTGGTAGTTCTTCGCCAAGTCAGGGTAGAAATAGTTTTTGCGGGCAAAGCGCGAACTTGGCGCGATCTCACAGCCAAGAGCGAGCCCCAGCGAGATCGAATACTTGACCGCCTCTTCGTTGACGACAGGCAGGCTGCCGGGCAAACCGAGATCAACCGGAGTGATCATGGTGTTCGGTTCACCATGCTCCGCACCGGCCGCAGCCGGGTTCGGAGCATCCGAGAACATCTTGGTCTGGGTATTCAACTCAACGTGCACTTCGAAACCGAGAACCGGTTCAAAGAGTTCGAGAGCTTTGTCGTAATCCATCAATTCAGCTTTAGCCACCAGATGATTGTACGTGGCGCAGCGGCACCGTATCGGTACCCGGTTCGAGCGGCGCGGATGCTGGAGCCAAAGTTGGTTCGTCATCTTCGCTCGGGAAAGCTTCCGCTTCAATCGTGAAGTCCCCGATCTCGTCGGACTTCTCGGAGCGGACGAACGCGATTCCCGCCAAAATCAGGGCCCCACCAATGAACTGCATAATCGACAGGTTCTCGCCGATCAGCAGCCAGGCGTAGATTGCGGCAGAGACAACCTCGAGCAAACCCACGAACGAGGCGAGTCGGGAGCCGAGCATCTCGCTCGCCATAATGCTCGTCGAATACGCAATACCGGTCGCGACGATACCCACGATGAGCAGCGGCACCCACCACGGAGCCACGAAACCCAGCACCGAGACATCCACCATCGGCATGTCGAACGGCACGATCCCGACGAGACCTACGAGGCCTAAGATGATGCCGCCGATCAGCAAGCCTGAAGCGGCGAGAGCAACAGCCGGCAGACCCTCGCTCGTGCGGGCAGCCACAACGTAGTAGACGGCGGCCCCGACCGCAGCGCAGACACCGAAAATAACGCCGATGGGGTCAAGCGAACCGGAGCCTTCAGGAGACACGACGAGGATTAGTCCGCCGAGCGCAACCACAGAGCCGATCAGCACGACCACTTTGGGAATGCGGCGAGTGGTCACCCAGGCGAATGCGACGAGAAGCAGCGGAGCCATGTACTCGAGCAGAATTGCGATCCCCACCGGAATGCGTTCTACAGCGGCGAAGTACACGAGCTGGGTGCCTGCGACACCGATAATGGCCATGAGTAGGATCCGGCTGCGCGCGTACCAGAGCGCGATCCACCGCCCCTTGAGGGCGACGATCGCGAAGGGAGCCAACACCGCGCCGCCGATGAGCACCCGAACCGTCACTGCTGCGGCCGGACTCCACCCCGCTTCGAGCACAGGCTTGATGAGCGCACCAGACAGCCCGAAGCTAGCTGCGGCGATAACCGCAATGAGCAACCCGAGGGTCGTGGTTGAGCGTTTCATGGTCGACTACTTTGAACGAGATTGACGAGTATTTATGCTGACGCTAGTCTCGAAGCAAATAAGGAGTCAAATTGCATTTTGCCCCTGACACCGTGGAGAGTCTTGAGTTTGCCGTCTTGCTCGGAAATACTCACGAATTGGCAAGCAGAACCGGCTCTGACGAACTCGTGACGGTCAGTGAAGTTCAGGCCCTCATCACCCAGTTTCGCTTCAGCGGAAGAATCGACCGAGACGACGACGAAGTCGCTGAAGTGCGCGACGTGCGCGATCGCATCCGAGGGGTCTGGAAACTGACCCGCGATGATGCCGCCGTCGAGATTAACGCGATGCTCGCCGAAGCAAAAGCACTCCCCTTCTTAGCCAAACATGATGGCTTCGACTGGCACCTTCACGCCAACGACCCTGAAGCACCCCTCGCCGAGCGCATCCAAGCCGAAGTGGGGCTCGCGCTTGTCGACGTCGTGCGCTCCGACGCCATGTGGCGTTTAAGGCGCTGCGAAGCACCCGATTGCGAAGGCCTCATGGCTGATCTCTCCCGCAACGGCTCCCGCCGCTTCTGCAGTATCCGCTGCGGAAACAGAATGAATCAGATCGCCTATCGCGAACGGCAAGCGGCCGACAACTAGCTGCGCCTCGGCAATGTGATCGCTTTAACGCAGTCAACCCGTGCTCTCGATGAACACGGGTTGACTGCGCGATAAAGTTACTTAACCGAGTGCCGGAACCTGGCTCGGAAGAGTGTGACCCCACTGCTGTTCGAGCAAACGCTCGAGCGTCGCACCGAGTTCATACAGTCGCGCGTCGCCGCGCGCCGGAGCCATGATCTGGAAACCTGTCGGCAAGCCGTCTTCAGGAGCTAGCCCCATCGGCAGCCCCATGCCCGGGATACCTGCGAGGTTTGCAGGGATCGTGGTGACGTCATTGAGATACATCGCCATCGGGTCTTCAAGCTTCTCACCGAACTTGAATGCAGTGGTCGGCGCCGACGGAGACACGAGCACGTCAGCCTTCTCGAATGCCGCAGCAAAGTCCCGCTGAATAAGCGTGCGCACCTTCTGAGCACTGCCGTAGTAAGCGTCGTAGTAGCCAGCGCTGAGCGCATACGTGCCGAGGATGATGCGGCGCTTGACCTCGGGACCGAAACCGGCCTCACGGGTCGCTGCCATCACGTCTTCGACGGTACCGCCACCCTCGGGCGTTACGCGAAGGCCAAAGCGGACCGAGTCGAACTTAGCGAGGTTGCTCGATGCCTCGGCCGGGAGGATGAGGTAGTACGCCTCGACGGCATACTCAAAGTGCGGAGCATCCACTTCAACAATCTCAGCACCGAAATCGGTGAGTAACTGCAGAGCTTCATGGAAGCGTTGCGAAACACCCGCTTGGAAGCCGGGGCTGTCGAGTTGCTTGATGACACCAACGCGAACGCCTTTGAGGCTCTCTGCAGCGGCACCAGCGCGAGCCGCTGCAGCGAACGACGGCCACTGGTCGTTGAGCGAGGTGGAGTCGCGCGGGTCGTGCCCGCCGATGACATCGTGCAACAGCGCTGAATCGAGCACGGTACGCGAGACAGGGCCAACCTGGTCGAGCGACGAAGCGAGCGCAATCGCGCCATATCGCGAGACACCACCGTAAGTGGGCTTTACGCCCACGGAACCTGTGACGGATGCCGGCTGGCGGATCGATCCACCGGTGTCAGAACCGAGGGCAAGCGGGGCTTCGAACGCAGACACTGCCGCAGCCGAACCGCCACCGGAGCCGCCGGGGATACGGTCGAGGTCCCACGGGTTACGAGTCGGACCATAGGCCGAGTGTTCGGTCGACGAACCCATGGCGAACTCATCCATGTTCGTCTTACCGAGCGGAATCAGGCCAGCGGCCCGCAACTTCGCTACCGGAGTTGCGTCGTAGGGCGGAACCCACCCTTCAAGAATCTTGGAGCCCGCGGTCGTGGGCATGTCGATCGTGCAGAGAACATCTTTGATGGCAACGGGAACACCGGCGAGTTCGCCAAGCGACTCCCCTGCTGCGCGACGCTCATCGATGCGCTTCGCGTTGGCTAGGGCATCCGCCGACACGTGCAAGAAGGCGTGAACCCGGTCGTCGACGGCAGCGATGCGGTCGAGGTGCGCTTGAGTTGCCTCAACAGACGAGACTTCGCCCGAGCCCAGCTTGCCGGCCAAATCTGCTGCCGACATTGTCGTGAGGTCGTTCAGTGCCGCCATTACTGTTCTTCTCCCAGAATTGCGCTCACGGCAAAGCGTGAACCGTCGTGCTCGGGCGCTCCAGCAAGCGCCTGTTCGGTCGTGAGGGTGACGCCGGGAACATCCGCACGGAACACGTTGCTCAAAGGAATCGGGTGGCTCGTTGCCGGAACCTCATCGGTTGCGACCTCGCTGACCTTGGCCACGGAATCAACAATCGCGCCAAGCTCACCGGTGAGCTTCTCGATTTCGTCGCGGGTAAGGGCGATGCGGGCAAGCGATGCAAGGTGTGTGACGACCTCAGTAGTGATCGCACCCGAATTGGTGTCAGTCATGGAGCTCCGAAGATGGGAAACAGACAGGGAACTCTTCCAGTGTATTCGGGTTAGCGAGCAGCGATGAGCGACAGGGCAGCCATCAACTCTCGTCGCGCGAGGCGAACGAGATCGCGCGCTCAACTACGGAAGCCTTTTCAGGGATCACGAGGTCGCTGCGTCCAATGCACAGCAGTGCAAAATTGCGCATCGATTCGCTGCCAGGCGTGAAATATTCGTTATGGCCGATAGAACCCGTGAGCTCTTGCTTCATCACGACATCAAAGGAACCACTCACCCCCAGTGAGTGCGCACCAAACGATTCGGTGCCGGGATCCGCACCAAAATATGAGCTGTTGGGGATCGGGTCCCAGGCCGCTTCTCCGACGAAGACGTTGCCGTCACGAACGTTCAAATCCTCGACAGAGCCGGCAGGGCTGCCGGGTGAGCCGACCATAGCGAGGGCATCGATATCGAAATCGTATTCTGACAGCGCCATCATGGCGGCGGTCGTTCCATACGAATGAGCAACGACCGAAATGTAGGGCTGATCTGCGCCACGCTGGGCCTGCAAACCCAGAATTGCATGAGCAAGAGTGTCACGACCCTGAACAGCGTTATCAATCGCACCCACATTAGTGAGGTTGGGGGTGTCGTAGCCGATCCAAGCCACCGTCGCGACTGTTTCGTTTCGCGTAAACACCGACTGCGAGTCGAAGTGATCGAGCCACATCTGCTGTTCGGAATACAGGGTGGACGCTGCGTCTGCCCAATACGACATTTGGCCTTCGATGGTGAAGAACATTCCGGGGACTAAGAAGCTGACATAGTCGGCATCGCTCAGGTCTCCGAGCACGATGGCGGCGCGCCCTTGCCCTGTCACGTCCAACGTGATGAGCGTTCGTTCTGGGGCCGCCTTATCAAAGACGAGCGATGCTGAAATAGAGGAGAGCATATTGAGCTGTTGCTGAGCAGTCTGCTGAACTGCTCTGCCCGCATCCGAATCTACGACCGCTGACAGTTCGACAATGGTCTCGTCGAGGACAGTGCGATTGCTGATGTCACGGATTGTGTAAGGAACGCCCTCAAGATTGCCCAACAGCTGCGGGCTGGCATTTTCTAACGCCGCTTGACGATCAGTAGCCAAGTCACCCCACCACAGCGCAACTTCTTGAGCTGGAGGCTGCTCGGCCAAAATCTGTTCCACAACACCCGGTCGTGATGCCAAATATTGAGAGATGTTGTCGGCGGGGATGCTCGCCAATGAGGTCAAGGCGCGTGCGCTGAATGTTGCTGTGCCGAGAGAACCAGTCGTGTCGACTACCGGACCGACGAAAGGTGCAGTCGCATCAGTCGCAACAGTGGACTGAAACTGTATTGCAGGCGCGCTAGAGGCCTCGGTGGCGGGTAAGCCTGCGACCGAGGTAGCTAAAACCAGTGCAATTTCGATGAGCAACGTCGGGTGTTCCCCTCAGGAACGTTGACCGCGCACCATCCCCGCGCACGATCACGTTCAGCTAATCCTAAGGGGAAATAACCCCGTTCGGGGGTGAGCTGAAGGCAATAGTCAGATTTTATTATGCTTTAAGGGAGTCAGGTCCTTCTGAAAGCAGTCGAGCGAACTGTGCAGAGTCTATGACAGGGATTCCGAGCTGCTCGGCTTTCGTGAGTTTAGAGCCGGCACCGGGGCCTGCGGCCACAAAATCAGTCTTCTTGCTCACACTCGACGCGGCTTTCGCGCCAGCCGCAATGATTGCCTCTTGGGCTCCTTCGCGAGTGAACCCCTCCAGACTTCCTGTAGCGACGATGGTGAGCCCCGCAAGAATTCCTTCGTTCGACTGAGCAGCGCCTGGGCCCGCGTGATCCGGCGTTGACCACTGCACGCCAGCATCTGCCCATCGTTGAACGATTTCTTGATGCCAGTCCACTTCGAACCAGTCGAGTACAGAATCGGCGATGATCTGGCCGACCCCATCAACAGCGGCAAGCTCTTCACGCGTCGCTTCTCGGATTGCGGAAAGGGAGCCAAAGTAATCGGCGAGAGCTCGAGCGGCGACTGGACCCACATGGCGGATGCTCAAACTCACCAATAATCTCCACAGCGGCTTTGACTTAGCTTCCTGCAGGTTAGCGATGAGTTTTATCGCATTGCTCGACGGCACCCAGTCGGGAGTGCCCGCAAACGTGTTGGACTTCGCGTCGTATTCGGGATCGGCATCTTTGCCTGTGGATTTGCGAGCGCGGCGGAAGGGCGTGACGAGGCGTTCAGTGCCGTCGTCGTTCGTGAGAACTTCCCCCGTTTCAGAGTCGCGCACGGCAACAACAATCGGAAAGATGTCTTCGACGGTGAGGTCAAAAAGTCCTGCCTCGTTGACGAGCGGCGGCACTTTGGGTTCTCGTGGTTGAGTTAAAGCACGTGCGATGACCTCACCGAGCACCTCGATATCGAGTCCGCCCCTGCTGCCGGTGTGCTCGATGCGACCCCGCACCTGCGCGGGACAACTGCGCGCGTTGGGGCACCGCAGATCGATGTCGCCCTCCTTCATCGCGCGCAGCGGTGTTCCGCACTCCGGGCAATTCGTCGGCATTACGAAGGCGTATTCAGAACCATCGCGCAGTTCTTCGACAGGACCCAAAATTTCGGGGATCACGTCTCCTGCTTTGCGCAGCACAACAGTGTCGCCGATCAGCACACCCTTGCGCTTGACGACGTCTTGGTTGTGAAGGGTTGCTTGACGCACCACCGACCCAGCAACTAGCGCAGGCTTCATGACGGCATATGGCGTTGCACGGCCCGTGCGCCCCACGCCCACGACGATGTCGAGGAGCTTCGTATTGACCTGCTCTGGCGGGTACTTGTAGGCGATTGCCCACCTCGGCGCACGCGAGGTTGCGCCTAGCTCGTCATGCAGCGCAAGCTCGTCGACCTTGATAACAATGCCATCAATTTCGTGAACAACGCTGTCGCGATTTTCCCCGTAGTACCGAATGAATTCTTCAACCTCGGCCGCTGTTGGCACGACTCGGTAGTAGCTACTGGTCGGGAGCCCCCACTCCGCGAGAACGCCGTAAACCTCGCTCTGGCTGCGGATGGGTTCGCGATCGGGACGCTCGCCATTCCACGCCCCAATGCCGTGCACGAGCATCCGCAACGACGACAACCGACGACGCATATGCGCAAGCTTCTCTTCGCTCTTGCCCTCAGACTTTTGGCGCAACGAACCCGCTGCAGCATTGCGCGGGTTAGCAAAAACTTTCTCACCGATTCGAGATTGCTCAGCGTTCAGTTCACGGAACAGCTCCAGGGGGATGAAGACCTCACCGCGCACCTCAACGATGGGCGGATGCCCCGACCCCGCCAGCCGCTGAGGTATTCCTTGCACACGCAGAATGTTCTCGGTGACGTCTTCGCCAACTCGACCATCTCCCCGCGTCGCGGCACTGACGAGAACCCCGTCAATGTAGCGCAAGTTGATGGCGAGGCCATCGATCTTGAGCTCGCACAGAAAATCAATGTGGCGAGCCGAGTCACGCTGAACTTTTGCTGCCCACTCCGCGAATTCTTCGAGCGAGAACACGTTGTCGAGGCTCAACATGCGCTCGGCATGCTCGACTGGATCAAAAAGAGTAGCCGCTCGACCGCCCACGCGTTGCGTCGGGCTGTCTTGCCCGCGCAGTTCTGGATGCGCCTCTTCTAACTCCTCGAGACGCCGGATGAGCGCGTCGTATTCTGCGTCATCAACGAGTGTTTGATCACGAACGTAATATGCGTCTCGCAGTTCGAGAATGCGCGACGTTAGCTCCTGCACCTCATCCCGCGCTTCGGCGAGATCGGGATCGACAGTCTCGGGAACTTGCTCGTCAGAAGAGTTGGAAGAACCCGAGTTCACAGTGCTATTGGCCACAGGTCAAGTGTAAACAGCAGCACTGACTTATCGGTGTGACAACCGAGAGCGACGATGCTCTAAACGGCGGCAGGAACCGCAGATACGGTGCGCGCAATAGTGCACTGACCGAGCACTCGAGTACCCACATAAATCACCGCGGTCTGACCAGGCGACACACCGTTGAGAGGCTCGTGCGGAGTAACGATTAGCTCGGGGCCAGTCGCATCTCCGACGTTGTCGTCGCCCTCAGTAGCTGGCGCGATGCGAGCAACTGCGGGCATCGGGTCAGAGTGAGCTCGCACCTGCACGTGGCATTCGAAGCTCTCCCCCGGCTCAGAAATGAGGCCGGATGCTTGGGGATCGAGCCCCGCCCACGAAAACTTAGTTCCAGCGACCTGTGACAGCGCCAAAGCTTCTCGTGGACCGACAACGACCTGATTGGTCTTGGGACGAATTTCAAGCACAAAGCGGGGCTTGCCGTCATCCGTGGGGTAGCCAACGTTGAGGCCTTTGCGCTGGCCGATCGTGAAGGCCAACGCGCCCTCGTGCTTGCCAAGCACGTCTCCATTGCGGTCAAGAATCTCGCCCTGCTCAGCACCCACTTTGTCGGCCAGCCAGCCGCGAGTGTTGCCGTCAGGGATGAAGCAAATATCGTGGGAGTCGGGCTTGTTGGCCACCGAGAACCCGCGCTCGGCGGCTTCGGCTCGAATCTCAGCCTTCGACGGCGTTGCACCGAGCGGGAACATGCTGTGCGCAAGCTGCTCGGTAGTCAGCACACCGAGAACGTAAGACTGATCCTTCGCCCACGCTGCAGCGCGATGCAATTCACGGTTGCCGTTCTCATCTTCGACGATGTTGGCGTAGTGTCCGGTCGCAACCGCATCGAACCCCAGCGCAACTGCCTTTTCGAGAAGGGCCGCAAATTTGATGCGCTCATTGCAGCGCATGCAGGGGTTCGGGGTGCGTCCGGCCGAATACTCGGCGATGAAATCATCGACGACATCGAGCTTGAAGCGCTCGGAGAAGTCCCACACGTAGTACGGGATTCCAATGATATTGGCCGCCCTCTGGGCATCCATCGAATCTTCAATCGTGCAGCAACCGCGAGCGCCCGTGCGCAGGGTTCCGGGCTGCCGGCTCAGCGCCAAATGCACCCCAACAACCTCGTGCCCAGCCTCAACGGCGCGCGCGGCAGCTACAGCGGAGTCGACTCCGCCACTCATCGCCGCTAAAACCTTCATAAGCCCAGTGTACGAGACACGTTGCTGGGCAAGTTCCTGATGGGCTTCTGTCGAGCACCCAGCCGGTCAGCCGATTAGCCGCGACCAAGCACAGTGAGCCGGTCCGAATACCCGGCGGCGCGCGCCTGCTCAACAGCCTTCGGGAGAGCGGCCACAAACTTCTCGACTTCTTCGGCCGTCGTAGACTCCCCCAAGGAGATGCGCAGCGCTCCCCGCGCCGTAGGCTCGTCGAGGCCCATCGCCAGCAAGACGTGGCTCGCTTCTGGCACCCCAGCCTGACAAGCAGAGCCCGTTGACACACTGAAGCCCGCGACATCCAACAAGAACAACAGCGAGTCACCCTCGCAACCGGGGAACGTGAAATGTGCGTTGCCCGGCAGACGATCGTGCGGATCGCCTCGCAACACAGCCTCGGGAACCGCAGCGTGCACGCCCGCAATGAGCGAATCACGCAAAGATGACAGCCTCTCTGCCGTCTCAGTCAGGCCCGTCGTTGCTTCACGTGCGGCAGCGGCGAATGCGACGGCACCGGGAGCATCCATGGTTCCCGAGCGGGCACGCTGTTGGTTGCCACCATGAATCAGAGGAGTGACGGATGCCGAACGCGCGATAACCAGAGCACCGACTCCCACCGGACCGCCGATCTTGTGTGCCGAGACGCTGAGCGCGGCAACACCGGCCGCATGAAAATCTATCGGAACGTAGCCAAGGGCCGACACGGCATCCACATGAACCGGTACTCCGTGAGCAGCCGCGAGGGCAGCAATCTCCGTCACCGGCTGCAGGGTGCCCACTTCGTTATTCGCCCAGAGCATGGAGACCAGCGCGACATCGTCGGCGAGCGCAGTGCGCACATACTCGACATCGATGCGACCGAAAGCATCGACAGGAATCCAGTCGAGCTGGGCGCCTTCGTGGGACTGCATCCAGTCAACCGCGTCGATCGTGGCGTGGTGTTCTGCTTGCGCCACGAGCACACGCCGACGCTCGACCGAGCCTGAGTTTCGGGCCCAGTAAAGCCCCTTGAGCGCAAGGTTGATTGCCTCGGTGCCCCCCGAAGTGAAGGTGACCTCGACGGAGTCAGCGCCAACACTCACCGCGACGGTCTCGCGCGCTTCTTCGAGCATTCGCTTCGCCGCTTGACCCTGCGAATGAATCGACGACGGGTTACCAACAACCGGCAGCGCCGCCGCGAAGGCCTGCACGACGGCCGGGCGCATCGGCGTTGTTGCCGCATGATCGAGATAAATAGTCACCGTAACTCCGCTACTCTCCTACAGCGTCCGCGCGGATGGCTGTGTTTCATTACTCTAGATCGCATGCACTGCAGCTTCGACCCGGACCTCACTCGCTCCCGCGCGGAGGACCGCTGATGGCGCTCGGAACCCCCGCAACCGTCGCACTCGATTCGCTCGGCATCACGTTCACCACGCACCCGTACCAGCACGACCCCAGCAACCAGGATTACGGCGTCGAGGCGGCCACCGTTCTCGGGATCGCTCCCGAACAGGTCTTCAAAACGCTCATGACGATGGTGGATGACGACATGGTCGTCGCCGTCGTTCCCGTTTCAGGAAAGCTCGACCTCAAAGCGCTCGCCTCCGCCCTCGGCGGGAAGAAAGCGACGATGGCTGACCCCGCGGTCGCGCAACGTCGAACCGGCTACGTGCTGGGCGGCATCAGCCCAATCGGACAGAAACTCACTCACCGCACCGTGGTCGACGAAACAATCGAACTCTTCGACACTGTTTTCGTCAGCGGAGGCAAGCGCGGATTCGACATCGAGCTTTCACCCGCTGATCTGCTTCGTGCGACCGACGCTCTGCTCGGTGCAATCGCGCGCGATTAGTAGAGCAGCAGGGTCAGTCGGCGACGAGCATCCGCAACCCGTGGGTCTTCCGCTCCCGCGATCTCAAAGAAGTCAAGCAAGCGTGTGCGAATCGCACTTTTTCCAGCCGCATCAGCAGACGGAAACAATTCAAGGAGTCGATCGAAGGCGTCACCGAGGTGCCCACCAGAAACATCGAGATCGGCAACAGCAAGCTGTGCCTCAACGTCAGTCGGCGCCTGAGCGGCGGTGCTGCGCACCGAGTCAGCAGTGTGCCCCTCGAGGCGAGCAAGCAAAGAAACCTGTGCGAGGCCAGCAATTGCCTGCTGATCGCGTGGGTTCTGAGCTATCGCCGACTTGTACGCATCAATTGCTGCCGCAAAATCTCCGGCAGAGATCGCATCGAAAGCTTCTTGGTGCAGGGGCGGGAGCGGCTCTTCAACCGGTTCCGAGGCCTCGCCCTCGGCTGCCTCATCAGCGGCCGGCAGCGTGCCCGTCACCTTGTTTTCGGCCGCGAGTTGCAACACCTGTTCGAGAACTTCCTTAAGATCGTTCTCCGGCATAATTCCGCTGAAGAGCTGCACAGGTCGCCCGCCGATAACAGCTGCGACGGTCGGAACCTCTTGCACTTGGAAGGCCTGCACTAGCTGCGGGTTGCTCGTGGCATCCACAGTCACCAATGCGAAGCGGCCTTTGTACTGCGCGATCGTTGGCTCAAGCGACGGTTCAATTCCTTGGCCAAAGAACTCCACGATGACCGGCACCGTATTGGAGAGCTCGAGCACTTGGGAAAACGAGGCATCATTCGCGTTCGTCGCATAACCGCTCGGCGCACGCTTGTCGCCAGGGGCAGACGCAGCAGCGTCGCCACTCGCGGCAGGGGCCGGGCTGGGCGAATTGTGCTGACGCACGAGAGACGAGAGATCGACAGCTCCGCGAAGACTAGCGGCGTTTAGGGGGGCGTTTGTCATTTCAACTCCGATGCTGCAACAAGTCCTTGGGTGTAACCGAGCAAGACGATTTTCTCGCCACTGCCCGCTGCGGGAACATAAAAGAGTAGCTGATCGCCGTAGGTCGACTTAATACCCTCTTCGGTAATCGAAATTCCCGAAAGCGCCTTAGTCTGACCACTAAAGGTGACAGCAGATCCCTCTTCCTTAGGCGCCGCAACCTTCGTTTCGTAAAGGTGGACCGCAACAATGGCGCCGGCATCAATCGTTGCCATCGCGATCGGATCAGCAGAGCCTAACTCGTGGCCATACGTCAGCGTTGCGGTGCTCGAGAGTTCAGCCTTTTCCTTCTTCTTGACATCAAGCCCCACGCTCACGCGCAAACTATCTCCTTCAGCTTGGAAGTCGAGGTAGGAATCGCTATCGACATCCTGTTCAAGGATCTCGGCGTAGTCGAGAGCAACCTCAGTGGGCGTCGAGCGCAGAAGACCACTATCTGCGGGCAATCGAGAGGTACCGACGCTGGCAGCCGCGACATCCGGAAACACGATTGAAGGTTCAAGGTTTACGGCGTAACTGACCTTGTAATTATCGCGAGGAGTCTCCTGCTCAAGGAACAGCGCGATAGGGGCAACCGTGGAGTCTGTCTCATCCAGGATGATCGTGAACACCGTTCGGGGCCACGTATCGGTCTGCTGCGGCAGGGTCAGCTGAACCGGGCCGTCAGGAATGGCTACGGGTTGCGCAATCGAGTCATCAGCCTTGCGCATCTTGTAATTGGCCAAGCGGTATTCAAGGGCAGCATCGGAGAATCGCGTCTCGATGAGGTCTGCATCGCGATCCTCATCGGCTTTTTGAGAGACCGCGCTGATTTGCGCAACGATCTTCTCGACCTGCCTCACGGCGACCGCTGGCGAGGTGACAGGGGCCGGGTCCGAGGTCGACGTGGGTGTCGGAGTCGGGGCACTCTGATCAGCAGCAGAATTGGACGTGGAGGTTGCCGTGCATCCGCTCAGGATCAATGCGCTGACGAGGACAGCGGGAACCGCAACGCGAGCGCTCGTTCGGAGTGATACTGCATCGCTCGCTTTCGCAGCACGCTTTGAGGGCTTATAACGAGGCTTCCTCGGAACTTTGGGCATCTTCTGCGGTTTGCGCCGCGGGCCACCAGCACGACGCATGTGATGTACCGCCCACATCAGGAAAATAAGACCAATAAGCAAAGCGGCAGCGCCGCCCACGATGAGCGTTCCAGCCCAGGGCGTGCTGTTGTCGAGCGGCCAGGAAAGCGAAACCGCGTTTGGTGCTGGCTCGATTCCATCGGAGGCGAGAATAAACGAGACATCACTCGGAATCTTCACGGTGAGCGCAAGCTCGTTCTCTGCTTCGTAGCTCTCAAGCCAGAGGTCAGAGTTATAAGGATCAGGAACTTCTTGCTCGCTGCCGGTGACCGTCTCCGTAGCGAGCTCACCTGTCTCGGGGTCAAGTGTGACCATGTTGTAGCTGGCGTCCCCCACCCAGGCCAAGACGTCTGTCGAGCGACCGTAGGCCGCGACAATACGACGCGGGCTTTCAATACGGATCGTCTGGTTTCCCGAGTACGCGTTAAAGGCTTCGCCGCTGATCACAGTGAGTGGTGCTGTGCCGTCGGTCTCAGCCGATACCGAAACAGTATCCGGGGTCGCGAGGATGGTTTGTTGTGCGATGCCGTAGCCGATCAAGACGGCCGCGAGCATGAAGCTCACTATCGCGAGAACGAATCTCACTATCTCTCCTTTCGCGTTGCCCAGGATGAATCACGGTAAGGAAACCCTTGCCACGGTGGCAGAACCTCAGCTGGTCTAGAGGTAGGGCCCCATCCACTCGGGTGGGCAACAACAAAGACGTTCAAGAATAGCCGATCGCCTTCAGCCCACCTAGTTACTCTTCTGGGAACTCTCTGGGAGAAGGGTGAGTGCCGGTTCTGGGGAGGGAGACCACAATGACAGCGGGCCTCTTTGCCCCGCTAAACTCAGAGGGTTCATTCCGCTTACATCGAGGAGTAATCTTGGCCGCGAACGATACCGATTTCGGCACTGAGATGCGCGGCTACAAGAAGGATGAAGTCGACAAGCTTGTCGGAGAGCTTCGTCGCGAGCTTGTCGCCGCAAAAGCAGATCGAACCGCCTCCACTAAAGAGGTCAAGCGACTCCTTGCCGTCAACGAAGATCTTCAGGCTGAGCTTGACGAGTCCGGCAGCCCCACCTATAGCGGCCTCGGCTCCAAACTGGAGAGCATGCTTCGCGTCGCCGAAGAACACTCCACTCAGCTCATCAGCCAAGCGGACATCGACGCCGAAAAGATGCGCAAGGCCGTCCAAGCCGAAACCTCAGCACTACGCACCGAAACTGCGAGCGAAGCCGAGCGTATCCTCAACGACGCCCACAGCGAAGCTGCGGCACTCGCCAAGTCGTCACGAGCAGAGGCTGACACGCTCATCGCGCGCGCGAAGGACGAGGCTTCTCAGTTAGTCAGCGACGCCACGCGTGAAGCTGCGACTATTCGCGGTGCCGTTGCTACCGAAGCAGCGGATGCCCGCACGTCAGCCAAGCGCGAAGCAGCCGCGCTGCGCGCTGAGACCGAACGTGCCATGACAGAGTTGCGCGCGAGCACGGCCAGTGAAGTTGCCGAAGCACGAGAAGCGGCGGAATCTCTCGCCCGAGATGCCGAACTCGGCCGCGCCACCTTCGAAGCCGAGAACACCAAACTGCGTGAAGACCTTGAGCGAGACGTTGAACAAGCCCGCACAGATCTGGCTCGCGAGATTGAGACGGCGCGGGCGGAGCTCGAAGCGGAGACAGCTACTGCCCGCGAGAAGCTCTCCAACGAAACAAAGGCTGCGCACACCACGCTTGCCAATGAAACCACAGCGGCCCACACCAAGCTTGCGAATGAGACCAATGCCGCTCAAGCAAAGCTGAAGGCCGAGCTGGATGCCGCCTATGCAGCGCTCGACGCTGAAACCGTGGCAACACGCAACGCCGCCGACACCGAAGCAGCAACAACTCTTGCCGAGCTCGAGAAGACAGTAACCACCACACGAGCATCGCTCGATGCCGAGCTTTCCGAAGCGCGAGAACTGTGGGAAAACGAAGAACGCGAAGCACGTCAACAACTCGACAGCGACGTTACGCGAACACGCGCGGAGCTCGAAGACGAAGTCGCCACCACGAAAGCCGCACTCGAACACGAAGTGACGAGCACTCAAGCAGCACTTGAGCAAGAGGTGTCGACGACTAAAACGGCGCTTGAACAAGAAGTCAAGGTTACAAAGGCCGCACTCGAACAAGAGGTCGAGACGACTCGCTCCGAACTTGAGCACGAGGTTGCCACCGCTAAGGCCGCGCTTACTGACGAGGTGACGACCACTCGCGCAGAACTCGAAGCGCACGTCAAATCAACGCGCAGCGCGCTTGCCGCAGATGTAGCCGCTGAAAAGAAGGCACTCGACCGCGAGGTAAATTCCACGAGGAAAGCGCTCGAGAAAGAGGTATCGAGCACGCGAGCGGCACTCGAAAGTGATGTCGAGACGACCAGAGCGGGCCTCGAACAGGAGATTACGGCAGCGCGCGCCGCTTTCGACCACGAAAGCGCTACGGCACGCACCGAGTTCGAATCCGAGATGAGTACGCGTCGCAATGAACTAGAGGCAGAGATCGCCTCAGCGACGGCATCTCTGGAAGAAGAGATGGCTCGCCGCCACGCGGAGCTAGATGCCGAGATCGACAGCAAGCGGACAGACCTTGAGAGTCACGTCGCTGAGACTGAAGCGGCCCTTGCCCATAATGTCGAAAAACAAACGGCAGATCTCGAACGCGACATCGCGCGGCAACGTGCTGAGCTAGCAAACGAAGTCGAGTCGACTCGAGCTTCGCTCCAGCACCAGAGCGAAGAGGCTCGTGCGACAGTGGAGCGCGAGGCAGAAGAGGCTCGAATGTCTCTCGAGCAGGAGATCGCCGCGCGGCGTGACGACGCCGAGAAAGAGTTCCTCGCCCAGCACAAAGAAGCGACCGCTCAGACGCAGAAATACCTCGAAGAGGCCCAAGCGCAGTTGGCGGAAGCGGTGCGCGAGGCGAATGCGAAGCGTCACGAAGCTGAAGAGCTCACCACTTCGTCGCAGTCCGAGGCAAAAGCACTGCTCGCTGACGCCGCGGCTCGCGCCGCAGAGCAACTCTCGGATGCAGAGCAGAAAGCTAAGACAACGGTCGACGACGCTGACAAACGATCGCGAGATCTGGTGAGCGACGCTGAGGAGCGCCTCACCAAGATCAAGGCCGAGCGCGAGACCGTGGCCGGATACTTCGAAAACCTTCGTGGAGTTCTCAACCAAGCCGAGGAAGTTAAGTAGGAACTGCCCACGCGGCACCTAGAATTACGCTCAGCCTGAGGCGCGTGCGTCAGGCTGAATGGAGCCGTGCTATGAAAATCCTCAACCCGTTCCGACTCGGTGTGCTTGGCGGTTTAGGGGTTCTTGTCGCCGTCGCGATCGGACAGACCGTTGTTTCGCTCGCGACAATCCTCACCTATGTGGGCGCAGCACTCTTCCTGGCTCTAGGGCTCGATCCTGTCGTCACGTGGCTCGAGAACAAAAAGTTTCCGCGCTGGACAGCAATTCTCACCGTGTTGGTAGGCGTTCTAGGCGTCTTCACTGGCCTCATCTTCGCCATCGTTCCTGTCATCGCCGAGCAAGTGAGCAACGCCGTTAAAGCCACTCCCCGACTCGTCACCGCCTTTTTCGATGGCACGGTGCGAGAGAACGTTGAAGCTGCGTTCCCGTGGTTAGACGTTCAGGACCTACTCGATGGGTTCAATTCGTGGGTTGCTGAACTTGATTTCACCACCATCGGCGGAGGCTTCTTCGCTGTCGGAATCGGAATCGCCACAGGAATCACCGGCGCGATCATCGTGCTGATCCTCACCATCTACTTCGTCTCATCGCTCAACAACATCAAATCGGGCATCTACCAACTCGTACCCTCGACCAAGCGCGCCAAGTTCATTGACCTCGCTGAGCAAGTGAGCGCAGCGGTCGGTCGCTACGTAATCGGTCAAGGCTCGCTGGCCCTCGTCAACGGTGTGCTGTCGTTCATCGTTCTCACACTGATTTTCCCCGCGTTCGGGCTCCCGGTGAAATATTCAGCACTACTCGCCTTTATCGCCTTCCTCGGATCGCTTATCCCGCTCGTGGGAACGCTGAGTGGCTCCGTCGTCATCACGCTGCTCGTTCTGCTCTTCAACGGCTCGCCAAGCGTGATCGCCGTCGGTATCTACTACCTCATTTACATGCAAGTCGAGGCGTATGTGCTCAATCCACGCATCATGAACAAGGCAGTCAAAATTCCGGGAGCGCTCGTTGTCATCGCAGCGCTCGCCGGCGGAACGCTACTGGGCATCCTTGGCGCCCTCGTAGCTATCCCCGTCGCCGCTGCCATCCTGATCATCGTGCAGCAGGTCATCGTGCCTCGTCAGGCAAATCTCTAGCCAGCCCGGCGCGGGCACGCATTTTAGACGACGGGTGTTGGCTCCGGCGGCCAGGTGCGAGGCAAGGGCAGCACGACGGGGTTGAGGCGTTCGACGACCTCAGAAAGCACGCGATAGGTCTGCGTCTCGCCCACCCACAAGTGTTTTCCACCCTCGACCGCAACGAGTTCGAGTTCAGGAACCGATGCGAATCTCTTCGCCGCCTCTACCGGCCGCAAATAGTCGTCGAGCTCAGGAATAACGGCAACGAGACGACGCTCATTTCCCGCCCACGCTGCAACCTCATCCGCGCTGGCTCGATGCAGAGGCGGTGACAGCAGAATTGCTCCAGTAATCGGATGCCGCAATCCGTACTTGAGTGTGACCTCTGTGCCGAACGACCAGCCCATCAGCCACACGTTTGGTAGCTCGCGTTCGCGCACAAAATCCATTGCTGCAGCGAGATCATGTTCCTCGAGGGTTCCCTCACCAAACGAGCCCTCAGAGGTGCCGCGGGGCGAAGTGACCCCACGGAAGTTGAACCGGAGCACCGCGACATCCGCAAGTGCAGGTAAACGTGCGGCAGCTTTGCGGATGATGTGAGAGTCCATGAACCCACCAGCGGTTGGCAGAGGGTGAAGCGTCACTAAGGTCGCGGCGATATGCCCCGACTCGGGAAGCGACAGCTCTCCTACGAGAGTAAGTCCATCGTCAGTGTGAAGCTCAATGTTTTCACGCACCGCAGGCAACTCTGTTGCACCACGAATGGGTTCCCCCGTGGTGTCGGACGGCACGGATGAGTTATCGGTAGAAATATCGCTCACGGAGTTGAACTCACAATCTGATCTTCCAGCAGTGCTGGTGCCAATGACGCCGCGCCGCTAAGTCGTCTGCTTCCCCCATAATCCCATCGGCACGCCACGTGACGGTGTGGGCAGTGCCCTGGGTGATGGTTTGGGAGCATCCGGGACACGTGTAGTTCTTTACCGCGCTCGTTGGCGATACCGGTTGCACGTTCCACGCACCATCTCGCTTGATTTCAGTGTGCCGAGAGCCGAACAACACGTGATTCAAGTTGCCATTCTCGTGCTCTTCGGGGCGACGACGCCCTCGAGGGCGGTTAGAGCGAGGCATGAATCAAGCTTATGCGCTGATACGGAGGGGTCTAGTACCAACCGATGGTCTCGGAGTGTTCCCACGCGCCGCAGGGGGTTCCATAGCGGCCTTCGATGTAGCTGAGTCCCCAGACGATCTGCGTAGCAGGATTTGTAGCCCAGTCGGCACCGGCCGTAGCCATCTTGTTGCCTGGCAGCGCCTGCGGGATGCCGTAGGCACCGCTTGAGGAATTCTGCGCGTACACATTCCAGCCCGATTCACGGTTCCACAAGCTCACCAAGCAGCTGTATTCTCCAGAGCCGAGACCGCGTGCGGTCAGCATCGACAGCGCGATTGCTTGTGCAGTGCCCGGATCAGGTGTTCCCGCCGCAGGGGCAACCGGGGCAGCTGGCAACACCGGTTCGACGACGATCTCCTTGATGGCAAGTTTGTCGCGCGATACTTCGTTAACAAATCCCTCTGCGACGGTGAGTGATTGCACCTCTGCTCGTTCAACAGTGTTGAGCGGCGCCGGAGCCGCGGAAACAACGCTCGCCGGAGTGGGGGCAGCCATCATGAGCGTGGCAACGAAGCCGAGACTGACGACGGAGGCGAACACGGGAAGGCTCCACGCGACTCGTTTGTGGCGTCCAGAAAGATCCGCACCCTGGCTGCGAGCCTGAGCGCGGACGATTGCCGCTCGAGAATTAATAAACAAAGTATTAGCGATGCTAGTAGATAGACCTGAAAAAACAGAGAGAACTAGCGAACAGCGAGCATGACGTCGATTACAGAGTCGAGCAAGTAGTCGACCTGCGCTTCGCGATAACCGCCTTTCGCACTGCGGAACGCAATCGTGCGCACACGGTCAATTGTGAGCGGAGCACCGTGCTGAAAATAGTTCGAGAGCTCTTGAGCAAAAGCATCCACGTCTTTTACTGCGTAACCCATCGTGAACGAACTCACTTTGGAAAACTTCTTGCCGTCATGCCGGGCAAGACGATTGAGAATCTCTTGCGCCTCTGCCCGTGCATTTGCATACCACGCTGTTTCGCCGAGCTCCGCGATCGAACGATCGCGTTCTCGGGAGGCAAAGGCGTCTTCGAGTCGCTCTAGCGCCGAATCGACGTGAAGTGTCGAGTAGCCGCCCTTTTCCATAGCGAACGCCAACTTACGGATGCTGCGCGACGATACGACAGAGGAGTCGCCTCTATCAGCGGTGTAGGCACGACGCGCCTCTTCGAGGAAGTCCTCGACTTGGTCGACGTTGTACCCCAACTTTGACTTACGGGTGCGGGGGAATGTGGTGCTCACGGTTCTATTCTGCCTTACGCAAAGATAAGAAACAGCGCGTAGCCCGCAGCGGCCGACAAAAGTGACGAATCAACGCGGTCAAGGAAGCCTCCGTGACCGGGCAACCAGGTGCTGATGTCCTTGATGCCAAGGTCGCGTTTGATGAGAGATTCCGCGAGGTCACCCATCGTTGCCGTGCCCAAGATAACGAGTCCGAAGATCAGCCCGACCCACCAGGGCTGGTTGATCATAAACAGGGCGAGGAGCACACCGGCGGCAACAGCCGCAAGCGCGGCACCCGCGAAGCCCTCCCACGTCTTGTTGGGGCTGATTGTGGGTGCCATCGGGTGCTTTCCGAACGACAATCCACTTGCATAGGCGCCAATGTCACTCACGACGACAACGATCAGCATGGCGAGAGTCCACCACTGACCACCATCCTCTGAGGTGAGGATGACCGTGAAGCTGGCGAGAAAAGCAACATACAGCATCACGAAAACGCCAGCGCCGAGATCCCGCATGATTGAGCGGAAAGTTCCACGGTGGCTGGGCATAATGACGGCTTCGAGAAGTCGCCACACCCAGACAAATGCTATTCCGGCGAGCGTGACGTACCACTGACCTTCGGCATGCCAATAGAAGGATGCCGGAACAACTGCAACAGCAGCGACAACGGCTCCCACGCGGGGAATCTTGAGACCCGAGAAACGCAGCGCACTCGCCAGTTCGAACGCGGTGAACGCGACAAGCACGCCCGCAAAGAGCATGTAGAGCTCTTTGACGAAAATCAGGCTGAACAACAGCGCAAGACCGAGCGCTAACCCCACAATGAGAGCCATCGCTAAAGGACGCCCCGTGCGGGCGTTGATCTTGTCGTTTGTTGCTCTAACCTGAGCTTCGAATTCGGAGACCATTAGACCTCGAGCAACTCAGCTTCTTTGCGCTTGAGTGCATCGTCGATGGCGTCAACGTGAGCTTTTGTACTTGCTTCGAGTTCTTTCTCAGCGCGAGCGACTTCGTCTTCGCCGACCTCGCTGAGTGCGTCGAGATCATCCTTAGCCTTACGGCGAACGTTACGAAGCGAAACGCGAGCCTGCTCTGCCTTCTCGCGAACAACCTTCACGAAGTCTTTGCGGCGCTCTTCAGTGAGCTCGGGAAGCGTTGCGCGAATGACGTTGCCGTCGTTTCCTACGCTCGCACCGATGTGATGAGCTGCGGCGATCGCCTTCTCGATGTCTTTGAGAGCAGACTTATCGAATGGCGTAATAATGAGCGTGCGTGCCTCTTGATTGACCATCGAGGCCAATTGCTGCAAGGGAGTCGGTGTTCCGTAGTAGTCCACGAGCACCTTCTGGAAAAGCGCCGGGTTCGCGCGGCCGGTACGCACAGTACTGAAGTCTTCTTTGGCAGCTTCAACTGCCTTGTTCATCTTTTCGCTAGCCTCAGCTAGAACATCACTGATCACAGGGCACTCCTCTTAGTCTCACCCGAGTTTAGCCTGCAGTCGTCTCTGCGACCGCTGCCTGGCACTCGGAAATCGTTTGGTTTGGTGGGTTTCGAACCGCGATGCGTTATCCGTGCACGCGAGTGCCGATTTGTTCCCCCACGATGGCGCGCGTGAGGTTTCCTGCGGGTTCCATGCCGAAGACGAGCATGGGCATCGAGTTATCCATGCACAGGCTGAACGCGGTTGAGTCAACCACTTTGAGGCCCTGGACAAGAGCATCTTGAAAGCTGATCGACTCAAGCTTGCGCGCGTCGGGGTTGCTGCGAGGATCAGCGTCGTAGACGCCATCCACGCCATTCTTGGCGACGAGAACCTCTTCAGCTCCGATCTCAAGTGCACGCTGAGCGGCGACAGTATCGGTCGAGAAGTATGGCAATCCTGCACCAGCACCGAAGATGACAACGCGACCCTTTTCAAGGTGACGCTCGGCACGCAACGGAATGTACGGCTCGGCAACCTGAGTCATTGCGATGGCGGACTGTACGCGTGTTGCCGCACCAGCCTGTTCCAAAAAGTCTTGAAGGGCGAGGGCGTTCATCACGGTGCCCAACATTCCCATGTAGTCCGCACGGCCACGGTCCATTCCGCGCTGGCTCAACTCCGCACCGCGGAAAAAGTTGCCGCCACCCACGACGATGGCGATCTCAACCTCAGCTGACGCGGCAGCAATCTCTTTAGCCAACGACGAAACAACATCCGGGTTCACACCCAGCTGTCCACCACCGAACGCTTCTCCCGACAGTTTCAGCAGCACCCGGCGTTTGCGTTGTGTTGTCATCGTCTTCTTTCCGTGTTGATGTTCATATATAGGCTATTGCGTTGCAGCGTGTTCAGCATGCTCGCACAGCAGATTCGCCGCAAGACGCACACCATCACCGCCGCTGAGGCCGCACACAATAAAGGCCCGAGGCAATAGAGCCTCGGGCCTTTATCACAGTGCGTGTTAGGCGCCTACCTTGAAGCGAGCAAAACCGGTAACGGTAATGCCGGCAGCTTCGGCGACCTTAGCGATCGAGAGCTTGTTGTCACGAGCGTAATCCTGGTCAAGCAGCGAAACCTGCTTGAAGAATGCACCGAGACGACCTTCAACGATCTTGGGGAGAGCAGCATCAGGCTTGCCCTCTCCACGGCTGATTTCCTCGACGATGCGACGCTCGTTCTCGACATCTTCTGCCGGAACGTCTTCACGCGAGAGGTAAGACGGAGCAGCGAACGAGATGTGCTGAGCGATACCGCGAGCGGTCTCCGCGTCGTCACCCGTGTACGCGACAACAACACCAACCTGCGGAGGCAGGTCCTTGTTGGTGCGGTGCATGTAGATCTCGAACGAGTCGCCCTCGAGCTTGGCCAAGCGGCGCAGCTCGATCTTCTCACCGAGGATTGCTGCTTCATCGCTGATCAGGTCTGCAACGGTAGCCGAGCCCGCAGGTGCTGCGAGACCCTCTTCTACAGTCGAAGCACCAGCGCTAGCAACGGCAGCAATGACTGCTTCGCCAAGAGCCACAAACTTGTCGCCCTTTGCTACGAAGTCGGTCTCGCACGCGAGCTCGATGATGGTCGTTGCTGAACCAGCGGACTGAGCGGCGATGAGGCCTTCGCTGGTGGAGCGGTCTGAACGCTTGGCGTTGCTCTTGGCACCGCGCAGACGAAGAAGCTCAGTGGCCTTGTCGAGGTCACCGCCCGCCTCAACGAGAGCGTTCTTGGTTTCAACCATGCCGGTGCCGAGGCGCTCGCGCAGGGTCTTGAGGTCTTCGAGGCTAAAGTCTGCCATTGTTCGAATCCTTACTTCTTGTCGTCAGCTGCGTCGGCAGCCTTCGCGGGGGTCTTCTTTGCAGCAGGCTTAGCTTCAGCCTTGTCTGCCTTGGGCTCTTCAGCCTTAGCTTCTTCGGCCTTGGGCTCTTCAGCCTTAGCCGCAGCGTCAGCGTCAGCGTCAGCCTGGCCAAGAAGCTCAGCTTCCCATGCAGCCATGGGCTCTACTTCTTTGCCCTCTTCTGGCTTCTGGTGACGCTGGATGAGGCCCTCGGCAGCAGCGTCAGCAACGATGCGCGTGAGGAGGCCAACCGAGCGGATGGCGTCGTCGTTACCCGGGATCGGGTACGCAACATCATCAGGGTCGCAGTTGGTGTCGAGGATCGCGATAACGGGGATACCAAGCTTGTGAGCCTCGTCAATCGCGAGGTGCTCCTTCTTGGTGTCAACGATCCAGATCGCCGAAGGGGTCTTCGTGAGGTTACGGATACCACCGAGGCTCTTCTGCAGCTTCACAAGCTCGCGCTTCTGAATGAGAAGTTCCTTCTTGGTGAAACCACGAGTGGTGTCATCGAAGTCAACCTCTTCGAGCTCCTTCATGCGAGCAAGACGCTTGGAAACAGTCTGGAAGTTGGTGAGGAGTCCACCGAGCCAGCGCTGGTTGACGTAGGGCTGGCCTACGCGCAGTGCCTGCTCAGCGATGGAGCCCTGTGCCTGCTTCTTGGTACCAACGAAGAGGATGGTTCCGCCGTGAGCGACGGTCTCTTTGACGTAGTCGTAAACTGCGTCGATGTGACCCAGCGACTGCTGAAGGTCAATGATGTGGCTGCCCGAGCGCTCGGTCAGAATAAAGCGCTTCATTTTCGGGTTCCAACGACGAGTCTGGTGTCCGAAGTGTACGCCGCTGTCAAGCAGCTCGCGGATGGTTACGACGGCCATGGCCGTTCTCCTTTTCTGGCTCACTGGCGCACACGGCGGCAATGGCCTTCTCAGTTAATACTCGCTACCGGTTGGCGCGAATCCTAGTGCCCGGGCATACCTCCGCCCCGATCGCAGTGCTTCACGAAAGGGGACTGAGTGGAGATAGCGGCCGTGTGTTGAAGTAGTTGTACTGCAACGGGGCACGCGTAGTCACCGCGAATGCACGCGGTGCTGCCAAAATCATACCATCGCTCCCCCACAACAACATCACCTCGTGAGGCTTTCCCCGGAAGCGGGTTGTCGGGGCGCATGACTCACTTCGCCATCCACTCTGAATGGATGATTCGAAACCTTCTTGCAGTGAGTCTCGCGCTACTCGTCGTCGGGCTAAGTGGCGCAAGCGCGACGGCGGACTCCGGCACGCGATGGAGCTGGCCCATAGCAGCGCCGCATCCGGTCATCCGCCCCTATATCGCGCCCGAAACGCCGTACTCTGCGGGGCACCGCGGAATCGATATCGCCGCCGGCACCTCCCTCGATGTGCGCGCCCCCACTGCGGGAATAGTGCACTTCGCCGGCACCGTTGTCGATCGCCCCGTGCTCTCCATCAGGCACCCCGGAGGCATCATCACGAGCTACGAGCCCGTCACCACTGCGCTCACGCGCGGAGACCCCGTGATGCAGGGCGACATTGTGGGCAAACTAGAACCGGGACACTGCACGGTAGCGTGCCTTCACTTCGGAGTGCGCCTCGACGCAAAGTACGTGTCGCCGCTCAATTATTTAGGCGACATTCCCCGGGCCGTTCTCCTACCAACGAGAAGGCCCTAGTCGGCACCGAGCGTTCAGCCCGGCACACCGACTAGGGCAGGATTCTCGCGAAGAGAACTAGCGGTTAGTGGTCAACCTTGTGCTTCGGAGTGCGGACCTCGGCCCCCACCGAAATCACACGACTCGGCCACCAAAACCTCTCCCCCAGCATGAACGCGAGTGAAGGAACAATCACCGTGCGAACGAGGAGGGTGTCGAGAAGCACACCGATGCAGACGATGATTCCAATCTGCGTCAGAGTGATGAGCGGCAGCACGCCGAGCACCGCAAATACGGCAGCGAGCAAGATGCCCGCACTCGTGATCACTCCACCGGTCGACGACAGCGCTCGAATCATTCCCGTGCGGGTGCCGTGCTCAACGGCTTCTTCCCGAGCTCGCGTAACGAGGAAGATGTTGTAGTCAACGCCCAAGGCCACCAAGAAGAGGAAGCTGAAAAGCACAACGTTGGTGTCGATCGCGGGGAAATCAAAGACCGACTGAAAGAGCAACCAACTGGCGCCCAAGCTGGCGAAAAACGAAGCGACAACCGTCAGCAGCAGAAGGATCGGCGCGACGAGCGAGCGCAACAGCAGCACCAGAACGATAAAGACGAGCCCCAGAATTAGCGGAATCACGAGATCCTGGTCCGACTGCTGAGCCCGCTCCACATCGAGAGCTTGCGCATCCAGGCCGCCGACGAGGGCATTGGCACCATCGATCGTGGAGAGTTCAGCCCGAAGAGCCTCAATGGCAGCAAACGAGCCTTCAGTTTCGGCCGCGTCATCCAACACCACACTCAACTGAGTGATCGTGTCTGTGCTTTCGCCGATTCGAACAGCACTGACGCCCTCTACGCCCTCAGCGGCCGCGGCCGTCTGCTCGGCGTAGTCAGAGTTCACGATGACCGACGCGGGTGAGCCGCTGCCCGCCGGGAACGCATCCGCAATCAGCTCTTGACCTTGAACAGCTTCAGGAACCTGCGTGAAGCTCTCGGTTTGGGACAGACCGATCTTGATCTGCGGGACGCCCAATGAGAGTGCTCCGAGAACAATCGCACCCAACACCGCCACCACGACAGGTTTCTTCGAGACGAGCACACCCAGTTTGTGCCACACCCCTCGCTCAGCACTGCCTTCAGTGCCGAACTTGGGGATATAGGGCCAGAACAGACCGCGACCGAAAAGCACAAGCGCGGCGGGCAGCACCACGAGAGCAAAAATCATCGCAATAACGACACCCGTAGCGCAGGCAATACCGAGGGCTCGGTTGCCCTGCAGTTCGGCAAACACGAGCGTAAGCAAGGCGAGGACTACCGTGCTACCGCTAGCGATAATCGCGGGGCCAGCGCCACGAAGAGCACGAGACATTGCCTCCCGGCGGTCCTCTACGAGACGCAGTTCGTCGCGATAGCGGGCAATGAGGAGCAGGGCATAGTTAGTACCGGCGCCGAATACCAGCACCGAGAGAATTCCTGTCACTGAAGCATCCAATTGGATGCCGGCGAGCGCAGCCACTCGAGCGGCCACGATTCCCGCGAGGCCATCGGCAGTACCGACGACAACGAGCGGCACGAGCCAGAGCCATGGACTGCGGTAGGTGACGAGGAGCAGCACAGCGACAACGATGACCGTGGTCAAGAGCAGGGTGAAGTCTGCGCCTTCAAAGACGGCCGCGATGTCGACAGCGAATCCTTCGGGACCGCTCAGCAGCGCGGAGAGCCCGTCGGGCAGATCTGCATTTGCTTCTGCACGGATGGCATCGGCACGTTCTGCTTGCTCCCCTGCTTCAGAGAGCTTGTCTAGCGGAACCGTGATGAGCGCCGTAGTGCCATCGTCGGAGAACGAGGGCGGCGGCACGAATCCCTCGGCGGAAAGATCGGCGAGCGTGCCTGTTGCGGTCGTGATCGCGGCAACGTCAGCATCGGTCAGCTCGGCACCGTCGCGCGTGTACACGAGAAGAGCCACGGTTGAATCCGCGCCGGGCAAGTTCTCGGCGGCAGCCGCGGCCTGAGCAGATTCCGCAGAGTCGGGCAGACCGACGCCGGGCAAGGCCCCCTCCGCATTGCCTGAACCGGCAGCAAAAATTGCTCCCGCGGCGAGGAGAGCAGCGACCAATACGATCCACGACGTCTTTCGAGCAGTGATGAACGTCCTGAGGCGAGACATCGCTCTCCTTCTGAAGAAAAGTACTTCGATTAGTTAGATATTAGGCAAGTTAGAAACATACCGGTAAACTTATCCGCATGCAACACACCGATGCCTCCATCGAGCGGCCTCAAGCACGCCGCCCTACGCAGTTGTTGCGCGACATCCTCGACATCAGCGAAGAGTTTGAGGAACACGTCGGTCGAACCCTGTCGGTGAACGCCACGGACCTCGAAGCGATGGAACACCTGATCATGAGCGGGCCGCTTCCGCCAACGGAGCTGTCTCGCCGGCTCAACATCTCGACTCCCGCAGTAACAGCCTCGATCGACCGCCTCATTACCGTTGGCCACGTCACGCGAGAACAGCATCCAACGGATCGCCGCAGCGTCATTGTCGTTCCCAACCCGCGATCCGTCGCAACGGCCATGGCGACCCTCATGCCGATGATCATGGGCATCGACCGCGTGCTCGACAACTTCGATGACCACGAGAAAGGCGTGATCGAGCGCTACCTCAACCACGTCGTCACGGTCTATAGAGAACAGCTGCCTGACCCCGCTGAGGTTCCCGCGCCCAAACCTGCCGTGCCTCCGCCAGCAACGGATACCCCGGGGCCTCGACGGTCGTCGTGGAAACCCGAAGCACCTCACGGTCCGAGCGCTTTCACGAACTAAGCGGCAGCCGTAGGCCACCAACAGCGGCTTGTGACCAGCCAGCAAGCATCACGCCCGCGGATGCGCCGTTCGATAGCTCTCGCGCAACCGCTCGGTCGACACATGAGTATAGAGCTGTGTCGTGCCCAGACTCGCATGGCCCAGAAGCTCCTGCACTGCACGCAAGTCAGCACCCCCATCGAGCAAGTGCGTCGCAGCGGTGTGTCTCAATGTGTGTGGCCCAGAACCGCCAGAGCCCGGCACATCAGCCAAGAGGTGCGCAATCACTTCGTAGACGGTCCGCGAGCTCATTCGCTTGCCTCGCGCCCCCACAAAAAGTGGCGCCTTGCTTTCGGCGTCATCCGTCAGCTGGCTGCGGCCGCGCTCGCGGTAGTCGTTCAATGCTCGCTGTGCGGGAATCCCAAACGGAACAACGCGTTCCTTCGAGCCCTTGCCCATCACTCGCACAGTCAAACGCGAATCATCAATATCGCTCGCGCTCAAACCCACCAGCTCGCTCACCCGCAGCGCTGATGCGTACAAGAGCTCGACGATTGCCCTGTCCCGCAACGCGACCGGATCGGACGACGATGCGCGCGCCTCAACACTCTGCAACATCTCAGACATTTGGTCGCGATTGAGAACCCGAGGCAAGTGCCGCTCTGCTTTGGGCGCTTTGAGGCGAGCCGCAACATCCAACTCGGTGTAATGGTTTGCCGTAAGCCAAGCGCTGAAAGCGCGGGATGCGGCCGCTCGACGCGCCAGCGTTGACTTAGCGAGACCCTCCTGAGACGACTGCCACAACCACTCTCGAAGAAGCTCCAGATCGAGGTCGACAGGCTCATTCGCCGCGCGCTCAGCCGCAAAACCGACGAGTTTCATGAGATCGGATCGATAGGAACGAATTGTGTGCACGCTAAAACCGCGGTCAGCCGAAAGGTATTCGACAAACGAATCCACGAGCCGGTGCAGGTTCACCCCTCTATCGTGCGGCATGGCGGGGACAATCAGCCGCGACACGGTAGCGTTTCGGCATGACCGCGCACCCTTCGCCCTCCTACGACCGCACGGCTCTTGTCACCGGAGCAACCTCGGGACTTGGTGCGGAATTTGCGAAACAGCTTGCTGCGACAGGGCACAACCTAGTCCTTGTAGCGCGTGATCGCCCTCGACTTGAGAACGTCGCCGAAGCTCTGCGCAGTGATTTCGGCGTGGCCGTAGAAATCCTGAGCGCGGACCTCACCGACCCCACCGAGCGCGCGCACGTCGAACGGCGACTGGGCGCCACAGAGAACCCGGTCAGCTTTCTCGTAAACAATGCCGGCTACGGACTGCCACAAGAATTTGAGATCAACTCGGTCGATGACGAAGAGCGGATGCTCGAAATCCTGAGCACGGTTCCGCTGCGACTCAGCCACGCAGCACTCGGCGGAATGCTGTCACGAGGCACGGGGACGATCCTCACGGTGGCAAGCATCGCTGGCGGTGCTCCCCTCGGTACCTATGCGGCCGCGAAAACGTGGGCTCTCAACTTCAGCAGCTGGGCCCATGCACAGTATCGTCACCGCGGGGTGACATTCACTGCGGTCGCGCCTGGTTTTGTACGCACGGAATTCCACTCTCGACTTGGCGTCAAACGCTCCGATATGGCTCCGCAGTGGATGTGGCTCGACGCAGGATTAGTCGTTCGTTCTGCGCTGCGCGCAGCCGCTCGCGGCCGCCGACTCTCAGTGCCGAGCCTGCGGTACCGAATTATCTGGGGTCTCATGAAAGTCACTCAGCCCGTCATTCTTCTGTTTGTCGCACGCGCGAGTCGCGCCGCGACTGCGCGCGCTGACACTGACGCCACTCGCGCAACGAGCGGCGAGGGCTAACGGACCGAGAATCCGCGTGCTTCGACTTCTTCTTTGAGGTGATCACGGAGCGCAATGTAGGGACCGGTGACCCCTTCTGGTTTGCTCGTTCGTCGTGACGTGTGCTCTGCCCAGCCGTATTCTTCATCCGGCACGTCGACCTCGCCGCTAGCTACGTGGCGACCCGCGTAGAGACCATTCGCGATCATCACCGCGTCGTACTCGTGCACGTGCTTCTCCACGTCAGCACTTGAATACTGTTCACGATGCACAACGGCCTCACTCGGAAGTCGCGGCTTAGTCCCCCGACGGACTCCTTCGCTCGGATAGCCGATCGTGAGCCCCACAACCGCAAAAACGCCCTGCGGAAGGGCCAACTCTTCAGCAATCGCGCTGGGGTTGTTGCGTATCGAGCCGATGGGGACGGCACCTAGACCTAAAGACTCTGCGGCGACAAGCGCGTTCTGCATCGCGAGAGCTGAGTCGATAGACGAGAGCAAGAACATTTCCAGGTTGTTGGCATCGAACGACCGCCCCTGGCGTGCGGCGAGGTGATGGAAGCGAGAGATGTCGGCGCAGAAAACCAGCATGACGGGTGCTTCAGCGACGTAGGCCTGGTCGCCAACAAGGTGTGCCAGTCGTGCGCGACGGTCAGCATCCTCTACGACCACGATGCTGAACGCTTGGAGGTTTGACGATGTCGGTGCGCTTCGAGCCGACACCAGAATTGCTTCGAGAACGTCGGCCGCAAGCGGCGTCCCTTCAAAACTGCGGATTGACTCGTGACTCGTAAGCACACGGATGGTGTCAGTGATGAACTCTGCTGAGATCTCGCGCTTCTCTTGTTCGATTCGAGTGAGAGGAGGAGTGTGCGTCGAACCCAAAGTCATAACCCGATGATTTCACGTTCGACTGGATGCTCGGTGCACGCCACATCAGACGCTCATGACGAGCAGCGGACGCGGAATATCCGCTTTAGTCGGAGGCAGTGGCTTCAGTCGCGGCGTTGAATGTCGACTTCTTGGCAGAGAACGTTTCGAGGCGCTGATCAGGCGTCATCGCTTCTATTTGCGCCCACGCATCTGCCGAATGTCCGGTGATTTCTGTGGTGTCACCGATCGGGATGATGGAGTGCACGGTCTGCTTTTCGTAGACGTGCACAACGTTCACCGCTTGGCCGTAGTCGACGCCGGAGAGCAGTCGGTTTTCGGCACTTAAATCGAGTGTGTAACAGGTCGCCGACGCAACAGAGACGGGGATTCCCGCAAATGTTGAGTGGGTCGAGTAGTGCAGGTGCCCCGCCAAGATGACCCGCACATCGCTGCCCTGCAGCACCGCCGCAAGGCGGTCTTGACGCTGCAATTCGAGCATCCCCATAGCTTCTAGCATCGGCGTGGGAATGGGCGGGTGGTGCACCGCGAGCACCGTTCCGTGCGGTGCAGGTGTAGCGAGTTCGGTGCGCAACCATTCCAACTGTTCGTCGCTGATATCACCGTGGTGGTAGCCCGGCACCGTGGTGTCGAAGGAGATGATGCGTAGCCCGTCAATCATGTAGACACGATCTTGCGGGGCATCCGACTGTTCATCAAAGAGAAGCTTCGAGTACTGGCCGCGTTCGTCGTGGTTGCCCATGACCCACACGATTTCGGCATTCATGCGCTTCGCTGCTGGTTCGACTATCTCGCGCAATCGAACGTAAGCGTCGGGTTCCCCTAAGTCTGCGAGGTCTCCGGTAAATACAATCGCTTGCGGGTGGGCCGTCGACCGTTCCAGTTGAGCGAGTGCTTGCTGAAGGTGATCAATCGTGTTGGCGGTGCCGTAGAGCGGACGGCCACCGGCGAGGAGGTGGGTGTCGCTGACGTGCGCAATGACGTGGCTGGGGGCAGGGTACTGGCCGAGTTGGATCACATGCCCAGCCTAGGCCTGCGTGGTGTCATCCGACAGGCCAGTCGTTCGGGAAGTCTGGGCGGCCGCGGCCCCACTCACTGTCACGTTAACGCAGGATGCCCGCCTCCACGGTTGTGGCGGCGGGCATCCTCGGTCGCTGGTGCTGTGCTAGGCACTCACGCGCTCAGTGAATCTAATCTTTCTTAGCGATGACGGGCAGTTGCACGGTTCCAGTGCGAACGCTTTCGACGGCAGCATCAAATTCACCGGTGATTCCGTCGCTGTTCTTGAAGGTGGCGAGGCTCACGATGACCGCAACGATGATGTTGAGGGCGAAGCCGGGCACGATTTCGTACATCACGCCGGAGAGCGCATCGATGTTGCCCCATACGATGACGGTAACCGCACCGGCGATCATTCCGCCGATTGCGCCAGCAGTGGTGAGTTTGCGCCAGAACAATGACAGCAGCACGATCGGACCGAACGCTGCACCGAAGCCGGCCCACGCGTAGGAGACCAGTTCGAGCACTGAGGAGTTGGGGTCGAGCGCGAGCAGGATGGCGATGACCGAAACAACCAGAACACCCATACGACCGAGCACTACTTGAGCCTTGGGGGTTGCTTCCTTCTTGGCAACGATCTTGAAGAGGTCTTCTACGAGCGCCGACGATGACACGATCAACTGCGACGAGATTGTGCTCATTACCGCGGCGAGAACTGCGGCGAGAACGAATCCGGCGATCAGCGGGTGGAAGAAGATCTGCGAGAGCTCGAGGAAGACCTTCTCTGGGTCATCGAGGGTGAGGTCGGGATTTTGCTGGAAGTAAGCAATACCAATGAGGGCGGATGACATGGCACCGAGAACGGAGATGATCATCCAGCTGATTCCGATACGGCGACCCGCTACGGCATCACCGGGCGAGCGCAGGGCCATAAAGCGAACCAGAATGTGCGGCTGACCGAAGTAGCCGAGGCCCCATGCTGCAGCCGAAATTGCTGCGATGGCGGAACCGCCGAAGAGGTTGAGCATGTCTACTTCTTCGGTGCTGACGGCGCGGATTGATTCCATGGCGCCGTCGATGCCGCCCACCTGGGAGATGCCGACGATCGGCACAAAGATCAGGGCGAGGAAGATCATGATGCCTTGAACGACATCAGTGTAGGTGGCTCCGATGAAGCCGCCGAAGAGGGTGTAAAGCACGGTTACGCCACCGACGAGCAGCATTCCGATGAGGTATTCGGAGTTGAACGCACTCTCGAAGAATTTGCCGCCGGCCACCATGCCGGAGGAAACGTAGAACGTAAAGAAGACGAGGATGATGATGCCCGCGGTGATGCGAAGAATGTGCGTCTTGTCGCGCAGGCGGTTCTCAAAGAAGCTCGGAACGGTGATCGAGTTCTTCGATACCTCCGTGTAGGCGCGCAAGCGTGGAGCGACGAACTTCCAGTTGAGCCACGCGCCGATCGTAAGACCGATCGCGATCCAGCCCTCTACGAGGCCGCCGATGTAGAAAGCTCCGGGGAGCCCGAGAAGCAGCCAGCCGGACATGTCGGATGCGCCAGCACTGAGGGCTGCGACTCCAGGACTGAGCTTGCGGCCCGCGAGCATGTAGTCGTCAAGGTCGGTTGTCCTCTTGTAGGCCCACCAGCCGATGCCTAGCATTGCGGCCATATAAATGACCATCGCAATAATTTGGAAGGTTAGATCGTTCAAGGTGTCGCCTTTCTCATGCGTGTGCGTGGGTTAAGCCTGTCTACCCTTGCAGAGATAAGGGTTAGTAACAATCTCAATCACTGAGCAGGAAACATTACTTTTTCTTAACTGTCTGCCTCAGGTTGCCGAAAACCAGCAAGATTTCGCAGTGTGCGCAGGTTTATTGCACCGCAGTGCGCGCATTCACAGCTTTCACCTCTGGTGCGCACAGTCTTTTTCTTTGCTTTATTGCGCTAAGTGGTTGCGAGTGGGCTCGTCAAGGCGCGGAAGCGGGCTCAAGCGCACGGTTCGCGGGACTCATGACGCAGCGCGCTTCCAGCCTCGCTCAGTTTCGGTGACGCGACCCTCAAGTTCGAGCAGCCCGAGCTGGGCGCGAACCGCAGAGATTGCGAGGCCGCTGCGCGCGGCAACGTCATTGGCGGTGCGGGCGCTGCGAGCGCTCAGGGCGTCCAGCAGGCGCGTCCTTTCGGTGTCGCGGGGGCCAGCGGCATCCGCTTTCTCGTCGGATCCGTGAACGCCATCGGCCGCTCCCGCGACATTTTCGGCGGAAAGCAATCCGTGTTCGATCGGTGCAAGTTCCGCCATCTGATCGGGATTCGTGACGCACACCGCGTCAAAGTCACGAATGAGTCGGTGACACCCAGCGGATGCCGCGCTGGTGACCGGCCCGGGAACAGCCCCGAGTGGTCGCCCGAGCGTTGCAGCGTGTCCCGCGGTGTTAAGAGAGCCAGAACGCCAGCCTGCTTCAAGCACGATCGTGGCCATGCTCGCCGCGGCGATGAGCCTGTTGCGCTGCAAGAACCGCCACTTAGTTGGGGGCGATCCGCAGGGGAGCTCCGAGATGACGACGCCGCTCTCGACGATGCGACCGAGAAGCGCGTCGTGGCCGCTCGGGTAGAAGCGGTCCACTCCCCCAGCGAGAAACGCGACGGTGAGTCCCTGACTTGCGAGAGCAGCGCGATGGGCCATGCCGTCGATTCCGTACGCCGCGCCGGACACAATCGTGTAGCCGCGATCGACGAGCCCGGCGGATGCTTCCATTGTGATGTGTTCGCCGTAACCTGTGGCCGCTCTTGCTCCTACGAGGGCGATGCCGCGCTCGATTCCCGCAAGAGCTTCGTCGGTTCCGCGAGCCCAGAGCGCTGAGGGCGAGTGCCAGTCGAGGTCGTTAAGCCGCGACGGCCACAGAGTGTCGTGAGGTGTGAGCAGGCGCGCGCCAAAGCGTGCAGCCTGACGCAGAGCGATGAGCGCGGTGTTGGACTTGAGCCGCGGCATCCACCGGTCGATTGCTTGAGCCATATCGTCTTCAGCAACAGTATCGCCGTCGAGCGAAAGAGCGGCAGCAAACCGTTCTGGCTCCCAGTGTTCGACAACTCCTGTGAGCGCGCGCACCGCACCAAGCTGTCGGATAGCGCGACCGGCGAGACGATCACCAGGTTCGGCAAGCCCGCTCCAGGTGGCTCGGGCAAAGCGCTCTTCGATTGCATCTCGGTCGAGGTCATCGCCCCCTCCGACGCTGACCGCCTTTACTAGGGTGGCAACTTCTGATTCTTTGAGTCCAAACATGCTCACTGTGACATGGCCTTTCTGAGGTAGAGCGCTTGCCCAACGTGGGTATCGTCAGGTCGGGAGTCGTCGGCGAGGTCGGCGAGGGACCACGCGACGCGGAGCACACGGTCATAGCCCCGCATGGTGATGCCGCCGCGTTCGAGAGCGCGATCGAGCCCGGAGGTGACTTTGGGGGCGAGCCGCAGTTCGCGACCACGCAGATACGAGCCCGGCACATGAGAGTTGAGCCGCCATGGAGTTGCCTCAAGGCGAGCCGCTGCCCGTTGGCGGGCCGCCGTGACCCGCGCTCGGGCATCCGCTGTGGAGAGAGACGGTCGCTCTCCTGCTAGCCGCAATTGCGCACTCGTGATTCGCTCGACCCGAAACTGAATGTCGATGCGATCCAGTAGCGGCCCCGACAACCGGGCGAGGTAACGACGGCGGCTGTTGGGTGGGCACGTGCATTCGCTGTCACGAGCACCCCATTGCCCACACGGGCAGGGATTGGCCGCCATCACGAGCTGAAAGCGCCCAGGAAAGTGGGCGATCGCGTTCGCCCGATGGATGCTGATGACCCCGGATTCCAGCGGTTGTCGAAGCGCGTCCAAAGCTGCCGGCGCAAACTCGGGTGCCTCGTCGAGAAAAAGCACTCCGTCGGAGGCCCGAGCGGCAGCACCCGGACGAATCTGCGAGCTACCGCCTCCCACGAGCGCCGCGGCTGTAGCGGTGTGATGGGGTGCCTCAAGCGGTGGTCTCGTGGTGAGGCTGCTGCCGACGGGAAGCCCGGCGAGCGAACGAATGGACGAGACTTCGAGGGCCGCTTGCGGATCAAGATCCGGCAAGAGCCCGGGTAGTCGCGCCGCAAGCATCGTTTTGCCCGCACCGGGTGGACCGAGCAGGAACACGTGATGGCCGCCTGCTGCCGCGACGAGCATTGCATCGATCGCATCGCTGCCGCCGATCATGTCGGCGAGATCGCCTGAGGTCTCAGGCGTCGCTTCGGGAGCGGGGCGAGTGATTACTTCGACCGGTTCTGGCTCGAATTCCCCACCGTGCCAGATGGCAGCATCCCTCAGCGATGGCACGGCGATCACTCGCATGCCAGGAACTAGTGATGCTTCGTCGGCATTGCCACTCGGCACCATGACGGTCGTGAATCCTGCGCGCGAAGCTGCGAGCACGGCGGGCAGCACGCCATTAACGGGACGTAGCCGACCATCGAGCCCCAACTCACCGATATGGAGTACCCGATCGATCGATTCTGCAGAGATCGTTCCCGAGGCGGCGAGCGCCGCGAGCGCGATGCCGAGGTCGAAGCCTGAGCCGTGTTTCGGGAGGGCAGCAGGCGACAGGTTGACGGTGATTTTGCGGTTGGGCAGCCCACATCCGGAGTTCGTCGCGGCTGCCCGAACACGGTCTTTCGCCTCGCCGAGCGCGGTATCGGGCAATCCAATGAGCACGAACCCAGGGAGGTTGTTGGAGAGATCTGCCTCAATCTCTACAATCGCTCCTTCGAGGCCAAGCAGCGATACAGCGTAGGTTCTGCCGATCACGAGATGCGCTTCAGATGCTCGATCTCAACAGCACCACGCGAGGGCACAATCACGGCAATCGCATCGACGCGCACCGTTGAACCTGACCCGGGATGATCGTCGCACCACGCCGCAGCGAGTCGCCGTAACCGGGCGAGCTTCGATGCCGTTATCGACTCGAACGGATGCCCGAACAGAATGCTCGAGCGAGTCTTGACCTCGACAAAAACCACCTCGTCGCGGTCTCGCGCGATGATGTCAAGTTCTCCCTGTGAGCACCGCCAATTGCGGTCAAGAATCTTAAGCCCCGCGCTGACTAAGTGGTCGGCAGCGAGGCTCTCACCCCGCCTACCCAGGTCGTCTTTTGCTGCCATGGCTCAAGGTTCGCCGTTCAGCCCAACCGAGAACGCGAGAAAGCACCAATGGGACAAGACTCCCCCGCACGAGCGCATGGGGAGGACTAGTTAGCTAGCTGCTCGATCTAACGAGCTATACAAGCCTCACAGCTCACGCGGTATCGTGCCGGTATGACGCGCAGTGACGACGGGCGAGTATGGCTTGAGCAGTGGCAGGTCGACGACCTGCCCGTTCTTGAGCGCAGCAATACACCCGAGATGACGGTGTTTTTAGGCGGCCCCGAAAGTGATCAACAGATCGTGACACGGCACGCCAAGTTTCTTCATCTCTGGGAGACGGGCGATGCACGGATGTTCCGCATCCGCTCCGCGTCAGCAACAGCACCGGTCGGGTCAGTGGGCTATTGGAAAAAGAGATGGCGCGACAAGGATGTCTATGAAACTGGCTGGAGCGTTCACACCGCCCACCAAGGTCACGGTATCGCCGCTCGCGCCCTCGCTGAGTGCCTCCAGCATGCGGCAGACACAGGCGACAGACATCAGGTGTTCGCGTTCCCGCGCACCGACAACTCGGCATCGAATGCGCTGTGTCGGCGCACCGGTTTTGATCTCGCGGGCGAAGCTGACTTCGAATACCCGAAAGGCCACCCCATCCGGGTCAATGAATGGATGTTCGACCTCAGAGCCCTGCGATCAAGCTCGCGGCCAGCACAACCATGATTACCGCAATAACGATGTCGAGCACTCGCCAAGCCATCGGTTTAGCAAAGAGCGGCCTCAAGAATCGACTGCCATAGCCGATCGCCGAAAACCATACGACGCTGCCAATGCAAGCACCGAGCGCGAACCACCAGCGATTGTCGCCGTAGGTTCCGCCGATTGAGCCGAGCAACAGCACCGTGTCGATGTAGACGTGCGGGTTGAGCCAGGTAAGCGCGAGCGCTGTCGAGAGGGCCGCGGCGAGCGTCATCCCGGTTCCAGCCGCCGTTGTGGTGAGCGCTTGAGGTCGGGCTGCCCGACGAATGGAGAGAAAAGCGTAGACCAGCAAGAAGAGTGCGCCGCCGATGCGGGCCACCACGAGCAACCAACCGGCCTGCTCAATGAGCGCACCGAGGCCCGCGACTCCCGCGACGATCAGGACAATGTCCGAAAGAGCACAGACCAGCACAACGGCCGTGATGTGCTCTCGGCGGAGGCCTTGTCTAAGCACAAACGCGTTCTGGGCTCCAATCGCGATGATCAGGGAAAGCCCAAAGCCGAAACCGGCAAGCACGATGGTGGCAATCAGAGGCATGAGTTGACTCTAGACGCACGCACGAGTCTAGGCAGACAGCCCCAGAATGTTGATCGCTACGGTGAAGTAGACGAGGAGGCCTGTTGCGTCACAAAATGTGGCGATAAAGGGTGTGGAGAAGACGGCGGGGTCTACGCGAATCGCTCGTGCCACCAAAGGGATGACGCCGCCCACCGTGGCGGCAATCGGGCAGTTCACGAGCAACGTGACCCCGATGACGGCACCGATGTCGAAGCCGTAACCCCAGGACGCGATTGCGAAACCCAAAATCGCTAAGAAGAACCCGAGAAGCAGACCTGTTCTGACCTCTTTAAACGCGACTCTTCCCACATCGCGCGGGGTGACATCCCAACGGCGAGCGCGCGAGTGACCGTGGTTGCTGCTTGCGAACCGGTGTTTCCACCAATACCGATCAAGAGGGGCACGAAGAGCGCGAGTGCGACCCTTTGATTGAGCGTTGTCTCGAACAACTCCAGCACGCTCACGGTAAGAACCGCCGACACCGCAAGCACCAAAAGCCAGACGATTCGTGAATTCACGACCTTGCGGATGGGAGTGAGTAAGTAGGGCCGGCGCAGGGGCTCGGCGGCGCCCGCTCGCGCCTGATCTTCTGCGACAGCGTCACGGTCGACTCGCGCGGCATCCACGATAGGAAATACGCCGACGAGTCTGTCTTCACGATCAACGATAGGCAACACAAGGATTCCGCCATCGAGAGCGCGGCGAGCGACCTGCTCGGCATCATCCTCGGTACGGGCAGAAACCGCGCGCATCATGACGGACTCCACGAGCGCGCCCCCGGGGCTGCGGGTCAGCGCGAGCAAGTCCACAACTCCCACAAGCGTGCGATCGGGCGCGATAACAGCGATAGCGCCGAGGACATCCAGATCAGCATCACTTCGGCGCACAGACTCAAGAGCTTCGGCGACCGTCACGCTCGCCGCGATCGTGGCGGGCACCGGCGACATCCGGCGTCCCACCGAATCGTTCGGGTACCCCAACAGCGTCATCGCCGCGCTGAACTCTGCCTGATTGAGGGAAGCCATCAATCGCTTCGCGACCTTGGCCGGCAATTCATCGAGGAGCCACGCTTGCTCTTCAGGATCGAGCGCCGTGAAGACGGCAGCGATCTGTCCATCGCCGAGTTCAGCGATGAGGTCTGCCTGGGCACCAGAATCGAGCGAATCGAACACACTGATCGATTCGTCTTTGCCCAGCAGCCGGAAGACAATCGCCGCGTCATCGCTGGGAAGCGCTTCGAGAACAGGAACGATCTCATCGATCGGCGTCGATCTCACGTTTCTCGCAAGTTCTGACAGCGCACGAGCACGGATAAGGCGAACGAACTCTGCCGGATCGACCGTGGCGGACATCCCACTCTCCCCCTCGGAGCGCTCGTGCGAGGCAACGTGCACCGCGCTCCCCTAGTTGTTACTCGTCGAGTGCGAGTTCCTTCGGCAACTCAAGGTCTTTCGCGCTGAGTTCTTCAATGTTGACGTCCTTAAACGTCAACACGCGCACACTCTTCACAAAGCGATCAGAGCGGTAGACATCCCACACCCACACATCGGTCATAGAGAGCTCAAAATAGAAGTCGTGCTCGGTATCGCGGCGCACCAAATCGACCTCGTTGGCGAGGTAGAACCGCCGTTCCGTCTCAATCACGAAACGGAACTGGCTCACTACATCACGGTATTCGCGGTACAGCGCAAGCTCGACCTCGCGGTCGTAGTCTTCAAACTCGTCTTCATCCATGCTGCCCTTATTGTAGGCCGCACTACCGCAACCATGTGTGCCGATGAAGTTCGGTGGCCCCCAAGCTGCGCACTGCCTCGAAATGCGCCGCCGAACCGTAGCCTTTGTTACTCGGCCAGCCATAGCCCGGGTACTCCAAGTCGGCTTCAATCATGAGCCGATCGCGGTGCACTTTTGCCACGACGGATGCCGCAGCCACCGATACGCAGTCACGATCAGCCTTGACGCGGGTGTGCACTCGCGGCGCAACTTTTAGGGCGCTGCTGAGCCAGTCGCTGCTGCCGTCCAAGAGCACCACGCTGGACATCACGTCGAGGCCCGCTTCGTGCAATTGGATGAGCGCGCGTTTGCCGGCGAGTCCCAGAGCGGCGGTGATGCCGAGAGCATCGATCTCGGTGGCATCCGCGTAGCCCACAGCAGATAGCGGAGCCCACTCTAAAGTGAGAGGTTCGAGGAGCTCTCGACGTTTCTGGCTGAGCATTTTGGAGTCACGCAAGCCCACTGGCCAGGCACTGTGGGCAGGCATCATCGCCGTCATGCCTACGCCTACAGGCCCCGCTATCGCGCCGCGGCCGACTTCGTCACAGCCGATAACGGCACGCGCGCCCGAACGAAACAGTTCGAGCTCGACGTCGCTGTTCGGGTCTGACACCGCCACGGTCTACTCAGCGTTCTGCGTTACCCGCTGAAAAGTCGTCGGGTAGTTGTCGAGCACGCTCCACCGATCGGTGGGCCAACTGATCAAGAAAGCGCGCCCAACGACGGAATCCATCTTCACGAATCCACCCGTGGGGTCATCTTTGTGAAAAGCCGAGTCGGCAGAGTTGTACCTGTTGTCACCCATGACCCAGATCGAGTCGTCAGGCACCGTGACGGAGAAGTCATTTTCGGTTGCTTTTGTCACAGCATCCGGCAGCTTGATGTACGGCTCTTCGAGCGGGATGCCGTTGACAATCAACTGGCCGAATTCATTGCAGCATTCCACGGTGTCGCCTGGCAGCCCGATGACACGTTTGATGAGGTGATTGCTACTGTCTGGGGCGCTCAGTCCGACAAAGGCGAGAACGCCATCGACAGCGCCCACAAACCAGTTCTGCGGTTCTTGAGAGATTGCGGGAAGCCAGCCGCCCGGATCGGTGAAGACAACCACGTCGCCATGGTCAACCGGGAAGATTGCAGGCTCCAGCTGATTGACCAAGATGCGGTCATCGATCTGCAGAGTATTCTCCATCGACGACGATGGAATGTAAAACGATCGAACCAAGAACGTCTTGATCATGAAGGAGATGAAAATCGCGGCCACAACGATGACCAGCAGATCGCGGAGAAATAGCTTCCATCCTGCGGTCTTCTTGGCCGCGTGGCGGCTCTCATCGTGCCTACGCGGCAGCGCGCCATCAACAGTATTGTTTGTCATTTAACCCCAAAGCTCCCAGCAAGCATATGCCGCCGGGAGCCGTTGGTTTGTGAATTGCGAGAGTGTTAGTTGTCGCGCTTCTCTTTGATCTTTGCCTTCTTGCCGCGAAGATCGCGCAAGTAGTACAGCTTGGCGCGGCGAACGAGTCCACGCGAAACGACCTCAATGTGGTCGATTACTGGGGAGTGAACGGGGAAGGTACGCTCAACACCCACCTGGAAGCTCACCTTGCGGACCGTGAAGGTCTCGCGAACGCCGTGGCCCGAACGACCGATGACAACGCCCTGGAACACCTGAATACGCGAACGCGTACCTTCGATGATGTTTACGTGAACCTTGACGTTATCGCCGGCACGGAAGTCAGGAATGTTGTCTTTGAGAGACGCCTTGTCGACGCCATCGAGGATATGCATTATTGATCGCTCTCTGCGCCCGCCATGAGTCGAACGCACCTAGTTAGATAAGAAAAGTTGTGCTTCAAGCGATTACGACGCCCTCATGGCAGAGTCGTGCGCGAGCACAATCGATAATTCTGCCACACATTCAGTCGAAAGTACGATTCTCCTCTGCCTCAAGGATAATCACTCGACCATTGTTGAGGTTCTCCCCCGGCCGGGACGGTCGCTGCGCCTCACGCTCGAAACCCTCAACGAGGCTCGTAAAGCGGTTACGCGTCTCGGTGACGAGTTGCCACAGTGCGATCCAGAATGCCGCGATGGCGACAATGACGATGAGAGCGGCCGGGAAGGAAGCATCAACGAAACCATAAACGATGATCGCTGCGTGCCACACCGTGAGCACTCCAGCATCGATCCAGGAGACGCTCTTCGAGCTGCGCACGCTCTTTCTTGCGGTCGTGAGTCCGGCGATAGCCAACAGCACAACAGCCAAGATGGGGCACAGGATGAGGAACAGCACGAAGTCCCACCCCACGCTCGAACCGTAGATGCCGCGAGCAATCAACACCCACAGCGGCAATACGATTACAGCGATGAATTGCCAGTAGTAAAAAGCACGCCTGATCATCATGGTTCACAGGGTATCTTCGAAGTGCTCAGGAATGCTGAGAAGAACCGCTCCGAAAGACATAGGTAGTTTCCGTGCCAAACCCGGCGAACATCCGCACCCAGCCAGTGCAGGAGCGGAGTGCTGAACGCATCAACGTGCTCCTCGATGCAGCAGCAGTGCTGCTCGACGAAGTCGGGATCGACGCCCTCACGACGAGCGATGTGTCGAAGCGAGCGAACTCCTCTGTCGGCGTCATTTATCGCTACTTTCCCAACATCCAGTCTCTGCTTCGTGGTCTCGCCGAACGAAACTTCAAGAAGTATCGCGCCGGGCTCAACGCAACTCTCGATAAGCGCGCAACGAATGCCCTTGAAGCACTCAACGCGGCGATCGATGTCTATGTTGAACTCTGCCGCACTGAGCCCGGCTTTCGCGTGTTGTCTTTCGGAAACATCATCGACCGCCGTTTCAACGTCGACTGCAAGAGCAACAACACGGCGCTGGCCGAGATCTTGACCGACCTACTCACCACCACCTACCAGGTTCCCGCCTCAGAAGAACTCGCATTCGACATCGAAGTGACGGTGCAAATCGCCGATTCGCTGCTGGAACGTGCATTCTTGTATAACCCACGCGGCGAAGAACCGTTCATCACCAGACTTCGAGAGTTCATCGCGCAACTCTTGGCACCGCACACGAAAGAGGCACCCACCGCATGATCGAGTTGAGAACCCCCGCCGAAATCAATGAGATGAAAGCGGCTGGCGAGTTTGTGGCCAGCGTGCTGACGGCCACGCAAGCGGCATCCAAGGTGGGCACAAACCTGCTTCAGATCGACGCGCTCGCCCACAGCATGATTCGTGAACGCGGCGCCGAGAGCTGCTACATCGACTACCACCCCTCCTTCGGCGCTTCGCCGTTCGGCAAGGTCATTTGCACCTCAGTCAACGATGCCGCGCTGCACGGCCTCCCCCACGACTACACCCTCAAAGACGGCGACCTTGTCAGCCTCGACTTCGCCGTTTCGGTCGACGGATGGGTTGCTGACTCAGCGATCACCTTTGCCGTCGGCACCCCGCGCGACGAAGACCTCAAATTGATGGATGCCACCTCACGCGCCCTCGACGCCGGCATCGCTGCTGCCATCGTCGGCAACCGCATCGGAGCCATCTCTGCCGCGATCGGCGATGTCGCTTATGGTGCTGGCTACGAAGTGAACCTCGACTTCGGCGGTCACGGCGTAGGTCGCGAAATGCACGGCGACCCGCACATCCCCAACGACGGCAAATCGCGCCGCGGCATGCCCCTGAAGCCAGGTCTCGTGTTCGCGATCGAGCCGTGGCTCATGATCGGCACCGACGAAATCTTTACGGATGATGATGGGTGGACCTTGCGCAGCATCGACGGTTCCCGCGCTGCGCACTTCGAGCACACCGTCGCAGTGACTCCCGAAGGTCCGCTCGTTCTGACTGCCCGCGCGTAGCTGGGCTGGGGGCTAGGGCAACACGGCAAGAGCGTTGCGCTACTCTCCGTCAGGCAAAAGGTCGGGCCGCACCCGACGAGTGCGCTCGAGCTGCTGCTCGTGACGCCAATCGGCAATCGCTTTGTGATTGCCACTGAGCAACACCGCAGGCACTGACCGTTCACGCCACATCGACGGCTTCGTGTAGCTGGGGTACTCAAGCAGACCCTGCTCGTGGCTTTCTTCAGTGAGGCTTTCTGGGTTGCCGATCACACCAGGCACGAGTCGACCGATTGCTTCAATCATTGCCATCGTCGCAACCTCACCACCGTTGAGCACGTAATCGCCGAGACTGATCTCGCGAACACGAACAGTGGATGCCGCATAGTCGATCACTCGCTGATCGATGCCCTCATAGCGTCCGCACGTAAAGAGCAGATGCTTCTCCTGCGCCAACTCGCGGGCCGCTGCCTGCGTGAAAGGAACACCGGCAGGAGTCGGAACGATCACTACTGTATCGGGCGTGAGCGTGGCATCTAGCGCTTCACCCCAGGGTTCTGGACGCATCACCATACCTGCGCCACCGCCATAGGGAGTGTCGTCAACGGTGCGGTGCCGATCGTGCGTGTAATCCCGCAGATCGTGCACGCCAAGCTCGATAATTCCGCGCTCGCGCGCCTTGCCGAGAAGGGAAATATCGAGCACCCCGAAAAAATCGGGGAAGATCGTCAGAATGTCGATGCGCACCCGTCGACCCTAACCGCTAGTCGGATTCGGTGACGTCGGTGGCGTCGTCAGCTACCGCATCGGCGGCGGGAGCTTCAGTTGCCGGTGACTCATCCGCAATCTCTTCGAAGAGCCCGGGCGGCGGCGTGACAACCATTTCGCCCGCTTCGATATCGACGCTCGCCACGATCGATTTCACGAACGGCACAAGAACGTCGCCGTTCTCCGTCGTGACAGTAAGAAGGTCTTGCGCAGGGAAATGATCAACCTGTGCGAGCGTTCCGACCTGCTTGCCGTCACGGATGACTTTGAGCCCGATGAGCTGGTGGTTGAACCACGCATCTTCTTCTGGGGCCTCGTTGGGATCGTGATCGATCCACAGAATAGCTTTCACCAGCTTTTCTGCAGCACTGCGGTCAGGAACGCCCTTGAAGAACGCGACCGGCTGTGCGTTGAACCACTTGAGCTCGACGAGCTCTAGTGTCGTTCCGTGCCACGGAGAACTCGTGGGCACTTGGAGAGAAAACACGGCGCCCGGAACGAAACGACGTTCCGGGGCATCCGTGTACATCTCAACCTTGATCGCTCCCTTAAGCCCGTGAGCTTTCGTCAAGCGCCCCACTCGCAGCTGTGTGCGACCTTCGCGGGGAATCTTTGCTTCGCTCACTGTCTAGAAGTCAGTGTCGACGACGTCGACACGCACCTTGCGACCATCGGCGAGAGCCGTGATCAGCGTGCGCAGAGCTTTCGCGGTGCGACCAGAGCGACCGATGACACGGCCGAGATCCTCTGGGTGCACGCGAACCTCGAGAAGGTCACCGCGCTGCGTGTTCTTTGCAACGACCTGAACCTCCTCGGGGTGGTCAACGATTCCCTTGACGAGATGTTCTAAAGCGGGAGCGAGCAATTGCTAGGCCTTGTCTGCGTCGGCGGCAGCCTCGTCAGCAGCAGGAGTCTCGTCTACGACGGGAGCTTCAGCAGCTTCTGCGGCGGGTGCTTCTTCAGCCTTGGGCTCAGTCTTCTCAGCCTTGGGCTTGAGAACAGGCTTCTTCTTCTCGTCAGCCTGGAATTCAACCTTGGCTTCCTTCACCTTGACGGTGCTCTTAGCGTTCTTGTCACCCTTGAAGATGCCCCAGTCGCCGGTCAGCTTGAGGATTGCCTCAACCTGCGGGCTAGGCTGCGCGCCAACGCTCAGCCAGTACTGTGCACGCTCGGACTCGACCTCGATGAACGAGGGCTCCTCGGTGGGGTGGTACTTTCCGATTTCTTCGATGACACGACCATCGCGCTTGGTGCGCGAGTCGGCAACGACGATGCGGTAGAACGGTGCACGGATCTTGCCCATGCGCTTCAAACGAATCTTTACAGCCACAATTCTCCTGATTTAAATGTTTATTGGTGGCGAACCGCTAGCCGTGAGCGTGGGGGCACACTCGGCAGAAAAGCTCTAGTGGATTCCATCCGGGCCTGATTAGAGGGTCGGGCTACGGAGGACTCAACCGCCTATTCTGCCAGAGTTTTGCACGCTTCGGGAACCGACAGCCAATAATGACCCAAACGGGTGCCGTTAACCGTTCTGCGCGTCACGCCACGCGAGCCACTGCTTGGCCGCGGTGAGGTCGTATTCCGGGCCCGTAATGCCCAGCGTGAAGAGAGTGATGCCCTGCTCGCGCATGCTGTCAGCATCTTCAACGCTCTTGTCTCGCAGCTCGTTAGAGATCTCAATCTCGTTGATATCGCGACCTACGGCGTCACAGTGGCCGGCGAGAACGCTGAGCTTGTGCACGAGTTCGTCACCGGTGGCGAAGCTGTGCCAAATGTCGGCGTGCTTGGCCACGAGCTTGAGGGTCTTCTTCTCTCCCCCACCACCAATGAGTACGGGGATTTTGCGGGTCGGCGCCGGGTTGAGCTTGCTCCAGCGTGACTCGATGCGAGGCAAGGCCTCGGCGAGAGCATCCAACCTCGAACCGGCGGTACCGAACTCGTAGCCGTATTCCTGATAATCGCGCTCGAACCAACCTGAACCGGTGCCGAAGATAAAACGACCGCCACTGATGTGGTCGAGGGTGCGGGCCATGTCTGCCTGCAGGTCGGGGTTGCGGTAGCTGTTGCAGTTCACGAGCGTGCCGAATTCGACTCGGCTCGTCATTTCGGCCCACGAGGCGAGCTCGGTCCAGGCCTCAAAGTGCAGGCCGTCTGGTTCACCGTAGAGCGGGAAGAAGTGATCCCAGTTGAAGAGAACGTCAACGCCCAACTGCTCGAGCTCGATTACACGGTCACGAATGACCGAATACTCGGCATGCTGGGGTTGAAGCTGAACGGCAATACGAACGGGGCGGCTCTGAGTCATGACTCCACAGTATCCCGAGGTAGCGACACGACGAAGAGGTCACTGCGCTCTACGACGATCGCCGAACGCATCCAGCGCCCTGAGCGCGTGCTAGCGACCGAGGAACTTCTGCAGGCTTTCCAGCTCTTCAGGCGAGGGACCACCTGCGGGAGCCTTCGAACCGCCGAGGCCGAATCCTGAGCCAGAAGGAGCAGAGGGAGCAATCGCGCCCTGAGCGCGCGCCGCGTCTTCTGCAGCACGCTTCGCAGGGTTGCCCGACTTGGAGCCCTTTTTCTTCTGGTTCTTCTTCGACGCCTTGCCGCCGTGACCGCCGGGGATCGGGCCCATACCCGGAATTTGCGGCACGCCACCCTTCGCCACGGTCTTCATCATCTTGGCAGCCTGCTCGAATCGGTTCACGAGAGCGTTGACCTCGGTCACGGTCGTTCCCGAACCGCGAGCGATTCGCACGCGGCGAGACCCGTTGAGCAGCTTCGGCATCGTGCGCTCTTGCTTCGTCATCGACTGAATGATGGCCTCGGTGCGCGTGATCTCAGACTCGTCGAAGTTGTCGAGCTGCTCGCGCATGCCCTTCGCTCCGGGAAGCATGCCGAGCATGCCCTTAATCGAGCCCATGTTCTTGAGTTGCTGCATCTGCTGCAGGAAGTCGTCGAGCGTAAAGCTGTCAGTGGCGAACTTCTCCGCAACCTTGCGCGACTCTTCTTCGTCGAAGGTCTTTTGCGCTTGCTCGATAAGGGTGAGGATGTCACCTAGGTCGAGGATGCGGCTCGCCATACGGTCGGGGTGGAACGGCTCGAAATCGTCGAGGCCTTCACCCGTGGAGGCGAACATGATCGGGCGGCCAGTGATGGAGGCAACAGAAAGCGCTGCACCACCGCGAGCATCGCCATCAAGTTTCGACAGCACAACACCCGTGAAGTCGACACCCTCCTGGAAAGCACGAGCGGTCGTCACGGCGTCTTGACCGATCATGGCGTCAATAACGAAGAGCACTTCGTCGGGGTCGACAGCCTTACGGATGTTTGCTGCCTGCTTCATCAGCTCGGCATCCACACCCAAACGACCAGCGGTGTCAATGATGACAACATCATGCTGCTTGTCTTTAGCAAACTTCATGGCCTGCTTTGAGACCTTAACCGGGTCGCCCTTGCCATTGCCGGGCTCAGGAGCGAAGACCGCAACGCCAGCCTGCTCAGCCACCACCTGAAGCTGCGTGACAGCGTTCGGGCGCTGGAGGTCTGCTGCCACCAGCAGCGGAGTGTGGCCGTCGGCGGCAAGCCACTTCGATAGCTTTCCGGCCAGTGTCGTCTTACCGGCACCCTGAAGTCCCGCGAGCATGATGACCGTCGGTGGGTTCTTCGCGAACTGGATGCGACGCGCCTCGCCACCCAGAATCGTCACGAGCTCGTCGTTGACGATCTGCACGACCTGTTGCGCCGGGTTCAGCGCGCCAGAAACCTCATGGCCAAGAGCACGTTCGCGAACGCGACCCGTGAACTCCTTAACAACCTCGAGCGCAACGTCAGCATCGAGTAAGGCGCGGCGGATCTCGCGAACGGTGCCATCGACATCCGCTTCGCTCAGTTTGCCCTTGCCGCGCAGGTTCTTGAAGGTATCCGCGAGGCGGTCGGTGAGATTTCCAAAAGTGGCCATGATCACACCAGTTTAAGGTGTCTTTCGTCAGCCAGCGACCCCACGCCGCCGACAGAGGCTCCGAGTAGGGTGAGAACGTGAGACACGGAATCGTCATACTCCCCCAACAACCGTGGGCTGAAGCCCAACATCGCTGGATTCAGGCTGAAGAACTCGGCTTCGATCACGCGTGGATTTACGACCACCTGTCGTGGCGATCTCTCGCTGACGAGCAGTGGTACGCCACCATTCCCACGCTTACGGCAGCCGCGAGCGTGACGAGCCGCATCGGGCTCGGCACCTTTGTCGCCTCGCCCAATTACCGGCATCCGGTTCCCTTCGCGAAAGAGCTCGCGACACTCGACGATGTGAGCGCTGGCCGCTTTCTGCTCGGCGTTGGCTCAGGCGGCACTGGCTTCGATGCGACGGTGCTCGGTCAGAGCGAACTCACCCCGCGCGAGCGTCATGCTCGGTTTGAAGAATTCGTGCGCGGCCTCGACGAACTACTGCGCTTCGAGGATCCCGGCAGCGGCGGCATCAGCTTCAGCGGCGACTGGTTTACCGCAGTGAATGCGCGGATGGTCGGGGCCCCCGCCCAGCGACCACGCTTGCCCTTCGTGGTTGCCGCCGAAGGCCCGCGCGGCCTCCGTCTTGCCGCCGAATTAGCCGACGGCTGGCTTACTCTCGGCCGCACGGCCGACACCCTCGCCGAGTGGTGGCAGATTGTCGCCGACACGTCTGCGCGCATGGATGATGCCCTCGAGAAGGCAGGCCGAGCATCCGCCAGCCTCGATCGCTACCTCAATCTGGATGGCGCACCCCAGTTCAGTCTCGAAAGCGTCGACACGTGGGAAGACGCCGTCGGTCGCGCCGACGCCCTCGGCTTCACCGACGTGATCGGGCACTGGCCCCGCGCCGACGGCATCTACGCCGGCAAAGAGAGCGTGCTGACCGAGATCGCCTCGCGCTTCGCGCTAGCTTAGAGACATGACTGCTCTTATCGTGACTCTTGCCGGACACACACCCCAGGTAGCCGACAGCGCCTTCGTTGCGCCCACCGCTGCTCTCATCGGCAACGTGACGCTCGGCGAGCGGGTAGGCATCTTCTACGGTGCCGTGCTGCGCGGCGACACCGACGCCATCACGATCGGCGAAGGCTCCAATCTGCAAGACAACGTCACGGTGCACTGCGACGCCGGCATCCCCACCTCGGTTGGCACGGGCGTAAGCGTCGGTCACGGTGCTGTGCTCCACGGCTGCACTGTGGAAGATGACTGCCTCATCGGCATGAGTGCCACCGTGCTCAACGGCGCAGTAGTGGGAACAGGTTCACTCGTTGCTGCGGGTGCTGTCGTGCTCGAAGGCACGGTCATCCCACCCGGATCACTCGTTGCCGGAGTGCCCGCGAAGGTCCGCCGTGAACTTAGCGACGACGAGAAAGCTGGCATTCGCAATAATGCGGCGCTTTACCTCGAGCTGTCGGCTGCGCACAAGGCAATCAGCAACTAGCGGAGTTGCCGCAACCTAGCCGACGAGACCCTGCACGTACACGTGGGGCGTGAAACCGGTGAGGTCGTTGATGCCTTCACCCTGGCCAACTAGCTTGATCGGAATGCCGGTGCGCTCCTGAACCGCGAGTACAAAGCCACCCTTCGCTGAGCCATCGAGCTTGGTAATAACGAGGCCGGTCACGCCAGCGTGCTGAATAAACGCTTCCGCCTGAGCGACACCGTTTTGGCCCGTCGTTGCATCAAGCACGAGCAATACTTCGGCGATCTCGGTCTGCTTTTCGACAACGCGACGAATCTTGCCGAGCTCATCCATCAGGCCGCTCTTCGTCTGCAAACGACCAGCGGTATCGATGATGGCAATGTCGATACCCTCGCGTTGGGCGCGCTCAACAGTCTGGAACGCGACGGATGCCGGATCTTGACCTTGCTGCTGGGGACGCACAATCTCGGCTCCCCCGCGCTCAGCCCACGTCGCCAACTGCTCAACAGCGGCAGCACGGAACGTGTCGGCAGCGCCCACAACCACCGTGCGGCCGTGGCCCACGAGGAACTTCGTGAACTTGCCGATCGTCGTGGTCTTCCCGACGCCATTGACGCCCACAACCAGCACGACCGCGGGGCGGGCGCTGAGAGTGAGAGTCGGGTCGAGGCGCGCGAGACGCTCCTCGAGGGTTTCGCGGAGCATCCGCTTCAAGTCAGCAGGATCGTCGGTGCGGTACTTAGCAACGCTCGCCCGCAACTCGTCAATGACCGACTCGGTGATGTCGGGGCCAAAATCGGCCGAAATCATTGCGTCTTCGAGATCGTTCCAGGTGTCAGCGTCGATCGTGTCGCGCGCGAACATAGATTTGAGTGCGCCCGAGAGCGACCATGATGCTGCCATACGTACAGGTTAAGGCAGGGAAGCGCCCGCGCCCTACCTGCCGCACACTCCGACGTGAACGTGACTGTCATCGTGCCGCGCTAGGGTTTTTGGATGCTCTCATTGATTCGCCATGGCCAAACCGACTGGAATGCTGCTGGACGCATGCAAGGCTCCAGCGATATTCCCCTCAACGACACTGGTCGCCAGCAGGCGCAGGATGCCGTCGAGGCGTTGCGCGGCACCGACTGGGATGTGATTGTCAGCTCTCCGCTGCAGCGCGCCCGCGAGACCGCGCAGATCATCGCTGACGGGCTCGGCCTTGAGTTGGGACGCAGCTACAACCTGCTGATCGAACGCAATTATGGCGAGGGCGAGGGCCTCACGAAGGCTGAGATCGATGAGAAATGGCCCGATGTTGAGGTGTATCCCGGCCTAGAGTCCTTGGACTCCGTAGTGAAGCGCGGTATTGCCGCTCTCGATCAGGTGTCTGCCGATTACGGCGATAAGAAAGCCATTGTGGTGTGCCACGGCACGATCATCCGTTACACCCTGTCTGAGCTTGCGGGGCGCGACTTTGACCACATTCTGAATGGCTCGATTTCGACCATTGAGCGTCTCAGCGACCGCTGGGCTGTGCGCACCGTCAACGGCGAACCCCTCGCGTGGATGGACTAGACCACAGTCGACACAAGGCGCTTCACGCGAGGCGCTTAAACCGCTTCGCTTGAGGCAGTCTCTTTCGCGACGCGCTGCCCCACAACGGCGCTGATTCCGTCGGAGCGCATGCTCACGCCGTACAGAGCATCCGCGATTTCCATCGTGCGCTTTTGGTGCGTAATGACTATGAGTTGGCTCGTTTTGCGCAGATCTTCGAAGATCGCGAGCAGTCGGCCGAGGTTGGCGTCATCGAGCGCAGCCTCAACCTCATCCATGATGTAGAACGGGCTGGGGCGCGCCTTGAAGATGGCAATTAAGAGGGCGACAGCAGCGAGCGAGCGCTCACCACCGCTCAGCAGGGACAAGCGCTCGATCTTCTTACCCGCTGGCTTCACAGTGACTTCAATGCCGGTCGTGAGCAGGTCATCCGGGTTCGTCAAAAAAATGCTGCCGGTGCCCCCGGGAAAGAGCACAGGGAACACGTCGTTGAACGCGTTCTTGGTGTCTTCAAAAGCGCTCGAGAAGATCGTTTGCATCTTGTCGTCGAGCTCTTCGATGATCGTGAGCAGGTCTTTGCGAGTGTTCGTGAGGTCGGTGAGCTGCTCGGTCAAGAACTTGTGCCGCTGCTCGAGCGCATCGAACTCTTCGAGGGCGAGCGGGTTGACTCGGCCGAGCCGAGCAAGTTTGCGTTCTGCTTTCTGCAGTCGCGCCTCTTGTTCGGAACGAACAAAGGGACGCCCGGATGCCGCGGGCTCGGCGCTCGCATCGGAGTCGCCGTCGCTGCTGCTCTCGTCACCGTCGCGGCTCACGCTGTGCGCAGCATCGCCGTCAGTGGCATTCTCGCCCGCAGAACTCTCGTCGGACGGATCCGCGAGTCGATCGTCAGGAACGGGCACGTGCGGGCCATATTCCGCAACGAGCACATCTTCAACGAGACCGAGTTCTTCGCCGGATCGTTCGAGCAGGCTGGAGAGGTGCAGTTTCTTTTCGTAGATCTGCATTTCGAGCCCGTGAACGCTGTCGCTCACGGCAGAGAGTCGTTCTCGCAGCGCCGATTCTTCACGGCGGAGCCCGGAAAGCTCTTCATTCTGGGCCGAGCGTTCGGCTTCTTTCGAGGCGAGCGAGACGCGTGCTTCGGACAGCGACCGGTCGACCGAATCAAGCACGGCAGGAAGCATGTCGACGACTTTCGTCGCGGAGGCGATCTGACGTTGACGGATAACGGCCAGTCGAGCCTGCTCTTGGGCTGCTTCACGCTCACGTACGAGCTGCGCTGCCAGCTGTTCGGCTCGGGCTCGCTCGGCGCGCACACGCTCACGGACGGTCTCCATTTGGATGCGCAACTCGACTTCGTGAGCCCGGGCGGCATCCACTTCGGCGAGCATCGGCTCGCGTTCGGAAACGTCGAGCATGGGGCGTGGCGCCGCTTGGTATTTGTCGGCGGCTGTTTGAGCGCGCGCAACTTCGGTAGTCGCCTCGGCCACTGCTTCTTCGGCGACGTCAACGGCGCGGGCGAGTCGATCGCATTCGGCCTGAGCAGCTTCGGCCTGAATGCGGTGGCGACCGAGCAACTCAGATTGCGCGGCAAGCTGGGCGTCATACTCACGCAAGGCTCCGAGAGCGGCTTCGGCATCCGCTTTCGCGGAGGTGAGTTCACGGCGCTTCTCGTCGAGCTCGAAACTCGTTCGCTCAATCTGGGTCGTGACAACACCGAGCTTGTCGGCGGCGGCATCCCGCTCGGCGACCAGCTCGAGGCGTGAACGCTTGGCGCCAGAGCCACCGCGCAGAACGAATTGCGTGAGAACGTCGCCGTCACGGGTAACGAAGGTGAGTTCGGCAGAGTTCGAGAGCGAGCCGTAGGCTGCGCGGGCAGCCTCAAGGTCGTCAGCAATGAGCACGTGAGTGAGGAGGCCGTGAACGCCATCCGGGGCGGTGACAACGTCAGTAGCGGGCACGGTGCCGACCGCGCTTCCCAACGACACCGACTGCTTCGCGGCGTTCGCTACGACAACTTCGACGCGACCGAAATCGCGCGAGGCAGACTCGGCAAGCGCGTCGATCGCCGAATCACGGTCATCGGCGAGCACCGCATCTGCGAGCGTTCCGAGAGCGGCAGCAATCGCCGCTTCGTAGCCGGGCGTGATCTTGACGTGCTCAGCAACGAGACCGCGGATGCCCGAGAGTTTGGCCGCGACGAGAGCGCTCGAGCCGTCTTTTTGATCAACAGCGAGCGACAGCGCTGAGTTACGGGCAGCGAGCGCATCGCGCTCACGCTCGGAGGCATGGAGGGCTTCGCGCAGCGCTTCGATCTCCGCTTGGATGCTCGAGACCTTCGCCTCGCTGGCTTCGTACGCGCTGTCGAGGGATCCATCGCTGTCGATCGCGGAATTGCCGGCCTCGGCTTCGAGGGTCTCAAACTCCGCCTGGGCTGCCTCGCGACGAGCCTGAGCTTCTGCGAGCGCCTGCTGCTGGCGCACGAGCTCACCCTGGGCTGCCGTCAGAGTGGAGGTGGCGACTTCAACGCGAGCGGTGAGCCCGGCGCTCTCCAGTTCGTGGCGCGAAACGAGCGCGCTTTGTGCGGCGATTTCTTCGTCAAGCGAGTCGAGCGCGGCCTTCGCCGTGGCGGTTGCCGCAGCGGCGGCGGCGACAGCTTTTTCGGCATCCGTGACACCGGCAGCGAGAAGGTCGGCTTCCGCGTTGACTTCGTCGACGAGGGTTTGGCTGACGTTATTGCTCGACACCGGCGCCTCGCTTTGCTGCCCCAGAAGCGAGAGTCGCTGATTGGCGAGCGTGTAGAGACTGCGCAGTCGTTCTTGAACGGATTCGAGGCCGAACGCCACGCGGCGGGCCTCGTCGACATCGTCACCGACTTGGGCCTGTTCGAGGCGGGCTTCGCGCAGCTTGTTCTGGTCGAGCTGCTCTTGAAGCACGATGCGCTGCGTTTTACGTTCGCTCTCGCTGCGGCTGAAGTCGTTGATGCTTGAGCGCAGTTCGACAACTTCGTCCGCAAGAAGGCGGGCGCGGGCATCCCGAACGATCGAGGCAATGGAGGCCGCCTCTTTGGCAATCTCGGCCTGCTGACCGAGGGGCTTGAGCTGACGGCGGATCTCGCCCGCCAGGTCAGAGAGCCGCGTGAGGTTGGCCTGCATGGCGTCAAGCTTGCGCAACGTCTTCTCTTTGCGACGACGGTGCTTGAGGATGCCGGCTGCTTCTTCGATGAAACCGCGACGGTCTTCGGGGCTGGCATGCAACACCGCATCCAGTTGGCCTTGACCAACAATGACGTGCATTTCGCGACCGAGACCCGAGTCGCTCAACAATTCTTGAACATCGAGCAGACGGCATTGAGTGCCGTTGATCGCGTATTCGCTGCCGCCGTTGCGGAACAGGGTGCGACTGATGGTGACTTCGCTGTATTCAATGGGCAGCGCGCCATCAGCGTTGTCGATCGTGAGTACGACCTCGGCTCGACCGAGCGGGCCCTTCGTAGCGGTACCCGCAAAGATGACGTCTTCCATCTTGCCGCCGCGCAGAGTTTTGGCACCCTGCTCGCCCATAACCCAGGCGAGAGCATCCACAACATTCGATTTGCCAGAACCGTTGGGGCCGACGACACACGTCACGCCCTGTTCGAACGCAAAAGTGGTCGGTTGAGCGAACGACTTGAACCCCTTGAGGGTCAAACTCTTGAGGTACACGTCACCGCCCTGTCTCTGCTGGCCAAGTTGCTGGTCAGAACCTTGGTATACGGTACCGGATGCGCGGGGTTCCGCCGTTCTGCCGCGCAGAGCATGGCACCACGGACTCTAGCGCTGCGCGCCCTCTCGGCGTATTCTGGTCGGCTACCTCCGTAGCGCCTTCCCTCGCAGATTGGTGCACTCATGTCAGAGATCGAGATTTCGCCCCTCGATATCCCTGTCGTTGTCGCCCCGGACGGTTCGGATGACTTCACTGTCGCAAACACCCTCCGCAACAGCACTGATGAAATCGTGGCGCTGTATGCCGAACTCGCTTATGACGCTGCTGTCGAAATCGGCGTGTGGCAACCTAGTGAATTCGCCGAGCGCACCATGCTCGTCGCTCGTGACAACGACCGCATTGTGGGGCGTGGTGACTACGAGACGCATGTGGGCGAAGAAGCAGATACCGCGTGGATCAACGCATTCGTTCATCCTGACTACCGCCACCGCGGCATTGGCAGTCGTCTCCTCGCCGGGTTAGAGACAATTGCGGCGGATGCTGGCAAGCGCAAGGTCCACGTGTATGTGCCGACTCTCCCCCGCGACGGTGCGCTCCTCGCCGCCCCCACAGGCTACGGTGCTGTTCCTCGTGATGCCGCCGGTGTCCAGTTTCTTCAGAAGCACGGCTACAGCTTTGAGCAAGTTGAGCGCGTGAGCCGACTTGCGCTTCCTGTTCCCGGATTGCGTTCTTTAGTCGATGACGCGATCGCACGCTGCAGTCGGGACTACGCCGTTCACGAGTGGGTCGGATCGTGCCCGGAACAGTGGCGGGAAGACCTCGCGTTGCTGTACACCCGCATGAGCACTGATGAACCGAGTGCTGGCCTTGAGCCTCCGGAAGATGTCTGGACGGTTGAGCGTCTCATGGAACACGAACGACGGCTCGCGAACAGCACCGTGACAACCGTGTATGCCGCCATCGAGCATGTCGAGTCGGGTGAGCTCGTTGCGTACACCGCTCTCACGGTGCCAGAGCAGCTGGAGCTAGCTGTGATTCAGGACAACACGATCGTTGTGAGCGAGCATCGCGGGCACCGCCTCGGCAATCTGCTGAAGGTTCTCAACCTCGCGCATCTCGAACGAGTCGCCCCGGGCCACCCCTCGGTCGTTACCTATAACGCCGAAGAAAACCGCCACATGCTCTCAGTAAATGAGGCCGTCGGCTTCGAGCCCATTGGCTACGAGAGCGCGTGGAAGAAAGAGCTGCGCTAGCTCGACGTCTGGTTCACGCGAATGCGCTGGCAGAATTTACAGAAGTGCGAACCCCGGTTCATGAAGCTTTCGCGCACGACTTCCCGACCGCAGCGCGGGCACGCCCGACCTTGCTGGCCGTAGACGTTGAGTGAGTGCGCGAAGTAGCCAGATTCGCCGTTCACGTTGAGGTACTGCGTGTCGAAACTCGTGCCGCCCTCGGCTAAAGCCTTAGAGAACACGGCCCTCACTTCAGCGAGCAGCTGCACTGCTTTTGCGCGGCTGAGCGTCTCCGTGGGCTGGTTGTAGTGCACCCGCGCGGCCCAGAGCGCTTCGTCCGCATAGATATTGCCGACCCCGCTGATCAGGGTCTGATCAAGCAGAGCCCGCTTCACAGTCGTGCGCTTCGCCTTCAGCGATCGCAAGAACTTGGAATCGTCGAAGAAAGGGTCGAGCGGATCACGCGCGATGTGCGCCACTTGGCTCGGCACCGCGAACGCGGGCTGATCAACGGCGGGCAGCATGCTGTCGATCGCCATCGAGCCGAAAATACGTTGGTCGACAAAGTTGAGGCGCAGTGCGCCGTGGTCAGGATGATCAAGTTCGATCCGGATGCGCGTGAGCCGGTCATCCGTGCTCCGATCGCGCAAAAGCACCTGCCCGCTCATCCCGAGATGCGTGACGAGGGCTTCGCCGTGAGTGTCAGCACTGTCTGCGTGGGCACTGTCGGCGAGAGGCAGCCACATGAACTTGCCCCGGCGCTGAGGCGTCAGGAATGTGCGACCGGTCAGTCGGTCGATGAAGTCTTCACTCGGCCCCTCATGGCGACGCAATGAGCGCTCGTCGAAGACGGTGACGGATGCCGCAGCCGCGCCGGTGACCGCCGGTTCAAGCCCTGCGCGCACAACCTCAACCTCGGGAAGTTCGGGCACGCCGGTTACTTTGCTGCAGCTTGGAGGATAGTCCAGGCTTCGAGCGCCGCAGCCATCTCGGCCTGCTTCTTGCTTGAGCCAGTGCCCCCGGCGATAATTTCATCGTCGAGACAGACGCTCGCGTGAAAACGCTTGGAGTGATCGGGGCCGCTATCTTCGATGCGATAGTCGGGAGCCCCACGCCCGAGCTGGGCGGCGAGCTCTTGAAGGCTCGTCTTAGGATCCATCGCTGCACCGAACCGCGCCGGATCAGCAAGCAACGGGGCGACGAGGCGGAGGACGAGCGCAGTGGCTTCGTCCCCGCCGAGGTCGAGATAGGCGGCACCAATGATTGCCTCAACGGTGTCTGCCAAAATGGACGGCTTTTCGCGGCCGCCCGTCTGCTCTTCACCCTTGCCGAGCCGAATGTACGCACCAAGACCAATGAGGCGCGCGATTTCGGCAAGAGCCACAGAAGAAACGAGACTAGCCCGACGCTTGGCAAGGTCTCCCTCGTCAAGCTCCGGGTTATCGCGATACAGCTTGACCGTTACTGCCTGGCCAAGAATTGAGTCACCAAGAAATTCGAGTCGCTCATTGTGCGCGATGCCGCCGTTTTCGTACGCGAAAGAGCGGTGGGTCAACGCAAGCGTGAGCAACTCGGGGTCAATAGTGACCCCGAGCACAGCGGAGAGCTCAGCAGGTGAGCTGGAGCCCGTCATCGCTATTTGACTCGAGTATGGGGAGACTAGTTATACGTCAGCGACCTTGCGGCCCTTGTACTCCATGTACAGGGGGGTGCCGGCGGAGTCTTCGACTACCTTGGCGCGGTGCGGGAGGCTGTAAACGGTCTTGCCGTTCTCAATGGTCTTGACGAGAGCGGTAGGCGTTGCCTTCCACTGGGCGCGGCGCATGCGGGTGCTTGCCCGCGACATCTTGCGCTTGGGTACTGCCATGACTAACTCTTTTCTTCTTGGGTCTCAGGTGAATCATCCGCATCAGTCACCGTGTGATCATGCGAGTCTTGCGTGAAATCTTGGAGGCCGGCCAACGCCGCCCAGCGTGCATCGATGGGCGCTTCGTGTTCGTGTCCTGGATTATCGAGCAGCCGAACCCCACACTCAGGGCACAGGCCAAGACAATCTTTCTGACAGACCGGCTGGAACGGTAGCGACAAAACCACCGCATCCCTGACTACAGGTTCCAGGTCGACGTGTTCATCGATAACCGTGTAGTCAAAAGCTTCGTCCTCAGAATACGCGAAAAGTTCTTGAAACTCGACCCGGACCGGCATCGCGATATCGATCAGACAGCGAACACACTCGGCTTGAGCGGTGCCGGTAACCCGAGCATCCACCAAAACACCATCGTGAAGCGACTCAAAACGCGCGTCGATGCCCAGCTCAGAGTCCTTCGGCACCGCGATAACGGCATTGCCAAAGGCTTCGGATACGACGACGTCGAGGGAGTGCTCTCTCATCTCACCTGGACGGTGCATGAGATCGCGCACCAACACGGCGTACGGATTCTCGCTGATTCTAGACACGATCGTCGATTCTACCCCCGCGAAGGCCTCGCTGTCGCCCTCGATCAGCGATCGCACAGTGAAGCGACGTCTCAGCGATTCGCCGCTGCCGAATAGGCGCGGCACCCCGACCTCAATAGACTGTCTACCGAGACCCGTGCGCTGGGTATGGCGTGGATGGTTTGCCCATGATGGGGCGGCCGGTCTTTTCGAAACATAAATCAATTCAGCTGGCGCCGCTGCGCGCCAATTTCGTGATTTCTCGGAAGGCCTCATGTCTCTTTTCAGCCGCACTGCGTTCATCGCAGGCGTTTCCGTTCTCTCGCTCGCGGGCTGCGCGACGGGCGCTGCGCCCGCTCCATCGCCCGACGCTCAACCTGAGACCATCCAGCTCAGCAATTGCGGTGTTGCCGTCAGCTTTGACGAGGCCCCAGAGCGCGTCATCACGATCAAGTCGTCAACGACCGAACTCCTGCTTGCCCTCGGTCTTGGCGACCGCATCATCGGGACAGCGTTTCACGATGGCCCCGTTCCCGACGAATGGGCTGCCGAAGCAAGTGGGCTGACCTCGATCGCCGAACGAGTACCGAGCCAAGAAGCTGTGCTCGATCGCGAACCCGACTTCATCTTCGGCGGTTGGGAATCGAACTTCAGCGCCGACGGCGCGGGAGAACGCGCTGATCTTGAGGCGCTTGGCATCCACACTTTCGTCGCGCCTTCAGCGTGCCAGAGCGCCGAGCAGCCGCCCAAACTGAGCTTCGACGACGTGTTCAGCGACATCGAAACCGTCGCTTCCATCTTCCGCGTAGATGCCAGCGCGCTTCTCACTGAACAAGCCGCTCAGCTTGCAGCAATTGATGCCAATGGTGACTCCCGCACCGCCCTGTGGTTCTCCTCAGGCTCAGACACCCCGTATGTCGGTGCCGGAATCGGAGCACCCCAGCTCTTGCTCGACACCGTCGGCCTTAACAACTTGGCGGCCGACATCGACGCGACTTGGGCGCCGTACAACTGGGAAGCTGTCGTGGATGCCGACCCCGATTTCATCGTGCTGGTGGATGCTGACTGGAACAGCGCAGATAAGAAGATCGGCATTCTCGAGGCCAACCCGGCGACCGCTAATCTCAGTGCTGTGAAAGCTGGTCGTTACCTCGTGGTGCCGTTCGCGGCAAGTGAAGCTGGCGTGCGCAGCGTTGACGCCGCCGCCAGCCTGTCGGCTCAGATCGCGGAGCTCGATGGCTAAAGTCTCTCCCCTGGCCTTCGGCGCCGCACTCGCGATTGCACTTCTCGTGTCGGTCACGGTCGCGGTGACGATCGGCCCTGCCAACATCCGTTTCGACGAGGTGTGGCGTTCAATCGCAAGTCACGTGGGCTTCGGAGTGAGCCCGTTGACGGAGCTCCGCGATGGCATTGTATGGCAACTGCGGATGCCGAGAGTGCTGACTGCCGCTGCCGTGGGAGCGGGACTGGCGTTGAGCGGCGCTGTGATGCAGGCGATCACTCGCAACCCTCTCGCTGACCCCTATTTGCTCGGTCTCTCGTCTGGTGCGGCACTCGGTGCAGTCTCTGTGCTGCTGCTCGGAGCTGCGGTGCTTCTTCCTTTTGCAGCGTTCCTCGGCGCGCTGCTTGCCCTCGCCCTGACGCTGCTTCTCGCGGGATCACTTGGGGCCATCACACCATCGCGCACCGTGCTGGCGGGAATCGCGGTCTCTGCCCTCGCCTCAGCGATCACCAGTTTCGTGATCTTCTGGAGCGTGACGGGAGATTCCTACCGCGAAGTGCTCTCGTGGCTTCTCGGCTCCCTGAGCGGGGCTCGCTGGCCGGCGGTGGCGATCACGATGACCGCGATCATCGTCATCGGCATTCCTGTGATGCTCACGGGGCGTCTGCTCGACTCCTTCGCGTTCGGTGACGTGCAGGCTGCTTCTCTCGGAGTAAACGTCAGTGCCACTCGTTGGGGCCTGCTGGCGGCATCAGCACTCGTCACCGGGGCGATGGTATCCGTCAGCGGCGCCATTGGCTTCGTTGGGCTGATCTTGCCTCACGCGGTGCGACTTATCGTCGGGCCCAGCCATCGCGCACTGTTGCCCTTGAGCGCTCTGCTCGGTGCCGTCTTTTTGGTGTGGGCTGACACCCTTGCCCGCACAGTTTTTGATCCGCGCGAGATTCCTGTCGGCATCGTGACGGCCATGATCGGCGCCCCGCTTTTTGCTGTTTTACTCACCCGCAGGAAGAGCTCAACATGACCAAGGCGAATGAGGCGGCCAACATCCCTCGAGAACAACCACCGGGTGCACTTGCCGCCTCCGGACTTGAGGCACGCCGCGTCAGCGTGAGTGTGAGCGGAAAGCTCCTCATCGACTCTGTGGATTGCACGGTTGAACGCGGCACCTTGAGCGCGCTCGTTGGGCCAAACGGAGCCGGAAAGTCGACCCTGCTGCGCGCACTGGCGGCGGTTGAGCTCCCCTCGGCCGGGTCTGTGCACTTTGGAGAACACGATGTGCTCACAATGCCGCGAAAGCCGCGGGCCCGCCTCACCGCTTTCGTCGAACAGGATGCGACCACAGATTCTCAACTAACAGTGGAGATGGTCGTGAAGCTCGGACGTCTTCCCCACCAGTCGCTGTGGGAAGCCGACAGCAAGGATTCCCTTTCCGTCGTCGAGGACAGTCTCGCGACAGTGTCGATGACGGCGTTCCGCGATCGCGAGTTTCACAGCCTCTCGGGCGGCGAGAAGCAACGAGTCATGCTGGCCAGGGCTCTCGCGCAAGAGCCGCAACTCCTCACGCTCGATGAGCCGACGAATCACCTCGATATCGCGGCGCAACTCGATGTACTCGCGATCTTGAGCGGTCTTACCGAGCACGGCGTGACGGTGCTCGCGGCTCTTCACGACCTGTCGCTGGCCGCAAGCTACTGCGACCACGTGATCGTTCTTTCGGGTGGGCGAGTGGTCGCTGCAGGGCCGACCAAAGACGTGCTCACCGAGGCGCTCATCGCCGACGTCTACGGCGTGCGCGCGTCTATCGTGGCGAACCCTGTGACGGGGAGACCCATGATCGGCTTTAGTCCCGCTTAAACGCGGTGCGCGGCGCGAAGCGTGCACGCAGCCTGTCTCGGCGCCCCACCGCCCCCCGAAGGGCAATGAGGACGTCGGCGATCGCCGCCGGCTGCAACGACGCGGGCCTTGCGCTGAAGGCCGAGGCCTCTACCATCTGAAGTACGAGCTCGATAGAACGAAGCCCGGATGCCGGGAGGCGTTGCAGAATATCCTCATACTGCTGACGCGGGGTGGCGGTATCCCTTAGCTCATAGCCGAGATCGGTCGCCGTGTCGCGAATTTCCCGCCAGCCGGCGATCACGTGCCCTCGACGCGTTGCCGCCAGTCGCAGCATCCGTCGAATACCACGCACCACTGCCGGAATGAGCAACGCAACGGGAACCACCAGGAGAAACAGCGCGAAGAGCGAACTCGACTGATCCGTCGCCACGGGAGCCGCGCCCGCGTCGTCTAATGGCAGCTCAGGCCTCGGCTCAGCGCTCGACGAAGCGGACGGCTCCGGTGTCGGTGCCGGCTCTGGTTGAGACTCGTCGACATCAGGCGTCGATGGGTCGTCAACGATGCTCTGCGCAAACACAGGAGCGGAACCGACCGACACTGTCGGTTCGAAACGTATCCAGCCAATGTCGCCAAAGTACAGCTCAGGCCACGCGTGCAGATCATCTGTCGACACGGTGTAGCGCACCTCGTCCGTGTCATCATCGAACTTTGCTTCGCCCGGCGTAAAGCCGACGACGACTCTGGCAGGGATCTCGAGGCTGCGAGCCATCGCGGCCATTGCTGAGGCAAAGTGCACACAGTATCCGCTCTTCGCGTCCAGGAACTCCGCCAAAACTGCCGCACCGGAGCCGTCATACGCTTCGGTGATTGGCGCCTGCTCGGAGTAGACAAAGTCTCCGTCGTGGAAATACCTCTGAAGAGCCAAGGCTTGGTCGAAGCGTGTCCCTTCGGCGCCAGCAACCAGCTGAGCGGTTTCTGCCACGACCTCCGGCAGTGTCTCAGGAAGCTGCAGGTAGCGCTCATAGCCTTGAGGCAGGTCGGTGGGTGCACTTTGCAATTGTTCAATAGATGGCGCGGGTGCAATCGCGTGGACGGTATAGGTCTGATCGCGCGAGTTCGAGTCTTCCGTCGACACGGTGAGGCCGTCCGGCTCCCAGTACCAGTCCCCCGCCAGCCCCAGGATTCTCGATGCGGCGTACGGCACCGGGAGGTACTTTCCTCTCACTCGCTCGATGTCGATCTCGAACGTGTTCTCGGTTCGAGGTACGACCTCGCTCAGCCCAGCAGGATTCGGGAACTCGCGAACGCTACGCTCGGCGGGGTCAGTCGGCACTTCTGCCTGCGAGGGCGCCCAGGTTTCGTCGCTAAATTCATCGAGAACGGCCACTCTCAAATAGTCGCCCTCGGCCTCCGTTGTGTATTTCAGCGCCAGAAGCGGATAGTTGCGTCGCAGATCAGAACTCAGCGAAATAATGGGGTTGATCCCCGTCGAGATAAGCCCCGGTCGATCCCCAGAGCCAGCTGAAGGCTCAATGCTGGGCAGCAGCACGGGAACCGTTAGTGCAATAGCAAGCGTGCTCGCAATGAGCGGCCAGACTGATCGGATATTTCGGCGCCCCGCAGCCACAAGAAGTACCCCTAGATACGCCATCGTCGTCGACGCAAAAACAAATGCGTCGTGCAATTCACTTCGGATGAAGCTCGGGACAAGCAACAGCACCACAAGAGGAATGCCCACGAGCGATGGTTTACGAAGCGAAAACGCAGCGATGTCAACGGCAAGCCCGATCGCACAGGCTCCAATGCACAAGAGGAACACAATCGGTGTATCGGCATCGGCAGGCAGTCGTTGAGTCGCAATAGACTCGTTGCCCTGCTCGACTAGTTGAGATAGCCGCTGAATCGCCGGGCCAGTTGGCACGAAACCCAGCAAGGCGCGATCGCCCGCGAACATCCACATCAAGACGACAGCACCAGCGGTTGCCGCGACGCCTGACCCAAGGAAGGTCACGGGGAGAAACGTTCGCACCGTGGCGCCCGCAGCCAGCATCACGATAATCACCGCCATGAACGGGAACCACCACGCGCCCTCCGTGAGGACAGCCCCGAGGCTGCTCGCAGCGACCCCGACCGCAAGCGCGAGCGCGCCCGTCAGCGACCACAGCTTCACACGACGGTCGTGCTGTTCGAGACTGAGTTGCCGTAGCGCTTGCGCGGTCTCGGCCCCCGACTGTGTGCCATCAGTCGAGTTCATGTGTCACCCTCGTTGCGGCAACGAACTCGTTCCAAACATCAGAAATATCATCGAACGATTGCACTGGGATGACGAGCCAGCCTGCCTCTTCCAGCACAGTTCGCGCTGGCCGCTGCTGGGCAGCGCCGAATCGTTCGGACCAGGCTCTTCCCGCTGGCGCTTCCACGATGAAAGCGGTCGCGAGATCCTTGGTCGAGTTCTGACCAATCAAGAAGTCGATCGTCTCCGGCTCAGGCGCTGCGACAAGGGCGATAAGTGGCCCTCGACCCGCGGTACCCGAAACACCGCGGCCCCACCACTGAGCAGCGGATTGAGTGGGGGTGAATGTTGCCAGTCTGGTCAGCAGTTCTTGCTCGGCGGCAGAGCGGCGATGCAGCGTCGCAGCATCGGTGAGCTGCGAGGCGCCGGTCTCCACAATCTGCACAAGGAAGCCTTCGCGACGTAACTGCACCGCAGCCGACGCAAGCATGGCCACGACCCACTCGAAACGTGCGCTGTGCGACTCGGAAACCTCCCTGCCGTCTGTGGAGCGTGTGACCGCGCGACTAGCGTCGGGATAACCCTCAACTCGCGTATCTACAATGATTCGCGCTTCGGGATAACTGTGCTGTTCCTCCTGCCGCACCATCAGGCTCCCGTGACGTGCTGACGCCTTCCAGTGAACCCGGCGCATCGCGTCTCCTCGGCGATATTCCCGCGTCATTACATCGTCGTCGTCGCCAGCCGCTCGCCGTTGCACAACCCGGGCTTCTCCATCACCAGACTGCGAGCTCAGCCCGGTAGTGGTGAGAGAGTGCACTTGAGGGGTCACGATGAGCGGCGTTGTGGAGCCGACGTTCCAACTCCCCCACGCCATATCGAAAGCATCGGTAATCTCCAGCGCAAGCGGACCAATCTCAAAGACGCCACGACGCTGTGGGCTCAACGCATAACTCAATTGGGCAGCACTCTTGTCGCGCCCCGCTGGTGACTTGGGGGCAAGCCGCGGCAGCCAACCGCGCTCTGTCAGCCACGGTTTCCACGGCAATACATCCCGCCACTGCATCCGCACTGTCGACCGCGCGGAAGAGTTATCGACGCGAAGCGTTACCGCCGTGGTGGCCCCGGCCTCGATCACCTGTTGAGAGAAGCGTCGCGAAATCACGAGAGCGGATTGGCGCGTTCGCACAAATACAACAGCGAGCAGCGGCAGAGTGACGCAGACTGTCGCGATGTAGAGCAAGATCGGCGTTGCGGATCCGAACGCGATTGCGTACCCGAGCACTCCCGCAATGAGAAACGCGCTGCCCCGACGCGTCAGTCGTACCCCGCCGAGTAGCGCCGTGCGCAGCCGGTGAAACGCTCCGAGAACCATGATGACCGCGAGCTACGACGCGGCGGAGGCGCTCAACGGAACGGGAGTCTCGGCAACGATTCGTTCGATGATGTCAACAATCGAGTGGCCTGCGAGAACCGCTGCCGTGTCTCCCGTATGCCGAGCAGGAATCATCCGGTGTGCCAACACCGTCACTGCCAAGCTGTCGATGTCATCGGGCAAGACGAAATCTCTGCCCTCAATCGCCGCACGCGCCTTGGCCGCCCGCACGAGATGGAGAGTCGCTCGGGGGCTTGCGCCGACACGCATATCCCTATCGCGGCGAGTGGCCTGAGCGATCGCCACTGCGTATTCCTCGACCGCAGCACTCACAAAGATCTGCCGGACCGAGGCGATCATTTCGCGGATCTCGTCCGCGGTCACTACGGCTCGCACCGAGTCGAGCGGGCTGCTGGTTTCGCGGGTACGCAGCATCGCCAGTTCGGCATCCGCATCGGGGTACCCCATCGAAATGCGGGCCATGAATCGGTCCCGCTGAGCTTCCGGCAAGGGATAGGTCCCTTCCATCTCAATCGGGTTCTGCGTGGCAACCACGATGAACGGAGTCGTGAGCTGATAAGTCGCGCCGTCAACCGTGACGCTCGATTCGGCCATGCACTCCAGGAGGGCGGACTGCGTTTTAGGACTGGCGCGGTTGATCTCGTCGCCAATCACAATATTGGCGAACACCGGGCCCTTCTTGAACTCGAACTCGCGATCATTCTGGTTGTAGATGGAGACGCCGGTGATGTCCGCCGGCAGCAAATCTGGGGTGAACTGCACTCGAGAAACCGAACAATCAACGCTCCGCGCCAACGCCCGCGCCAGCATTGTTTTACCGACTCCAGGAACGTCCTCAATCAGCAGGTGGCCTTCGGCGAGAAATACCGTGAGCGCCATTTTCACAGCGTCAGCTTTGCCGTCAATCACGGTGGAAACGCTGTGCAAAATATCGGAACAACGGGAGTGAAACACGTCGTCGGGCATCTGCCCAGGGGTTGGGGCATCCATGGGTTGAGTCTTACACCGCCTGCGCGCTACTGCAATCGTTTACGATCGCGCAGCTGCTCTTCTAGTCGTCGGATTCGGTCTTGTTTTTCGAAGAATTCGATTTCAGCGTCGAGCTTCGCCAGCTCTGCTTCCGTCGATGCCACGTCAAAGCTCGGAAGATTCTCGCGGCGCTCGGGAGCGCCAAAACTGCGGTAATCAGTGGTGGTCGCGTACTCGCGCCCAATAGCGAACCATAGGATGCTGCCGATGAGCGGCAAGAAGATGACCACGAACACCCACGTGACTTTGCCGAGATGTTTAATGCGGGAATCATCGAGAAGGATGATGTCGACGAGCACCGTGATCAAGGCCGCGAAAACGGCGAACGAAATCAGTATTCCCATCAGGCCAGACTAAGCGCAACTCATCGCACAGTCGAGTATTAGTCTTCTTTTTCTCTCGGCGCGTCTCGGCTCGCCTGAAAGAGCTCTTGCGCCTCATCGAACCCAGCAAGCCACGCTTCTCTCGACCCGAGATGAAACATGTCCTCTGGCCCACGACGCACAAGCGTCGCAGCGCCGGGAGCATCGAGCTCGGCTACGTGGTGAGACAGCCCGCGCACCACGGCGACCGGTAACCCACCCGCTTTGCCCTTCACGAGGTCAGTTGCCGCCGCAATCTCGTCCGCCACCGCAGTCACACTCACTGCAAGCGCGCGGCCCGAAGCATCGACGGTTCCTCGCAAATCGTCGAGCACGCGAATGCCCGCCGCGCCAATCGCGATGTCAGCTTGCCCTCTACGCCACGGACGGCCGACGGTGTCGGTGACAACCACGCCCACTCGCACTCCAAAACGTGCGCGAATTCCTGCCGCGATGCGCTGCGCGGTTGCGTCGGGATCGCGTGGCAAGAGCAACACGGTTCCGTCAGGCGTGTTGCTGGAGTCGACGCCAGCGGCAGCCATAACGAGACCGAGGTGATTCTCTACGATTCTGGTGACCCCGTTGGGGTGCTCGCGCGAGGCAACCACTCGCACGGTCTCATCCGTAATCGCTTGCTCACGATCATCCGCAGCGACCTGCTGCCCCTCGGCTTTGCTCACAATCTTCGACGTGACACTGATGACGTCGCCGTCACAGAGCCCACCGCTTTCGGAGTCGCCGCTATCGCCGGTGAGGGCAAACGCAATCACCTCAACGAGATCGTCGTCGGCCACAATTTCAGGGATGCCCGGCACCGCCCATGCAGAAATTCTCACTCCACTAGTCTGCGGCATGCGCACTCCCTTCCCGACGCATCGGCCGCTCGCCACGCCTCATGTGCGCAACGCGGGGAGGACATCACGACCAAACGTGTCGAGGAACTCGCGCTGGTTGCGTCCGACGTTGTGCAGGTAAATGCGATCGAATCCGGCGTCGAGGTAGGTCTGAATATAGGCACGGTGCACGTCGGGGTCGGCACTTACCGGCATCCGCCCCTCGAAATCTTCTGCCCTCACCATTTTAGCGAGCTGCTCAAGTTCGAAGGGCGAACGGATATCGTTCTTGGCAAACCGCAGCCCGCCATTTGGCCACTCGGTGAGCGCATTCGCCATGGCCAACTCGTCGGTTTCTGCCCAGCTCAGGTGCAGCCGCAACACCCGGCTCTGAGATTCCCGGCTGCGCCCAGCTTCGCGGGCACCTTCGGCAAATCTCGTGAGGAGCATGTCGATTTTTTCAAGCGGTGCTGCTTCGGTGATAAGCCCGTCGACGGTCTTTCCTGCCCGCTTTGCCGCGACGGGACCAGCCGTCGCGACAAGAATGTGGGGGGCAACTTCGGGCATCGTCCACAAGCGCGTCGACTCGAGGCGGTAGAACTGACCCTCGTGGCGCACATCCTTGTGACTCAGCCCCGATGAAAAGAGTTTCTTGATGATCTCGACAGCTTCAAACATTCGGTTGATGCGTTCCGGGGCTTCTGGCCAATAGCGGCCGACGATGTGCTCATTGATCGCTTCACCGCTACCAAGCCCAAGCCAGTGGCGCCCCGGATTCATCGCCGCAAGCGTGGCGGAAGCCTGGGCAACCATCGCTGGATGCCAACGAAACGTCGGGGCTGTCACTCCCGTGCCCAGATCTCCACTTGTGGTCTCGCCAAGCCCGCTCAACACGTTCCAGACAAACGATGCTTGCCCTTGCTGCGGCACCCAAGGCTGAAAGTGATCGGCTGCCATCACGCCACGGAAGCCACGTGTTTCGGCGTGCTGAGCGAAACCCATCACCTCGCGGGGATGAAAACGTTCGAGCATGGCGGCATAGCCGATATGGGGCGCAGAACCGGTGACGGACATTCCACTATTCTCGCGCGCCAACGCCCCAAGCCCTATTCCCCACCGGATCACCGCGACTATTTGCCGTGACGATTCATTGAAATTGTGTTGTCGCGGACGGATAATGGGCATTCGCAATCACAGAGGAGCCCTGATGAATCTCGGTGCATTTTGCATGAGCTTGACGGTGAAAGACGCTGCGGCATCGATGGCGTTCTACGAAAAACTGGGATTCGTGCAAACGAGCGGAGATCTCGAGCAAAATTGGGTGGTGATGAGAAACGGCGGCCACGTCGTCGGTCTCTTTGAGGGCATGTTCGATAAAAACATGCTGACGTTCAACCCTGGCTGGGATCAAGAAGCTCGCGAGACCGATTCGTTCACCGACGTGCGCGAACTACAGAAGCAGCTCGAAGAACGCGGCATTGAGATTCTCACTGGCGTCGATGGATCCGTGGAAGGCCCTGCGAGCATCGTTATCGCTGACCCCGACGGCAACCCCATTCTGATCGACCAGCACCGCTAGGCTCTCCGGCCGGAACGTCGCGAGCACCCTCGTCTTCGACACGAGCAGCCGCAATCTATTACAGCTTCGCTTCGCGCTCAAACCGGGTCTTGTCGTCAGCGAAAACTCGCCCTATACTGAGCAAACGCCAACTATTGAAAGGAGCCTCGCGTGTTTATTTTCGCTACTACGAAAAACCCCACCACTGCTGGCTCCGTCGGCACCCTCACCGCCTAACCGGTTAGCGTTCTCCGCTCACCGGTTCTGACGGTGGCGGCGCTCACGGAGCACACGACCCAACTCGATCATCGCGAGACTGCGACGACTGACGAGTCTGCATCCCCTCGCGGGTGCGTTCGCCTCTCGATGATCGTCCCCACTTCAGCGACTCGCTGTGCCTTGGGATGCCGTTGGGTCGCCACCTGAAACAGCGCGATTTTGCGCGCCCTCCGCATCCAGTTTT